>R19__coassemble_40_pt1 | contig 80355 bp, 76 predicted proteins | sample R19__metabat2_low_PE_020 | metagenome-assembled genome bin R19 | reverse complement strand
AGCGTCCCTCGACGACTACAAGACCCTGTTCCGTAAACTGATGAAATAAACGTCAGGATAATGGCCCCGGCAATTTTCTGCCGGGGTCATTTTTTATTGGAGAATTTTCTTCATCCAGCCAATCCGGATGTCCATCGCCCGGACGGTCACGGGGTTGTCAAGGCGCTGGTCAAAACCGTGGTAGGCGCCTTTGGTGATGTGCATCTCCACCGGGACGCCGGCGGCTTTCATCTTTTCGGCATAGGCAATTCCTTCGTCGCACAGACAGTCGACTTCCGCCGGCTCCACAAATGCCTGCGGCAGGTTTGTGAAGTCTTTTGCCTGCAGCGGCGCCGCGTACTCGAGGTGACCGAAGTCGCCGTTCTTTAAATAGAAGTTCCACATGTGTTTGTTGGAGGTCCTCGACCAGGAGCCGTAAGCGTATTTGTCGAGGGACGCGGAGGTCTGGGTGTTGTCCGTGACGGGATAGATGAGCATTTGGGCGATGGGCGCCTTCACCTCTTCATCTCTGGCCTTCAGACAGAGACCTGCTGCCTGCGCGCCGCCGGCGGAGTCCCCGTAAATAAGGATGCGGTCCGGGTCGATGTGCAGCTCTTCTGCATGTTCAAGCATATAAAGGTAAGTTTTATAACAGTCTTCAAAGGGGATCGGATACGGGTCTTTCGGCGCATATCGAAAGTCCGGCAGGAAGACGCGGACGCCGAGGCGTCCTGCGAACAATTTTGAATTATTGATCATGCAGGGCTGGAGCGGGAACATGAACCCGCCGCCGTGGCAGTAGAGGATGGCGGGCCGGACATCATTGTCTTCCGGCTGTACCGTATAAACATCGATATCTGCATCGCCGACATTCAGGGAGAATTTCGGCGTTTTCGTCTGAACGGTCTGCAAGTGTGCTAACCCCTGATAGGCTTTGATGCCGACCCCAACGACAGGGTTTGCGAAGTTCAGGTCCGCGAAGGTCAAGGACGCGGGCAGTTCCTCTGTGACGTTGTCATAGGGAACGATGAAAGTTTTTAACGGGTTTTTCATGCGTTCTCTCCTTATCCAAGTTTGCAGGAGTAGTCCGCGGACTTCTTCGTCTGCGTGAACGTCTCGCCGTTCGGGAGAACGACTTCGGTTTCCACGCCCTTTGGGACTTCGACATGGAGCTTGAAGGTTTTTCCATCCAGTTTCCAGTCTGTTGAAATCATTCCTTGGACCGAATCGTAACTGGTCTTGGCCCAGGTCAGGGTGCCGCCGGGGACAGGCTGAATGAGGATCTTTTCATATCCGGGTGCCGCCAGACGAATGCCGCCGACATACTTGTACAGCCAGGCGATGGAGGCGCCGTTGGCGTAGTGGTTCAGAGAATTGTAAGGGACTCCTTCGTCGTTGATGCCAAGCCAGTTTTCCCAGGTCGTCGTTGCGCCTTTTCCGACTTCATAAAGCCAGCTTGGGTACTCTTCGTTTTCCATCATCCGATAGGCGGTCTCGGCATAGCCGTAATCCGTCAGCGTCTGAAGAATCTTGTAAGTCGTCAGGAATCCGGTCCCGATCTTATAGTCGTTCTTTCGGACCATCTTGTCGAGGTCGGCAATGATCGTCTTGCACTCCTCCGGGTCCGCAAGTCCCATGAAGACCGGGCGGACATAGCGGCATTGCCGGTTGGATTTGACCTTTCCGCCTCTGAGGTGTTCTTTGCGGTATGCCTTCCGCACTTTTTCGGCGAGTTCTGTGTATTTCTTTTCGTCTTCCGGCTTCCCGAGGAGCACAGCCATTTCCGCGACCTGTTTTGTGGACTGGTAAAGCCATGCGGTCGTTACTTCCGAATCTGTTTTGAAGAACCCACGCAGGATATCCAGCGGCATCGGTCTGCCCGGTTCCAGCCATTCACCCCAGTGGAATCCCGCGGTCAGGAGATAATTTTTCCTCCCTTTTTTCGAACGCCGGATATCATAGTCAACAAACTTCTTTGCTGCATCATAAACCATCTCGATCAGGGACAAATCGCCCGTGATGTTATAGAGCGTCATCGGGATGTTGACAAGTGCATCCGACCAGCCCGCACTGTCGTTGGCAAACTGGTTTAATTTGCCCGGAAGGACCTCCACGTCAGGTACGATATAGGGGAGGGAGCCGTTCTTGAGCTGGTGTGACTTCATGTCCTCCAGGTATTTTTTCAGGAACAGCCTCGTGTCGAACTGATAGGTTGCGCTTTCACAGTAAACATTGATGTCTCCAGTCCAGCCGGCACGCTCTCTCGTCGGACAGTCCGTCGGGATCTCCACGGAATTGGAATGCCAGCTCCACTTCGTGTTGGAGGCGAACTGATTGATCTTCTCATTCGAGCAGGCAAAACTGCCGGTCGGTCTCATGTCCGAATAGACCGCGATAGACGAGAAGTTCTCAGGTTTTACTTCTTCGGGCCAGTCGGTCAGACGGACCAGCCGGTAACCGCTGATGAGGAACTGCGATTTATAAGTCTGTGTTCCTTCTTTCAGGGTGTAGGTGAGGACCTGTCCAAGGGTCGAGCCTCCATTAGGGCCGGTGTCATCGGACAGATTTTTGACGGTGAAATTCCCGTGTTCGTCGAATGCTTCGCCCATTTCCAGTTTGACCGTCTGTCCGGCCTTCCCGGTGACGGTGAATTCTACATGGCCGGCAAGGTTCTGCGTGAAGTCCAATACCGTCTCGCCGTTCGGTGTGATGACGACTTTCGGCGAGAACCGTTCTTTTTCCAGGACCGGTTCGCCTTCGTGGGGGATCAGTTTCCCGCCATAGGAATTCTTTTTGCAGGGATGCCAGGCTTTATCATCATAGCCGGGCTGCGTCCACGCACCAAGATCTTTGGTCATGTCGACCGTTTCGAACATCTTGATATCGTTCTGCTGAATCGGTCCGTCCTGTGTGGCCTTCCAGGTCTTATCGGTCTCGACCGTCTCTTTGGAACCATCTTTATAGGTGAGGACCAGCCGGACGGCAAGGCCGAGTTTATCGCCGTAATAATTCGGATTGCTCATGACGCCGATGCAGCCGCGGTACCAGCCTTCTCCGAGGATGACGCCGATCGCATTTGCTCCTTTTTGGACTTTGTCCGTCACATCATATTCCTGGACCTGAAGACGGGCGTTATAATTGGTAAAGCCCGGCAGGAGCAGGCGGTCATCCAGTTCCTCTCCGTTGAGGAACGCTTTGTAGACCCCGAGGGCTGTTATCTGTAACGTTGCTTTCTTGACGGACTTCTTCGCTTTGAATTCTTTGCGGATGTAAGATGCGGGGCGCCGGTCTTTTTTCTTCTTCGGGTATACTTTTTCCGGGTCGATGAAGGTCATTTTTTTAATTTCCATTTTTTTTGCTCTCCTTTCAGGTCGGGAATATCATCTTTCAACGTCTATTATGGCATGTTATAATCGTTATCAGAAGAGCATCGTTTGCTATGTTTTCGACGATTCTTGCTGTCAGGAGGTCTGTCATGATCATTTTTAACGGGATCGAGATCCCCGAGGAACTTTTTGAGTCGGTCGATCCGGCTTTGCGAAACCGTCTTCTCCAGGAGGGCAATCTTTCGACCGATGAAATGCTGCTACGGCTGGCGGAGGCGGAACCCGACCTTGCCACTCTGGCAAAGGCCATGTTGTCCGGGCGGCACGATCTTACGAATTTCAAATGTTATCAGACCAATACCTTTTATCCTTCTACTCTGATGCATAAATCGGGATTTTATCTTCAGACCCTTCTGGACGGCCATTTTTCTTCGAATCACTATACGGTCCGGGAAGGTCTTTCCTCCTGGATGCTGCTCCTGACAATGGAGGGTAGCGGAACATTGGCTTATGAGGACAAACACTATAATTTGCTGCCCGGCGATATTTTTTTGATCGACGCCCGCGTTTTGCAGGATTACCGTGCTGGGGAGGACGGTTGGCGTTATCGGCTCGCTCATTTTGATTCCAGCCTGATGGAAGACTACTATCTTCCGATTCGTTCCTATGGGAATGTCGTGTTCTCTGTTGGGCTCAACAGTTCGACTGCCTCTCACATGGAAGAGTTGTTTGAAATCAACAGGGGCCCTTATCATTCGCCGAAGAACCCCGCCACCGAATTCAAATCGTCCCTGCTTCTTCAGCAGATGGTCATGGAACTGCTCATGATGCTCCCGGAATATGACACGGCCCGCCTGCCGGATCAGATCCAGAACATCTACAACTGGATCCCGGAACATTGTGATGAACCACTGGACCTTGATACGATCGGCGACCGGTTTGCCATCAGCAAATTTCACCTGTCCCGGGAGTTCAAAAAGTACACCGGCCGTACGATCATCGACTATGTCAAGGAGTGCCGGGTGGACCGGGCCAAGGTCCTGCTCCGCTCCTCGAACCGTTCCATCGCCGACATTGCCGAGGAGACCGGCTTTACGGACCAGACCACTTTTGGCCGCGTCTTTGCCCGTTACGAAAAAACCACTCCTTCTGCCTATCGGAAGGAATGGTCACAGTTCTGATTGCAAATCGGGACACTTTTTTGGATAAACAAAAACCTGTCACAAACACCTCCCTTCGAGTATCATGAAGCTGTAAGAACTCGTGATACTTTGCAAGGGAGGTTTTTTCATGCAGTACTTCCTCGCCATCGACATCGGCGCCGGCAGCGGCCGCCACATCCTTGGCTCCATTCAGGACGGAAAACTCGTCCTCGAAGAGATCCACCGCTTTGAGAACGGCATGAAGCGGGTCGACGGTTCCCTGATCTGGGACATCGATGAACTGTTTGCCGAAATCAAAACAGGACTGAAGCAAGCAAAGACACTTGGCAAAGTCCCGCAGTACGTTGCTATCGACACCTGGGGCGTCGACTATGTGCTCCTCGACAAAGAGGACAACGAGATCCGCCCGGTGTTCGCCTACCGCGATGAGCGGACCGAAGCTTCGGTACCTCAGGTCGAAGCGGTCATCCCGCCGGCAGACCTCTACAAGATCACCGGCATCCAGAAACAGAACTTCAACACCATCTACCAGCTCTGGTGCGATAAAGCGTCCGGGAGAATGGACCAGGCAGAAAGTTTGCTCATGATCCCTGAATACTTCGCCTGGAAACTGACCGGCGTAAAGAAGAATGAATACACCAACGCTTCCACCGGCGGTATGCTGGACGCAGTGGCAAAGACCTGGTCTCCTGAAATCATCGAAAAGCTCGGTTATAAGAAGAGTCTCTTTGGAGAACTCACCCTCCCGAGCACGAAGGTCGGCAACTTCACGGAGTCCATCGCCGCGGAACTTGGGTACGACGCCGAAGTCATCCTGTGTCCGACCCACGACACCGCTTCCGCCGTCGCTGCGTGCCCTCTGGATGACAAGACGCTGTTCCTGTCCTCCGGCACCTGGAGCCTCATCGGTTTCGAGAACGCGGAGCCTGTCATCAACGACAAAGGCTTTGCCGCGAACTACACGAACGAGGGCGGCATCGAGTACCGCTTCCGGGTCCTGAAGAACTTCATGGGCATGTGGCTCTTCCAGAGCATCCGCAAGAACCTCGACAAAAAATACACCTACGACGAAATGATGGAGATGGCCAAAGCCTCCTCCTACGACAAGACCGTTGACGTCAACTCCCCGAACCTTGTGGCTCCCGAGAACATGATCGAAGCCATCCGCGCTGAGGTCGGCGAACCGGAACTTCCGGTGGGCGATGTGCTCGAATGTGTCTACCAGTCCCTGAGTGACGCCTACGCGAGAGCGGTCAAAGAGGCCGAAGACCTTTCCGGCCGGACGTTCGAGAAACTCCTCATCGTCGGCGGCGGCGGGTCCGACACTTATCTGAATGAACTCACCGCGAAAAAGACCGGCCTGACCATTCTGACCGGCATCAAGGAAGCCACGACCACCGGCAACCTTGCGTCGCAGATCATCTACGACAGCAATAACGAATACAACGACATCATGACATTCCGCGAGCTCGTGAAGGCATCCTTCCCGCTGACGGAGACCAAGTAAGAAAGGAAGAGAACACCATGAAAGACATCCTGACTGCACCCTTCGTTAAGGAAATGTGCGAGACCACCGCGAACATGTATCGCCTCTACTGGGATGAGCGCAACGGCGGCAACATCAGCTATCTGCTGGATGAGGCCGAAGTCGCGGAATACCTCGATATCACCAACGTCATCCGCACCATCCCGACCGGTTTCGAAGCGCCGGACCTCATCGGCAAGTACTTCATCGTCACCGGTTCCGGCAAATATTTCAAGAACGTTGAAAAAGACCCCGAAGACAATATGGGTATTATCCGCATCGCCGAAGACGGCACTACGGCGGAACTCCTCTGGGGTTTCAAAGACGGCGTCTCCCGTCCGACGTCTGAGCTGCCGGCCCACCTCATGAGCCACCAGGCCAGACTGAAGGTCGACCCCGAGAATCGTGTCGTCCTCCACTGCCACCCGACGAATATCCTTGCCATGACCTATGTCCATGAACTGGACGCGAAGAAGTTCTCCCACACGCTGTGGGAGATGAGCACCGAGTGCATCGTCGTCTTCCCGGAAGGCGTCGAGGTTCTGCCCTGGATGCTCTGCGGCACGAACAGCATCGGCGAAGCGACTGCTGAGAAAATGCTCAATGCCCGCGTGGTCCTCTGGGCGATGCACGGCATCTACGGCGCCGGCAAAGACCTGGACGAGACCTTCGGCCTGGTCGAGACCGTCGAGAAGGCCGCGATGATTTACATGAAGATCGCCCACCTGCCTCTTGTCAACACGATCCAGGATTCCGAGCTGAAAGAACTGGCTGAGTTCTTCGGCGTTGATTATAGAAAAGATTATTTAAACGTCTGATATAGAAAAGGAGAACCGATATGTTAGTCAAAGCTTTAGTCGAAACCAAAGCGAAAGTCGGCGTCTTCGCCATTGCCCTCGGCGCCTACCTGCCCCAGTTCCCGCAGCTGGTCCCGGAATTTGATGCCCAGTACAAGGACTTCAAAGCCACCAACATCCCGGACAGCGTCGAACTCATCGACGGCGGCATCGTCACCACTAAAGAGCAGGCTATGGCGGCCGGCGACAAGTTCCGCGCCGCGGACGTCGATCTCGTCATCCTGCAGCTCCTGACCTACGCCACTTCTTACAACATGCTGCCGGCCATCCGGGACCTCGATGTCCCCGTCGTGCTGGTCAACGTCCAGAAGAAACTGGCCCCGGTCTATGAGAAGACCGACATCCCGACCTGGCTCGGCGAACTCTATGCCTGCGGCGCCGTCGGCGAAATGGTCGCGGACCTTGAACGTGCCGGCAAGAGACATGCCGTCATCACCGGCGTCGTCGAAGGGGGAGACCCCCACGTCAAAGCGGAGATCGAGGACTGGTGCAAAGCCGCTCAGGTCCGCCGCCGTTTCCGCCAGACGAACATCGCCCAGATCGGCCGTCCGTATCCCGGCATGATGGACCTCTACATCGATGAGACCAACCTGTACCACAGAATGGGCCTCTACACCAAGCAGTTCGACTGGGAGTATATGTGGGACATCGCTGACAACATCGATGATGAAGACGCCATCCGCGAGAAGGCCCAGGATATCATCGACACCTTCGACATCGAAGGCGGCGCCACGGTCGAGACCGTCTGGGACATGGCGAAATACGTCGTCGCGTTCGAGCAGTGGGTCAAGGACGAGGACATCGCGTTCATCGCCTCCCACTACAACGGCAAGGCCCAGGGCAAAGCCGGCACGCTGGACAGCATGCTGATCCCCGCGTTCTCCATGCTCATCAAGCAGAGTGTTGCCTGCGCGGTCGAAGGGGACATGAAGGTCTCCATGGCGATGGGCATCCTCAAGACCATCTCCGGCATGGGTCAGCTCTCTGAAATGTATTCCATCGACTTCAACGAGGACATCTGCATCATAGGCCACTCCGGTTCGGGCGATGCCGACATCTCCGCGAAGAAGCCGACCCTGAAGATCGTGGACGTCTTCCACGGCAAGACCGGCGGCGGATACCTGACCCAGTTCTATCCGCACCTCGGCCCGGTCACCTATCTTGGTATTACGCAGGACAAAGACGGCAACTTCAAATTCGTCGTCGCCGAAGGCGTCAACGAGGAAGGTCCCATCTTTACGTTTGGCGACACGAACATGCGCACCCGCTTCACCTGCGGCGCCCGCGAGTTCTGTGATAAATGGTCCGAAGCCGGCCCGACCCACCATATGGCGGCGGCCTCCGGCAGACACATCGACACCATCCTGAAGGTCGCGAAGATCTTCAACGTGCCGGTGGACATCATTACCCGGTAATGCGCCTGTAAAGGCAGAAAGAGAGAGAGTATATTATGGGAACGTTAGTCAAAAAACAACCCAACCCCTGGTATGTTGCGGTGGTCAGCGGCATGGCGTCGTACATCGACTCCTGTGCCATCATCACCTCCGGTACCGCGCTGGCCATCTATCAGGCGGCCCTCGCCGGCACACAGCATGCCCTCAGCAACATCCAGTTCGGCGCGCTCGAGTCCTCCCTGACTCTGTGCATCGCCATCGCATCCATCATCGGCGGACGCCTGGGCGACCTGTACGGCCGTAAGAAAGTCTTCGCGGTCACGATGTGCTTCATCGTCCTCGGCGCGCTGCTCGTCACCTTCGGGAAAGCTTTCCCGATCCTGCTCATCGGCCAGATCCTCATCGGCTGCGGCGTCGGCGCGGACCTTCCGGTCTCGCTGGCCACCATTTCGGAGACCGCTCCGGAAGGCAAACGCGGCAAGATGCTCGGCTTCTCCGACATCCTCTGGGTCGTCGGCATCCTCGCTGCCTATGGCACCGGCGTTGCCGTCTCCAAGGGCATCGGCGATGACGTCCTCCTTTCCGGTCAGATCATGTACGGCGTGCTGGCGCTCGTCTGTGCCGTCGTCCTGGCCCTTCGAATGACCATCCCGGAATCCGAGATCTGGCTCAAGGCCCACGCGGACCGCAAAGCGGGCATCGTTACCGAGACGCAGAAGAGCGGCGTCGGCGAACTGTTCAAGAACAAGGAGTACGCGCTCCCGTTCATCGCCCTCATCATCTTCTACATCGGCACCAACGTCCCGGCCAACACTCTTGGCCAGTTCTCCACCTGGGTCGCCATGAACGTCATCCACCTCGAAGTCTGGGTGTCCTCCCTCATCTGCATGCTGGTCTATCCGGCCCGTGCTCTTCTGGACCTCGTTTTCATGAAGTTCGTTGACACCGACAAACGTATGCCGCTGTTCTATATCGGCGCAGCCCTTTACCTGTCCGGTTTCCTGATGTTCCCGATCTTCGGGTTCAACATGGTCACCTTCATCCTGACTCAGCTGCTCTACTGCATGGGCGCTGCCTTCGCCTTTGAGAGTATCCTGAAAGTCTGGATGCAGGAGTGCTTCCCGACCCTGCTCCGCACCACCGCAAACGGCGCCATCGTCTTCTCGAGCCGCCTTTGCTGCGCAGCCTTCGGTCTGTTCACCGCTTCCATCATCTCCTTCAACGTCAAATTCGCGTTCATCCTTCTCGCTCTGTTCTGCGTCGTTGGTTTTGCCTCGGCCATCCTGGTCTTCCGCAAGAGACGCTACAACACCTTCGAAGAGGACGACGCCGCGGCCGCCATCGAGGCTCCCGTGGAAGAGACCAAAGAAGCGTAAGTTTATTCCAATCAAAAGAAGGACCCCGTTCGGGGTCCTTCTTATTTGTTTCCTTTTCGGTATCTGGCCGGGGTCTGTCCGGTCTCGCGTTTGAATACGGTAATAAAATAATTGTAGTCGTCAAAGCCGCATTCTGCAGCGATGTCGGCGATGGATCGCTCCCGGTCTTCTTCCAGGAGCGTTTTTGCTTTGCTGACCCGCAGGGCACGGATGTGCTCCGCGACACCGGCGCCGTAGCTTTGCTTGCAAATCTTATACAGTTGCGTTTTGCCAATACCAAAAATCGCGCAAAGGTCTTCCGCGTTCAGCGGCTCTGTGTAATGCTCCGAGATGTACTCGTCGACCAGGACCGGCAGTTCCTGTTCTTTGAGCGCGACCAGGCGGTCGTGGTACAGAAAAGCAGAGACCGCCTGCAAAATATGGGACGCGGAGGCGATGTATTCCTCTTCGATCAGCGGCTGGCGCCAGACGGCCATCTTGAGATCGGACTCATTGACCTGATAAGGTTTGCAGAGTTCCCGGACAGTGTCCCAGCCGACTTCGTGGGAGGGGTAGGAAAACACGTTCCCGAAGAACAGATAGCCGATGAGGATGTCTCCTGCATGGATCGGAGCGATGCTTTCCGTCATGCCGGCATGACAGCGGTAAGTGTACGGCATGTTGCTCTTCGACGCGATCTGACAGGCCTTCGCGTCCGACGCCATACAGGCTTCCCAGCCTCGTTCGTCGTTGCGGACGAGTTCGCAGACCTGTGGCACATTCTCCGGGTAAGCGGCCAGTTCCTCGAAAGTCTCATCGAAAACCGTGATGCGGATCTGCGTCAAGTTATAAAAGTCTTTTAACATATCCTGTAATTTTTCAATATTGAAACTTGAGACCATAAACTGGCACTCCTTCCCAAATGTTTCCCAGAGCGTTTGTGCAACCTGCACAAGAGCATACCACTTGAATTATACGCCTTCCGCGAACAAAATCAAAGTTTTTGGGGCGGATTTCTCTATAATCCCGCCCAAAAAAAGCCTATGATGAGGCTGTAAACAGAAAGCCTTGCTGTGAGCACGTGCTCACATGATCAGAAAGGAAGAACACAATGTTAGTTACCCTCAATGAGGTTATGAAGATCGCCGAAGAAAAAGAAATCGCCATCGGCTCCTTCAACACCCCGAACCTGGAAGCCCTGCAGGCGGTTATCGCCGCCGCCGAGGAGGAAGACCTTCCGGCCATCATCATGTTTGCTCAGTGCCACGAACCGTGGATCCCGGTCGACGTCATCGGCCCCATCATGGTCGAGCAGGCGAAGAAAGCCAAAGTCCCGGTCTGTGTCCACCTCGATCACGGTGAGACGCTTGATTACGTTGAAAAATGTGTGGACCTCGGGTTCACCGGTATCATGTACGACGGTTCGGTCCTGCCTTATGAAGAAAACCTCGGGAACTCCAGAAAAGCTGTGGAACTCGCTGCGAAGACCGGTGCTTCTGTAGAAGTCGAACTCGGCACCATGGGACGGAGGGAGTCCGGCGCGGGCGATAACACCGGCGCCGACGATGAGACGAAAATCTACACGGACCCGGACCTTGCGGCTGAGTTTGTCGAGAAGACCGGCACAGACCTTCTGGCCTGTTCCTTCGGCACCACCCACGGCATTTACCTCGAGGAGCCGAAACTCGATTTCGACGTCGTCCGCAACGTCCGTGCGAAGACCAACAATATCCCGGTCGTTATGCACGGCGGTTCGGGCGTCAGCAAAGAAGACTACCACAACGCGGTCAAGGCCGGCGTCCGGAAGATCAACTATTTCACCTATATGGACAAGGCCGGCGGCGCTGCTGCCGTGGAAACGGTCAAGAACGCCGACGAAGACGAGCCGATGTTCTTCTCCACGGTCTCCATGGCGGCGCGTGACGCAATGAAAGAAAATGTCAGAGCGGCGATGAGAATGTTCGCTCTGCGGGATTAAATCGCCGAACAGGCAGAAAGAGGTATTATTATGGGAAAGAAAATGACTTTTGCGCTGGCATTCTGCAACCGCGGTTTCATGCCTGGTGAACTCATCTACGGTGCACGGGAAGACATGATCAAAGCAGTCACCGATGCCGGTTACGACTACATCGCCATGGACGCTGATCTTACACGTTTTGGCGGTATCGAGACCAGAGAGGAAGGCAAGCTCTACGCGCAGTTCCTAAAAGACCACGAGGGCGAATTTGACGGCGTCATCTTCTCCATGCCCATCTTTGCCGATGAGAACGGCGCCATGATGGCTCTGCAGGATGCCGGCGTCCCGATCCTCCTCCAGGCTTATCCGGATGAGATCGGCAAAATGGACTTCAAGCACAGAAGAGATGCCTTCTGCGGAAAATTCTCCGTGACCGACGTCTTCACGCAGGCGAACATCCCGTTCACGGTCCTGAAGCCCCATGTTGTCCATCCGCTGTCCGAAAAGTTCCAGGAAAACCTCAGAGACTTTGCTGCCATCTGCCGCGTTGCCAATGGCATGAAACGGTTCAATATCGGCTGCATCGGCGCCAGAACCACCGCATTCAAGACGGTCCGCTTCGACGAAATCACGCTTCAGAAGTACGGTATCAACGTCGAATCCTTCGATCTCTCGGAACTCATTTTCAAGGTCAACAATATGGACGACGGCGATGCGAAAGTCATGGATAAGATCGAACGCCTCGAGAACTATACCGATTTCTCCGGTGTTCCGATCAAGAACAAAATCACTCTCGCGAAGATCTCCTGCGTCATCGACGAATACATCGAGGAGTACGATCTCTCCGCGCTGACGCTCCGTTGCTGGAACGAACTGGAGACCATTCTCCGTGTCTGCCCCTGTGTTCTGCTCTCCGAGCTGAACGACCGCGGCATCCCCGCGTCCTGCGAGATCGACATGTGTTCCGCCCTTACCATGAAAGCGATGTACCTTGCCTCCGAAGAGCCGACCGCCGTCCTCGACTGGAACAACAACTACGGCGACGACGAGAACAAGGTCATCCTGTTCCACTGCGGCCCGGTCGCTCAGTCTCTGATGACCGCGAAAGGCACGGTCACTGAGCACAAGATGTTCGCCAAGGGCGACCCGGGCTCGGGCTGGGGCACCAACGAAGGACGCATCCGTCCTTTCAAGACGACGATCTCCAACTGTCAGACGAAAGACGGTGAACTCGTTGTCTATGCGTCCGAGGCGGAATTCACGGATGACCCGATTGAAGAGAGCTACTTCGGCTGCGCCGGCGTCTGCGAGGTCCCGGACATGCAGAACAAGATGATCAAACTGGCCCGCGGCGGATTCAAGCACCACACGACCGTCGGCGTCGGCCACATGAAAGAGATCCTGAAAGAAGCCTTCACTACGTACCTGGGCTACACCTGGGTCGATATCGACGAATAAACAGGAAGTGTTTTTATGAAACTCGCAGGACTTGACATCGGGACCACGGGCTGCAAACTCACGGTCTTTGATGAACAGGGAAACAACCTGGGCAAAGCCTATCGGGATTACCCTGTCAAGCGAGCTGTCAGCGGACATGAAATAGACGTCTCTGCCATCATGCAGGGCGTCTATGCCTGCATCCGCGAGATGGCGGAACAGTACCCGGATATCGCCGGGATCGGCGTCACGAGCTTTGGCGAGACCTTTGTCATGACGGACGAAGAGGGAACGCCCCTCCACACGGCCATGCTCTATACGGACCCGCGTGGAAAAGAAGAATGTGCCGAACTGGTCAAAACAATGGGACGGACCAAACTTATCGAGGAGACCGGCCTGAACCCCCACGAAATGTATTCCATTTCCAAAGTCATGTGGGTCAAAAAGAACCTGCCGGACGTTTACGCAAAGGCAAAACACATCTTCCTGATGGAAGACTATGTCATGTTCCATCTGACAGGTAATGCTTGTATCGACTACGCTTTGGCCTCCCGGACCATGGCCTTCAATATCAACCATCTGCACTTCAGCTACAACATCTGTGAAGCGGCGGACATCGACATCGAACTCTTCTCCGAACCGGTCCCGACGGGCTCTGTCGTTGGAACACTGACGACGGAAGTGGCCTCGTTCACCGGGCTGTCTCCGGAAACAAAAATCATCGCCGCCGGCCATGATCAGGTGGCAGCCGCGGTGGGCGCGGGTGCGTTCGACGGTTCCGTTGCCGTCGACGGTGCCGGCACGGTCGAGTGTCTGACTCCGATCTTCGATGAGAAACCGGACCTCCTGGCGATGAGCGAGATGAACTATGCGGTCGTTCCGTATGTAGTCCCCGGCAAGTACGTTGCATACGCGTTCTCCTACACCGGCGGCGCGTTGGTGCAGTGGGGGACAGAGACCTTCGCAAAAAAAGAAGCCGACCTTGCGAAAGAGGAAGGCATTTCCGTCCATCAATATCTGGAGCGGGCTTATGCGGAGTCCCGTGGAGAGGAGCCATCCGGCCTCCTGCTCCTGCCGCACTTTGCCGGCGCCGCGACGCCTTACATGGACGGCGGCTCCAAAGGCGCCATTTTAGGGTTGACCGCGGACACGAAGGCGGAAGACCTCTACATGGCCTGTCTCGAAGGTGTCGTCTATGAGATGGCGCTGAACCGCAATACCATCGACTCCTGCACGAAGCTGCACTTCGACAAGATCCTCGCTACCGGCGGAGGCGCCCGTTCGGAACGCTGGATGCAGATGAAGGCAGACCTTTTGAACGTCCCGTTCGTTTCTTTGAAAACGCTGGACGCCGGAACGGTCGGCAGTGCCATGATGACCGGCGTGGCCGTCGGTATGTTCGACAACCTCGAACAGGCAGCTGAGACAATGGTCCATCGCCTGGACACTTACGAACCCCGTGCGGACATGCACGAAAAGTATATGAAACTCTACGAACGGTATGAAAAAGTTTACGACGCCGTTCGCCCGCTGGTATAAGGAGGCGGAATTATGGACAAAACCATTATGACCTACATTGGACACGAGACTCAGCTCTCCGGCATCGAAGAGCACCGTCTGGTCGGCGGGAAAGGCGACGGCCAGCGACTTTATGAAGTCCACAATGGCTGTGGCTTAGACCTGACGATTTCTCCGGACCGCAACGGGGACATCACCCGCCTGCGGTTCAAGGGGCAGAACATGAGCTACATGAGCCCCTGCGGCTATGTGGCGCCCGCTTACTACGACAGCATCGGCGCCAACTGGCTCCAGTCCTTTACTGCAGGCTTCCTGACGACCTGCGGCCTGCAGAACGTCGGCTCGCCGAACACGGACGAAGGGGAAGAACTTCCCTTACACGGGTCCATCGCCAACCTTCCCTCGGAGCATTCCTGGTGGGAACGCAGGGGCGATGCGCTGCTCGTCCACTCCGTGACCAAAGATGAGATCATTTTTGGCAGGAAACTGCAGTTCGAACGGACTATAGCGGTTGCTACTGATAAAAACGAATTCACTATTACAGACACTATCACGAACACCGGCGACAAGGTCGAACCTTTTGAGATCCTGTACCATATGAACATGGGATACCCGCTTCTTGACGAAGACTCCGTTATTACCATCCCGTCCTGCGATGTGGCCCCACGTGATGACCACGCCGCGGAAGATATCGAGAACTGGATGCATATGGAAAAACCGCAGGTCGGCTATCAGGAACGCTGCTATTACCACAAGTTCCCGGATGAGAAGGGCCTTGCGAAGATCTACCAGCCGAAACTGGGGCTGGGACTTGCCATCACCTTTGATGCTTCCGAACTCGACGGCTTCGTCGAGTGGAAAATGATGGGCGTCCGGGACTATGTCCTCGGACTCGAATGCGGCAACTGCACGGCGGACGGCCGCAACGTCATGCGAGAGACCGGCATGCTGAAATTCCTGCAACCGAACGAATCGAAAACGTATACAGTGACGGTGACTATGTTGGAAGGAGAGTAACCAATGAAACAGACACTCTGGAATAAAGGCTGGACCTGGTTCAGCGACATAGACGCAACTCCGAAAGCAGTCGATCTGCCCCATGACGCGATGCGGGAAGAGAAACGCCTTGCGGCCCTGAAAGACGGCACGCAGACCGCATTTTATCCCGGCGGACTTTACACCTATGAAAAAGAGTTCAACGTTGTGGCAGAAGATGTCAGCAAACCGACCGTCCTCGAATTTGAGGGCGTCTACATGAAATCCACGGTTTCCCTGAACGGACAGAAGGTCGGCGGCCGCATTTATGGTTATTCCGACTTCTTTGTTGACCTGACCGGGAAACTCAAAGAAGGTGCCAATAAGATCACCGTCGTTGCCGACAACACCCAGTTTTCCAATTCCCGCTGGTACTCGGGTTCCGGGATCTACCGCGATGTCTGGCTCCATACCGGGGACACCTCCTATGTCAAACCGGACGGGGTCAAGGTCAAGACGCTGTCCATCGCCCCGGCAAGTGTCGAAGTGATGGTGGACGCGGTCCTGGAGGACGGCGCGGCAGTCTCCGTGGAAGTCTGCAAAGACGGTGTCGTTGTCGCTTCCGGGGAAGGGACCACGACCGTTCTGGAGATTTCGGACGCCAAACTCTGGTCTGCCGAGACGCCGGAACTTTATGACGTCGTTGTCACTCTGAAAAAGGGTGGAGAAACACTTGATACGGTCTCCGAGTCCTTTGGAATCCGCTCCATTGCCTGGGACGCGAAAAACGGATTTCAGGTCAATGGGGAAACGACTCTCCTCCGCGGCGGCTGTGTCCACCACGACCACGGTGTCATCGGCGCCGCCGAATATGATGCCGCCTGCGAGCGCCGCGTCCGCATCATGAAAGAATCCGGCTATAATGCCGTTCGTATCTCTCACCATCCGGCTTCGAAGGCCATGCTGCGTGCCTGCGATAAACTTGGCATGTATGTCATGAACGAGACATTCGACACCTGGATCGGTCTGAAATCTCCCTATGATTACGCGATGTATTTCCGCGAAGAACATGAAAGAGACCTTACGGATATGGTCCGAGTCTCCTATAACCACCCGAGTGTTATCATGTATTCCATCGGCAACGAGGTCCATTTGAAGGATGTAAAAAAAGTAACTGAGCTCACCAGAGAGATGACCGATCTTTGCCACCGCTTCGACGACTCCCGCCCGGTCCTGAACGCAATCAACCCAATGACTGTCATGCAGGGCGGAGACAAAGACCCCGAAGCACTGCGGAACGACAAGGTGGACCCGAGAGCGACGGGGAAAGGAAGCGGCCTGACCGGAAGCCTGCTGGTCAATGTCCTGATTACCCATATGGGGAAAATCATCAAGTTGGTCGGCAATCCCAAAAAGATGAAGAAGATCGATGCCGTGTTCGCCCCGCTCGACATCGTCGGCTACAACTATGCGACATATCTTTATGAACCGCAACACGAGGACTTCCCGGAACGCGTCCTGGTAGGATCGGAGACGTTCCCACAGCGAATTTATGACAACTGGCAGGCGGTCAAGTCGATGCCCTGGGTGGTCGGCGACTTTATGTGGACGGCCTGGGACTATCTTGGCGAGTGCGGCGTCGGTGCCGTCAATTACGGCAAGCAGGGTGCTTTCACTCAGCCGTTCCCGACAATCTCCGCCGGCTGCGGCAGCATCGATCTCAACGGTGAGATCCTCCCGCAGGGCTATTATTCCGGTGTTGTCTTTGGCGCGTATGAGAAACCCTATATCGCCGTCCATCCGGTCAACCACTCTGGGGAAGAAGCGTTTTGCGGCAAATGGCGCCTGACGGACGCGGTCCGCAGTTGGACCTGGCCTGGACATGAAAATAAGGAGGCGACGATTGACGTCTATTCCGGCGCCGCAACTGTTGAACTGTTCCAGGATGGAAAATCCCTCGGCAAACAGCCGGTCGAACGCTGCACGGCAACCTTCACCACCCCGTATGTCCCCGGGAAACTCGAAGCAGTACAGTACGATGCTTCCGGAAGAGAGACCGGCAGAGATTTCCTTGAAACCGCCGGTGAAAAAGTATTGCTGAATGTTTCTCCGGAAAAGGAGACCCTGCAGGCGAACGGCGTCGATCTGTGCTTCCTTCCCATGGAATTCATCGATGAAAAAGGCACCAGACAGACAACAATGTCTGAAACGGTCGAAGTGACTGTCGAAGGCCCGGCAACACTGCTCGGCTTCGGCAATGCTGATCTGAAACAGGATTCCGTCAACCCGTACCTCGGCACGACGAGCAAAACCTATATGGGCAGCGCGCTGGCAGTCCTCCGTTCGACTTGTGAAACCGGCGATGTGACCGTTACCGTTTCGGCTCCCGGAGCAGAGGCTGTAACGATTACTTTGAAAGCAGAATAGGAGGGATCCCATGGGCAAGTCAAAAATCAAGGTCGCCTGCGTCGGAGACAGCATTACCTGGGGACAGGGCGTGTTCCTGCACAGAGGGACGCAGTCATATCCGGCTCTTTTGCAAAAAGAGCTGGGCAGACAGTATGATGTCCGGAACTATGGCATGCCGAATCATACGATGTCCGATTTGAGTTATTTCGCCTATTGCAAAAGAGGAGTCTATCGAAAATCACTTCGTTCCGGCCCGGATGTCGTCGCGATCATGCTGGGGACCAATGATTCCTGGCAGGGCTGGTATCCGGAACTGTATGAAACTCAGCTGTCCAATCTGCTTCGAACCTACAGGGCACTGCCATCTCATCCGAACGTCATCCTGATGACTCCCTACTATGTGTCACCGGAGGCCTCACCGGTGAACGGGGATGTCGTCCGAAACGAGGTGGCTCCGATCGTTCGAAAGGTTGGCGAAAAAGAATCGGTCTGTGTGGTCGACATGTTTGCGTTGACCGACGGAAAAACCGAATACCTGTGCAAAGATGGGGTCCATCCGAATCCGGAGGGAAATGCCTTCCTTGCAGAGCAGATCGCCGAAGCAATCCGGGGACTGTGACAAAGGAGAAAAACAATGAACGGAAAATCGCAATCTGGGGCGATCAGATCCCCTTTAATACGGGAGAATCCAAGAAAGAAGCATTCCTGATCAGTAAAAAGCCGGCTCCTGTCGCAATGCTCCTGGCATTTCGCTATATCTTTGGAAAAAAGATCATGAAAAGCAGAGAGTATTACGATACTTACAGCCTGAACAACTGGATCTCCAAAGGAAACGAAAGCATGTATTTTGACGATGTGCCGACACTGACTCCCTACCTGCGTCCCGGTAGTGACCGCGCGATTATTATCGCGCCGGGCGGTGCGTTCGTTTACAAGGAGATGGAGCGGGAAGGCTACCACAACGGGGAACTTTTGAGTTCTCTCGGCTTCAATGCCTTCGTACTGGATTATCGCCTGAACCCCTACCGTTCTCTTGCCGGCTGCCTCGATATGCAACGTGCAGTACGGTATCTCAGAGCGCATGCTTCCGAATATGGGATCGACCCGCATAAGATCGGTGTCCTCGGCTGTTCTGCCGGCGGGTATATCGCAGGCTCGACCGGGACCATTCTGAACGATGAACCTCCCTGCGTGGAGGGTTATGTTCCCGACGAAGTAGACGCTGTCTCCGGAAGACCGGATTATATGGCGCTACTTTACCCCGTGACCGGCTTCCTGAAGAACCCCAGTATGCTGGCAATGATCGCCGGAGACGATTTCTTCGACCCCGGCAAGCAGAAAAAGTTGCAGGAAGAGTATTCTCTTCGAAACCATTTGGACGGAGACGTTCCACCGCAGTTCATATGTTACGGCGACAAAGACCTCTTGAAAGATATGTGCGATTATTCTGCTGCGGTCAAGGCAAAGGGCCTCCCGCTGAAGGAGATTATCATCAAAAACGCTACTCACGGACTGACACCCATCTCTTCCGCCGAGAAGACCTGGTCAGAAGCGTTCAAGACCTGGACCGACGAAATACTGAAATGATTCCAAAAAGGACCCGTTCCATCGGGTCCTTTTTCTTTCTATTTACACGGTTTTTCAGGTTTGCTACAATAGTTCTCGTGAAAAAGTGGGGGAGACCCCAAAACAGAATAGGAGGAAATCATATGAAACTACGCAAGTTCATCGCCCTCATGCTTTCCGTCTGTGTGATGGCGGCATTCGCGGTGGTTCCGTCCTTCGCGGCAACCGATGTGTCCGAGTGGCTGGAGAAAAACATCACGGTTGGCGCCGATGACCCGGCGAACATCAATGACCGCAACAACACCGGGACCCGGACCCTGAAGAAAGTCTATCAGACGTTCCGCTACACGCAGGAAGCGCATCCTGTTTCCGGACAGGGCTGCTTCAGTATCACCAAGGGTACGCTGAAACAGAACGGCAAGAACACGACCATCTATCTCGTCGCGTCCCACGGGCTGGAAACCAGCACCTTCGGCCAGGACAATGACCTCGAATCCTGCCTGAAAGCCGGCATGGAGCAGAGCAACGCTTACCTGAAGGATCTGATGAAAGTCGTCAAGGACAACGTCCCGAAGAACGCGAACCTCATTCTCGCGGGCCACAGCCTCGGCGGCATGGTCTCTCAGCAGTTCGCGGCCAACAACGCGATGCAGAAGCGCTATAACATCCTGCACGTGGTCACCTGGGGCTCTCCGCTCCTCTGCATGGGTCAGATCGAAGGCGAACTTCACAGAATGGCTTCCGCGGGCGATGTAGTCCCTCTGCTCAGCATCTACACGCTAGAAGACTTTGAGGCGCAGATCAATGACCGCAACCGCGAGGAGGCGGACGTTATTCCAGTCATCCAGTCCCATGTCGACGGCTACAACGACAAGAACGCCTGGAAAGACTATGATGCTATCGGCGTCAAGGGCGGCAACGCGGTCCTCAAGATGAAGGAAGACACCACGAAGCGTTTCTACGCCGTGGCGGACAACGATCAGGAGTACAACATCTCCATCTGGGCCGGCTTCAACAACAACGGCAACTGGACCGGTGTTTCGGTACTGTTCTGATTTCGAATATGAGAAATCCCACCGCGATCGCGGTGGGATTTTTTGTCTATAAATGGATCTTTCGATTCTGGTACAACTTGTTTTGCATGAGTTCCGGGTTCTTCCCGGTGAAAGCTTTGGCAGCAGTCTTGTTTCCCTGTAACTGCCACAGGAACCAGGCGGTCACATAGCCGTCCCCGCTGTAGAGGTTCTGACCATGGTCTGCTCCTTTGCGGCGATAGCGTACCTTCGGAACGTTCAGTTCTTTGTACATCCGCTGCATCGCATCCATGGGGATGACGGACTTGGTTTCGAAGTCAGTCTCTGTTCCCGCGGTGAGAAGCACCGGACAGGAGATCTTTGAAAGCTCATAGGGCCATCCGAGTTCATGGGCGGCTTCCGTGTGGGTCGGGGACAGGGCGACGATGGCCTTGTACGTTTTGGCGTGTTTCTGGATGCTCGCGGCAGACAGCACCCCGGCTCCGCCCTGAGAATGTCCGCTCAGACCGATGTTCTTTGTGTCGATTTTTCCGTAGAAAATACTCTTTTTATTTTTGTTCTGTTTCAGGAGCCAGACGAGGGTCTGTTCCGCGCTGGCACCGGTCCCGGTACTCGGGTCCTCGTTGCCTACCGCGATGACCCCCCAGGAAGCGAGGTGCTGGAACAGGGCGGAATATTTCGAAGCATACACGCTGGTTCCGTTGACAAAGATGACGGCCGGGCAAGTCTTTTTTGACGTCTTCATGTCAGACGGATAGTAGATGCGGTACTCGACGGCCGGTTCTGTCGTTTCTTTACGGTAAAAACTGACTTTATGTTTGCCGTTTTTCAGGTACTTTGCTTCCAATTTGCCGCCGGTCGCAACCGTTTCGGTGTAATTCTTTGGTACGTTGTCCGGCCACTGGAAGCCGGTCAGGAGCATGACGGCAGCAAGTGCCATGGCAAGGATGGTGAGAAACTGTTTCGCTTTCATGGAAGATCCCTTTTATCAATTAGTAAAGAACATGTTGCACCAGTCAAGTGTACGCAGGAGCCACTGGACGCCCTGGACAGAGACCAGAGACAGGTGACCACCGACGGGGTTCAGGTAAACTTCGTTGTAAACGCCCAGTTTGTTGAGCTTCTTCAGGAAAGCTTTGTGCTGACCGGTCGGGACCAGATAGTCCTGCTCACCGTAAAGAAGGAGCGTCGGGACCGAGTTCTTTTTAAGATAGGTGATGGGGGACATCCTCTTCAGAAGCTTTTCGCCTTTGGTCCCGGGACCGACTTCCGCGTCCGTATATTTATCACCGGAAACAAATTCGGCAGCTTCCCGCTTGTTCTTGACATAAAGGCCGTTCATCCAGGCATCGCTGGTAAAGTCAGCGGGAGCAGAACCCGCAGAGACGAACTTGACCGGAATGGCGGAGTCTTTGGCATGGGTATATGCGTAGGTCAAAGCAAGCCCGCCTCCTGCGGAGTAGCCGAACGTCGCCATTTCATTGCAGGAGATACCAAGCTTGGTCAGCTTTTTCTTTGCTGCTTTGACGCCCTGAAACAATTCTTTGTTCATATCGAGAAGGTCCACGCCGTTGTATTTGGCGGTGGGCGTGTAGTCGATGTTCGCCACCATATAGCCGGCCGCCGCGTACAGATAGCCGATGGAAGCTTCATCGTCCTTGCTACCGCTATTGTATGCCCCTCCATGGATGAGGACGATCAGCGGGCCTTTTTTCGCTTTCAGGACATTTGACGGGATATACAGGTCATATTTGTTTTTTGCTTTTTTGCCATAGGAAAGGTCTGTGTAAGTCTTGAAAGAATAAGCTTTGATATTATAGTCCGAAAGCTTGATATTGATCGAAGCACCATAAGTGTCCGAAGTGGTAATGGTAATGTTATCTCCAACGTTGATGGTCTTCGAGTCATCCTTCGCGGAAGCCGGAAGGATGGTCAGTGCCGCGAGCATCATGACGCTGAGCAACGCGGCAAACAGTTTGCGCACATTTTTCATATTCATTCCTCCTTGCTTTTATACTAATAGGAAACTCAAAAAGTTACATCATGAAAAGTGGTGGAAACATCATAATAATTTGTGAACTAGACGTTCCTTCAAAAACGCGTGGCTCTGCGTTTGCAAACTCCACCGCTTTTGCGGTGGAGTTCTTATGCTATAATGGGCGCAGAACATAATCGGAGGTGCGCGATGAGCGTCAAAGACTTAGTGATAAAAAACAGAAGCTACCGCGGCTACGATGAGTCCCGCCGGGTCACGAAAGAAGAACTCATCGAAATGGCGGACTGCGCCCGGCTTTCTGCCTCCAGTGTGAATATGCAGCCGCTGAAATATTACATTGCCTGGGAAAAGGAGGAAGTTGACCGCATCCAGAAACTGACGGCGTGGGCAAGAGCCCTGCCGCAGATGACCCTGCCTCATGAAGGCATGTGCCCGACCGGGTGGGTCGTCATCTGTCAGGACACGTCCATCGCTCCGAACCTGCAGAGGTTCCTGAAAGACGTGGGGATCGTAGCCCAGAGTATACTGCTGGCGGCGGTCGAGATGGACCTTGGCGGGTGCATGATCGGGAACTTCAAACCGGAAGAGGTGTCCGCCGAATTAGGGCTGCCGGAAAACCTGGTGCCGCTGCTGCTGGTCGCCGTTGGCAAACCGGCAGAGGAGATCGTCCTTGTGGACCTCCCGGAGTCCGGCAAGACCGCGTACTACCGCGATGAGAACGACGTCCACTACGTCCCGAAACGCAAACTGGAGGACGTTCTGCTGACCGCGGAGGACCTGTCATGAAAACTTTGTATTTGGCCGGCGGCTGCTTCTGGGGAACACAGAAATTCCTCGACCAGTTTGACGGAGTTTTGGAAACGGAAGTCGGCTATGCCAACGGGAAGACGGAAGCTCCCAGCTATGAGGATGTCTGTTACAAAGACACCGGCCACGCGGAGACGGTCCGGGTCGTTTATGATGAAACGAAACTTCCCACGAAGGAACTGCTCCGCTATTACTTCATGACCATTGACCCCACGTCGGTGAACCGGCAGGGGAATGACATCGGCAACCAGTACCGCACCGGCATCTACTGGCCGGGCGATCTGCCGGAAGCAGAAGTCGACAAGCTGAAAAAAGATTACGAGGCAATCCTGGAAGCGGTCAGGCAGCGCTACTTCGCGCCCATCGCCGTCGAATTCGGACCGCTGGAAAACTTCTATTCGGCGGAAGAATACCACCAGAAGTACCTCGACAAACACCCGAACGGTTACTGCCATATACCCCGGGCTTTGCTGCATCTGGAAAAATAGAGTAGAATGGAGCCCTAGAGAGGAGGTCTGTCATGGACCTTGCAAAACTGCTGACCCGGCTGACCGAAGTGCCGGGCGTTTCCGGCCTCGAAGACAAAGTGGCACGACTGGTCATGGATGAGCTGCGCCCCTTTGTCAGTGAACTCTACCACACACCCATGGGTGCGGTGGTCGGGACCATGGAGGGAAAGGGTCCTGCCATTGTGCTGGACGCGCACCTCGATCAGATCGGCCTGATCATAACCTCAATCGAAAAGAACGGCTTTCTGCGTTTTGACAAATGCGGCGGCACGGACCCGCGCATGCTGTCCGGCATGGAAGTGACCGTCCACGGAAAAGAAGATATCTATGGTATCGTCTCTTCCATTCCGCCGCACCTGGCGAAAAAGGAGGACGAAGGAAAAGCCAAAGATTTCAAGGACCTTGCCATCGACACCGGCCTGCCGACGGAAAAACTGGAGGAACTCGTGTCGCTTGGTGATCGTGTGTCCCTGAAACCTTACCCCGCCGAACTGCTGAACGGGCAGGTGTCGTCCGCCTCCATGGATGACCGCGCCGGTGTGGCAGCGCTTATCCGTACGGCAGAACTCCTGCACGACGCGGAGTGTGACCGCCGGGTACACTTCATGTTTACGGTCCGGGAAGAGGTCGGCGGACGTGCTGCCGCGGCAACCGCTTATAATCTCAACGCCTCTGCCGCTATCGCGGTCGACGTCAGCTTCGCGCGGACGCCGGGCGTAGACAGCCGTGACGCAGCGGAGATCGGGAAAGGCCCCATGATCGGCTATGCTCCTATTCTGGACAAACCGCTGTTTGAGAACATGAAGCGGATCGCCGCGGAAAAGGAGATCCCATATCAGATCGAGATCATGCACCGGGGCACCGGAACACATGCGGACGAACTCACGAATTCCAGAGAAGGGCTGCCCGTCGGGCTCGTGTCCATTCCTCTGAAATACATGCATACGACGGTGGAGACCGTGTCCGTCGAAGATGTGGAGCACACGGCACAGCTGCTGGCTGCTACCATTCTGGCAGGCCCGGAAGGAGGTGCGGTATGACTCTGTTTGAAGATATCCGCATCCTCTGTGAACTGCCCGGCGTGTCCGGGCGGGAGAAACCGGTGCGGGACTACATCCTGTCCCGGCTGCCCGAGGATGTCACGACGGAAGTCGACGCCATGGGTAACCTCTATGTGGAAAAGAAAGGCGCTGCCACCCCGAAAAACAAAGTGGTCCTCTTTGCCCACATGGATGAAGTGGGCCTCATGATCACCTACATTACCGAAGACGGCTACCTGAAGTTCGATGAGATCGGGGGCATTGACCCTGCGGTCCTCGTTGGACGGACCGTCCGCCTCGAGTGCGGGCTGGTCGGCGTCATCGGCTTAAAGGCGATCCACCTCTGTGAGGGTAAGGAAAGCAAAAAGATCCCGGACATGCGGGACCTGGTCATTGACATCGGAGCTTCGTCGAAAGCGGAAGCTGAAAAATATGTGGAGCTCGGTTCCTACGCGGTCTACCGTTCCGACTATGTGGAGTTTGGCGATTCGCTCGTTAAGATGAAAGCGCTCGATGACCGGTTCGGCTGCGGCCTTATGCTGGACCTCATTTGGAAAGCCCTGCCTTATGATATGACCTTCGTGTTCACGGTACAGGAAGAAGTGGGTGCCCGTGGCGCCGCTGCCGCCGCGTTTAAGGCAAAGCCGGACATCGCAGTCATTCTGGAAACCACCACCGCCGGCGACATCTGCGGCGTGGAAGGGGAACGGAGAGCCTGCGTGCTCGGTGACGGTCCTGTCATTTCTTACATGGACCGCGGCACGGTCTACGACCATGATCTGTACACACTGGCAATGGACACGGCGAAAGAGGCCGGTATCCCGGCCCAGACCAAGACTTTGGTCGCCGGCGGGAACGACTCCTCCTCCATTCAGCGTGCCGGAGCGGGCGCACGAGTCCTTGCTATTTCCGCGCCGACCCGCTACCTGCACTCCCCGGTGGATGTGCTCGACAAGAACGACGTGACGGCGATGCAGGAACTGTTGGAAGTCCTGCTCCCGGAACTGGCGGATCTGTAACAGTCCCCTTTATGGGGTTGTACTATTTTTTTAAAACGTTATAATAATGGGCGGAGAAAAGAAAGGAGTTACCATGACTCATCGCAAGACCCCAAAACTCATCGTATCCTTATTCATCGCCGCCCTTCTGATGCTCTGTCTGCTCGTCCCGGGCTTTGCCGAAACGGACGCGGAAGCGCAGCTGGCGGCTGCCAATGCGGAAGTCGCGGCCTGTGAGCAGGCTCTGAAAGACGCCAATGCCGCCTACACAACCGCACAGGAGCAGAGCAAAAAAGGCATGTACGGCTTCTTCCTGGCAAACGGTTCTGAGAACGCGGTAAAAACGCTGGACAACGCAAAGTACAGAAACCTCATCTCGTACGGCGCTGCGGGCGACGCGACCTCCATGGAGAACCTGAGCGCAGCACTGGACCTTCTGGAGGAAGTCAACGCGGTTCGGAAAAATCAGGGCCTGAAAGAACTGGTCATTACGGACACCATGATGGCTATGGCGGAAGCCGATGCCGATGCGTTCTATGACCTTGGAGTCACGCCCAAACAGTTTACCGTAAACGGAAACCGCATTGCAGAGAACCTTGGCACCTTCGCCTCCGCGAAAGCCGCGGTAGAAAGCTGGAGCTCTGAAAAAGCGCTTGCGGAGGAGCATCCGGAATACATGGACTACAGCAACGCGAACTGGTACCGAGTCGGGCACTGGTACAACATGACCCGGGAAAATTTCCAGGTGACCGGTGTCGCGGTGAACACCCGCCAGGGCAACAAGTTCTGCCAGGTCTTCTACGGATCCGCGGGAAATGAAAAGACGTATACGGTCGCGGAATACCGTCAGCGGATCGCCGACTATAATGCTTCTCCGGAACAGAAGAAGCAGGCAGTCGCGGACGCGGAAACGGCCCTTGCCAATGCCAAAGCGAAACAGGCTGCGGCTGAAGCCGCCGTTCAGGCAGAAGCATAACGACATATTTGCACAGAAAGAAAGAGCACAGGATTTTCCTGTGCTCTTGTTTTTTTCGGTTATTCTACTTCTTCCACGTCATCGGTGATATCGATGACGTTCGGATCTTTGGCAAGGTTCGATTCAGCGGAAGCGGCTTTGTTGCCGAAGCCTTTGTTAAAATAACCGGAGTTTTTCCGGCCGCTGACTTCTGTCTGCGGAACGTAAGTCCGGTAGACTTTCTTGCCGACGATGTACACGACCGGCCCTAACAGGAGGCCGATGCCGTTCATGCCGGTGAGGACGAAGCCTGCGACGGCCGATACGACTTCCTCCCAGGGGGAGATGCCGAGAGACGCGCCGCGGACAAAGGGCTCCAGGACCTGTTTTACGACCATGATGATCACAAACAGCAGGAAGATCCAGAGTCCGGTCTTCGAATCATGGGCAAAGGCCAGTTCATAGACGGCCCAGGGAATCATCGTGATCGAAAGCCCTAAAACGGGGACCAGGTCTACGATCGTAATGGCGACGGACGCCAGGATCCAGTGCTCGATGCCGATGAGGTTCAGCCCGATGAGCAGACCGACCAGTGTGATGGTGGTCAGAATGATCTGGGACTTGACCCAGTCTTTCAACGTCAGCTTTCCTTCACTGACGACATGTTCCGTAAATGTACGGGGCATAATGATTGTACCTCCAGGTTAGAATAATCCGGCAAGGCCCGCAAAGACCCAGGGGAAGGCAACCATGCAGATGAGGATGCCGATGGCGGCCGCGATGATGAGACCGGCGCTGCAGATGATGCCCGCGCGGTTCAGGGTGACGGCAGTGCTCTTTTCCGGGTGATTGTTCGGGACGAACTTCAGGGCTTTGAGGCCGAGGTAGCCGCAGATGATGGCGACGACGTCGAGCGATCCGAAGGAACCGAGTCCCAGGATGCTGCAGACAATGGAGATAATACCATACAGGCGGCCCTTGTTGAGCTTTTCGGCGATGAAATTCGCTTCGTCCTGTTCTTCGCGGCTGATGTTGTTATAGTTCGCGTTTGCCTGTGCATTCGCGTTGGCGTTGTAGTTATTGTTTACTTCCGGATTTACTTTCTCAAGCGGCACTCCGCACTGAGGGCAGTAGAGGGAGTTGTCGGGAACTACTTTGCCACAGTTTTTACAGATCATGAGAATCCTCCTTTAAGAATTCCAATACAAAAGTGCAGCATTCATTCTGCAACAACAGCTTCTTCTTTCTCTGTTGTGGCACCATCTTAGGAAAAGAAACCTAAAATAAACTTAAAGTTTTGGGACACCCTGCCTATTCCGCGAAAGTAGAAAAATAAAACCGCCTAACTTGCTTTGTCAGGCGGTTTTTCATGGTGGACAATACGGGACTCGACACGCTTTTGCTTCGCAAAATCGTTCCGAGCTGCTGCCGCAGCTCCACTCGCTAAAAACAGTCCACCGGACTGTTTTCTTGACGCTCGTGCCTACGGTTCTTCGTCCCGATTGCCCCGCAAAAAAGAACAGACCCGACTTTGTCGGATCTGTTCTTTCTTGGTGGACAATACGGGACTCGAACCTGTGACCTTCCGCACGTCAAGCGGATGCTCTCCCAGCTGAGCTAATTGTCCATGTCGGTTGTGCGAGAGATATTCTACCGTAAAACAATGGTATTGTCAATGAGAACTTTTAAAAGAATTTATGTTATACTAATACGAAAGTACTTTAGAGAGGAGGTCGTCTATGGCGGAGAACAGGACCCCGAAGAAAATCGTTGTCAAAAAGGCAGAACCTGTGCCGAAAGAACGGACGATCTCTGAGGATATCGATTATGAGCCGGCACCGGAGACCGAAATGGATTTCCAAACGGTGGAGGACGATCAGAAACGCCGGAAGAATGTGACGATCGGCATTGTGCTGGGCATTCTTCTTGCCGCGGTCCTCATCGGCGGCGCCGTCTATGCCATGCAGCAGAGCCGTATCGCCAATGAACCTGTGCCCACGACGACCACAACGGTGCTCCTGACGACCGGTACACCCAACCTTGCGACGACCACAGACCCCGGTCAGCGGGTGTATGAGTCCGACAACCTGACCGTCCAAAAGGATGAGAACGGTATCTGGCGCGCCTATGACGGGTCAGAGAAGACCTCCGGTTATACGGGCGTTGTGCAGAACGCCAACGGCTGGTGGTATGTGAAGAACGATGTCGTTGACTTCACCTACAACGGTCTTGCGAACAATGACTACGGCACCTGGGTCATCAAAAACGGGAAAGTTGATTTCAGCTATAATGGGAACTACGAGTTTGGCGGCCACACGTTTGTTGTAAAGAACGGCAAGGTGGTCGGCACGGCCGATACCACGACCACGACACAAAGTACGACCGCAAAAGACGGCAGTACGGTGACCGCGCACGAACACCACTGGGTTTCCGTATATGACGGGAACGCGACGATCGTGACCGGAGTACGTACCCCGGTCTGTAAATGTCCGGAATGCGGCCTTTTGTTCAAGGACCGTGAACTCTTGGAGTCGCATGCTCTCGCAGAACGCCATACGCTGAGTGAAGAACCCGCGGATGACGTTGTGATCCCGAGTGAGGACTCCGAAGTCATTACGGGTTACCAGAACGAGGAAAACACGTACTGGGTCTGCTCTCTCTGCGGCGCGGAGACGCATAACGCAGAGGACGTTGACGTCGGTCTTTGAGGCGAAGGATATTTTCGCATTTCACAGAAAATAAAGAGCTCAGGTATGACCCGGGCTCTTTTCCTTACCGGCAGAAAGGGGGCTTTCGCTTGAGTGCGGTGGAACGTGCCGTGTTGTGCGCGCTGGATACCGGCGCGTCTGTCGGCGGATATCGAACAGACGCGGAAGTTTCCCTGGAGGAATTGCGGGAACTGACCCGCACGGCCGGAGCGGAAGTCGTCGGAACCGTCCTGCAGATACGCCCTGCACCGGACGCGGCGCTGTACCTTGGGTCCGGGAAAATCGAAGAACTGCGCGACATGGTCGAGCGCGACCTGTGCGACCTGCTTATTTTTGACGGCGAACTGTCTCCGACCCAACTGCGCAACATTGAAAAGTCGACCGGAGCACGGGTCGTGGACCGCACGACGCTGATTCTCGATATTTTTGCCCAGCGGGCGAAGTCCCGCGAAGGCCGGCTCCAGGTCGAGCTGGCACAGCTGCAGTACCGCCTGCCAAGGCTTGCCGGACAGGGCACGAGTCTGTCCCGGCTCGGCGCCGGGATCGGCACAAGGGGCCCCGGTGAAACGAAACTGGAAACCGACCGCCGGCATATCGAGCGGCGCATCAAAGCCATTCGAGAGGAACTGAAGGCCGTGGAAAAACGGCGCAATATGCTCCGCAACCGCCGGGGCAAGACCGGGGTCGAAACGGTCGCACTGGTGGGGTACACCAACGCCGGAAAATCGACGCTTATGAATACGCTGACGAAAGCCGGTGTCCTGGCGGAAGACAAACTGTTTGCCACGCTGGACCCGACCTCCCGCGCGCTGCGTCTACCCTCCGGACGGCGGGTCATGCTCGTGGATACGGTCGGCCTGGTCCGAAACCTGCCGCACCAGCTGGTGGAAGCCTTCCATTCGACGCTGGAGGAAGCCGCGGCAGCGGACGTCATCCTGAACATCTGCGATATTTCATCGCCCGAATACGAAGACCACCTGCGCGTGACGGAAGAAGTATTAAAAGAAGTGGGCGCTGAGGGCATCCCGACTCTTCGCGTCCTGAACAAATGCGACCTCATTTTTGAAAAGCCGAGAATCTCCTGTGACTCGATCTATCTCTCCGCGAAAGACGGCGCCGGTATCACGCTTCTGCTGGAAGCGGTGGAAGCCGCGTGCCCGAAGCAGCGGGTCCGGTGTACGTTCCTGTTTCCCTTTGACGAACTGTCTCAGGCCGCGATCCTGCGGGATGACAGCGCGGTCCATCGCGAAACCTACACCGAAAAGGGCCTCGAACTCGATGTGGTCTGCAGTGTCCGCATGATGGAGGCCTACAAGGAATTTTTAGTTACATCTGAAACGGAGGAATCACATGTTTCTGATCATGGGCGTCAATGACGGGCAGGAAGCCCTATATTATGATAAACTCGTTTATTTTCCGCATCTGGGGCGGTCGGTGAACGTGACGATCTACGTCACCTTTATGCAGCTGATGCTGTTCTTCATCCCGACATTCAAATGGGGCAAACGGTATTACGTATCGCTGCCGAACGGCGAAGTGTTCGAACTGAACGCGGAGGTGGGAAAAAAGATCGCCCGCGGCTACGATGTGGAGATCCAACCGTCGGACCTGTATCCGACGAACAGCGGCACCTCCTCTTATTTCTCGGCAGATGTTCCCGCATGTCCCCATTGCGGCTATCCGATCGTCGAGGACTTCGATTACTGTCCGAAGTGCGGGAGGAAACTGTGATGACAAAAATCTTGTTTGTCTGCCACGGCAACATCTGCCGCAGTCCCATGGCGGAATTCGTTATGAAGGACCTCGTGCGGAAAAAGGGCGAGAGCAATCTGTTTGAGATCGCCTCGGCCGCTGTGTCCACCGAAGAACTCGGCAATCCGGTCTACCCGCCGGCGCGCAGGGTCCTGAACGAACATGGCATCTCCTGCAAAGGTCATGTGGCGCATCAGATGACACGTGCGGAGTATGAGTATTACGACTATATCATCCTGATGGACGAGATGAACCGCCGCTGGTGTCAGAGGATCATCGGGGAGGACGACCGGAACAAGGTCAGTCTCTTACTGGATCACGCCGGTCTTGATCGCGATGTCGCGGACCCCTGGTATACCGGGAATTTTGAAAAAACATGGGACGATGTAGTCCTCGGCTGCAACGCCCTGTATGAGGAAATTAAAAACGCCTGAGCAATTTCGCTCAGGCGTTCATTTTTTTGCCCTTGTTTGGTGTTTTTTGACATGGTATTGTTGACTTAGAGAGATATAAGGGAGGGATACCATGTCACAAGCTGCCATTACCATGATCGTTCTGGTTGTGGCCATTATCCTCTTCATCATCGATGTCCTGCCAATGGGCCTCGTCGCGTTCTGCGTGCCGGTCGCCCTCTATTTCCTGGGCATCATTGAAGTCGGGGACATTTTCACAGACGTCATCAACTCGAATGTCATCCTCATTCTGGCGATGTGCGTCATCGGCTCGGCTTTCTTCAAAACGGGCCTTGCCTACAAGGTCTCGCAGAAGGTCATGAAACTGACCAAGAGCGAGCGCGGCCTGATTCTGGTCGTCACCATTCTGGCAGGCGTCATGTCCGGTTTCGTCTCGAACTCCGGTACCGTCGCCGTTCTGCTGCCCATTGTCATGGGCATTGCGCGTGCGGCAGACATCAAGCCGGTCAAGCTGCTCCTGCCGCTGGTCATGGGCGCCACGCTCGGCGCGGACTTTACGGTCATCGGCTCCCCCGGCAACCTCATCGCCAAGAACACCATCGAAACGTATTCGAACGGCGAGATGCATGTCGGGTTCTTTGAGTATGCCAAGATCGGCATTCCGATGCTGGCTGCAGTCGCGGTCTTCCTGTTCTTCTTCGGAAACAAGCTCATCAAGGACCGGCCGGCCGGTGAAATGGGCGAGACCAAGACGGATTACAGCAACATTCCAAAATGGCACGGCATCTTTACGGCGGTCGACCTTGTCGCGACCGTTACCCTCATGGTCCTTTCCGACTATGTGGACTTTTTGCCGCCCATCCATATTATCGCCTGCTGCGGCGCCATCCTGATCGTCGCTGCCGGCATCCTGACACAGAAAGAAGCCTTCGGTTCCTTCGAGATGCTGACGGTCTTCATGCTGGCGTTCATGTCTCCGCTCGGCGCTGCCATGAACAACACGGGCGCCGGCCAGATCATCGCTGACAAAGTCATTTCTCTGACCGGCGGTTCGGGCACCATCATCATTATGGGCGCCATGTGGCTCCTGACCTGGGGCCTCACACAGGTCATGTCCAATACGGCCGCCTGTACGCTGCTCTGTCCCATCGCCTGGACTATTGCAGAGTCCATTGGCGCGGACCCGCGCGCGGTCGTCATCGCGGTCTTCATCGCGTCCTCGGTCGCGGTCTGTACGCCGATGGCGATTCCTGCCAACACCATGATCCTCGGCCCCGGCAATGTCCGGTTCAAGGACTTCCTGGTCCCCGGCCTCGCGGTCTCTGCGGTGTGCTTCGTGGTCAGCATGATCCTGCTGCCGATCTTCTACCCGTTCTATCCGAGCTAAGGAGGGTCGCAACATGAAAAAACTGATTTCACTTCTGCTCAGCGCGGTCCTGCTGATGAGCGTGCTCGCACTCGGCGGCTGCAGCAGCACAGACACGAAAGATATCAAATATGTCAAAGACAAGGGGACTCTGGTGGTCGGTGTCGTGGACGCGCCGCCGCTGACGGTTCAGGAAGACGGGGAGTGGTCCGGCTTTGCGATCGACCTTGCCAAAGATTTTGCGAAAAAACTCGGCGTGGAAGTCGAATTCCTGGAAATCGACTGGAGCCGGATGGAAGCGCTCCTGAACGACAAGACCATTGACTGCGTCTCCAGCGCGCTGACCCTTACCGCGGAGCGGAAGGCGGCCATGGAATGTACGGCTCCTTATCTGAATAACGACCAGATCGTCGTGATGAAGAAGTCGATCGCCCGCAATTACGCGGAGGCGGAGGAATGCCTTCAGCTGAAGTTCGCAGTCCTCGACGGCTCGGTCCATGAGACGCTTGCCAAGGAAAACGGCTTCGTTCTGTACGCCACTCAATCGACCGAAGACGCGCTGAAAGCCGTTTCGGACGGGACGGTGGACGCTGCCATCATCAACTCCATCCTGGCCGGCACCATGCTGGGAGAAGGGAACGAGTTCCCGGACCTTGCCCGTTCGTTCCGGCTGAAGAAGACCCAGATGGGCTTCGGCTTCCGGCAGGGCTCCGGCCTGGCGGAGGAAATGAACGAATACTTTGTGACAGCCTATACGAGCGGACGTATGACCACCATGGCCAAAGCCTATGGCCTGCAGAAGCTGATCGTCGAACAGGTCACGGAACAATAACAGGCAAAATAAAAAGCTCTTCGCAAATCTGCGAAGAGCTTTTTTCGTTTTGTTCAGACCCGGTTCATGATGTACCGGTAAACCACTTTGTTGGTGGCCGGAAGGTAATGGGTATTGTCCACGGTCGAGTAGCCGTAATCGACCAGATAACGGTAGAGGTCCAGATAGGTCGCCTGGTCGGAAAGGCCTTCCTTCAGTGTGTTGTTGAAGGCGCGGATTTTCTTGTTGCGGGCTTTTGCGTCCAGCTTGTCCTTTGCGGTCTGGTTGGGCTTGCAGCCGGCGGGGCCGACATTCACGATATAAACTTTGGCGCCGCGGAGGGTCCAGAGTGCCGTCATCAGGTTGTAGTAGTTGACGTATTCACCGGCGGAGGCGGCCGGGACGCCGCAGGCGTCATTGTAACCCATCCAGACGACGATGGTCGTGTTCGGGTCGACCGCGTCAAAGTTGGAGGTCTCCAGCCGGGGAACAAGGTTCGTTGTCATGTCCGTGAACTTGGCGCCCCACTTGAAGTCCCACAGGATGCTGCCATCCTGCTGGAACAGGTCGTAAATCAGTTTCCCGGTCCGTACTTCCCGGAGGCTCGCGGTGCGGGAGTCGCCGATGAGGACGATTTTTTTCTTCGAGCCCTGTGTGGTCACAGCCGCGGCTTCCACCTGTGTGCTCGAAGCGGCAAACGCCGGAACAGCCAGGGTGGCCATGAGAACGGTCAGAAGGACCGCGGCGATCAGTTTTTTCAGACGATGCATGATGACAAACTCACTTTCTCAGAATTCAAACACGATGCCGACAACCGCGGCAACGGCAATATACAGAACGGGGTGAAGGTCTTTCACCTTCGGGACCTGTGTGGCCGCCATGACCACGAGGAAGAAGACCAGAGCTTTCCAGGAGAACAGGCCGGATAACTGACCGAAGTCGAAGACAGTGCTGCCGCCGTACCCGGGGAAGAGGGCGATGAGCAGGACTGAAAAACCGGCCGCGGCGATCAGCCCGATAGCCGCCGGACGCAGTCCGGAAAAAACGCTCTGTACGATGCGGTTCCCGGAATACTTATGCATGAGACCCGCCAGAATAATCATGATGATAAAGGACGGCAGGACCAGGCTCAGCGTGGTGCAGATGGCGCCGGGGACACCGAACATATGATATCCGACGTAGGTTGCCATGTTGATGCCGATGGGGCCCGGTGTGGACTCGGAAACCGCCACCATGTTGGCAATATCCGCCTTGGAGAACCAGTCCGGGTGGGCATTCGACATGTCTGTAATGAACGGCAGCGTCGCAAGACCGCCGCCGACCGCGAACAGGCCGGCTTTGAAGAAGTTCAGGCAAAGAAGGAGGAAGGTATTCATGCGTCACCCTCCTTTTTCGGCAGCCCGCCAAAGAAGAGGTACCCTGCCAGCGCGGCGCCGATAACAATGGCGACCGGAGAAGTGCCGAACAGGGCGACCAGCAGAAAGGCGATGACCGCCAGAACGGCGGAAAGCCAGTTCCTGATGGCCGTTTTTGCCATCTTGATGACGGAGGCAAAAATGAGCGCCGTGACGGCGACCCGGACGGCAGCCAGTGCGTGCTGGACGGCCGGGAAGTCTGCAAAATTCTGAAGAAGGGCCGCGATCAGGCAGATAATGACAAGGCTGGGGGAAATGACCCCGAGGGTCGCGCAGAGCGCGCCCAGGATACCGCCCTGCTTCTTTCCGAGAAATGTAGCGGTGTTGACGGCGATGATGCCGGGGGTGCACTGAGCCAGAGCAAAGACGTCGAGGAGTTCCTCCCGGGTCGTCCAGCCCTGTTTGTCGACACATTCTTTCTCCAGCATGGGAAGCATGGCGTAGCCTCCGCCGAAAGTAAAGAGGCCGACTTTGAAAAAGGCGGCGTAAAGCTGCCACAGAAGTTTGACGTTCATGCGGTCAGCCCTCCCGCCCGAGCAGGTAGTCGGTAGTCACATCGAAGGTGTTGGCAATGGCTACGAGCTCGTAGTCGTGGATGGCCCGGTGCTGGCCTTCGATTTTCGACAGGACCGACGCGGTCATGGGGACACCCTGCAGGGCCAGAGACTCCAGCAGGTCCTTCTGCTTGATGCCTTTTTCCTTGCGCAGGCGCTCGATGCGGATGCCGCAGATGTTTTTGGTGCCCCGCAGGTATTCGCGTTCTCTCATGGCTCATCGCTCCTGTTATTTCCAAAATAGCAAAATATCTCAGACGATTATAGCAGATGTCAGAGGAATATTGAAGCGGAAATTTCAGAGTGCTATAATAACTAAGATTATAATTATTTTTTAAAGGAGCGTTTTGCATGGCTGAGACCACGAAGAGCACCTACTTTGACAAAGACCTGAACATCACTCTGCTCACAGACTTTTATGAGCTGACGATGGGCGGAGGGTATTTCCATAACGGATTGAAAGATGTCATTGGACACTTCGACCTGTTCTTCCGCCATATTCCGGATAACGGCGGTTATGTCATTGCGGCAGGCCTCGAACAGATGGTGGATTACCTGAACGGGCTTCATTTCACCGAAGAGGACCTGGAATACCTGAAGTCCCGCGGCTTCGCGGAGGACTTCCTGGACTATCTCCGCCATTTCGAGTTCGCGTGCGATGTATGGGCCATTCCGGAAGGCACACCCGTGTTCCCGAATGAACCGGTCATGCACGTCCGAGGTCCGGTCATCCAGGCTCAGTTCGTTGAGACGGCACTGCTCATGCTGTTCAACCACCAGAGTCTCATCGCCACCAAGGCGAACCGCATCGTCCGTGCGGCGGACGGCAGAGCGGTCATGGAATTCGGTTCCCGCCGTTCCCACGGCGCCATGGCAGCCGTTCATGGAGCGCGTGCCGCTTACATCGGCGGCGCGGTCGGCACGGCCTGCACCATCGACGGCCGCGACTACGGCATCCCGGCCCTTGGCACCATGGCCCACAGCTGGGTCCAGATGTTCGACACCGAACTGGACGCGTTCCTTGCCTACGCGAAAGAGTACCCGCAGAACTGCACGCTTCTGGTCGATACGTTCAACGTCCTGAAGTCCGGCGTCCCGAATGCCATTGAGGCGTTCAACCGGGAAGTCGTCCCGCGCGGCTTCCGTCCGGCGGGCATCCGGATCGACTCCGGCGATATTACTTATCTGTCCAAAAAGGCCAGGAAAATGCTCGACGAAGCCGGGTTCCCGGATTGCGGTATCGTCGCGTCCAACTCACTCGACGAGTACCTGATCTCCGACATGCTCGAACAGGGCGCCGAGATCACATCGTTCGGTGTCGGCGAGCGCATGATCACGGCGAAGTCTTCTCCGGTCCTCGACGGCGTCTACAAACTGTGCGCCATTGAGGAAGACGGCAAAGTCATCCCGAAGATCAAGATCTCCGAAAACGTCACGAAGATCACCACTCCCGGCGTCAAGGAAGTCTGGCGCCTCTATGACAGGGAGACCGGCAAGGCCGAGGCGGACGTCCTGACCAAAGCGGATGAAGTCATTGACGACACCAAACCGTACCTGCTGTTTGACCCGGACTACACCTGGAAACAGAAGGAACTGACGAATTTCACCGCCCGCAAACTGCTGGAGCCGGTCTTCGTCGCCGGCAAATGTGTGTTTGAGCGCAAACCGGTCGAAGAGATCCAGCAATACTGCAAAGAACAGGTGGCCACCCTGTGGGACGAGGTCACCCGTTTCGAACACCCGCACAATTACTATGTCGACCTGTCCCAGGCCCTCTGGGATGAAAAATATGAACTTCTGAAGGAGCACAGCTCGAAAGTATGAGCAACCGACCTTACGATACTGTGATTTTTGACCTCGACGGGACCCTCCTGTATACCCTGACGGACCTGACGACCGCCGTGAACGCGGCGCTGACCCGGTTCGGCTGGCAGGAGCGGACCCTGGAGGAAATGCGCCACTTTGTCGGCAACGGCATCCGCAACCTGATGGACCACGCGGTCCCCGGCGGGGAGCAGAACCCTCTGTTTGAGGAAGCGTTCGCCCGTTTCCGGGAAGTGTATGCAACGTGTCAGAAAGACACGACCGGTCCTTATGAAGGGATTCCCGAAGCCGTGGCCGCTCTGGCGGAACAGGGCGTGAAAATGGCGATCGTCTCCAACAAGATCGATTCTGCCGTTCAGGACCTGAATGACGAGTTCTTCCACATGGATGTCTGCGTCGGGGAGCGGGAAGGCGTTGCGCGCAAACCGGCTCCGGACAGTGTTTTCACTGCCATGAAGGAATTGGGTGCCGACCCGGAGCGGACCGTTTATGTCGGCGACTCCAATGTCGACCTGATGACGGCACAGAACGCCGGTCTGCCCTGCATCTCAGTGCTTTGGGGTTTCCGGACGCTGCAGGAACTGCAGTCGTACGGTGCCACCTGCATCGTGGAGACTCCGGCGGACATGGCGGCGCTTATTCTGGGAGAGCAGACATGAATGACCATTACGTACAAAGCGGCACAAAACTGCTGCGCTGCGGTTATACGACCGGCACCTGCGCGACTCTCGCATCGCTGGGCGCGGCTACGCTCCTGCTGACCGGGACCGCACCATCCTCGGTGTCGGTCCTGACGCCGAAGGGCTGGACTGTGGAAGTCGTGCCTTCGTTCTGTGAACGGACTCCGGACGGGGCCGCCCGCTGCGGCATTGTAAAAGACTCCGGGGATGACCCGGACGTCACGAATGGGATGACCGTCATTGCGGAAGTCAGCGTCACAGAGGCACAGGCGGAGGCGGTCGTCATCGACGGCGGCGAAGGCGTCGGCCGGGTCACGAAACCCGGACTGGACCAGCCTGTCGGGAACGCAGCCATCAATCATGTGCCGCGGGAAATGATCGCGGCAGCGCTGACGGACCTTTTTGAAGACCTGGAATACGACCCGTCTTTAAGCGGGGCTCTTTCAGTTGTGATCTCGATCCCCGGCGGAGAAGAGCGCGCGCAGAAGACGTTCAATCCGAAACTCGGTATTGAAGGAGGACTGTCGGTCCTCGGCACCTCCGGCATTGTCGAGCCGATGAGCGAACAGGCGCTGAAGGACACCATTGCGGTCGAACTGCGGCAGGCCTATGCCCTGCAGCAGGGTGAGGGCGTAAAAGTACCTTCCGTCATCCTGACCCCCGGCAACTACGGCCGGGACTTCCTGGAGGAACAGGGGTGGACGACCCTCGGCATCCCGGTCGTGAAGATTTCCAATTATCTGGGCGATTCGATCGACGCGGCGGTATCCATCGGTTTTCAGGATATTTTGCTGGCGGGCCATATCGGCAAACTCGTCAAGGTGGCCGGCGGTATTATGAATACCCATTCCAAAACGGCGGACTGCCGGATGGAGATCTTTGCGGCTCACGCCGCTGCCCTGGGCGGAAGCCCTCAGCTTTGCAACGCGCTGCTGGACTGCGCAACGACCGATGCGGCCCTGGAACTGCTGAAAGAAGCGGAACTGGATGGCTCTGTCATGGCACGCATCGCCGAAAAAGTCCAGAAACATCTGACCCGCCGGGCCGGCATCCCGAATTTCGGCGCGGTCATTTTTTCGAATGTATACGGCCTGCTTGCGGTCACCCCGCCGGCCGAAGAATTGTTAAATAAGTGGAGGCATCAACATGAGTGAAAAAGGAACATTTATTGGCGTCAGCATCGGTCCCGGACAGCCCGGACTTCTGACACTGGAAGCGGTGAAGACTATTCTGCACACCAATGTCATCGCGGCGCCCCGGACCCGCAAGGGCGAGATGCTCGCGTTCAACATTGCGCGAAACGGGATCTCTCAGTTCCTGAACGAGTCGTTCGGATTCCATGTGACGGAAGCAAGCGAACAGACACTCTGGGCCTCCAAAACGCTGGTCCCTCTGGATTTCCCGATGCCTCGGAATGACCCTGCCGCGACACTGGCCTCTCATCAGGCGGTTGCGGAACAGATCAAACCGTATCTGGATGCCGGCCAGGATGTCGCTATGCTGAACCTTGGCGACGTGTCCGTCTACGCAACGGTCCACTATATTGCCGAACTGCTCGAGGCAGACGGCTATAAAACAAATATGCAGGCAGGCGTCACTAGTTTCTGTGCCTCCGCCGCGGCACTGAATATGTCCCTGACCGGCGGTCTTGAGACCCCGATCCTCATCATTCCCGGCGCGCTGAACGACGAAGCGACAGAGCGGCTGATTCGTGAACCGGGCACCAAGATCCTCATGAAGACCATCGGAGTCCTGCCGGAGATCATCGCCCTCCTGAAGGAGACCGGGCAGGCAGAACGTACATCAGCCGTCGTCAACTGCGGGCTTCCGAATGAGCAGGTCTATCCGACCCTCGCCGAGTTTGAGACGGCACTTCGGGAAGTACCGAAAAACGCGAAAAGCTATTTCACGACGCTCATCGTCAAGGGAGAAGAATAAGAAATGATCCATTTTGTCGGAGCCGGCCCCGGGGCCGAGGACCTCATCACCCTGCGCGGTGCCGCGTTCCTGGAGGAAGCGGACTGCGTTATCTACGCGGGCAGTCTGGTCAACCCCGGTCTGCTGAAGAGGACGAAGGAAGGCTGCGCGATCTATAACAGCGCCACCATGACGCTGGAAGAAGTTCTGGACGTCATGAAGGAGCAGGAGGAACTGGGACATACCACGGTCCGCCTGCATACCGGAGACGCCAGTATGTACGGCGCCATCCGTGAACAGATGGACGTGCTGGATGAATGGGGCATTGACTATGACGACACCCCCGGTGTTTCCAGTGTCTTCGGCGCGTCCGCAGCACTGAACGCGGAGTTCACGCTGCCGGGTATTTCCCAGACCCTCATCCTGACCCGCATGGCCGGCCGAACTCCGGTGCCGGAAAAAGAATCGCTGGACAAGCTGGCACAGCACGGGACTTCCATGGCCATCTTCCTGTCGACGGGCCTTCTGACGGAAGTGTCGGAGGCTCTTTGCAAAGGCGCTTTTACGGAAGATTCTCCGGCTGCCATCGTCTATAAGGCGACCTGGCCGGAGGAAAAAGTCATGCACTGTACCGTCGGGACTCTGGCGGAGACCGCGGAGCGGGAAGGCATCAAGTCTACCGCCATGATCTTTGTCGGGGACTTTCTGACCGGCACACCGGAACGAAGCAAGCTGTATGATCCGACCTTCACGACCGCGTTCCGGGAAGCTTCAAAAGAGGAAACGAAATGAAAATCGATCTCATAGCCTTTTCCGACCGGGGATATGACCTGGGTCTGAAACTGGAAGAGGCCTTATATACCCGCCCGGTGGAATCCGGAAACGGGACGCCGCGGCTGACAGTCTCTGTCTCCCGCTGTAACCGGCCCCTGAGTTTGTCCGAGTGGACGACGCAGATGTTCGATCAGTCGGACGCGCTCGTTTATATCGGCGCGGCCGGCATTGCGGTGCGGGCCATCGCGCCGTTCGTCAAGAGCAAGGTCACAGACCCGGCCGTCATCGTCATCGATGAGCGGGGAACCTATGCGATCCCTGTCCTGTCGGGCCACCTCGGCGGCGCCAACGACCTGGCACGCGCTCTGGCGGAACGCATCGGTGCCGAACCGGTCATCACGACGGCTACGGACGTCAATGGTGTGTTTGCCATTGACGAGTGGACCCGCAAACAAGGACTGGTCATTCAGAACCCGGAGAAGATCAAGTCGATTTCCGGCGGTCTGCTGGCCGGCGAGACCATTACGGTGGCAACGGAATATCCCATTGCCGGCACGCCGCCGAAGGGCATGGACGTCGAACCCCTGAAGCGGGACCCGGATGGAAACCTGTGGCTGGTCGACGTGGCTCCGAACATTGTTGTGACGAACCGGCGAGATGCCGCGAAGGCTTACCCGGACGCGCTCATCGCCATCCCGAAAAACGTGGTCCTGGGTGTCGGGTGTAAGCGCAACGTCCTGCCCGCGAGTTTTGAACTGCTGCTGACGCAGATCCTTGGAGAAACGGACCTGCTGACCGAGGCGATTGACGCGGTCGCCAGCATCGATATCAAAAAGGACGAACCGGGACTGCTGGCATTCTGCACAGTCCACGACTGGCAGCTCATCACCTTCTCCGCCGCCCGCCTGCGGGAAGCGGAAGGCGAATTCACCGCCAGTTTCTTCGTCCGCAACGTCACCGGCGTCGACAACGTCTGCGAACGCAGCGCGGTCGTCTTGTCCGGCGGCACTCTCATCAAAGAAAAAACGACCGGGAACGAGGTCACCATGGCGCTTGCAGAAAAAGAGCCAAAACTGTCCTGGGTCTACAGCAATATGGAGACAGAAGAATGAAACATATCTATGTCGTGGGCATCGGCCCCGGAAAACCGGAATACTTTACGGAAGAGGCCATGAACGCTCTGGGCGATTCTGAGGTTATTTTCGGGTATACCGTCTATGTGGACCTTGTGAAGCCGATGCTCCCGGAGAAGGACTACCGCACGACCGGTATGCGCCAGGAACTGGAACGCTGCCGTCTGGCGCTGGAGTCCGCCGCTGAAGGGCGAACGACCGCTATGATCTGCAGCGGCGACGCCGGTGTTTACGGTATGGCGAGCCCCATTCTGGAAATGGCGCAGGACTACCCGGACGTCACGGTCGATATCGTGGCCGGCGTCACCTCGGCGCTGTCCGGCGGCGCCGTGCTCGGCGCGCCGCTGACCGGCGACTTCTGTGTCATCTCTTTGTCCGACATCCTGACCCCAAAAGAAAAAATCGAAGCCCGGCTGAAAGCCGCCGCGCTCGGCGACTTTGCCGTGGTCCTCTATAACCCGAGTTCCCGGCACCGCCCGGACTACCTGAAATGGGCCTGTGACTTCCTGCTCGAAGGGGGCAAATCGCCCGATACGGTCTGCGGGTTTGTCCGCAACATTGGCCGGGAAGGCGAGGAAGCGACGCTCTGCACCCTTTCCGAACTGCGAGAGATTCAGGTCGATATGTTCACGACCGTTTTTATCGGGACTTCCGAAACGAAAGCGGTGGGGAACTATATGGTCACGCCCCGCGGTTATGTCGAAAAGGAGGCCCGCTCATGAAGGTCCTGCTGTTCAGCGGAACCACGGAGGGCCGGGAACTGTCCGAGAAACTGGTGTCGCTCGGCCATGACGTCACGGTCTGTGTGGCGACGGAATACGGCCGGGAAGAACAGGCGCAGGTCGAAGGCGCCGCCATTCTGACCGGCCGGAAGAGCGTGGACGAAATGGTTCTTCTTTTAGAAGAGAAGGACCTGTGTGTCGACGCTACGCACCCCTATGCCACCGAAGTGACCGCGAATGTGAGGGCGGCAGCGGAAGCTGTCGGGGTCCCGTACCGACGGGTCCGGCGGGCTCTTTCCGCGGCCGATGCCGAACAAAGCGCCAACGTTGTATTTTTTGCGGACGCCGCCGCGGTCGCCGAATATCTGTATGATCACCCGGGCAATGTCCTGCTCGCCACCGGCGCGAAGGAACTACCCCTGTTCGAGGGGCTTTCTCCGGAACGATTGTTCCCCCGGGTCCTGCCTTCTGTGGACAACCTCAGCACTTGCGAAGGCCTGGGCATCCCGCACCGTAACATCATTGCCATGCAGGGCCCCTTTACCAAAGAACTGAACATCGCCCTCCTCCGTCAGAAAAACATTCGGTTCTTTGTGACGAAGGACGGAGGGGCGACCGGAGGCTTCCCGGAAAAACGGGAAGCGGCAAACGAAGCCGGCGCGGTCCTGCTGGTCATCCTTCCTCCGGAAGATGCCGGACTGACTTCCGAAGAACTGTTGGAGGAACTGAAATGACGACTTACCTTACTGCCATTGGCGGCGGAACGTTTTCGACCCTGACCGGGGAGGCGCTGCGCGCGCTCATGCAGGCCGATGTCATTTACGGCTGGGAGCGGACGCTGCAGGACCTGCCGGACGATGTGACGGAACACCGTGTGGCCGTCAAGAATTCCGCGGAGCTGCTGGAACGTTTGCAGCAGGACGCGGTGTCCCGCGACCCGATCATCGAGACTGCGGCGGTCGTCTACAGCGGTGACACCGGTTTTTATTCCGGTGCGCGCATCCTGTTCCCGAAGCTGCAGGAGGCGGGACTCGAAGCGGAAGTCATTCCCGGCGTGTCCAGCATCCAGATTTTCGCGGCCCGGCTCGGGAGGCCCTGGCAGGACTGGAACCTGGTCTCGGCGCACGGCGTGCCCTGTGACCCGGTCGTTGAAGTCATGAAAGGGAAGACGACCTGTTTCCTGACTGGTGCCTCTTCCGGCATGAACAATCTCTGTAAAGCTCTGATCGAAGCGGGCCTTGGCAATCTGCCTGCCGTACTGGCCGAAGACCTGACCTATCCGACGGAGGCGCTGACCACCGGCGCGGTCCGTGATTTCGCGGACCGGAAAGCGGCGGTCCTGAACCTGCTGCTGGTGGAACCGGCTCCGACCCTGCCCGCAAGGACCGGCGGTTACCCGGACACCTCTTTTGAACGTGCCGACGTACCAATGACCAAACAGGAAGTGCGGGTCGCAGCCCTTGCCAAACTCGGCATTGCACCGAAAGACACCGTGTGGGACATCGGCGCCGGCACGGGAAGCGTCAGTGTCGAAATGGCACTGGCGGCCCGGGAAGGCCGCGCTTATGCCATTGAATGTGAGAAGAAAGCGCTGGCGCTGGCCCGGCGGAACCGGGAACGGTTCTGCGCGTGGAATCTGACGATCGAAGAAGGAAAAGCACCGGAAAAACTGCCGGACTGGCCGGTCCCGGACGCGGTCTTCATCGGCGGCACCAAAGGGAATCTCAAAGAAGTCCTTGCTGTGGTCCTGGAGAAGAACCCCGATGCCCGCGTGTGCGTGACCGCCATTGCGCTGGAAACGCTGAACGAAGCCGTAGAGGCGTTTGCGGAACACGATATGGAAGCAACGGTCACTCAGATCGCCGTGTCGCGGACCAAAAAAGCCGGTACTCACCACATGCTGATGGGCCAGAACCCCATCTTCCTCATTACCGGGAACTGCTATGAATAACATGCTGTTTGCCGCTCCGTCTTCCAACAGCGGGAAGACGACCGTCGTCTGCGCGGTCCTCGCGGCTCTGAAAAAACGAAACCTGTCGGTCCATGCCTTCAAATGCGGACCGGATTATATCGACCCCATGTTCCATCGCGCCGTCCTCGGCGTACCCTGTCACAACCTGGACCTGTACCTGTCCGGGGAGGAGCGGGTGAAGGAACTGTACGCCCGGTATTCGGCCGGGGCGGACGTTTCCGTTGTGGAAGGCGTCATGGGCTTTTATGACGGTGTCGGGCGGACCGAACAGGCCAGTGCCTGGCACGTGTCCGAACTCCTGGACCTCCCGGTCATCCTGATTGCGCGGCCGGAGGAAACGCCGGAAGAAACACTTGCCGTCATCCGCGGCCTTCAGACGGCCCGGGAAAACCATATCCGGGCGCTCCTTTTGAATGAGTGCACGGCGGAACAGTATGCGGCACTGAAACCGATGCTGGAAGCGAAGACCGGACTGCCGGTCCCCGGATACCTGCCGCACGTGAACGGCGCGGAGGTTTCGAGCCGTCACCTGGGGCTCCAGCAGGCGGAAGAGATCAAAGACCTGTCAACGAAGATCGACCTGCTCGCAAGCGCTGCCGAGGAGCATATCGCTCTGGAGGAACTTCTGGGACTGACCGGGGCTCCGAATACGGAGGCACCCGGGACCACCCGGCCCGAGACGGCCGTCCGCCTGGCGGTCGCGCAGGACGAAGCCTTCCGGTTCTGTTATGAAGAGTCGCTGGACGCTTTCCGGGATGCCGGGGCGGAGCCGGTGTTCTTCAGTCCGCTGCGCAGTGAGCACCTTCCGGAAAACATTTCCGGACTGTACCTGCCCGGAGGCTATCCGGAACTCTACGCGAAGGAACTTTCCGAAAACGAAAGTCTCAAAGAGGAAATCCGCTCGATGATTGCCGCAGGCCTTCCGACCATTGCGGAATGCGGCGGATACCTTTATCTCAGTCAAACGCTCGAAACGCCGGAGGGCGATGTGTTCCCCCTGGTGGGAGCCATCCCCGGAGACGGCGTAAAAACCGAAAAACTCGTCCGGTTTGGCTATGCCGAACTGGTTTCGAAACAGGATACGCTCCTGGCGCCGGCAGGAACTCCGATCCGTACGCATAACTTCCACCACTGGGAGCAGACGGATCGCGGTGACCGTTACCACGCGGTCAAACCGGTCAGCGGTGTCACCTATGACACCGGCTATGGAACGGAATCTTTGTATGCCGCTTTCCCGCACCTCTATTTCGCGGGCAACCGGGCTTTGACAGAAAGGATCGTGAAAACAATGGAAGATCAAAAATGGAGGACCCTGGCACAGCAAAAATGGAACGCCTGCGCCAAACCGCTTGGAAGCCTCGGCGTCCTGGAAGACATGGTCACGGACATTTGCGCCCTGACCCATACCCTGACGCCCTCTATCGAAAAGAAAGCTGTCGCGGTGTTCTGCGCCGATAACGGCGTCGTGGCGGAAGGCATTACGCAGACCGGTCAGGAAGTGACCCGGCTCGTATCCGAGCAGATGAAACTCGGGAAATCTTCCATCAACAACTTTGCGCGGGTCGCCGGCGCGGATGTCTTCGTTTACGACGCCGGTATGGCACCGAACGGGACGGCCAATCTGCTCTATGAGCCCGCCATGACGAAAGAACAGCTGGACGCCGCTCTGGAACTGGGCCGCAAAGCGGCGCATGACCTGGCGGACCGGGGCTATGGCCTGCTTGCCGCCGGTGAAATGGGTATTGGCAACACCACAACCTCCAGCGCGCTGGTCAGCGTCCTGCTCGGCGCTGATGTGGAACTCGTCACCGGCCGCGGCGCCGGACTTACGAGCGAAGCGCTGGCAAGAAAAGTGGAAGTCATCAAAGAAGCCATTGCCCGTCACAACGTCGACCCGGAAGACACCTATGAGGTCTTGCGGACCTTTGGCGGACTGGATATTGCCGCCATGTGCGGCCTTTACATCGGCGCCGCGGAAGCCCGCGTCCCGGTCCTGGTGGACGGGTTCCCGAGTTCCGTCGCGGCCCTCTGCGCGGTCCGACTGAACGCGGACGCGAAAAAAGCGATCCTGATGAGCCATGTCTCCGCGGAACCTGCGGGGCAGATGGTCGTGAAAGCGATCGGCAAGGATGCCCCCATTTCCGCCGGCCTCCGGCTGGGAGAAGGTACAGGCGCCGTCGCTGCCATGCCGCTTCTGGAAATGGCTTTTGAAGAATTTAATGAAGGGTACACCTTCGACGAAGGCGGTATCGAACAATACGAAGAACTGACATGATAACACTGGTTTTGGGAGGCGCAGCCTCGGGGAAAAGTGAATACGCCGAGCGGCTTTCCGAAACCGTGTTCGCTGAGACAGGATCCGAATCGGTCCTGTGGTACATCGCCACCATGGCGGCGTCCGACGCGGAGAGCGAAGAGCGCATCCAAAAGCACCGGGACCGCCGGGTCGGAAAACAATATGAGACCCGTGAGTGCCGGAATGCCGCGGAACTGAATGTGTTCGCAAAAGAACCGCACGGACCGGAAGAAGTCCTGTTACTGGACGATATTGGCAATTATGTCGCCAACGAACTGTTCCCGCCGGACGCGGAATGGACGGGCGAACCGCCCCTTCTGGAAGGCGATGCGCTGGCAGAAGCTGTCGAGCGGCTGGCCGGGCCGGTCCGGGCATTGCAAAATACCGGGATGTTCAGTGTCCTTGTGACGAACGATATCTTCGGAGAGGGACATACGGAAGAGACTCCGTCCGGGGTCGAAAACTATCTGCGGGTCCTGGCCGGACTCAACCGGGCCATCGCGGCCGAAGCAGACACTGTCATCGAGGTGACGGCCGGTCTGCCGAATATCATCAAAGGAGGAACGGGTGCATGAAGAATCTTTTTGAGACTCTGACGGTCGCCTTCAGCATGTATTCCAAAGTCCCGACCAAACTGGTCGAATGGACTCCGGAAAACCGCCGGTATACGTTCCTCGCGTTCCCTCTGGTCGGTCTGGTCCTGGGTCTCTGCTGGTTCCTGGTCGCGTTCTTCTGCGACTGGTTCGGCATCCCGGCTCTGCTGGCGGGCGCCTTCCTGACCGCTCTTCCGCTGCTGGTCATCGGCGGCATCCACCTGGACGGATATATGGACACCTCGGATGCTCTGGCAAGCCACGGCGACAAGGAAAAGAAACTGGAGGTCATGTCGGACCCGCACAACGGAGCCTTCGCGGTCCTGCATGTGGTCATTTATCTGATCGTCTGGTTCGCGTCCTGTACGGCCCTCGTGGAAAACGGCCGGGCCATCCAATGGCTCTGCGTCGCGCTTTCGTTTGTCGTGTCCCGCTGCCTGTCCGCTCTGGCGGTCGCCACGTTCCCAATGGCAAAAGGCACCGGCCTGGTCCACGCGTTCGCGGAAGACGCCGACAAAAAGACGGTGCGCAATGTCCTGCTCGCCGGACTCCTGATCCTGGCGCTGACCTATCTGGCGATGGACATCGTCTACTCCGCGTTCCCGGTTGCCTTCGCCATCTTTGTGATGGCGGTCCTACAGTTCTTCTGGTACCGGTACATCGCCACCAAACATTTCGGAGGCACGACCGGAGACCTCGCGGGCTGGTTCCTGTCAAAATGTGAACTCTGGATGCTGGCGGCGGCAGCCGTGGCAGTATCGTTCTGAGAAGGGGAGGAGAAACTATGGTCCTGTTTATCGGTCCCCTCTACAGCGGGAAGACGGAATGCGCCGCGAAATACTGGCGGAAGACCGGGCAGGAACTTTCCGACTGCATGATCTGCACCAACGCGCAGGAAATGGTCCGGACCTGTAAAACCGTCTTTGACCTTCGGGAGACTGCGGATCGTCTGGCGAAAGAATTCGATGTCGTGACGATCACGGAAATCGGCAGCGGCATGGTGCCGGTCGACGCGGAGGAAAGAGCGTTCCGGGAAAATGCCGGACGGTTCTCGGTCCTTCTGGCGGAACGGGCGGACGAAGTGTACCGCGTCGTCTGCGGCATTCCGACCCGGCTGAAATAAACGAAGAAACGAGTCAACCACCTTATGAAATATATTTTCATCCGACACGGGAAAACCGAATACAACGAGCAGCGGAAGTACTGCGGGTCGACGGACACCGGCCTTTCCGAACTCGGCCGCGCCGAACTGGAAACGGCCGACGTGCAGGCGTATCTGAAAGAGGATACCCCCGATCTCGTCTTCTGCTCGCCGATGCTGCGAGCGCAGGAAACGGCAGACCTGCTCTTCTCGGATTTCCCGGCCCTGCCGCTCCTGCTGAGTCAGGAACTGCGGGAGATCGACTTCGGAAAGTTCGAAGGAAAGTCGTATGAAGAACTGAAAGACGACCCGGAATACACCGCCTGGCTCGATACGAACTGCGAAGGGCTCATTCCGGACGGGGATTTCCCGGACCGGTTCCGGGAGGACGTCTGTCTGGGCTTCGAGAGCATTCGGGAAACCTGTGAGACAGAGGGCGTCTCGGCGGCAGCCATCGTGACCCACGGCGGCGTCATCGGCGCTATTCTGGAAAAATATGCCGTACCGGAAAAACACTGGTATGAATGGCACATCCCCTGCGGCGGCTATATTGTCGCGGAAGGGGACAACGTACTGAACGTTACAAAACTGGGAGGAGGAAGTACATGCTGACCTATCTGTCTATATTGCTGGGCTTCCTGCTCGACCTGGCGCTGGGCGATCCGCCCTGGATGCCCCACCCCGTCGTAGGAATGGGCAAATGCATCGACCTCATGGAAAAGACGCTTCGCCGCTGGTTCCCGAAAACGGAACGCGGAGAACGGGCCGCCGGTCTGTGCATGGCGATCCTGCTCCCGCTGCTGGTCCTCATCCTGTCCGCAGAACTCATGTGGTTCTGCTATCTGGTGACCCCGGCCCTGTACGTTGTCATGCAGGGGATCTTCTGCTGGCAGTGTCTTGCGATGAAAGACCTTTCCACCGAGAGCGGCGCCGTCCAGAAAGCGCTGGAGGCCGGAGACCTTGCGAAGGCCCGCAAACAGGTGGCCCGCATCGTCGGAAGGGATACGGACCAGCTGTCCTCCGCCGGTGTGGCCCGCGCGGCAGTGGAGACGGTCGCGGAGAATTTTGCCGACGGTGTCATTGCTCCTCTGCTCTGCATGCTGGTCGGCGGAGCGCCTCTTGCGCTGACGTACAAAGCCGTCAATACCATGGACAGCATGGTGGGGTACCGGAACGAGAAATATGAAAACTTCGGCAAGGCGGCTGCAAAACAGGACGACATCTGGAACTTCCTGCCGAGCCGCATCGCTGCGTTCCTGTGGATGGCGGCAGCCGGTTTGACCGGTAACAGCGCCAAAGGCGCCTTCCGCATCTGGAAACGGGACCGGAAGAAACACGCAAGCCCCAATTCCGCACAGACGGAAGCGGCCTGCGCCGGTTCCCTCGGCATCCGCCTGGCGGGACCGATCTCCTATTTCGGTCAGCCGAAGGAGAAAGAATACATCGGGGACGACGACCGGCCGATCCGGGCATCTGACATCCGAAAGGCGAACCGCATGATGTACGTCGGCTCGGTCCTCTGTCTTGCAATCGGGCTGACGATCCGATTTGTGATCTGCCAGTACTTCGACTGGGTCATGGTGTAAGCATATGATGGAATATGGAAAAATTTCCGCCGGGTTCGACCACGGCGGCGACTATACCGGGAAACTGCTGGATTTCTCCGCGGACGTCAGTCCGCTGGGGGTCCCGGAACCGGTGCGGCAGGCTCTGCGGGAACTGATTTCCGGAGATGCTCTCGCGAATTATCCGGACCCCACGTCCTGGTACCTTTGCCGGAAGATCGGCATTGCGGAGGGACTGGAGGCGTCCGCGCTTTCGCTCAAAAAATATTTCACGGACGCGGAGGACTATGTCCTTTGCGGGAATGGCGCAGCCGACCTCATTTTTCGGGCGGTACTGGCGGTTCGCCCGCAGAAAGCGCTGATCGTGGAACCGACGTTCTCCGAGTATCGGAAGGCGCTGAGCCTGACCAACTGTACGGTCGAATCCTATCTGCTTTCGCAGGAGAACGGTTTCTGTCTGACCGAAGCGTTCCTCGATGAACTGAAGAAAGGGTATGATATGGTCTTTCTCTGTTCGCCGAACAACCCGACCGGACAGAGTGTTTCCGCGGAACTGCTGGAGTCGATCGCCAAAACCTGCGAGAAGACCGGGACTGTGTTCTTCTGGGACGCCTGCTTTACGGATTTCTCCGCGGACCGGGAGCGCTATCAGACCCTCATCCAGAAACTGGTCCGCAAAAACGAAAGTGTCCTGGTGCTGAAATCGTTTACGAAACTGTATGCTCTGCCCGGCATCCGGCTCGGATATATCATGTCGGCGAACGCGGCCCTGCTGACGAAAATGCTGCAGTCCGGCCCGCCCTGGAGCGTGTCGGCGGCGGCTCAGACTGCCGGCGTCGCCGCACTGAAGTGTGAAGACTATGTAGAGGACGTGCGGAAAAACAACGCCGTCGAAAAGAAGACATTTTACGGAGCGCTGGAGGCGATGGGCTTCCGGAAAGCCCCCGCGGAAGCGGCGCGGCTCTACGTTCCTTCCGATACGAATTTCCTTCTCCTGCGGACAGAGCGGGCGGACCTTGCTTCCGCACTGGAGACCGACCAACAGATCAAAGTCCGGGACTGCCGGAGCTTTGAAGGACTTTCCGGCAACTGGATCCGCGTTTCCATCCGAACGACAGGGGACAACGGAAAACTGCTGGCTGCACTGAAGGAGGTGCTCTGACAATGGCAAAACCGATCATGGTGCAGGGCACGATGTCCGGCGCCGGCAAAAGCCTTCTGGTCACGGCTCTCTGCCGGATCTTTACGGAAGACGGTTATCAGGTGGCACCGTTCAAATCGCAGAACATGGCGCTCAACAGCTATGTGACGCGGGACGGCCTTGAAATGGGCCGCGCTCAGGTGGTCCAGGCGGCCGCCTGCGGGAAGGAACCCGATGTCCGTATGAACCCGGTGCTCCTGAAACCGAGCACTGACACCGGCAGCCAGGTCATCGTGAACGGGGAAGTTCTCGATCAGATGCCGGCGGCCGACTACTACGAATTCAAGGCAAACCTGATTCCTGCTGTTATGGAAGCATATAACAGCCTTTCGGAAGAGAATGACATCATCGTCATCGAAGGCGCAGGGAGCCCGGCGGAAATCAACCTGAAGAAGGACGATTTCGTCAACATGGGCCTTGCCGAACTCGTCGACGCGCCGGTGCTGCTGGCGGGCGACATTGATCGGGGCGGCGTCTTCGCGCAGCTCTACGGGACGGTAGCCCTGCTCGAACCGAACGAAAAAGCGCGGGTCAAAGGCCTGCTCATCAACAAATTCCGGGGCGATCCGTCGCTCCTCGGGTCCGGACTGGACCAGCTGCAGGAACTGACCGGTGTTCCGACGCTCGGCGTCATTCCGTATCTGCGCCTGCACATCGACGACGAGGACTCTCTCGCAGAGTCCCTTGATACCAAGACGTCCGAACGGCTTCTGGATGTGGCCGTCATCCGTCTGCCGAAGATCTCGAACTTTACGGACTTCGCGCCGCTGGAAGAGCATCCGGTCCTGGGGCTGCGCTATGTGGAACGGGCCGATGAGCTCGGTACGCCGGACCTCATTGTGCTGCCAGGCACCAAGAGTACCGTCGCGGACCTGCTCTGGATGCGTCAGAACGGGCTGGAAGCCGCTATCCTGAAACAGGCGGACAAGGGGACTCCGGTCCTTGGCATCTGCGGCGGGTATCAGATGCTCGGCGAAGAGCTGCTGGACCCAGACGGCATCGAAGTCGAGGAGACGGGCAAATTCCGCGGCCTCGGCCTTCTGCCGATCCGTACGACGTTTGAAGCGCAGAAGACCCGGACCCGGGTCCGCGCCCGCGTCGTGGAAAGCGTGCGCGCCAAACTGCAGGCGGGACGCGGAAGCGACAGACCGGGGACGGCGATCTGGCTGGACGGCTATGAGATCCACAACGGCACGACCCGCCTGACCGACTGGGATTCTCTGGGAGGCGCGCTGACGTCCTTCTGCAAGATCCAGGAAGAAGCCGTCGAAGGCGGCGTCGCACATGTGGACGGGTTTGTCCGGGGCAATGTGTTCGGCACCTACCTGCACGGACTGTTCGATTCCGGGGAACTGACGGAAGCGATGGCGGAATGGCTCTGTGCCCGAAAAGGGATCTCCTACGAAGCCGTCAGTCCGAAATCCCATGACGAAGAACAGGAAGAAGAACTGACCAAACTTGCGGAAGCGGTCCGCGAAGCCGTGGACATGGACGCGATCTATCAAATTCTGGGAGTATAACGATGGCTGTTGTAATCAGACCTTCTGATATTGAGAAAAACAGTATGCAAATCATTGCTGCGGAACTGGAAGAGCGCGGCATCACCCTGCCCGAAGAGACGGAGCGGGTGGTCAAACGCGTCATCCACACGACCGCGGATTTTGACTATGCGACGAATCTGACCTTTACGAAGAACGCGGTCGCCCGCGGGGTGGAGGCGCTGGCCTCCGGCTGCGGCATCGTGACCGACACCAATATGGCCAAATCCGGCGTCAGCAAACCGGCGCTCGGAAAAGTCGGCGGTACCGTGGAATGTTATATGGCAGACCCGGATGTGGCGGCCGCGGCCAAAGCCGCCGGAACGACCCGTGCCGTCGCTGCCATGCAGCACGCGGCAGAGGTTGCTCCAAACGCCGTCTACGCGATCGGTAACGCACCGACCGCGCTGCTGCAGCTGGAGGAACAAATCCGTGCCGGTATGCGCCCGTCCCTGATCATCGGCGTGCCGGTCGGCTTCGTAAATGTTGTCGAGTCCAAGGAACAGATCCTCCGGGTCTGTGAGGAGTATGACGTTCCGGCTATCGTGGCCCTCGGCCGAAAGGGCGGCAGCAATGTGGCCGCTGCCATCTGCAACGCGCTGCTCTACGCGGCAGCCGACCTGCAGGACCCCGCACAGCGGGACTGGAAGACCAAATAAGGAGAACGACCCTTTGAAAGACGATACGAAGGCTTTGCTCGAATGGTATGACAAAGAACGTCGGATCCTGCCCTGGCGGGAGGACCCGACGCCTTATCATGTCTGGATCTCGGAGATCATGCTCCAGCAGACCCGCGTGGAAGCGGTCAAAGAGTATTATGCCCGCTTTCTGGATACGCTCCCGGATGTGGCGGCGCTGGCCGCGGCGGATGAGGATACTTACCTGAAGCTCTGGGAAGGCCTCGGATATTACAGCCGGGTGCGGAACATGCACAAGGCCGCGACTGTCATTATGGACGAATACGGGGGAGCTATCCCCGGGACGGCGAAGGAACTGCAGAAGCTGCCCGGCATCGGAGAATATACCGCGGCTGCCATCGCGTCCATCGCCTTTGGCGAACCGGTTTCTTCGGTCGACGGAAACCTGCTGCGGGTGTTTGCCCGCCGAACGCTGTACCGGGAGTCTGTCAAAGAGCCCGCCGCCAAACGCGCAGCATACGATTATTATATGGAACGGATGCCGGAAGAGCGTCCCGGTGATTACAACCAGGCTCTCATGGACCTTGGAGCAACGTTGTGCCTGCCGAACGGGACACCGGAGTGTTTCCGCTGCCCGTGGGAGGGTCTCTGTGAAGCGCATCGATCCAATGCGGAAATGGAAGTCCCGGTCGTGCCGGCGAAGAAAGCCCGGCGTGTCGAACAGCTCCATGTTTATCGCGTCCACTGCGGTGAAGAGCTGCTTCTTGCGAAACGTCCGGAAAAGGGTCTTCTTGCAGGCTTATATGAATTCCCGAACAGTTCGGACGCCTGCGCTCCGGAAAAGTGGCTTGCGGCGCACGGCCTGAACGCAATCAGCCTTTTCCCGCTGCCGAAGGCAAAGCATATTTTCTCTCATGTGGAATGGCACATGACCGGTTTTGATATCGAAGTCGCATCCCTCGACCCGGTCCGAACACAGCCGCCGTTCCTCGTTGTTCCTTTGAAAGACTTTGAGCAGTACTCCATACCGGCAGCCTTCGAGGCTTTCAAATTCTGAAAAAACAGGTTATAATACCCCAAAAGGAGGTCCTTCTCATGAGACAATGTATGGACGCTGACAATCTGCACAGAAGGCTTGCAAAAATATCGGGGCAGGTAAATGCCATTGACCGGATGGTCGATGAGGATGTCCCCTGCGAAGATATCCTCTCGCAGATCAACGCGGCCAAGTCTGCACTCAATAAGGTGGGACAGATCGTTCTGGAAGGACACATCAATCACTGCGTCAAAGAAGCTTTTGAAAAGGGTGACCAGGAGGAAATCGAGAATTTTACGAAGGCCATCGAGCGTTTTGCCAATATGCAGTAAACCGGATACCGTAACCTATCAGACAGCTTTTGTTGCAAAAAGCTGTCTTTTCTTTTTGTTTTTCTTGACTGCCTATACCCCTATGGGTATAATACAGACGTATTACATATACCCCTATGGGTATATAGAAAGGAAAACTTTATGCGCTCTTTCTTTGACAAATGGGAAGAACTGCTGGAACTCGGCGGGACGAAGAAAGACATCATTTTTCTTGTCATCTCCGGCATCGCGCTCCTGCTCAGCGGTCTCCATGTTTTTGACTGGCCGTTCGACATTGCCTGGGTCGCGATCATTCTGTGCGGCATCCCCATCATCTGTGAAGCCATCATCGGTCTCATCCGGGACCATGACATCACGGCGGACGTGCTGGTCGCTTCGGCGCTCTGCGCGTCTGTTTATGTCGGTGAATATTTCGCCGCCGGGGAAGTGGCTGCCATCATGCAGCTGGGCGGTCTGCTGGAAGACCTGACGGTCGCCCGCGCCCGGGCCGGCATCGAGAGGCTCGTTCACCTGACGCCCCGCACGGCCAGAGTCCTTTCGGCGGACGGGGAGACTGTCATTCCGGCCGAGGACGTCAAAGTCGGCGATGTGCTCCGAGTCCTGCCCGGAGAATCCGTTCCGGTAGACGGCGTCATCCTGGAGGGCGACACTTCGATCGACCAGTCGGTCATGACCGGGGAATCCATGCCGGTCGATAAAACCGCCGGCGATGAAGTCTCCAGCGGTACGGTCAACCAGTTCGGGGCCTTCGATATGAAAGCCGTCAAGGTCGGAGAGGACAGCTCCATCCAGCGCATGGTACGGCTCGTTCAATCGGCGGACGCGGACAAGGCGAAAATCGTCCGACTGGCGGACCGCTGGGCGGTCTGGGTCGTTATCATCGCTTTTTCGGCTGCGCTCATCACGTATCTCGTGACAAAGGATATCATCCGCTCTGTCACGATCCTTGTTGTCTTCTGTCCGTGCTCGCTGGTCCTGGCGACGCCGACCGCCATTATGGCGGCCATCGGCAATGCCACGAAACACGGTTTCCTGGTCAGTGAAGGCGATGCGCTCGAACGGCTCGCTGCCGTTGGGAAGATCACCTTTGACAAGACCGGCACCCTGACCTACGGAACACCGGAAGTTACCGCGGTCGAATCGGTCTCCGGGCAGTTCTCGAACGATGACCTGTACGCCCTGGTCGCCGGTGCCGAAGCCCGTTCGGAGCATCCTCTCGGTAAAGCGATCCTGAATTCGTATCAGTCTGCCGGACGGCAAGTCCCTGCTGCCGAGGAATTCAAAATGATTCCCGGAAAAGGTGTCGTCAGTGTTGTGAACGGCATTCGTGTCCTTGCCGGCAATGAAGAAATGCTCCGGGAAGAAGGCATGACGGTGCCGGAACGCCTGAAGGCGTCCATGGAAGCGTACCGCGGTAAAGGCTGTACGGTCATCCTCATTGCCTGTGACGGAGCGCCGGCCGGGCTGATCGCTCTGTCGGATACGCTGCGCGAAGACTCGCCGGACACCATTGCCGGCCTGAAGGCCGCTTCGGTGGAGCCGGTCCTGCTGACCGGCGACAACGCGCAGGCGGCTGCTGCCATTGCGGAAAGCATCGGTATTTCGGAAGTGGCGTCCAACCTGCTGCCGGAGGACAAACTGGCATATATCGCAGGCGCGCAGGAACAGGGCGAGAAGGTCTGTATGATCGGCGACGGGGTCAACGACGCCCCGGCGCTGAAAAAGTCCTATGTGGGCATTGCCATGGGCGGCGTGGGAAGCGACATCGCGGTGGATGCCGCGGATATCGCGCTGGTCAATGATGAAATCAGGGAACTGCCGCATCTCGTGAATTTGTCGAAACACATGATGCGGGTCATCAAAGCGAACCTGACGTTCTCCATGACGCTCAACTTCGTCGCCATCACGCTGGCGATCCTGACCATCCTGAACCCGGTCACCGGCGCTTTGGTCCATAACTGCGGTTCCGTATTTGTGATCGTCAACTCGGCATTTTTATTGAATTGGAGGAAAAAATAATGGTTACGAAAATCATCGCACTTGTCATTGGTCTCATTATTTTCGCCGGAGGGCTTTACTACCTGAAGACAGAAGGCGCCAACGACGCGGAGTCTAAGAAGATCTACGGTATCGTGACCGCCGCCGGCGCCGTTATCGCGGTCGTCGCTGCAGTTTTGCTGCTGGTATAAAATATAAAAACCGGACCCGAAGGGGTCCGGTTTTTTGCTTTCAGAGATTACTGGCCCTGCTGCATTTTCGCGAGGCCTTCCAGGACGGTGGCGGGGCTGGTGATGCCGATGCCGCCGCAGATCTCGATGACCTCTGCGTTGATGTATCCGCCGAGTTCACTGGCGAGGAACGCGAGCATCGGGGAGACGTCGTTATAGGGATCTCCCATGCGGCCCACCGGGGAAAGCATTTGCATGATCGGGATCGGGATCGCAGAATCGTTGGATCCCTCGTTTTCGAAGAACTCATTGGTCGAGACCGGGCAGAAGCAGTTGGTCGTGATGCCGTACTTGCCCAGTTCCTGTGCCAGCGTGTGGGTCAGGTTCACGATGGCGGCTTTTGCCATGCCGTAAGCGCAGGTGTGCGGAGTATAACGAAGTCCTGCTCCGGAGGCACAGGTCAGGATGCGCCCGTAATGCGCTTCTTTCATGTAAGGAAGGACCTTTTTGACCATCTGGAACGTGTACCCGGCACCGCCGGTGAACGTTGAGACAAGGTTGTCATAATCCGTCTCTTCAAAACTGTACTGCGCATTCAGATTGCTCTGAGCGATGCATCCGAGAATGTCGATCTTCCCATACGCTTCGATGGCTGCCGCAACGACCTTGTCAAGATCTTCTTCATTGTTGATGTCGCACTGGACCGGGATGACTTCGCCCGGGAACCCGCGTTTTGCGCAATCTTCTTTCAGCGCTTCCAGTTTTTCCAGTCTGCGGGCGGCCGCAATGACGTTTGCACCCTCTTCTGTATACCGCAGCGTCATGCCGTAACCGACGCCGGAACTGGCGCCGATGATGATCGCGACTCTTCCGTCTAAGATACCCATTGAATCTCCTCCTTGGGATATGTTATACTTTTCACGAAACTGTTACAGTTGTCACAGTTTTCTTCCAGCTTTTTCTTACCATGAATTCTGTGACTCTGTCAACAGATGGAAGGAAACTTAGACAAAGGAGGGGGTTTTGCTCCATGAAGGAACGCAGCACACGGCCGCAGGCGGTTCTGTCCCGCAACCTTGCGGTCGCCGGACTGTTCGAACTCTTCCTTGCGGGGAAACGCTTCGAAGAGATCTCCATCAGTGAGATCTGCGAGACAGCGGGCATCTCCCGCCAGACCTTCTACCGAAATTTCGACACGAAGGAGGACATCATCCTTTACTATGTCGATGAAAAAGTCAAGCAGCACATGCGGAACGTCGTTGGAATCATGGAGCAGGACGTGGAAGGCTTCTTTGGTCACCTTCCGTTTTCGAACGAACTTCTGTCCTATCTGATGGAGAATAATCTCATGTATCTGCTGCGGGATTCTGTCCTGCCGCTCATCGATACATTCATGCAGACAAACGCATATCGACTGCTGCTCGGTGACCACAAATACGATCCGTATATGGCGCATTACCTCGCCGATACGATGGTCTCTATCCTGGAGACCTGGACGCTGAACGATTTCGCGGAAACGCCGGAAGAACTCAACCGGATCATGCAGGGCTTTATGTCCGGCGTCGGACGCCCTCCGCAGACAGAATAAAAGACCAGACCGAACGGCCTGGTCTTTTTTGTTTTTGTTACGCGTTGACGGCGGCTTTCAGCTCGTCGACGCGGTTGGTTTCTTCCCATGGGACGCCGAGGTCCTCGCGGCCCATGTGGCCGTAGGCGGCGACCTGTTTATAGATGGGGCGGCGCAGGTCGAGGGCGTCGATGATGGCGGAGGGGCGCAGGTCGAAGACCTTGTTCACCGCTTCGTTCAGTTTCTCGACCGGGACGGTCTCTGTGCCGAAGGTGTCGATGAAGACGGATAGGGGACGGGCGACGCCGATGGCGTAGGCCAGTTCCACTTCACACTTGTCGGCAAGGCCGGCGGCAACGATGTTCTTCGCGACCCAGCGGGCGGCATACGAGGCGGAACGGTCGACCTTGGTCGGGTCCTTGCCGGAGAAGGCGCCGCCGCCGTGGCCGCAGGAGCCGCCATAGGTGTCGACGATGATCTTCCGGCCGGTCAGACCGGAATCGCCGACGGGACCGCCGACGACGAACCGGCCGGTGGGGTTGACGTAGATCTTCGTGTCATCATCCAGATATTCGGCCGGGATGACGGGCTTGATGACGTGCTCGATGACGTCGGCGCGGATCTGTGTGAGCTCCACGTCGGCGCTGTGCTGGGAGGAGACGACGACGGCCTCGATGCGGACCGGTACATCGTTCTCATCGTATTCGACCGTGACCTGGCTCTTGCCGTCCGGACGGAGATAGGGCAGTGTCCCGTTCTCGCGCACTTCTGTCAGCCTGAGGGCCAGTTTGTGGGCGAGGGAGATGGGCAGGGGCATGAGCTCCGGGGTCTCCCGGGTGGCGTATCCGAACATCATGCCCTGGTCTCCGGCGCCGTTCTTATCGTAGGGGTCTTCATCGTTTGCTTTGTTTTCCTGAGAGTGGTCGACGCCGAGCGCGATGTCGGGCGACTGCTCGTCGATCGCCACCAGAACGGCACAGCTGTTGCCGTCGAACCCATAGACCGCGTTGTTATAACCGATTTCGTTGATGGTCTCGCGGGCGATCTTCGGGATGTCCACATAGCAGGAGGTGGAGATCTCACCCATGATCATGACCTGACCGGTCGTGCAGGTGGTCTCACAGGCAACGCGCCCGTGGGGGTCCTGTTTCATGATCTCGTCAAGAATGGCGTCGGAGATCTGGTCGCAGATCTTGTCCGGGTGTCCTTTTGTGACGGATTCGGAAGTAAAGAGATGATGCATAATGAACTCCTTTCATAATCACAAAGGCGACTCTTCCAAAAAAGAAGCCCTTCGAAAAACCGAAGGGCTTGTATGAAGTCTTATCTTTCGGTCTTCACCGCAGGAATTGGCACCTTACCGTTTCGGCAGGTTGTCGGACGTCCATGGGCCTGTTCCCTTACGTCTCTCTGGATAAGTCGCTGTTCAATTGTTGCACTTATTGTACTGAGCGTTCCCGCCTCTGTCAAGTCTTTGTTGCGTTGGTGCCTTTGATGATGGGCGAGAGGCGTTTATAAATAAGGAAAGTAAGAATGACATCGAGAATGCCTTTCACGAACGTGAAGGGGACATTGAAGATGAGCAGGGCGTCTGCCAGACCGCGGATGCTCGGCAGGATGGCCTGATAGGCCCCGATGATGCCTTCCATCGGCATGAAGTTCGTGTAGAACGGATAGACGATGAAATAGTTGATCGGGAAGCTGATGAGCGCCATGATGACGGCACCGGAGAGGGAGCCGATGAGCGCGCCCTTGCGGCTTTTCATCTTCTGATAAATGAACCCGGCCGGGATGACGAAGAAAATACCGATGAGGAAGTTCGCCAGCTCTCCGACGCCGGAGGACGACGTGACCGGCAGATGGATGAGGTTCTTCAGAAGGCAGACCAGCGCGCCGTACCAGGGCCCGAGGGCAAACGACGTCAAGAGCGCCGGCAGTTCGGAGAAGTCCAGCTTGACGAAGGCCGGCATAATGGGGATGGGAAATTCGATATACATCAGGATGGTGGCAATCGCCGCCATGACCGCGGTGGTCGTCAGTTTGCGCACCGTGGAGGTGGAACCGGTCTGACCGGTTCTGGAAGATGCCATAATAGAGATCGTCCTTTCCAAAGCTTACTAATAATTAAGTATACGGGGCGAAAGGACAACTGTCAAACCGGAGAGGCTTTATCCGGGGCGGGATCCGGGCGCCGGTCTGCCGGGGACGGAACGGAGTGCGGCGCTTTTCTCTTAATGATCAGTCACTGAAGGTGTGACCCTTTACAAATTCGGAATAACGGACAAAAAAATCGAGTTTTCGGCGCCGGCTCACCGGGAGGACGGCGTGGTTCGTCAGTTCGATCTGCTCCGGTTCCAAACGGGCGATGTGCTTCATGTTGACCACAAAGGCCCGATGGCATTTATAAAAATATTCCTCGGGGAGCTGCGCTTCGATCTGGGAAAACCCGGTGAATACCTCGACTTCCTCTTCTTTGGTCAGGATGCGGGTATGGTTTCCCTCGGCGATGAGCGCGTAGATCTCTTCGGAACTGAATACGCGGAACGCGTCCTCCACTTTCGCGATAATGATCCGGTAGGTATACAGATCTTTGCGGTAGGCGTCGATCGCCTCAAAGATGTCGGAACGGGTGACCGGTTTCATGAGAAACCGGTGTGTCCGGACGGAAAACGCCTCGAAGACCCGTTCCGGGTTCCCGGAAAGCAGGACGAGCGCGGCTTTGGCATCTTTGGAACGTACGATCTTCGCGTTTTCCACAGAGGACTTCAATTCGAAATTGTCGTCGATAAAGATCATACCCGGGTGTTCGGAAGCCAGCAGGTATTCCCGCATATTCCGGAAGACGGATACGCGGATATCAACGTACTTCTGCTGGCTGTAAGTGAGTACGGCATTTTTTAAAAAGCGGGCCGTTTTCGGCTCGCTGCTCATGATGAAGATTTCCATTCAGTTCTCCTCCTATTGGGTATTTGCTTTATGAGAGATCCGTTTCCGAATAAAGCCATCGTACGTTGGAACGGCCGCGACTGCAACTAACGGCGGTCTTACTTCGAACATAACGACCGTTCGGTCGCACATTCCGACCGTTCGAGAAAAAGAAGGGGCGATCGGCCGTCTTTTGGGAGGAGAATCGGGTGGGGGTGGACAGGATGTTTTTATATGGAGAAAGTGGACCGGGAGTCCTGCGCTATGCGCTGGCGCCGGGCACTCCGGTCGATGAACTGACGCTGGAGGCACTGAAACAGAATCCGCCGGAAGGAGTGTTCGTTCTCGGAAGGGAAACGACGGAAGAGATCGATCACCTGCTGATCCCGGTGGCCGGCACGGTCCCGCTGCCGGAAGCTGTTTCTATTTTAAAAGAGGAAATGGACCCTGACAAGTTACTCGAAGAGGTGACCCGTATCCGCTCATCGCTGCCGGGATATTTGATTCCGGAGGAGCAGCTGGTGCTTCGGCCGGAGCTGACGTTTCTGGATCCGGAGACCGGAGCGGTCCGGCTTCTGTGCCTCCCGGTCCCGGAAGCGCAGGACCTGGGGCTGACACCGGAAGCGTACGCCATATTGGTTCGAACCCTGCTGGAGGACGCGTCGGCACTGCCGGAAAAAGGTGTCCGGCCGGAGAGTGCTAACCGAAACCGGGGCCGGAAGACCCCCGCCCGGACTCTGCGGCAGAGACTCCGGGATTACTGGGAAAACCTCGATTGAAGTATTCGGATTCTTTAAAGTTCTCTTAAGGGAAAGTGACGTAGTTACGCGAAAAATCAAAAATTTTTAGCACTCGCGCCCCGAAAGTGAAAAAAGTTTGCCCAAAGGTGTTGACTTTTGACATGCGGGGTGCTATCTTATAACTGCGATTAGCACTCCTAAAGTTTGAGTGCTAACCCGAGTGCTAACATCGGAAAGAGGTGAGGGGATGCCACCGACACGCCGACAGCAGATCCTGGCGGCCATTGTGGAACAGTACATCGAGACCGGTGAGCCGGTCGGTTCCAAGGCGCTTTTGTCACGGCTGGACATGAATGTCTCGTCCGCTACCATTCGGAACGACATGGCGGCGCTGACGGAGCAGGGCCTGATCTATCAGCCCCATACTTCGGCAGGGCGCATCCCGACACAGAGCGGTTACCGCTACTATGTCGACAACCTCATGAAAGTCGAGGAACTCGGCGAAGGCGACCGCCGCCGCATCGAAGCGGGCGTCGACGAACGCTCCGGAGACCCGGAAGCGCTCCTTACCAAAGCCGGAGAAGCGCTGGTGGATTTCACCAATTTCGCCGCTCTTTCCACGACGCCGTCCGATGAGAACGCATTCATTAAAAACATTGAAATGGTCCCGGTCAGCTCCCGCGTGGCAATGGTCGTTCTCCTGACCTCCACCGGCATCCTGAAAAGCAAACCCTGCCGTATGGACGTCCCGCTGACCCCGGATATGAAAGAGGCGTTCGACGCGCTGGTGGAGGAACACTTCAACGGTGTGCCCGTCAGCGAAGTGAACACCGTCAAAATACAGACACTCGCGGCGTCCCTCGGTGCGAAGGCGCTGTCCATGTCGGCTTTGCTCGTGACGATCGCGGACCTTGCCGAAATGGCCTCCCAGGCCGAGATCAAACTCGAAGGAAAGTCCAATCTGCTCGGTTATAAAGAGTACAGCGACAACCTTCCGGCGCTGCTGAAGTTCCTTGGCGATGAAGAACCGCTGAACATGCTGGTTTCTGCCGGCGAGGGGAGCGGACCGGGCATCGAAGTCCGGATCGGCTCCGAAAACCGGTTCTCGGAACTCTCCAATTCCACGACCATTATCTCCCGATACCGCATCGGGGACGGGGCCACCGGCGCCATCGGCATCATCGGCCCGACGCGGATGAATTATTCCAAACTCATCCCAAGCATCCAATACTTATCCGACATCGTCAGCAAAGTCCTGTCGGAAGTTTACGAGGAGGAACCATTGACCCATGAACGAAACGACGAAGAAACCTCTGGATGAGGAAACCGTTCCGGAAGAGGAACTCCCGGTCGAAGAGACCGAAGAGGAAACGGTCGAAGAGGCCGCGGAAGAAACGGCTCCCGAAGAAGAGGAAACGTCCGAAGAGGCCGGCGAACTCGACGTTCTCCAGAAAGCGCTCGAAGAGGAACAGAACCGCTACCTGCGCCTGATGGCAGAATATGACAACTTCCGCAAACGGACCGCCAAGGAAAAGACCGGTATTTATGCCGACGCCACAGCGGACGCCTATACCGGACTGCTGCCGGTCCTGGATAACTTTGACCGCGCGTTCGAAAACGCGGACGCATCGCCCGAAGACTTTATGAAGGGCATGGAGATGACCCGCAACCAGCTGCTTGCCGTGTTTGAAAAAGCCGGAGTGGAAAGCTTCGGAGAAGCGGGCGAACCCTTTGACCCGAACCTGCACAACGCGGTCAGTCATATCGAAGACCCCGAACAGGGCGACAACGTTCTGGCGCAGGTTTACCAGAAGGGTTATAAGATCGGCGACAAAGTGCTCCGGCACGCCATGGTCGTCGTTGCAAACTAGGAAAAAATTCTTTTTCAATAAATCATTAGTCTAATCAGACGGAGGAATTCATTATGGCAAAAATCGTAGGTATCGACCTTGGAACCACTAACTCGTGTGTCGCGGTCATCGAAGGCGGCGAACCCGTCGTCATCGCGAACGCTGAAGGCGCCCGCACCACCCCGTCCGTTGTCGCATTCGGCAAGGACGGAGAAAGAATGGTCGGTCAGGTCGCCAAACGTCAGGCGATCACCAACCCGGACCGCACGGTCGCATCCATCAAGAGACAGATGGGCTCTGACTACAAAGTCACTATCGACGACAAGAAATATACCCCGCAGGAGATCTCCGCGATGATCCTTCAGAAACTGAAGACCGACGCGGAAGCCTACCTCGGCGACAAAGTCACCGAAGCGGTCATCACCGTTCCGGCATACTTCACGGACTCGCAGCGTCAGGCGACGAAAGACGCCGGTAAGATCGCGGGCCTGGAAGTCAAACGTATCATCAACGAGCCGACCGCGGCCGCTCTGGCTTACGGCATCGACAAAGAGACCGACCAGAAGATCATGGTCTATGACCTCGGCGGCGGCACGTTCGACGTCTCTCTCATCGAGATGGGCGACGGCGTCCAGGAAGTTCTTGCGACGGCCGGTAACAACCGCCTCGGCGGCGACGACTTCGACCAGCGCATCATCGACTGGCTCGCGGACGAATTCAAGAAGAGCGAAGGCATTGACCTCCGTTCCGACAAAATGGCCATGCAGCGTCTGAAGGAAGCGGCGGAAAAGGCGAAGATCGAACTCTCCGGTGTCACCAACTCCACCATTTCTCTTCCGTTCATCACGGCGGACGCCACCGGTCCGAAGCATCTGGAGACCTCTCTTTCCAGAGCGAAGTTCAACGAACTGACCGCAGACCTCGTCGAATCGACGATGGGCCCGGTCCGTCAGGTCCTTGCGGATTCCGGTCTCAAGACCTCGGAAATCGACAAAGTCCTCATGGTCGGCGGCTCCTCCCGTATCCCGGCGGTCCAGGAAGCGGTCCAGAAATACATCGGCAAAGAGCCCTTCAAGGGCATCAACCCCGATGAATGTGTTGCCATGGGCGCGGCCCTTCAGGGCGGCGTGCTCGGCGGCGACGTCAAAGGCCTTCTGCTCCTCGACGTCACCCCGCTGTCCCTTGGTATCGAGACCCTCGGCGGTGTCTGCACCAAGATCATCGAGCGCAACACCACCATCCCGACCAAGAAGAGCCAGATCTTCTCTACGGCCGCGGACAACCAGACTTCTGTTGAAGTCAACGTCCTGCAGGGTGAACGTGAATTCGCCAGAGACAACAAGTCCCTCGGTGTCTTCCACCTGGACGGCATCCTTCCCGCACGCCGCGGTACTCCGCAGATCGAAGTTACCTTCGACATTGACGCGAATGGTATCGTCAACGTCTCCGCAAAAGACCTTGGCACCGGCAAGGAACAGCACATCTCCATCACCGCTTCGTCCAACATGTCCAAAGAGGACATCGACAAGGCTGTCCGTGACGCGGAACAGTACGCGGCAGAGGACAAGGCCCGCAAGGAAGAAGTCGACCTGCGCAACGGCGCGGATCAGATGGTCTTCCAGTCCGAGCGGATCCTTCAGGACGAAGGCGACAAGTTCGAACAGGCCGACAAGGACGCGCTGAACAGCGCTATCGATGAGCTGAAGGAAGCGCTGAAGGGCGAAGACCTCAACCTCATCAAGAACAAGCAGGAAGCGCTCCAGTCCAAGTTCTATGAGATTTCCGCCAAGCTCTATCAGCAGGCCGCTCCGCAGGGCGACCCGAACATGGGCGGCACGGGCTTTGACCCGAACGCGGCGGCAGGATTCGGCGGCAACGCCAACCCGAACGACGCGGCTGACGTGGACTTCACGGACGTCGACTAATTCTTAAATACAACCCAGGGGGTCCATGCTGCGCCCGTAAGGGCGCGGCATTTCCCCATGAAATGAGGGCTTTTCAGTGGCAGACAAACGAGATTACTATGAGGTGCTGGGTGTCGACAGAAGCGCCAGTGCCGATGAGATCAAAAAAGCCTACCGGAAACTGGCCAAACAGTACCACCCGGACCTGAATCCGGGGGACAAGGAAGCGGAAGAGCATTTCAAAGAAGTGAACGAAGCTTTTGAGGTCCTCTCGGATGACGACAAGAAGTCCCGGTATGACCGCTTCGGCTTTGCCGGCGTCGATCCGAACTACGGCGGCGGTCCCGGCGCGGGCGGCTTTGGCTTTGACGGCGGGGACTTTGGCGACATCGGCGATATTTTCTCCAGCATTTTCGGCGGAGGTTTTGGCGGCGGATTCGGCGGCACAGGCCGTCGGGCCGATCCGAACGCGCCCCGCAGAGGGTCGGACATCAACGCCCGTATGACCATCACGTTTGAGGAGGCGGCTAAGGGGTGTCACAAGACCGTCCGCACGCCTCGTATCGAAGTCTGTGACGTCTGTCACGGCAGCGGCTGCAAGACCGGCCAGCCCGAGACCTGTTCCCAGTGCCACGGCACCGGTCAGGTCACGCAGTCCCAGAGGACCGCGTTCGGCATGTTCCAGTCCACCGCGGAGTGTCCCACCTGTCACGGCCGGGGCAAGACCATCAAGGACCCGTGCGACCGCTGCAACGGCCTCGGCATGATCCGCCGTACCGTGGAAATCGGCGTTGACGTACCCGCCGGCATCGACAACCACCAGGCATTCGCCGTGCGCGGAAAGGGCAACTTCGGCGCGAACGGCGGTCCGCAGGGCGACCTGTATGTCGAATGTGTCATCGAACCGCATGAGATCTTCACGCGGGAAGGCTATGACATCTTCTGCGATGTGGTCGTCACCTACAGCCAGGCCGTTATGGGCGCGGAGATCTATGTCCCGACGCTCGACGGCAAGGTCAAATACAACATGCCGGCCGGCACACAGCCCGGCACGAAATTCCGTCTGCGCGGCCGCGGCATCGACCCGACCCACGCGGCGGGCAAGGGTGACCAGTACGTCACCGTGATCGTGGATGTCCCGCGCAAAGTCACGGACCATCAGAAAGAACTCCTTGAGGAATTCGACAAGGAGTACATCGACAAACCGGTCAACGACGGCACCGGGGCCACGGCCTATTCCTCCCGGAACAAGAAGAAAAAGCGCCGCTTTTTCGAATGATCTCCGTACCTGGAAAAAACAGAGACCGGCTTTTGCCGGTCTCTATTGCTTTAAACGGATAAAGCGAGTATAATATCTGTTACTTATGTTAGGAAAGGGATAGGCGTTATGCTGATTTTTGAGTACCTGGAACAGAATGCGAAACTGTATCCGGATGAAGTGGCGCTGGTCGAAGTTTCTCCGAAATTCGATGAAAAGAGCCGCATTACGTGGAAAGATTATTCGCTCGTTCAGCCGGTCCCCGGCAAGGAATTCCGCCGGGAAATGACCTGGAAGACCTTTGATGAACGGGCCAACATGTTCGCGAACCTCCTCTTTACCCGCGGGATCCGCAAAGGGGAAAAGGTCGCCATTCTTTTGATGAACTCCATTGAATGGCTCCCCATGTATTTCGGCATCCTGAAGACGGGTGCTGTCGCGGTCCCGCTGAACTACCGCTATGACGCGCAGGAGATCAAGTACTGTCTTGAAAAGGCAGACTGCTCCATGCTGGTCTTCGGACCGGAGTTCATCGGACGTGTCGAGGAGATCGTCGACGAGATTCCGGATGTGGAGCACCTGTTCTACGTCGGTGAAGACTGTCCGAGTTTCGCGGACAGTGCCGAAGAGCTCATCAAATACTGCTCAAAAGAAAAGCCGAACGTCCCGCTGACGCTGGACGACAACGCTGCCATTTACTATTCTTCGGGCACCACCGGGTTCCCGAAGGCCATCCTGCACGCGCATCGCAGTCTGGAGCACGCGGCGCTGACGGAACAGAACCACCACGGCCAGACCCATGACGATGTCTTCCTCTGCATCCCGCCGCTCTACCACACCGGCGCGAAGATGCACTGGTTCGGAAGCCTCGTCGTCGGCGGCAAGGCCGTCCTGCTCAAGGGCATCCGCCCCGAGTGGATCCTGCGGGCCGTTTCCACCGAGCGCTGCACCATTGTCTGGCTCCTGGTCCCGTGGGCGCAGGACATCCTCGACGCGATCGACCGCGGCGACATTGACTTGTCCGACCACATCCTCGACCAGTGGAGGCTCATGCACATCGGCGCCCAGCCGGTCCCGCACAGCCTCATCCAGCGCTGGAAGGAACATTTCCCGAACCATCAGTATGACACGAACTACGGCCTGTCCGAGTCCATCGGCCCCGGCTGTATCCACCTCGGCGTGGAGAATATCGACCATGTCGGCGCCATCGGCGTCCCCGGTTACGGCTGGGAAGCGAAGATCTGCGACGCGGACGGCAATGAAATGGGTCCGAACGAAGTCGGTGAGATCCGTGTCAAGGGCCCCGGCGTCATGAAGTGCTACTACCGCGACAAGGCGGCCACGGCCGAATCTCTGAAGGACGGCTGGCTCTGCACGGGCGATATGGCCTATAAAGACCCGGACGGCTTCATTTACATCGTCGACCGGAAAAAGGACGTCATCATCACCGGCGGCGAAAACCTGTATCCGGTCCAGATCGAAGACTTCCTGCGCAAGCACGACGCCATCAAGGACGTCGCGGTCATCGGCCTTCCGGACGAACGTCTGGGTGAAATCGCCACGGCGATCATCGCGGTCAAGGAGGACTGCCACCTCAGCGAGCAGGAAGTCAATGACTTCTGCAAAGGGCTTCCGCGGTACAAGCGGCCCCGCAAGATCATTTTCGCGGACGTTCCGCGCAACCCCACCGGTAAGATCGAAAAGCCGAGACTCCGAGAACTTTACGCCGGCGCGAATCTGGTCGAACAGCAGACCAGAAAGTAAGGCGTCATTTAAAAGAGGGATATTATGAAACAACTGCTCCTTGGAAACGAAGCGGTCGCCCGCGGGCTCTACGAAGCCGGCGTCCGCCTGGTCTCCAGTTACCCCGGGACTCCCAGCACGGAGATCACCGAGAACGCTGTCAAATACAGCGACGATATCTGGTGTGAATGGGCTCCCAATGAAAAAGTCGCGATGGAAACGGCCATCGGCGCGTCCATCGCCGGCGGCAGAGCGTTCTGCGCGCAGAAACATGTCGGTCTGAACGTGGCGGCGGACCCTCTGTTCACGGTCGCCTATACCGGCGTCAACGGCGGCTTTGTCATCGCCGTTGCCGATGACCCCGGCATGTTCTCCTCTCAGAATGAACAGGACTCCCGCCACTACGCGAAGGCGGCGAAAGTCATGATGCTCGAGCCGTCGGACTCCACCGAATGCAAGGAGTTCACGAAACTGGGCTATGAACTGTCCGAGAAATTCGACACGCCGGTCATCCTCCGTCTGACGACCCGCGTGGCCCACTCTTCCAGCATCGTGGAACTGGGTGAGCGGGAAGATGTCCCGGTCAAACCCTATGAAAAGAATATGCCGAAGTATTCCATGCTCCCGGCCAATGCCATCAAACGGCACGTTGTGGTCGAAGAGCGGCAGCTCGCCGAGCAGGAATGGGCGGAAACGGCTCCGGTCAACACCATTGAATGGAACGACCGGAAGATCGGCGTCATCGCCGCCGGCATTACCTATCAGTACGCCAAAGAGGCGCTGGGCGACAAGGTCTCCTACCTGAAGCTCGGCTGTGTCAATCCGCTGCCGAAGAAACTCATTCAGGAGTTCGCGGACGGTGTGGACACCCTCTATGTTCTCGAACAGCTCGATCCGTTCATTGAGGAACATGTCCGCTGCTTAGGAATCGACTGTCTCGGCAAGGACTTGTTCGACCTGAAGGGCGAGTACTCTCAGGCCACTATCAAAAAAGTCATCCTCGGGGAAGAGGCGGAATACCTGACCACCGATATGGACATCCCGCCGCGCCCGCCGGCACTCTGCCCGGGCTGCCCGCACCGCGGTCTCTTCAGCGCCCTGAAACCGCTGAATGTGTTCGTTTCGGGCGACATCGGCTGCTATACCCTCGGCGCGCTGGCCCCCTTAAGCCAGATGGACACTACCGTCTGTATGGGCCACTCGGTCTCCGGCCTCCACGGCCGCAACAAGATCCGGCCCGAAGAAGCGAATCGCTCCGTCGCCGTCATCGGTGACTCCACGTTCGTTCATTCCGGCATCACCGGTATGATCAACGCGGCTTATAACCAGAGTAATTCGAAGATCATCGTCCTCGACAACTCCATTACCGGTATGACCGGTCATCAGCAGAACCCGACGACCGGCAAACGGATCGACGGGTCTCCGACTACTGCCATCGACATCGAGGCGCTGGCGCATTCCGTCGGCATCGAGCGCGTCATCGTGGTCGACCCGTACGACATCGCCGGCACGACCGAAGCCATCAAAGCGGAACTCGAAGTGGACGCGCCGTCGGTCATCATTTCCAGAAGACCCTGCGTGCTCCTGAAGGAGGTCCGCGCGAAACAGCGCAAGCCCTTCTATGTGGACCCCGACAAATGTGTCGGCTGCAAGGCCTGCATGAAGATCGGCTGCCCGGCCATCAGCATGAAGGACAAGAAGTCGGTCTTCGACTTTACCCAGTGCGTCGGCTGCGGTATGTGCAAACCCTTATGTAAATTCGATGCCATCAAGGAGGGAGACTGACCATGACCAGAAGCATTCTCATCGTCGGCGTCGGCGGTCAGGGCACGCTCCTCGCGTCCCGTCTGCTCGGCCGCACCCTTCTTGCCAAAGACTATGACGTCAAGATCTCCGAGGTCCATGGCATGTCCCAGCGCGGCGGCTCCGTTGTCACGTACGTCCGTTACGGCGACAAGGTCGCGTCTCCCATCGTGGAGAAGGGCGAAGCGGACATCATCATGAGCTTTGAGGAACTGGAAGCGGCCCGCTGGCTGCCTTATCTGAAGAAAGGCGGCAGTATCATCGTCAACACCCAGCAGATGGACCCCATGCCCGTCATTACCGGTGCTGCCAAATATCCGGAAAACGTGCTCGGTCAGCTGCGGGACCTTGGTGTGGACGTCCAGGCCGTAGACGCTCTGAGCCTTGCCGTGGAAGCCGGTACGCCGAAAGCCGCGAATGTCGCGCTCATCGGTGTCGTCGCGAAAAACACGGACATCGAACAGGAAGTCTGGGAAGAGACCATCAAAAATACGGTTCCCGAAAAGTTCCTGGAACAGAACCTCAAGGCCTTCCGCCTGGGGTACGAAGCATAAAAACTTTACGAAAGAAAGTGTATCAACCATGGCCAAACGGCAATTCAAGGCCGAGTCCAAACGTCTTCTGGACTTAATGATCAACAGCATTTACACCAACAAGGAGATCTTCCTGCGCGAGCTCATTTCGAACGCGAGCGACGCCATGGACAAGCTCTACTATAAATCGCTCACCGACAACATTTCGGGTCTGTCCCGGAACGACTTCGCTATCGAGCTTGCCGCCGACAAAGAGGCGCGGACGCTGACCCTGTCCGACAACGGCATCGGTATGACGAAGGAGGAACTCGCCGACAACCTCGGCACCATCGCCAAATCCGGCTCCAACCTGTTCAAGGAAGGCGCGGACGACGAGACGGCCGCGGAAGATATCGACATCATCGGCCAGTTCGGCGTCGGGTTTTATTCGGCGTTCATGGTGGCGCAGAAAGTCGAAGTCCTGAGCCGCGCGTTCGGGGAAGAGCAGGCTTACCTCTGGTCTTCGACCGGGGCGGACGGCTACACCATCAAAGAGGCGGAGCGGGACAGCCACGGCACGACGATCCTCATCACGCTGAAAGAGGATACGGAGGATGAAAACTACTCCCGGTTCCTCGAAGAATATGAGCTGAAGGGCCTGGTCAAACGGTATTCGGACTATATCCGTTATCCCATCCGCATGGAATGCACGACGAGCCGCCTGAAAGAGGGCTCTGAGGATGAGTACGAGGACGTTGCCGAAGTCGAAGTCCTCAACACCATGAGCCCCATTTGGAAAAAACAGAAGTCCGAAGTGTCCGATGAGGAATACGCGGACTTTTACAAGAGCAATTTCTATGATTTTACAGACCCGCTGCTGACGATCCGGTCGTCGACCGAAGGCGCTGCCACTTACACGGCGCTGCTCTTCATTCCGTCCAAGGCTCCCATGAACTTCTATTCCCGGGAATTCGAGGCAGGCCTGAAGCTTTACGCCTCGGGCGTCATGATCATGGAAAACTGCAAGGACCTTCTGCCGGAGCATTTCCGCTTCGTTCGCGGCCTTGTGGATTCCGAGGACCTGTCCCTGAATATCTCCCGTGAGATGCTCCAGCAGGACCGCCAGCTCCAGGTCATTGAGAAGCGCCTGGACAAGAAGATCCATGACGAACTCAAAACACTTCTGCGGAAAGACCCGGAGAAGTATGAACAGTTCTGGGAAGCCTTCGGCATGCAGATCAAATTCGGCGCTTACGCCGACTACGGTATCCACGCCAAAGAACTGTCTGACCTTCTCATTTTCCGTTCCTCCTTTGAAGACGGGAAATACTCGACGCTCGCCGACTACGTCGAGCGGATGAAGGACGACCAGAAATACATTTACTATGCCTGCGGCGATACACCGGAAAAGATCGCCAAACTTCCGCAGGCGGAACTCGTGGCCGACAAGGGGTATGAGATCCTCTATCTGACGGACGACTTCGATGAATTCTGTATCCGCACGCTGTACGCGTTCGAGGAGAAAGAGTTCCGCTCCATTTCCGATGACGACCTCGGTCTGGAAACGGAAGAGGATAAGGAAGCGCTCCAGAAGAAGGACGAGGATAACAAAAACCTTTTTGAGGCGATGAAAATGGCCCTGGACGGCAAAGTGACCGCGGTCCGGGCGTCGAACCGCCTGAAGAGCCATCCGGTCTGCCTGTCCACCGAAGGCGGGATCTCCATCGAGATGGAGAAAGTCCTTGCCCAGCAGGTGAACGCGGAGAACCGGATCAAGGCGCAGAAAGTGCTGGAAGTGAACACGGAACATCCGGTTTTCGAGAAACTGCAGAAGCTGTATACCGATGACCCGACCAAAGTCATGGATTACGCGGAACTTCTGTACGACCAGGCGCTTCTGATCGAAGGCCTTCCCGTGGAGGACCCCGTCCGGTTCTCGAACCTGATCTGTGACCTGATGTAAATACAAAACACGGAGAGTCCGTAAAAACGCTCTCGCTGGAAAAGAAAACAACCGAACGGCAGTTACACCGTCTGATATGACGAGGATAACGACCGTTCGGTTTTCTTTTTGGACCACTCCTGCCGGCTTTCCCGGCGGGGGCGTTTTTTTGTGTTACGATCCCGCTTGCACAAATCTCTGCAGAAAGGAAGAGCTCTTTATGAGAATGATCAGTCTGACCGGCCGTCTGACGGCGGACCCGGAACTGAAGGAATTTGACCGGGATGAACGCAAAATCAAACGTCTGACGTTCAGCCTTGCCAACAATGACTACGGAAAGGAGAACCCGGAATTTTTTGACGTCGTCTGCTGGGACGGGGTCGCGGACTGGGGCGCCCAGTATCTGAAGAAGGGGAGCCGCATCCTGCTCGTCGGCGCACCCCGCATGGAGCAGTATGAGTCCAAACAGGACGGCAAGAAACGAAACCACTTCAAAATCACCGGCGAGCGCATCGAGTTTCTCGCCTGAAAAAACAATCCTGCACTTACACGGACCGGCCGGCAGCAGAGCCGGGCAGAATTCCTTTGCATTAAGAAGTCCCCATTTCCCCGGACAAGGCTTCACGAGAGCATGGCTGTCTCTACCTTATTTCATCAAAAGACATAACCGCTGTCCGGTTTTGCTGCGGGACCGGCCCGTTACAGAAAAGAGGGAACCTCATTGAAAGAACAAACCCTGCGGACGCGGGGCCTTGCGGTCGTCATGGCCGCGGTCCTCGTCCTGCTGTCCGGCGTGACCGGCATGCTGGTGCTGGCAGCCGACACGGTGGATGTGAAAATCGCCAATATTCCCCGTGACTCCGACCGGCAGAAAGACAATGGCAGCTGGGGACACCCCGAACTGGAACTGATGAACGGGTGGACGGTTCATGCCGAAACTTACTTTACGGTCAAGATCCTCAATGACTATGACACCGGCGACGCCGTCTACTGTATTGAGCCGGCTTCCTCACTGCATACCGGCGATGAACTGCAGCAGCAGGAAGCGGCAGAATCCTTCTTCAAAAACCTTCCGTTCAACGGAACGCTGAACGGCGGCTGGCAGCGAAGGCTGATCGGCGCCATCCTGCATTACGGCTATCAGGGCACCTGTGACCTGACCGGCTGGGTCACACAGAATGAGAGCGGAAGAAAGGACCTTGCGAACTACTGGGCGACCCAGCTCCTTATCTGGGAGACCATCGTCGGGGAACGGGACCCCAATTTTGACCGGCTGGACGTACCATCCGGCAAGGTTTCCGTAGACGGTTTTGTCATGGACGGGAACCCCATCCGGGATGACATCTTCGCACAGATGGCGGTATTGGAAGCCAAGGTGAAGTCCGTCCTTCTGGCACCTTCCTTCGTGGTTCAGGATGACCGCAAGCAGCAGACCTATACTCTGGATTACGATGCCGCCACAAAGACGTATCAAACGACTCTGACCGACACGAACAATGTCATATCCAACTGGAACTTTGCGGCGGACGGCGTGACCGCGTCCGTCAGCGGGAACAAGCTGACCCTGACGGCGGCGCAGCCGCTGAACGGCAATGTGACGCTGTACGCGTCGCGAAAAATCGACAGCGCAAGTATGGTCGTGTGGGGCGACGGTTCCTACAACAAAAACGGCACCGGAAAACAGGACCTGGTCGCGTACGGCTCCACGGTCTCCGAAACCGTTCCCGCCTATGCGCAGCTGAAGACCGGCGAGATCGCTTACGGGACACTGAAGCTGACCAAGGTGGACAAGGACTATCCCGAAAACAAACTGACCGGCGGAGAATTCACGGTCTATGACAGCGACGGAAAGACCGTCGGGACCATGGAGGAAACCGAGACCGGCGTCTATGAGCTCCGCGTACCGGTCGGAACCTATACCGTGAAGGAAACGAAGACTCCGGCCGGCTTCCTGCCGGACAGCAATAGTTATCCTGCGGAAGTGACCAAAGCGGACGAGACGGTGGAAATCTACAACGACGCCGAGAGCCGGGCTTTTATCAATGAGCGGAGTACGACGAAGTCCACATCCAGCTCGACGCAGAGCACGACGAAGTCGACGTCCAGTTCGACACAGAGTACGACGAAGTCGACGTCCAGCTCGACCCAGAGTACGACGAAGTCGACGTCCAGCTCGACCCAGAGCACGACGAAGTCGACGTCCAGCTCGACCCAGAGCACGACGAAGTCCACATCCAGCTCGACGCAGAGCACGACGAAGTCCACGTCCAGCTCGACGCAGAGCACGACGAAATCCACGTCCAGCTCGACGCAGAGCACGACGAAGCCGACGTCCAGTTCCACATCGAGCAGTACGTCGAGCACCAGTTCCACTTCAAGCAGTACGAGTGCGACTTCCACCACAACAACGACTGCCCGGCCGTCCGCGGTCGTGCCGGAACCCTCGACGACTACTACGACTACTACTACGACCACCTCACGGACGACGACACGGCCCGCTTCCCAAAAAGCAAAACCGGTCAATACCGGAGATGAACAGAAACCGCTCTTCTGGGCGGCTGTGGCAGCGCTTACCGCCTGCCTTGTCGTTGTGATCGTCCTTCTGCGCCGCTCCAATGATGAGCAATTGTAAAATAACGGCAGTTATAATATAATTGCTGAAGAACGTTTTACAGAGAGGGGCGTGAAGGCAAACCATGACAGACGGCCTTTACATGGAGCGGGACGCTGCCCGTGCGATCCTGGCTTCGGCCAGAACACAGTTCCTGGAAAAGGGGTATGAGAAAGCCTCTCTCCGGAAAATCTGCGCAGAAGCAGGTGTCACGACCGGGGCACTCTACTTCTCGTTCAAAAACAAGGAAGCGCTGTTTGAGGCGCTGGTCGCCCCGACGATGGAAAAACTCGATGCCATCATGGCGGACCTGCAGGTCCGGGTCATGGAACAGAACGGAGAGACGTTCGATGAAAAGGCGTTCAATGACTTCATGTTCGATTTTCTCATTGAGAACCGTGACGATATCCGGCTCCTGACCTCCCGTGCCGAAGGCTCGCAGTATGAGGGTTTTTATGAAAAGATCCGCCGGTATGTCGAGACCCTGATGACACACTATGCCACGAAGGTGGCGGGGGTCCCGATCGAATCGCAGCTGATCGGCATCCTTACCAACATGTATTTTGCGGCAGTGTCCGACCTCATGGGCCAGGAGAACACACCCGATGAGCTGAACCGTATGGCGGACGCCCTGCGTGTCGTCATGGAAACCGGCTTTGCTGCCATGCTGGAACATCAGAAAGCGGAAGGTTGACATTGCACTTATAAACGGTGTAAAATCGCTAAAGAATTGCGATGAAGGAGACAGTAGTCCCGTGCATCCGCAGAACAGAGAAGGTCTCCACGGCTGGAAGAGACGCACTGCAGGAAACGGGAGGAACACCACTCCGGAGCTGCGGCGGGACAGAAACCGCTGCCGTGCTTGCCTACGTTACAGGGCCCGAATGAAGCAAAATTTCAAGGTGGAACCGTGTTAAGAAATTTAGCACCCTTGAATCCGACGGAATCGTCGGACAAGGGTGCTTTTTATTGGAAAAAAGGAGTCGTACCCGTATGAAGATCATTGACCGCTATGGCGTCGTTGCCGATTGTCCTCCGGAAGAGGAGCTTGACGTTCTGCGCCACTCTGCCGCGCACATTATGGCACAGGCCATCCAGCATCTGTGGCCGGAGGCTGACTTTGCCTACGGCCCTGCCACTGACAAAGGCTTTTACTATGATGTGGACCTCGGGGACTACAAACTGACCGAGGAAGACCTTTCGTCCATCGAGGACGAAATGAAGAAAATCGTCAAGGCGAACCACAAGTTCACCCCGTTCATTCTGGAGCGGGACGAAGCGAAAAAGCTGATGGCGGAACGCAAGTGCAAGTATAAGCTGGAGCACATCGACGATTTCCCGGATGACACCGATATCGGTTTCTTCCAGCAGGGGGACTATATCGATATGTGCCGCGGCCCGCACATCACTTATACCAAGGCGCTGAAGGCCTTCAAAGTTACCACGACGTCGGGCGCGTACTGGAAAGCGGACAGCAATAACAAAATGCTGACCCGTGTTTACGGTGTCGCCTTCCGGACGAAGGATGAACTTGCGGAATACGAGCGGCTCATCGCCGAAGCCGAAAAGAGAGACCACAGACGCATCGGCAAAGAGATGCAGCTCTACATGATGGTCGACGAAGGCCCCGGCTTCCCGTTCTGGCTGCCGAACGGCATGCTCCTGAAGAACGCCCTTATGGAATACTGGCGTGAAAAGCAGGCGGAGTACGGCTACGAGCAGATCGAGACCCCGACCATCCTGTCCCGGAAACTCTGGGAGACCAGCGGCCACTGGGACCACTATAAAGACAACATGTACACGACCCTCATCGACGAGGAAGACTTTGCGGTCAAGCCCATGAACTGCCCGGGCGCCTGCCTTGTTTATAAGAGCCAGCCCCGCAGCTATCGTGACCTGCCGCTGCGCCTTGCCGAAGCGGGCCATGACCACCGTCATGAACTGCGCGGCGCGCTCCACGGTCTGTTCCGTGTCCGTGCCTTTACGCAGGATGACGCGCACCTCTATGTCCGTCCGGACCAGATCACGGAAGAGGTCACGAAGACCACGCACCTCATCACGGACTATTACAAACAGTTCGGTTTTCCGTTCAAAGTGGAACTCTCGACCCGCCCGGAGAACTCCATGGGTTCTGACGAGGACTGGGAACTCGCGACGGAAGGTCTGCGCGTGGCGCTGGATTCCATGGGGATGGAATACACCGTCAACGAGGGCGACGGCGCGTTCTACGGCCCGAAGATCGACTTCCACCTGACCGACTGCCTTGGCCGTACCTGGCAGTGCGGCACCATCCAGCTCGACTTCCAGCTGCCGCTGAACTTTGAACTGGAATATGTCGATTCCGACGGCTCCAAAAAACGCCCGATCATGATCCACCGTGCCGGCTTCGGTTCCTTTGAGCGATTCATCGGCATGCTGACGGAACAGTACGCCGGGAAGTTCCCGACCTGGCTCGCACCGACCCAGGTCAAGGTCCTTCCGGTCTCCGAAAAGACCATGGACTATGCCCGGGACGTTTACACTGCCCTGCAGAAAGCCGGCGTCCGCGTCGTGCTCGACGACCGCGGCGAGAAGATCGGTTACAAGATCCGTGAAGCACAGCAGGTCGACCGTGTCCCGTATATGCTCATCCTCGGCCCGAAAGAGTCCGAGACCGGAGACGTCTCCGTCCGGAACCGCGCGGGTGAGACCGAGACTATGAGCCTTGAAACGTTTACCGAAAAGGTTTGCAAGGAAATCAAAGAACGGGCATAACTCACAAATACAAGTTGCCGGGAGCAATTGCTCCCGGCGTTCTTTTTTAGTATAATGTTTGCAGTATTTTAACAGCAGACAGGGGTGTTCTCATGAAATTCGGTGTCGTCATGCACGAAACCACCCGGAACCTCGGGGACGATATCCAGACCTACGCGTGCCTGAAACAGTTGCCGCAGGCGGACTATGTCCTGGACCGGGAGCATCTGGACACGTTCCAAACGGACCATAACGAACCTGTGGCCACCATTTTTTCCGCCTGGTGGCTCTGGCACAAATGGAACTGGCCGCCGGCGGACTGCATTTATCCGCTGCTGGTCGGCATGCACTTCAACAACTACGGCATGGAAGACAACGGGTCTCCCATTGAAAACGAGTGGCTGGAAGGCGTCGGAAAAGAATTTTTCGACGCATACGGGCCCGTCGGCGTGCGGGACGATTCTTCCATCGAATTCCTGAACAGCCTCGGCATCGACAATTATTTCAGCGGTTGTATCACGCTGACGCTGCCGAAACAGAAGGAGACGCCAGACAAGGGGACGTACATCGTCATCAACGACCTGAACCCCGAGTGCGAAAAAGCCACCATCCAGTGGGCCAGGGATAACGGCCTGGAAGCCCGGGTGCTGACCCATCGCCTGCCGAAAGAGAACAAAGAACTTTCGTTTGAAGAACGCATGAAGAATGCGGAAGAGCGTCTGACCATTTATCAGAACGCCGCCTGCGTCGTGACCCGCCGTCTGCATTGCACCCTGCCCTGTGTGGCGATGGGCGTGCCCGTCGTCCCGGTCGTCGGCATGGACACCTTCAAGAACACGACCCGCTGGTACCCCTACTATGACTGGGTGAATCCTCTGCTGAAGAAGGACGTGGCCAAAGGCAATTTCCCATATGACCCGTTCCATGTTCCGGCTCCGAAGCAGGAGATCCTGGACCTGCGGGAAGAACTGCTCGGCCGCGCGAAAGCGTTTGTCGACGAGGTCAAAGACCTCGAGGGCACCACAGAGGAACTCCGCAAGACGACCTATACCAAAGAGGAAGCCATGGAGTGGCAGTTCCACCTGATGCATGACGTGCAGGAAAAATGGCTGGCCGAAAGCCGCCGCAAGAATACGAAAATCGCGGCGCAGAAGGAAGAGATCGCCAAACTGAAAAAGGAGATCGAGCAGCTGAAAGGAAAAGCGGCTTCCACCGAAAAAAAGTCGTCGGAAAGCGTTTATCAGAAGGCCCGCCGCGCCGGCGGCAAAGCCTGGCGCAGTGTCTTCGACTCCGACCCGCCCGGCTCAAAAGCAAAAAAATAACGAAAAAAGAAGCAGCCCTCAGCTGCTTCTTTTTTTGAAATACAAACTGGAATTTGTCGATGAAAGCAGATCACCGGGTTGTCAAGGGGGAGGGTT
>R19__coassemble_39_pt1 | contig 81059 bp, 72 predicted proteins | sample R19__metabat2_low_PE_020 | metagenome-assembled genome bin R19 | reverse complement strand
CGTCTGCAAGAGCACCCACGCGGAGCGCCTTTACGAGAACAACACCCAGGGCCTGAACTCTTACGCGAACGTCGACCCAACGAAGTTCATCCGCAGTTTCTGCGGCCTGCGTTCGGTCTCTTCGACCGACGACTTCGTCATTGGGACTACCGAGACGAAAGGGTTCATCAATGTAGCCGGCATCCAGTCGCCGGGCCTCACCTCCGCCCCCGGCATCTCGGACCTTGTGACCGAGATCCTGGAAGGGGAAGGCCTGGAACTCATTCCGGACGAGACCTACGACCCGTACCGCGCGCCCATTATCCGGCGCAAGGAGGAAATGCTCCCGGCAGACTACGTGCATCGCCATTTGGACCTGCCGTATGACGACCCGAAGAAGTTCATCTGCCGCTGTGAGCAGGTGCAGGCAGGCGTCGTGAAAGACTCGCTGGAGCGCGGCATCCAGGTCCTGACGGTCGACGGCGTCAAGCGCCGCACCCGCTGCGGCATGGGCTTCTGCCAGGGCGCGTTCTGCCGCAACCGCGTGCGGAAGATGATCGACCTGACCTATGGGACAGCCATTGACCCGCTGTCCGACCAGCAGGCGGAAGGCTACGACCGCGTCACCCGCCAGGAGTTCACGGACTACCTGAAGGAGCGCGAAGGCGAGGACTTCGACCTCATCGCCTACGCCAAGGAAGCTGCCGTCAAAATGGCGGAAGACAAGGTCCGCGCCGCGGAAGCGCGGGCAAAGATGAACGCGTAAATCGCAAAAATAAGAAGACCCTCGAAGCGATGTGCTTCGGGGGTCTTTTGTTGTCTTGGTTTATGCTTCGTCCGGGGTCTCGGGGGCTTCCGCCTTTTCGGAGGCCGGGGCGTCGGCGTCCGCTTTCTTCGCTTTGCCTTTGGAAATGGTTTTTCCGGTCAGCAGGATGGAGCCGACGACACAGACGGCCAGCAGGTACTGGTAGTACAGGTACGGCATCATGGACACGGAAGAAATGCCGGCAAGGCCCGCCGCCACGAGCAGCTGGGCGCCGTACGGGATGATGCCCTGCATAATGCAGGAGACCGTATCCAGCAGGGAAGCCGTTTTCTTCGGCTCAATGTCATATTCTTCCGAAATGTCTTTGGCGATGGGCCCCGCCAGAACGATCGTGACCGTGTTGTTCGCGGTGGCGACGTCTAAGAGCGCGGTGAGGCCGGCAATGCCGAACATGCCGCCCTTCTTGCCCTTCGCGGTCTTGTGGATGAAGGACAGAATGGCTTCGAAGCCGCCGTTCGCCTTCATGAGGGCGCCGATGGAGGCGACCAGGATAGTGACGATGATGGTCTCGAACATGCCGGACAGGCCGTCGCCCATGGAGGTGAGCGCGGTAATGAAGGTCAGCGAATGGGTAAAAATGCCGACCAGAGCAAACAGGACCGTACCGCCGCCGAGGACCAGGAACACGTTGATACCGCAGAGGGCTGCGATGAGTACCAGGAAGTACGGGATGGCCTGCCAGATGTTGTATTCAAACGTTCCGACGTCCGTGGCATTGTTTCCGAAGAACGTCAGGATGAGGAGCGTGACAAGTGCCGCCGGCAGGGCGATCTTGAAGTTGGCCTTGAACTTGTCCTGCATTTCGACACCCTGGGTACGGGTGGCGGCAATGGTCGTGTCCGAAATGAACGACAGGTTGTCGCCGAACATGGCGCCGCCGAGGACAATGCCCGCAAGGTACGGCACGCTGAGGCCCGCAGACTCCGCCATGGAGACCGCGACCGGCACGAGGACCGTGACGGTGCCGACGCTGGTGCCCATCGCCATGGAAATGAGGCTGGCGATGAAGAACATGCCGGGCACGGCAAGGCTCCCGGGCAGCAGGTCCAGAAGGAGGTTGGCGGTGCTGGCCGCGCCGCCGGCCGCTTTCGCGAGACCGCCGAACATGCCGGCGAAGAGGAAGATGAAGATCATCATGGTGATGTTGTCATCACCGATGCCCTTCGCGCACAGGTGGATCTTCTGGTTGAAGTCCCGCTTGCGGTCCTGGGCAATGGCGGTAATCCACGCCAGCAGGAACGCCAGAACAACGGACATGATGTAAAACCCCATCTGTCCGTCCATGGGGTGGATGTACTCAAAAAAGATGCCGATGCCAAGGTACAGCACCAGGAATACGGCGATCGGCAGCAGCGCCGACGCCTTCGGCTTTGGTTTTTCCGGCAGTTCCGTCTCCGGAACGACCGTTTTCTTGTCTTCCATAATTCTCTCTCCCGTGAATGTTTTATTTAAGTTTACTATAACACAAACGGCAGAGCCGAGGAAGCGGTGCTTTTACAATAAATACTGTTTGATGACGCGGCGGGCGTCTTTCGGCGCAAATGGTGTGCGCTGTGTTTCCATGGTATAGAGAAAATTCTTCCCCTCATAATAACCATTGTAATGGTAGGCTTCGATCCGTTTGACCATGTCCTGCGCGTAGCCGCGCTCATCGACCATGCCGAAATGCTCCCAGATAAACACCTGCCCGGTGCGTTTGTTCATGACCATGAAGTCCGGGTGGATGAGCCCCAGGCCCCGCAGATGAAGCGGGGCCTCATATTTGAAATAGAGTTCGAAGTCCAGCAGTTCGTTGACTGTGTCCCGTTCCGACTTGGACCGTACCCGGAGCCCGTTTTTGGCATAGTGCTCCGGGTCGACTTCTTTGAATTCTTTGGGTTCATAGGGCTCTTCCGCCCACCGCCTTGCCCTTTCCTCCACCGGCAGGATCAGCGGCTCGACCAGTTCCTGCCGGGCAGGACACATTGCGGACCAAAGTGTAACAAGGCGGTTCTCCCCACCAGTTGTTTTGCTCCTTACTTCTCGTTCAAATTGTGCGATCTGCTTTTCCAAAACCCGCTTCGCCTTCAAATCATACCCCTTCTGCGCCAGAGCTTGGATCAGGTCTGTTTGTTCCAAAGGAAGATAGGAACGGGACCCGTCGCGAACAAGATAATAAAATGGCCGTCCATCCTGTGTGTGGATTTCAAGGCGTCCGGGCGGCGCTTTTTCCAGCCGATCCATCACAAGTTTGTGCCAGTCGTAGTATTGCTTTATGGTTTCCTCTAATTGCTCCGCTTGCAACGCCGTATAATACCTATTCCCGCGTTGGTTCTCCATGGTGGACCCTCCTAATGATATTTAATAGTGTGAGTATTTTGTTCTTCCTCCTTTTCACATTAGTTTTCTCCTCGCTTTCTTTCGAAGTCTAATGTGATTTCTATAAATCGCCGGCGTTTCACATTAGTTTATATTGACTTTCGCGCTTATTTCTAATGGTTTTATTGACACCTTGGCTCTTTCACATTAGTTTCTCCCTTCTACAAGAGCATATTAATAATGTTTTTTCGCCCATATAAGCCATTTCACACTAACCGCCCTTCAGGCAGGCAATCTTTTCCGATCTTTCTCATGAAATGAGACGACTTCGGCTCCCTATGCGTTATGGCTACGGGATGTTCACCGCATGCGGTAGCGGGTGTCGGGGAGGATGTCGATGAGGCCTTTTATTTGAAGTTCGGTCAGGGCGGCGAGGAGATATTGTGGTGCCATGTCCAGGAGATGGTCCAGCTGGTCGTAGTAGAGGGCGTGTCCCGGGGTGCGCTGGAAGGCGCGAGCCACGCGCAGCGCCTCCCCGTCCAGGCCGGCGATGTGCGCCTCCCGTTCCTCGTCCGTCCAGGCCGGGAGTTGCGGTTCGGCGGGAAGCAGCTCCTCCCGCGCGTCGTCTCCGTGGGACAGCGCCGGGAAGTCCGCCAGGGTTTCCACCGGAAGGCCGGACGGGTTGCCGACCACAAGTCTTCGCGTACTGTCGGCCGGGCTGTCCGGCGTGGGTTCGGGCGGACGGTCGTGCGGGTGGTCGCCGCGGCGGTAGGCGAACTCCGCGGCGGTGTAAACTTTGTGTTCGGCGTCTTCCCGGGTGCGGTACGGGCCCCAGCCGGGGTCCGCGTTGAGGGTGCCGGCGCCGGCCAGGTCCACCGGCCGGCCGGAGGCGTCGCGGCCCAGCTGCGCCCGGGCGCGCAGCACCATGGGTTGTGACAGCAGCGGCGGGAATTGTCCGGCGGGGTCCGTAATGTCCCGAAGAAGGTCTTCCGGCTCCACCCCGTCCCGGCGCAGCACTTCCCACAGGTCGATATCATAGGGCGCGATGAACTCGACCAGTACATCCATGGGACAGGTGACGCCGCGCCCGGTCTCCCGTTCGAGCAGTTCCTTTGTCCCCCGGAAGGCCGTATTCGGGGTGCCCGGCGCCAGGGGCTTTTCCGGGTCCACACCCGGGAAGCGCGGGACGAATACATCGCGGTCGAATTCTTCGGCATATTTGGACGTGATCAAAGACCCGCTCTTAATGGCGGCCTCCACGACGACCGTCCCGACGGACATGCCGGCAATGATCCGGTTGCGCAGGGGAAAACTACCCTTGCTGCCCGGCTCGCCGGGTTCCATTTCCGAGAGCAGCACCCCGTTTTTCGAGATGACCCGTCGGAGGTCGGCGTTCTGCTGCAGGTACCGGGTGCCGATCCCGGTACCCAGCACTGCGACCGTCGGGCACCCGGCATTCAGCGCGCCAATGTGGCAGGCGGCGTCCGTGCCGATGGCGGCGCCGCTGACCACCAGGAACCCGGCTTTTGCCAGGGTGCCCGCCAGCGTGGAGGCCGCGCACAGGCTGGTCAGGCGCGCGTCCCGCGCGCCGACCATGGCAAGCGGAAGAAGTTCGCCGTTCAGTACAGACACATCGCCCAGCGCGTACAGGACGGCCGGCCGGGAGGGGACTTCCCGCAGCAAAGGCGGGTAACACTCGTCTTCCGGGCACAGCGGCACAATGCCTTCCCGCTCGCAGGTCTCCAGAACCTCGCCCACTTCGGCCATGGGCACCCGTCGCAGCCGCGCGAGCGTGCCTTCGGCAATGGGCCGCGGCTTTCGCGGTTTGCCGGGAGAACGTCCCGTGTCCGGCCGTCCGCCCATTGAACGTAAATCGCCCGAAGGCCAGTAGTCATATTCATGGGGCGTCTTGCGCAAAACAGCGTCCCGCTCCCCGGGGTCCGCTTCACAGAATGCCCGGATGTCGCCGTGATACGGGCTCAGAAGCCGTTCGAGGTTCGCGCCTTTCCCGACCGCGCGCTGCAGCCAGACCCAGTACGCCATGTTTTCGTGAATGGTCATGTGGTTTCCTCCTTACCAATAAAAAAGGAGCCGCAGCGTCATTCGTCATGACGTTGCAGCTCCGTAAGATCGTATGGAACTTTGGGTTCTTGTTCAGTTGAAAAAGTGCTTACAGCCAGATCTCCTGTCCGTCCCGCTGCGTCACTTCAATGAGTTCCGCGTTCGGGAACCAGGTCCGCGGGTCATCCTGGCAGTCGGCGATGAGCAGCTGTTTCTGATCGTCATACACCGTGCGGAACAGCCGGTCCGGTTCGTCCGGCAGCGTGAACGGTTCATTGGACAACACCAAAATGGGCAGCGCCATGCCCCGCTCTTTCGGGACCCAGACTTTTGCCCAGTAGACATACCGCCCGAGGCTGACGTCCACCGTGTTCACCTTCCGCCCGAAGGGTTTGTAGGAGACGACCGTGTCCCCTTCCACTTCCGCGCGGTTCCAGTCAAAGAAGTCCCGGTCCCGCAGGCCGGACCACAGGGAATAAAGGAACCAGGCGACGAACACGATGATACCCATCGACATAAAAATGCTGGACCGGGTCACCATAAAGTAGACCAGCTGGAAGGACAGCCCGATGACTGCAACAACCGTCAAAATCAGGTAGCCTTTGAATATCTTGTAAAAACTTCTTGAGGTTTCCATAGTCTGCTCCTTTTTGAGCGATTCACTTTGTCATTTCCCACATCAGTATAGCACCGGCGGCGGCCGCGTTCAACGACTCCGCCCGGCCGGCCATGGGGATGGTTATGCGGGCATCACAGGCGGCCTGCGTCTCCGGCGTCACGCCATTGGCCTCATTGCCGACAACGCACAGCGCGCGGCCGGACCAGTCGACAGTGTTCACCGGTTCCGCGTCCGCGTCCGGCGTGGACGCATAGCACCGGAAGCCCGCCGCCTTCGCCCGCGCCAGCAGTTCCGCGGTCTCCCCGGTCTCCACCGGCAGCCGCAGCAGCGCGCCCATGGAGGCGCGCAGGGCTTTCGGCGCGTATACATCGCACCCGCCGGCGACCAGAAGGCCCGACAGTCCCAACGCCTCCGCCGTCCGGGCAATGGCCCCGAGGTTCGCGGGGTCCTGCACGTTTTCGAGCAGCAGGACGTTTGCGTCGTCCTCCGCGCCGCCGATCACGTCGGCAGCCGCCGGCATCTTCACGACACAGCATACGCCCTGGGGCGTCTGCGTATCGGACAGCTTCGCCAGAACAGCGTCGTTCACGAGGAACACCTCGTCGGAGACGGCAGACAGCGCCTCGAACTCCGCCGCATGTTTCCCGGCAAACGCATCGCTCACATACAGCTCCGCGCAGCGAAGCCCCGAGCGGACCACATCCATGCAGAGCCGCAGGCCTTCGAGGACGAACAGGCCCTCTTCCCGCCGCGTTTTCGAGGACGAGGCCAGTTTCGCCGCCCGTTTGACGCGTTCATTCTTCACACTGGTAATCGTTTCCAAGCGGTTTCTCCTTATAACTCCCGCAGGACCAGCACGGTCACGCCCGGGTTGTCCCCCGGCGCAATGCGCTTTACCTTCGGGTGGTTCTTATACTTATACTGGATGGTGTCCCGGATGGCGGTCCCGCCGTGGAACCCGTGCACGCACCGGATCTGATACGTCCCGCGGTCCGCCCGACGCAGCGCCGCGTCCACCTTGACGCGCGCCTGGTCCGCTGTACACCCGTGCAGGTCCAGCGTTACGAACGGCTCCGACATATGCCCACCTCCAGAAATGTCGCAAAAAAGCTCCGCCTCGGCACCTCCCCGGCCTAACCTTCCCCCTGAAGGGGGCCCCTCGCCCGGCGCCGATCCGGACTTTTTTGCTCCAAAAGTCTTTTCTATTGTAACACAAAAACAGCCCCGGACAAACTGTCCGGGGCGTCGTTTCTGTTATGCGTAAATCGCCTTATTTCAGCGCGGCTTTCGCCTGCTCGGTGAGCGCGGTGAAGGCAGCGGGGTCGGAGATGGCGATCTCAGAGAGCATCTTCCGGTTGAGGTCGATGCCGGCCTTCTTCAGGCCGTTGATGAACGTGGAGTAGTTCATGCCGTTCTGTTTGCAGGCAGCGGAAATACGGGTGATCCACAGTCTGCGGAAGTAGCGTTTCTTCTGCTTTCTGCCGATGTAGGCATAGTTGCCGGACTTCATGACCGCTTCTTTCGCGGTGCGGAACAGTTTGGACTTGCCGCCGTAGTAACCCTTCGCCAGCTTCAGGGTCTTGTTTCTTCTTTTGCGCGTCATCATTGCGCCTTTTACTCGTGCCATGGTAGTTACCTCCGGTTACTTCTTATTTGTAGGGGATGAGTCTCTTGATCTGCTTCTGGTTGGTCTTGTCCGCGACCGTCTGCTTGCGAAGGTTTCTTTTTCTCTTCGTGTTCTTCTTGGTCAGGATGTGAGACTTGTTGGCATGAGCGATTTTCGGCTTGCCATTCTTGGACATCTTGAAGCGTTTCTTGGCACCGCTGTGCGTCTTGATTTTCGGCATTTTGTGTATCCTCCTAAATGTTTATTTGCGATTTATTCCGCTTTTGCCTCTTCCGCTTTGGGCGTGTCGGCCTTCGGAGCCTCCTGTTTCGGAGCTTCCTGCGGCTTCTGCTTTTTCTGGCCCTTCTTCGGGGGCTTTGCGTTGTTGGCGGAAATGAACATGAGCATCTGACGGCCCTCGAGCTTCGGGGCCTTTTCGACCGTACCGTATTCGGCAACCGCCTCGGCAAACTTCTCCATGTTGACTTTACCGTTCTCCGGGTGGGCCATTTCACGGCCGCGGAAACGGATGGAGACTTTGACCTTGTTCCCGGCTTTCAGGAACTTGATGGCGTTGTTGACCTTGGTATCAAAGTCGTGTTTGTCGATTTTCAGAGACAGACGCACCTCTTTGATCTCGGTGACGTGCTGGTTTTTGCGGGCTTCCTTTTCGCGCTTGGTCTGCTCGAATTTGTACTTGCCGTAGTCCATGATCTTGCACACCGGCGGCTTTGCCTGCGGGGCAACTTTGACCAGGTCCAGGTTTTTCTCTTCGGCCAGAGCCAGGGCTTCTCTGGAAGACATGATCCCGAGCTGTTCGCCGTCGGCGGAAATGACTCGGACTTCCTTATCGCGGATGGCGCCGTTGATTTGGGTCGTGTCGCGATTGTCTCTGTTGTTAGCTATGTTCAAACACCTCCAAAAAATAACAAAAAGCGGGCGAAACAGAATTCGCCCGCAATAAGTCTCTTGAATGGAAAAATCAAGCTTATTGACCCGGGGCCGCGAAGCCCGCAAGGTGAGAACGAACCTGTTCTGCTTTGTTTGCTCATATAATTTACCACTCAGTTAGTGGCTTGTCAACCAATATTTTTCGCGTTGTGGTGCGATTTTTTCACTTCCGCCATATGATGTGGTCCTCGATGAGGACCGCGCGGGCGAAAGATGCTTCGAGGCCGGAGAGTTTGACCGGTGGAGCGAAGAGGAAATAATCGCCCCCGCGTTCGAGGCCGGACAGGTCGAGGCCTTCGAGGAGGACGGTTCCGGCACCGAGGAGGGCGCGGTGGAACCCCGCTTCGTCCTTGCCGCCGTGGGACAGGCCTTCGAAGCCGATGAGTTCGTAACCGAGGGCGGCGACGTCGTCTGCGGCGCCCGCGAAGAACTGGTAGTCCCCGGAGCAGCGCAGGATGATCTTGTCGGCCAGCCGCGGGAAGTACATTTCCACTTCCCGGCCGGTCAGCGGTCCGGGCGGGATGTCCACGACGGTAACGGGACCGATGAACTTCTCAACCGGGACCTGGTCGATCGTGCGGTAAAAATGCGGGTCTTCCTCCCGGCTGAAGATGTGTGACGGGGCATCCACATGCGTGCCGGTGTGCAGGCAGGCATACAGGGCGGTCACGTCGAATTCGTCATCGTTGTCGATGCGCGAAATGGCATGGACGCGCGGTTCCGGGTCGCCGGGGTAGACTTCGGCCGTCAGAAGGTCAGAGGAAATGTCGATGATGTTCATGAAACGCTCCTTGTGGCGCCGGCGCCGAGGGTCTCGCCCGCCGTCGACTCGGCGGCCGCGGTCTCGGTGGCGGCATCAATGATTTCGTTTTCAATGATCGAAACGATCCTGCTCAGCGCGCTCTTGTACTGCGGGTCTGCGGCCGGAAGGTCCGACAGCCAGTACTGCAGGCGGCGCGCTTTCTTTTCTTTCTCTTTATATTCCTTGTGGAGGACGACGTCTTCATCGGTCAGGAGACCGGTGTATTCCGCCTCCAGAACGTTTGCCTCGATATTGGCGATCCCCAGTGTAGAGAACCCGGTCTGCGCCAGGATATGACACCCGGGAGTTGACGTGCCGGACGCCGGAGAAACGGTCAGGTGAAGCCCGAAGGTCCCGAGATTCTCGGACCAGGAGACTTTTGCCGGGTCAAATTCAAAGGTGCCGTAGACAAAACCGTTTTCGAGCAGCAGATCGCTGTAGGAAAGGGAATTTTCAAATGTTCCGAGCGCGAAATCCACACGGCCGGCCGTCTTGGAGGATTTCTCGACTTCAAACTTCACAACGTTCTCCCCGCCGGAGCGCAGCTGGAAGGAAGGGCCTCTCCCCTCGTCGTCCCGGAGCATGGCGTTGACGATGACGTCCCCCTCCGAGCGTTTCACCAGGGCGTCGAACGCCAGAATGTTGTTCTGCTTGTCGACACACAGGTCGACGGACATGCGGGAGACGCCGGTCTCCTCCATGGTGTCGTTGTAATACTTCTCAAGGTTCGTGAGGTATGCGCGGAACGCGTCCTCGCTTCCAAACTGGTCTTCCGTATCGAGCGCAGCATTCGCCGCTTCCCGAAGGTCCTTTTCCTCTTTTAGTTCGGCAATAAACGTCGACAGGAAGTTCGACGCATCTTCTTTGGTCAGCAGGATATTCACCCGCTGGCCGGTGACATGTTTATCCTGAAAATCGAACCGGATATCGTTGTCGATGGTAACGTCAATGTCTTTTTTGACCGCTTTATAGCCTTTTTTCGCGGCCTTGGTCACTGCGTCCTGAACGGTCTCATCGCCCGCGGCAAGAATGGCTGTGGCGATCCGCTGCTCCTCCGGCGTCGCGTTCACTTTTTTCGTAAACAGATGCGTCCATCCGTACCCGTATTCCGGAAAACAGCTGAAGACGCCGGAATCGGTCAGGGCCAGCTGGTGCGTCAGGATCGTCTGGCTGTTGTCTTTCAGCTGCAGTTCGTTGGAAAACCGGAATGCCCGTACCTGCGTGTCAGAGGTAAAGGAGAGTTTGTTCAGATACCGCTGGGCGGTCTCCTGCAACTCCTCCGACCCAATGAGCTCTTCCGTGTCGGCCGACAGTTCCAGTGCCGCCTTTCCGGTCGTCTGGTAAGCGGACTCTCCGGTCAGCCGGTCCAGATACTCATCATACTGTTCCGCCCCGCACCTTACGTTCTGCATTAAGACGTAGCTTGCGTAATCCTGATCCGACAGGACCAGCTGCAGGACTGCTCTGGGGTTCTTTGCCCAGAACACGACGCCGGCCAGAACAAGAAGCGCCGCGACCAAAACGGAGGCAATGGCCGCTTTGGTGCCTTTGCGTACCTCGCGCACGCGTCCGGTCTTCATATATGCCATGGGTGTCATTCCTCCCGGAAGTGTTTCTGTTCAGCTAATTATTTTACATGGTTTTATTATAAAAAGGAAGGTCTCAAACAAATGTTTGCATTTTACATAGTTCCATGCTACAATAATTGCGAACATTTGTGCGAAACCATGTTTCAGACTTTAGGAGGTCTGCTTTTATGGAAAAAATCAACAAGACGCAGGAACGCATTTACGCTTATCTGTTAGAGCGTGCCCAGGCGTCTGTCGTCCCGCCCACCGTCCGGGAAATCGGTCAGGCCGTCGGCCTGAAGTCCACGTCCTCCGTGCAGGGCAATCTGGACGCGCTGGAAAAAGCGGGTTACATCACCCGGGACCCGGGTCTTAAGAGGAACATCCACCTGAACGTCGGCCTGCCGGAACAGAAAGTCACGCAGGTCCCGCTCCTTGGTACTGTTACCGCCGGTCAGCCCATCCTGGCCGTGGAAGAAATCGAAGGCTATGTACCCTTCCAGGGCAGCGCCGCTTCGGACAAAACCTACTTCGCGCTGCGCGTCCGCGGTGAAAGTATGATCAACGCCGGCATTCTGGACGGGGACATCATCATCGCCGAACGCACACCGGAAGCCCGCAACGGAGACAAGGTCGTCGCCCTCATCGAGGACGAAGCCACCGTCAAAACCTTCTATAAGGAAAATGACGAATTCCGTCTCCAGCCGGAAAATGACTATATGGACCCCATCATCTGCGACGAAGTCGCCATCCTCGGCCGTGTGGTCGCTTCCATGCGCTACTATTAAGCACGTTCCCTTATGACAGAAAATCATATACAGCAGAAACTCCCCACACTGTTGGTGCGGGGAGTTTTTGTGTTTCTTTTAAAATGCCAGTTTCTCGTCGAGGTAAGCTTTCAGCTCGGAAATCGGCATGCGGACCTGCTCCATGGAGTCACGCTCACGGACGGTGACACAGCCGTCGTCAACGGACTCGAAGTCGTAGGTGATGCAGAACGGAGTGCCGATTTCATCCTCGCGGCGGTACCGTTTTCCGATGGAACCGGTGACATCGTAGTCCACCATGAAGTACTTCGACAGTTCGGTGTACACTTCGGAGGCCTGTTCGTCAAGCTTCTTCGACAGCGGCAGGACGGCCGCTTTGTAGGGGGCCAGCGCCGGGTGCAGCCGCATGACGACGCGGGTGTCTTCCTTGCCCTTCGCGTCAACGGTCGTCTCCTCGTCATAGGCTTCGCAGAGGAATGCGAGGACCACACGGTCGGCGCCGAGCGACGGCTCGATGACATACGGAATGTACTTCTCGTTGGTCGTCGGATCGAAGTAGTCCATGTCCTGGCCGGAGAAGGTCTGATGCTGAGTCAGATCGTAGTCGGTACGGTCGGCAACGCCCCAGAGTTCGCCCCAGCCGAAGGGGAACAGATACTCAAAGTCCGTCGTGGCCTTGGAGTAGAAGGCCAGCTCTTCCGGCTCATGGTCGCGTAGCCGCAGGTTTTCCGGCTTGATGGCCAGCGAATACAGCCAGTCGCGGCAGTACCCGCGCCAGTACTCGAACCACTCGAGGTCCGTGCCGGGCTTGCAGAAGAACTCGAGCTCCATCTGCTCGAACTCGCGGGTGCGGAAGGTGAAGTTGCCGGGCGTGATCTCGTTCCGGAAGGACTTACCGACCTGGCAGACGCCGAAGGGAACCTTCTTGCGGGTGGTCCGCTGGATGTTCTGGAAGTTGACGAAGATACCCTGGGCCGTTTCAGGGCGCAGGTACAGGGTGGCGGCGGAGTCCTCGGTGACGCCTTGGAAGGTCTTGAACATGAGGTTGAACTGACGGATGTTCGTAAAGTTCTTGGACCCGCACTTCGGACACGTAATGTCGTGGGAAGCGATGTACTCCTCCATCTCCTCGAAGGTCATGGCCTCCGCCTTGTCGTCGAGGCCGTTCGCTTCGACGAAGTCCTCGATGAGGTTGTCCGCGCGGTGGCGGGCATGGCAGTCTTTGCAGTCCATGAGCGGGTCCGAGAAGCCGCCGACGTGGCCGGACGCCTTCCAGACTTCACTGTTCATGAGGATGGCGGCGTCAAGACCGACATTGTATTTGTTCTCCTGGACGAATTTCTTCCACCAGGCTTTCTTGACATTGTTCTTCAGCTCGACGCCTAAGGGGCCGTAGTCCCAGCTGTTGGCGAGGCCGCCGTAGATGTCCGAACCCGGGAAAATGAACCCGCGGTTCTTACACAGCGCGACGATCTGATCCATGGTTTTCTTGTTGTTCTCCATAGGGCGATTCACTCCTGTTCCATACGCCGGTGGCTCCGGCGCGGTTTCTTTATAATACGCAAGTTATCTTAATGGATAACATATAAAAAGTCAATCGACAAGGAGCGTCGATTGACTTTTACGCTTTGGTTTGTTTCAGTTTCTACTCATATGGCTGAAAAAGGCTCCAGTCACTTTTTCGCCGCACTCCAAAACTTTGGGGTCTACAAAGGGGCGATTTATGAGAATATCGTCGCGGACGCCTTTTGTGAAGCAGGGCATTCCTCTCCGGTACTATAAAAAAGAAGATTCCACGCTGGAAATCGATTTCTTCCTGCGGACCGCAGACCATTTGGTCCCGGTGGAAGTAAAGGCCACGAACAACAAGGCGAAATCTCTCTCCACACTCATCAAAAGCGACCGTTATGCCGACATTGCTTTCGGCATAAAACTGGCTCATGGAAATATCGGTTTTGCCAACAACGTTTATACGTTCCCCTCCTTCTGCACCTTCCTGTTAAAACGTTATCTTGCCACCGGAGCTCTGGAAGCCCACTATGAAGATCAAAAGGAGGCCGGGTGATGAAATACTACGCAGAACATTATGAAGTCGCCATCATTCATCAAGTCTTCGAGATGTTTTGTGTGGGGGAATAAGAAATAGAGTGGTGTAATAATTTCCCCTGCCGGGAATCCCGGCAGGGGAAGAGTTTTATGGTTGCAGAATATGTTCTATGCCTCGAAATCGCGATAAAATCATAGGAGTCATATTGTATGATGATTCTCTAAATGAACTTCAATCCAATTATCTTTCGGCAAAACTTTTCTCACCTTCTTTGTGTAGTGAATCGATATTTGTGTGGCGTAGTCTATTCCGTACAGCATGATTTGCTGGTCATCTGTAATTATCTCATTTGAGAGTAAAATAAACTTACCAAAATCTCCCTGCTTTGTATAAAACGTATAATAAACTGGTTCCTGTAAATCGATAAAACCTCGTTGTAAGCGATTGGGATATTTGGCATAGACGTATTCATCCGTTATTTCGAACGAGCCCATATCTTTAATTTCCCAATATATTATCCATGGAGAAAAAACGATAGCAAACAGCACCGGTGCACGAGAAGGAATTTCCAACATCTCGCTATCAAAAAACAATTCATCTACCAATAGCCAAATACTTAAACATTCAACAACGACGCCGCCCAAAATCCACTTCCATCGATTATTAACAACTATTTTCCTCATCAGGCTTCTCCCGGATATAGCTGGGAAACGATTTCTTCAAGTCCTCCCATTGTAAATGAGGTACCTAACTCTTCTGCTATGTCTGTTGAAAGGCTTGTGGCTGTAAAAGTTTCCGTCCCTAAACCCGTTGCAATTGCTGTACGCTGTCCACTTACTGTTCCTACAGCTAGGCCAAGGCCCCCAGCGACCCAATCTCCGGCCGTAGGAATAGCCGCTTTTGCCAATTCTTGTGTGGCCGCTTTCACTTGACTATAAGAACTTGCACTGCGACTTCCCTTTGGCACATAGGTCGTTGCCACATTGATTTTTGCAGCATATTTTTTTACATGCGAAGCCATTCTTGTTCCATAGTGTGTACCGAAAGACGCCACACCTTGATAAACCGCTCTTCTTGCAACATAAACTTTTCGCACTTTACTTAATTTGGACGCAGTTCTAGCCATAGTCATGCCATGGGCACCAAAAGCTCCAACCAAGCCTCCTACAAAAGCTCCTTTAAGCGCTCCTTTCCCGGCAGCCTTTCCAATTGTTCGCCAATCATTTTTCGATAATTTCTTTTTTGATCCTTTACATTTTTTATAAGCTTTAATACCATTAATCGTTGCGCCAACTACTGCACCCACGCCCGCGCCAATCAACACTTCTTTTAACAGATGCCCATCCTCATCTTTGTTGTTAATTGGATTGTTTGCACAGTAAGAATATAGGTTCGTTGTCTGTACCCCTCGGTTGTCTACCACGCCATCCGCATTAATGAACCGTCCTGTCTCCGGGTCATAATAGCGGGTTTCGAGGAGGTAGAAGCCGAGGTCGGTGTCGTAGAAGTAACCACGGTAGCGGATGGGGTTCAGGGCTCCGATCGTGGTTGCTCCGGAGCCGGTAACCGAAAGGATCTTGCCCCAGCTGTCATAAACGTATTCCGTTACGATTGTGCCAGTGCTGTCATAGAGAGCAATGACATCGCCCTGCGCATTGTACAAGTAATAATAGTCCGTTCCGTTGAGGTTGACGCCAAGGGCAATGCCGTCCGGGTCATAGGTGAACTTCTGGATGTTCTCGCCGTCCGTCCAGTAGACCAGAAGACCGGAGGCATAGATGCACTGTTCCCCGGTGGCGGAACCCATCTTCCAAGTCCGCTGCCCGTCTGCGTCATACGTGAAGTTGAACGTCTCTCCGTTCTTTGTGGCAGAGGCCAGCTGTCTTCCCTTCTGCCAGGTGAACGTATATCCGTTATAGCTGACCGGGTTGCCGATCTGGTCATATAGGATGGTGGAACCGTTGTCATACGTCAGGAGCTGGTCTCCCCAGGACACCGCATAAGTATAAGAGATGGTCTGGGTGGCGGAACCCAACGTCCCGGTCGTGTAGGGATAGAACACCTTGGACAGGATGTTGCCGTTACTATCGTAATTATAACAGATTGTGACGTTCCTGTCTTCATCGTTCTCCCGGGTCAGGCGGCCCAGTCCGTCGTATTCGTAAGAATTGGTCTTGTTGTTCTCCGTGATGGACGTGATCTGCCCGTTGGCATTGTATTGATAACTGATGCCGGGTCTCATGCTGGTCGCGCTGCCGCCGGTCGGGGTCTTCTGATAGGACAGCGTCGCGATCCTGCCGGACTGGCCCTGTGTAGACGAATGATAGGTATAGTTCGTCGCCACGTTCCCTGATGTGAGAGCATGTCCTTCTGATGTGATCCGGTTCTCATGCTGGTCGCGCTGCCGCCGGTCGGGGTCTTCTGATAGGACAGCGTCGCGATCCTGCCGGACTGGCCCTGTGTAGACGAATGATAGGTATAGTTCGTCGCCACGTTCCCTGATGTGAGAGCATGTCCTTCTGATGTGATCCGGTTCAGTCCGTCATAACCGTATGTGAAGTTCGGGTCTCCGTTGTTAGTTGTGACACCGGTCAGAAGACCTACATTGGAATAGGTATAATCCGCAGCGGAGACCTTGTTCCCTCGCTTGTAGACTTTGTATGCAGAAGTATTGTTCTGGTCATTATAAGCATAGCGGATGGAGGTCCGGCTCATGCTGTCTTCTTCCGTCAGACGACCTGCAAGGTCGTAACCATAGACCCAAACATCGTCTTCTGCCACATCTTCCAGAGAACCTAAATATCCCTGGCTGTTGTAGGAATAGCGATACGCGACGTTTCCGTCATAGCTTTCGCTCGTCACTCGGTCCATGCTGTCGTAAGTATAAGCATGGACGGTCCCGTTCCCATAGGTGGAGGTGGCCACTGTTCCGTCCGAATTGTAGGCGACCGTACTCAAGGTGTTGCCGGAAACAGAGGTCCCGGTCACTCTGCCGAACTGGTCATAGGTGAAGTTATAGGTCGTTCCTGCAGGTGAGATCCCGGTCACTCGGCCCTGTGCATCGTACGTATAACTGACCGTCGCGTTCGTGTTGGCATCGATGGAACCGGAAGTGGTCAGCGGGTCGTCGTTGTTTGTGTTATAGGTGTAAGATGTCACATTCCCCATGGGGTCTGTCACAGAATTCAAAAGTCCCTTGGTCGTGTTGTAATCGTACGTCGTGACCTGCCCGTTCTCATCCTTCGTGGTCGCAAGGTAATTGTCATACGCCGTGTAGGTGTATTCCACCTTGGAAGTCAGGTTGCCAGAAGCGTCCTGAACTTCGATCTTGGTCGGCATGCCCCGGTTCGTGGTCGGGTACGTATATGTCGTCACGATGCCGTCCTGCGTCGTGGACGTCAGGATGTTATGGTGGTTGTCGTAAGTATAGGTTTCGTTATCTTTCTCGACCCCGTTCTTCTCGAAGGCGATCTTCGTGATGTCGGGGCCGCTGTACGTATAGCGGATCGCATCCCCCGAGTCGCTCTTCTGGAGGATGAGTTTTCCGTCGGAATCGTAACTGTAACTGGTGCCGTAGTTGTCGGCGTAAAGATAGAGGTCGTCAAAGGCCGCCACATTCACTTCCTGATTGTAGATGAGGCGATAGACCACCCGGTCAAAGTCGCCTGCCGCAACGATGGATCCGGAGAGGCCCTGGATCTCATTGGTGTTCTGATTGAACCAGTAGCCTTTGCTGTTGACGGCCGTGTCGCCGTTGTACAGATAGACCTTGATGCCGAAGCGTCGGTCGTTGGAACTCTGGTTGCTCTCGGCAGATGCATACCCGCATCCGATGCCGCCAAACACCAGGACCGTGCCTTCTGTGCCGGTCATGGAAATGGTCTGCGAGGCATAGCGGCTGTTGGCGGGTGCACCCGTCAGACGAACACACTTGTTGGGCCCGGAGATGGTGAAGGTCGATCCGCCGGTGGGCAGCGTCCAGCCAATGGCGTTGCCGGAGCCGTCCAGCATGTCGCAGGTGGGGTTCGTCAGGAAGTTGTACGGCCCTGCCGTGTCTTCATGCTCGAACTGCATGCAATCGAAGTACACGGTCTCGGTATCGGAGCCGTATGTCTCGATGGTCGCGAAGACCCGGACCCGGTCTGCCCCGCTCGGGATGGTGACCGGCACCTGCACCCGTACCCATTCATTGTCTGTCGTGAAATACGGGATGCTGTATTCGGTGGACAGGATGGTGTCTCCGCTCTTGATCTCCGCTTTGATGAAGGCGTTGCCCTGCTCGATGGTGCCGTCCACTTTCATATAACCAGACGCCACATAGGTCTCGCCGGCGGTGACGTTGGTGTAGTCCTGGTTGAGATAGTCTCCGCCGGATGCCGTTCGAGTCAGATAGACAGAGTTGCTGCCGGAGCGGACCTCTGTGTTGGAGAGTCCGTAGACACAACCGTTTCCGGAAGCATAGACGTTCCAGTCCGTGAACCCGTCTTCAAAACTGTGGTTCGTAAAGAAGTTCTCCGTGACCGCAAAGCTGTCTGAACCGGAAGCCACTGTATTCTGTTTGTTCCCGCCGTTGTTGTACTTGCCGGTGACGATGTTCCCATCCTGGTCCTGGATGCTGATGGCGCGGCCCATGTTATCGAAAACGATCTTGTTGACCGTCCCGTCGTTCGTCGTGACGATCGTGAAATCTCCTTCATACTGGAAGGTCATGGAATTGTAGGTGCTGTTCGTCCCGTTCCTTGTCATGGAGGCGACTCGGTAGAACGTCTTACCCTTGGACGTGACCGCCTTGTACGTGAAGGTCACGGAGGACCCGTCGGTCGCTGTGATACCGTTCAGAAGCCCGGTCGTGCTGTCGTAAGAGTAGTCGGTGTATTTGCTGTCCGGATAGGTGATGCGGGAAAGCTTCGTTCCGGAGTAGGTATAGCTGGTCACACGTCCGGCAGGGTCCGTGAAACTGGTCAGATATCCGGAGGAGTTGAACGCCAGCGTTCCGGTCCGGTTCGCACCGTCTGTGATGGTCATGGTATTGCTGCTGGCAGGCGTGATGGTATACCTGATATTGTTCTGATCCAGCATGCCGACGATATACCCTTCCGAGTCATACAGACGCTTGCTGCCGTCTTCATAACTCAATGTGAAGATATAGTCATTTGCCGGGGCTTCATCGATGACGACGTTCTCATCGAACTCATAGACATAGTGCTTGGCGGTGTCGGTCTTCTTGAAATAATGGACCGTGCCGTCCACATCGGTCAGTTTCACCCGATAGCCGGCGGTATAGAGATCCGGGTCCGCAGTCGAGGACAGCAGTTTGATTCGTTCCATCAGAGATGTTCGGAAGCCGTCTCCGTAGCGAGTCGTCTGCAGGTCGGTGAACTCGTTGAGGCTTCCCACATCCGACAGATAAATGTGAGACATGCTCATGGGTGAGGTGTTGCCGGACAGACTGATGTCGTCTGCCACATAGGTCATCGCCCCGTTGTAGTCGTTGATGGAGACCGTACCGGACCGTCCAAGGTCCACGGTCTCATAGTTCCAGTAGCTCTCGAGGCCCGTACTGCTGACATAGGTCAGGGTGATCTGCGGGTACATCGCCGCAGAAGTATAGTTCGTGGAATAGAAAGCGCTGCGCCGCGTCACGTTCTCGTTGTAAGACTTGAGCATGACGCCGTAGTTCTGGCCCTTTTCGTACCACGACTTGGCGATCTTCGTGATGTCCAGCGTGTAATTGAACGAGCCGGTTCCCGCCGTGAACGTCGTAAAGTCCACAGCCCCGGAAGTCGCGTCATACCCCGGCTGGTTGCTCCAGAGGAGAGACGTGCTGGTCCAGTTGGAAGACGGTGCATAGGCAGCGATGAACGCCTTGGTCCCCGAACCCGGGTCATAGTCTCTTTGGGCAAGGTACAGTTTGGACCCCACGACCACGCTGCAGTCCGGAAGGTCCGGCAGCGCATACCGCACAAAGGTTCTGGTCGTTCCAAGTGAGTTCTTGCCGACATAGAGAGACGCCGCATAGGCGTGATGGTAGGCAGACGCGGTGTCGACATAAGTGTCGTCGATGTTCAGGTAACCGACGTCCAGTAAAACGGTGGGGTCGATGATGATCGGAAACTGACGAGATGAATCGTTGATCCAGGAGGGGTCCGCTTTTACAATAAGGTTATAAGTATTAGAAGTGTCAAACAAGCCATCCCGCTCGGCTTTCTCCACGGTCATATAGACTTCTTCTGAAGACTCTCCGTTCGCGTCTTCCATGAAAGGTGCTGCAAAGACGAAGAGCGGGTGTTCTTCGTCTCCGTTTTCGATCAGTGATACAGAACCATCTTCGTTTTCCAGAACATCCAGGTCTCCGGCATCGAAGGTGAATTCATACCGGTAGTCATCCTGCTTTTCATTGATGACGATAGCTTCTTTGATCTGACTGGAGGTAACTTTATATTCCAGATCTGCGCCGGACAGTGCATCTTCATACCGGATGGCACTGTCTTTGTTGTCTACTTCCAGCAAAGAGGCTTCTTTTGCTGTTTCCGAAGTCCTTTCTTCATCTTTATTATCTTTTGAAAATTTGTCTGCCAGCCAGTCTGCCAGTTTACTCTTCGGCGTCTCAACAAGCGCCTCTTCCGAGGCTGCCGGTTCCAGCATCGCTGACGTCAGTTCGTCCGGGGACACCACTTCGGCAACGGCATCTTTCGAAACCGTCTCTTCCTTTGCGCTCATAGTAAGGGTATGCCCGCGGACTTCTACAGAAATGGGTTCGGAAAGTGTGTTGGGGAAAGAGCTCGGTGTTGCTGTTTCGGTCGTGGCATAGGAGACAGTACCGTCTTGCGATTTCTGTCGGATTAAAGTATTATCTATGGGAGTCCAAACCCCATTCTTTTCAAAATGGACCGGCTCGGCATAGACAGCCGCCATAGAACGTCCGTCTTCCAGGCGGAAGTGTTTGACGCTGGCATCTCGAAGGTCGACTTCTTCTGCCTTGATCTCGGCAGTGTCATCGATCGCTTCCGTGTCTTCGCCTTCTGCGTCGTCTTTGTCCGCTAAATCAGAAAGGACGTCTTCGGACACCGTTTTCTTCGGTGCGAAAGACGTCTTTGGGGAAACTTTTTTAGTTGTGTCAGTCGTAGAGGAATAAGCATGGTCGTTTTCCAAAGCCACCGCGAACACCGGTGCCACCTGGAAACCGATGAGGACAGAGAGGACCACAGCGAGGGCTTTGAACCAGAACTTATATTTCTTCATAACAGTTCTCCTATTTTGCAGGAACAAATCTATCCATTTACCTCTTCATTTCAGTTTCATCTTCTCACGTTAACAAAGCTTTGTCAAGATAACAGTTACCTTTCAAGGAGGCTTTCTTCATGCAAAACGACACAGTTGCGGCCATTGCCACGCCGAATGCGGCGGGGGGCATCGGCATCGTGCGCGTTTCCGGGCCGGAGGCGCTGGACGTCGCGTCCAAAGTCTTCGTGCCGCTGCGCGAAGGCGTGTCCCTGCGCGATCTGCCCGGGTACTCCATGGTCTTCGGCACCGTGGTGGAGCCGGCGGCGGACGGTTCCGGCGCAGCAACGCCGGTGGACCAGGCGGTCTGCCTCGTCTTCCGGGCGCCGGCCTCCTATACCGCGGAGGACGTCGTCGAACTGCAGTGCCACGGCGGCCTCTATGTCATGCAGAAGATCTTGCGGCTCGTGCTGGCGGCCGGGGCCTCCCCCGCCGGGCCGGGCGAGTTCACAAAGCGCGCGTTCCTGAACGGGCGCATCGACCTCAGTGAAGCGGAGTCCGTCATGGACCTCATCTCCGCGCACGGCGAGCAGGCAGCGAACGCCGCGTACCACGCGCTGGAGGGGTCTTTGTCCCGCGAGATCCGGGAGGTCACGAACGTGTTCATCGCCGCAGCGGCACACATGGCGGCCTGGGCGGACTACCCGGACGAGATCTACGAAGAGGAGCTGGACTACGGCGTCCTTTTGAAACGATTCAAAGAGGCCTATGCGAAACTCGACGCCCTGCAGGCGAAGTTCGACGCGGGCCAGGCCATCACCGAAGGCATTTCCACTGCCATCGTCGGCCGGCCGAACGTCGGGAAGTCCACCCTCATGAACACGCTCCTGCAGAAGGACCGGAGCATCGTCACCAGCATCGCCGGCACCACGAGAGACGTGGTCGAGGAGACCGCACGCATCGGGAACGTCGTGTTGCGGCTCGCGGACACCGCCGGGCTCCACGAGTCCGAGGACGTCGTGGAGAGCATCGGCATCGAGATGGCCCGGGACAAACTGGAACACTCGGACCTGGTGCTCGCCGTCTTCGACGGGTCCGATGCGCTGAACGACGAGGACCATGCGCTCCTTCAGACACTGAAAGCGCAGACCGAGAACGGACGCAAGTCCATCGCCATATTGAACAAGTCCGACCTTGGGAACGTCGTCTCGGAGGAGGACCTCTCCCCCTTCGCGACGCGAACCATCACGCTGTCGGCCAAAGACCCGGACTGCTACGAGCAGATGCGTGTGCTTTTGGAGGACCTCCTCGGCACCGCGGACTTCGACCCCTCGGCAGCCATGCTCGCCAACGAGCGGCAACTGTCCTGTGTCCGCCGGGCGATGGACGCCATCGCCGAGGCTATTTCGGGCATAGAGCTGGGCCTGACCATGGACGCGCTGTCCGTCTGCGTGGACGACGCCATTGCGCCGCTGCTGGAACTGACCGGCGAATCCGTCTCCGACACCATTATTGAACAGGTCTTCACCACGTTCTGCGTGGGGAAATAAGCAATTCCGAAAGAATTTGTCGATTATACTCGACAAATTCTTTGCTTTTTTGTAGAATATAGTCGACAAAAAGGAGGGAAGCGTATGAATCATACTTTATTGAAGACTGTCATTCTGGATCAGCACGACGTCATCCGGAACTGTGTCATTACGCCCCGTACCTATTCCTTTGAAGAAAACGGAAACTATATTCTGGTCGGCCTTCGCCGGGCGGGCAAATCGACTCTGCTTTATCAGCGGGTGCTCGACCTGGTCGTCAACGGTATCGACTGGAGCCAGGTCATCTATATCAACTTTGAGGACGAACGGCTGGCGGAATTTTCCCTTTCTGATTTTCAGGATATCGTCGAAGTCCAGAGCGAACTGTCGGACAAACCCGGCTTTTATTTCTTCGATGAGATCCAGAATATCGACGGCTGGGAAAAATTCGTACGTCGTCTCCGCGACAGCGGTGCCCGGGTCTTCGTTACCGGCAGCAACGCCAAAATGCTGAGTTCGGAAATGGAACGAACGCTGGGTGGCCGGCTGTTCTCGCAGCAGATTTATCCATATTCCTTCACGGAATATCTCGATGCGCTCGGTATCTCCCACTCAGAGACGGACCTCTTGCGCACGAAATCTTATGGCGCCATCCATCGCGCCTTCCTGAACTATTATCAGGACGGCGGCTTTCCCGAATCGCTCCTCTATACCAACAAGCGGACCTACGTGGAAAGTGTCTATCAAAAGACCCTGCTCGGAGACATCGTTGCCCGCAACGGCATCCGGAACGAACAGGCGATGCGCATCCTCATGAAAAAAATCGCAGAGACCGTTCGCAACAGCGTTTCTTTCACCAATCTTTACGGCGCGGTAAAAGCCGTCGGGCACAAAGTCAGCAAAGACAGCATCATCGAATATGTCGGCTACGCGACCGACGCGTTTCTCCTCTTCACGCTGACCAATGCTGCCGCCAAGTTTGCGGAGGCACAGGGCTCGCCCAAGTACTACTTCTCCGACAATGGGCTTTTAAACCTCTTCCTCATCGATAAGAACTCCGCTCTTTTGGAAAACCAGGTGGCGATTTGTCTTTACAGGAAATTCGGGGACGCGCTCCACTTCCTCCGCTCGTCGGTATCGGATATCGATTTGGATTTCTACATTCCGGACGCCGGCCTTGCCGTGCAGGCAGCCATTTCTCTGTCCGACCCCGCCGCACGCGCACGGGAAGTCGAAACGCTGAACCGGCTGGCTGCCAAAGACCCGGACATCAGGCGATTCATGATCGTCACCCTCGAAGAAGAAGAAACCATCCAAACCGGCAGCATCACCATTGAAGTGGTCCCTGCCGCTAAATTTCTCTTAGAATTCGATTAAAGGAGAATCCTTTTGAAATATTTCGCGAAACACTATGACGTCGCCGTCATCGGCGCGGGCCACGCCGGCATTGAGGCGGGGCTGGCCGCGGCACGCCTCGGCTGCGAGACCTGCGTCTTCACCATTTCCGCAGACTGGGTCGGCAACATGCCCTGCAACCCGGCCATCGGCGGCACCTCCAAAGGCCATCTGGTCCGGGAGATCGACGCCCTCGGCGGCGAAATGGCTGTAGCGGCCGACAAAAACCTCATCCAGTCCCGCATGCTGAACCTTGGAAAAGGTCCGGCCGTCCATTCGCCGCGCGCGCAGATCGATCGACGGGACTATTCCGCTTATATGAAACACGCCCTGGAAAGCGCGGAGCACCTGGAACTTCGGCAGGCGGAGATTGTGGACCTGACCCGTGCGGAGGACGGCAAATGGCAGCTGACAACAAAGCTGGAGGCGATCTACACCGCCGACACGGTCATTTTAGCCACCGGCACCTTCCTCGGCGGACGTATTTATGTAGGCGATGTCTCCTATGAAAGCGGCCCGGACGGCCTCTTCCCTGCCACCGAACTGTCCGCTTCGCTGAACCGGCTCGGCATCCCGACCCGCCGCTTCAAGACCGGCACGCCGTCCCGCGTCAATGCGCGTTCGGTGGACCTCGAAAAACTGGAAATCCAGTATGGCGATGAAAAACTGGTCCGCTTCTCTGATGATGAAAGTATTCATCCCGAAAATAAGGCGGTCTGTTACATTACGTATACCGGCAAGGAGACAAAAGATATTATCCTTGCTAATCTGGAACGTTCGCCGCTCTACGGCGGCAAGATCGAGGGCATCGGCCCCCGGTACTGCCCTTCCATTGAGGATAAGATCGTTCGCTTTCCGGAGAAAGAGCGGCACCAAATCTTCATTGAGCCCTGCGGGCTACATACGGAAGAGCTCTATTTACAGGGCCTTTCCTCTTCCCTGCCGGAAGACGTACAATTGGCGTTCTTACGCACGATTCCGGGGTTGGAGCACGTGCAGGTCATCCGCACGGCTTATGCCATTGAATACGATTGCGTGGACCCGACCTGTCTGCGCAGCTCACTGGAATTCAAAGACTTCCCGGGGCTCTATGGCGCCGGCCAGTTCAACGGCTCCTCCGGCTACGAAGAAGCGGCCGCTCAGGGGCTCATCGCCGGCATCAACGCTGCTCGAAAAGTGCAGGGAAAACCCGCTTTTACCCTGGACCGTGCCTCTTCTTACATAGGTACCCTCATCGATGACCTGGTCACAAAGGGCTGTAACGAACCCTACCGCATGATGACCTCCCGGTCCGAATACCGCCTCATTTTGCGGCAGGACAACGCGGATCAGCGCCTCATGCAGTACGGATATGAGCTGGGACTCGTTTCGAAAGAGCGCTATGAGCGTATGCTGCACAAGGTCGCCCTCATTGAGCAGGAGATCGAACGGGCCCGTAAAGCCGTTGTTTCGCCGTCTGAAGCGTTGAACAACGTTTTGGTTTCACGTGAAACAACTCCGATCGACAGCGGCGTGAAACTGGCGGATCTGCTCAAACGTCCGCAGCTGGATTATGACGTACTTACGCCGTTTGACTCGACCCGGCCGGTCTATTATAAAGATGAAACATACAATGAAGAGATCTTCTTCGAAGCGGAAACGGAACTCAAGTATGAAGGCTACATCCGCCGCCAGAAGGCGCAAGTCAAGGAAATGCGCCGTCTGGAGGAAGTCAAGCTGCCGGAAGACATCGATTACACGGCTCTGGACGGCCTTCGGCTGGAGGCCCGTGAAAAACTGCAGGCGATCCGCCCGACCAGCATCGGTCAGGCCGGACGCATTTCCGGTGTTTCCCCGGCGGACATCAGTGTATTATTAATATATTTGGAAAAGGAGCGCCGCGCATGATCAATAAGACCTTATTAAAAGCAACCGCTGCGGCCTACGGCATCAGTCTGAACGATACCGCGCTGGATCGATTCGACCGATATGCGGAACTCCTTGTATCGTGGAACGAAAAAGTGAACCTGACGGCCATTACCGAACCCGACGAGATCGTCATGAAACATTTTGTCGACAGCCTCGTGGTTTTGGGAAAGGTCGATATGCCGAAAGGCGCGTCGTTACTGGATGTTGGGACCGGAGCCGGCTTCCCGGGACTGGCATTGAAAATTGCCCGACCGGACCTGAATATCACCCTCCTTGACAGCACAGAGAAAAAGTTGAACATTGTACGGGAAATCGCACAGGAACTGGGCTTTGAGACCGATGAAGCGGCTCCTGCGGACGAAATGGGCATTCCGATGTACGGAATGAACAAAGAAGCTGTACACATCATCCACGCCCGTGCCGAGGAGGCCGGGCAGAGCAAAGCCTTCCGGGAGCAGTTTGATTTTGTCACGTCCCGCGCTGTCGCGAACCTTCAGGTCCTTGCCGAGTACTGTATACCCTTTGTTCGCATTACCGGAAGGTTCCTGGCGTTGAAAGGTCCCGATGGCCAGGAAGAGCTGCGGGAAGGGCTGGGTGCCATACGAACACTCGGCGGCCGATTCCTGGAGCTGCTGGAATATGACCTCGTCAGCGCCTTCGATGAAACGGCAGAGGCGAGCGCGGCCCGTTCCATCATCATCGTTCGCAAAAAGAAGAAAACACCCCATGCGTTTCCGCGCCGGGGAGACCGGATCAAAAAGGTGCCGCTTGTCTGAACAACATTTCCGGTTTTTCGCATAGGTTAGCCGTTTTTTGGCTCCGTTTCATGTGAAACAATGGGCAAAAAAATAACAAAAATTATTTTTGAGACCTCCAAACACAACCGTTTGGGGGTCTTGTTCTTTTATACCACTATAAATGGAAAAAGCGTGTGTTAAACCGTTTCACGTGAAACAAAAAGGCCGTTTTCCGACCTTTTCAGACATCGAAAAAAGTGTTAAACTAGGTCTATCTCTTTTAATACAAGGTGAACGTTATGGCGAAAACCATTGCGATCGTCAACCAGAAAGGCGGGGTCGGGAAGACGACCACCGCCGTTAACCTTGCTGCCGCCCTCGGGCTGCAGCAGCAGAAAGTGCTGATGGTCGATATCGATCCGCAGGGCAACTGCACCAGCGGATACGGCGTGGAAAAGCAGAGCCTGGAGACGTCTTCCTATGAAGTGCTCATCGACCAGGAACCCGCGAAAAACGCCATCCTTACAACAAAATTCAAGAATGTCGACATCCTTCCGGCCAGCATGGATCTTGCCGGCGCGGAGCTGGAACTCGTCGACGTTCGGGGACGGGAACAGCGGCTCAAAGCCGCGCTGGCAGAAGTCAAAGAGGATTACGACTTTATCCTGCTGGACTGCCCGCCGTCACTCGGTCTCATCACCCTGAATGCTCTGACGGCAGCCGATACGTTTCTGGTTCCCATCCAGTGTGAATACTACGCGCTCGAAGGACTGTCCCAGCTGCTGAACACCGTGAAGACGATCAAGCGGCTGTATAATCCGTCCATCGACCTGGAAGGCGTCGTCCTGACCATGTTCGACAATCGCCTGAACCTGACACAGCAGGTCATGGCGGAAGTGAAAAAATACTTCCCGAACAAGGTCTTTGAGACCGTCATCCCGCGCAACGTCCGACTGTCCGAAGCCCCCAGTTTCGGCATGCCGGTCCTTTATTACGACAGAGGATCGAAGGGCTCTATGGCGTACATCGCTTTGGCGAGAGAGCTCATCGTGAAGAATAGGAAAAGGTGAAGAAAATGGCAAAACAACGTGGTCTTGGCAGAGGACTGGATGCGCTGTTTACCGAAAGCGATATCGCGAACGACCCGGAGAGCTCACAGGCAACATTACGTCTGTCGCTCATTGAGCCGAATAAGGAACAGCCCCGAAAGACCTTCGACCAGGTCGCCCTGCAGGAACTGGCAAAGTCCATTGAGCAGAACGGCCTGATCAACCCCATCCTCGTCCGTCCCATGGACGATGGGACCTATCAGCTGGTTTCCGGTGAACGCCGCTGGCGTGCAAGCCGTATCGCCGGCAAAACCGAGATTCCCGTCACCATCCGCGAAATGTCCGACGAGATGGCGATGCAGATCTCACTCATCGAAAACCTGCAGAGGGAAGACCTGAACCCCATCGAAGAGGCGGAAGGTCTGCAGCTCTTCATTTCCCGGTACAGCTTAACGCAGGAAGAAGCGGCGGCGCGTGTCGGACGTTCCCGTCCCGCCATCGCAAACTCCATCCGTCTGCTGGGCCTTCCGGAGGAAGTCCGGGAACTGACCCGCAACGGCGAGCTGTCCGCCGGCCATGCCCGCGCGCTCCTGGCGCTCGGAGACCCTGCCGAAATGGTGGCTACCGCGGAGCAGATCAAAAAGGAAGATCTCTCCGTGCGTGACGTTGAACGTCTTGTCAAAGTGAAACAGGACGCGAAAAACGGGAAGTCCCGCGCGAAAAAGACCCGTTCCCGCGACGCCTACTATGACGAGGTGGAACTCGCCATGACCGAAGCACTCGGCCGCAAGGTATCCGTCAAACTGAAGCCCGGCGCAAGAGGGAAGGGGACTCTGGAGTTCGACTTCTTCTCGAAGGAGGACCTTGGCGCCCTGGCCAATGAACTCGCCGAAAAACTGGCAGAAAACAAGTAAATTTTCAAAAAGGAGACCCTTTTTATGCTCGATATCAAAGTCATCCGGGAGGACCCGGAGCGAGTCAAAGCAGCGGTCCGTTCCCGCAACGGCAACCTCGACGCGGAAGTCGACGAGCTCATCGCCATCGACAAACAGCGCCGCGAGCTGCAGCAGAAGTCCGACGCCTTAAAACAGCAGCAGAACGAGGCATCCAAACAGATCCCGCAGATCAAGAAAGCGGGCGGCGATGTGTCGGAGATTCTGGCCAGAATGACCGACATCAAGGCGCAGGTCAAGGAGAACGACGAACAGATCGCTGCCCTGGCTGAACGCCAGAGACAGATCGTCCTCGAGATCCCGAACATTCCGGACGCCAGTGTCCCGCAGGGCGTGGATGACTCCGAGAACGTGGAGATCCGCCGCTGGGGCGACCCGAAAGAATTCTCTTTTGAGCCCAAAGCCCACTGGGACCTCGGCGCCGACCTCGGCATCCTGGACCCGGAGACCGCCGCCAAAGTGTCCGGCGCGCGTTTCCATTTCTACCGCGGCGCCGGCGCCAAGCTGGAGCGCTCGGTCATCAACTACTACCTCAATACTCATACCGAATACGGCTATACGGAGATCTTCCCGCCGTTCCTCGTCAACCGCGCTTCCATGACCGGTACCGGCCAGCTGCCGAAGTTTGAAGAGGACGCGTTTAAGACCACCGACGACTTCTTCCTCATCCCGACGGCGGAAGTGCCGGTCACGAACATGTACCGAGAAGACATTCTGGACGGCAACGACCTGCCGCTGAAGTACTGCGCGTACTCCGCCTGCTTCCGTGCCGAAGCCGGTTCCGCCGGCAGAGACACCCGCGGACTCATCCGTCAGCACCAGTTCAACAAGGTCGAGCTCGTCAAATTCGCCCGTCCGGAGAACTCCTTCGAGGAACTCGAGTCCCTGACCAACGACGCCGAGCGGGTCCTGCAGGGTCTCGGCCTTCCGTACCGTGTCGTCTGCCTGTCCACCGGCGACCTCGGGTTCTCCAGCGCCAAGACCTATGACGTCGAAGTCTGGATGCCCAGCTACGGCCGCTACGTGGAGATCAGCTCCTGCTCGAACTTCGTGGACTTCCAGGCCCGCCGCATGAATATCCGCTTCAAGGACGGCCCGAACGACAAACCGCAGCTCGTCCACACGCTGAACGGCTCCGGCGTTGCCATCGGCCGTACCGTCGCCGCCATTCTGGAAAATTACCAGAACGAAGACGGCAGCATCACCGTTCCGGAAGCCCTCCGCCCGTACTTCGGCGCAGACGTCATCAAATAAATCACAGATAACAAAAAGACCGCCCTCCATACGAGGACGGTCTTTCTATTTAGAATTAAAGTTTGCCGACCAGATCCGCGCCTGGTGTCAGGGTCGCGTCGCCGGGTTTCCACTTGGCGGGGCAGACTTCGTTGCCGTGTTCCGCGACGAACTGGCAGGCCTGCAGTTTGCGGAACAGCTCATCCGCGTTGCGGCCGACGTTGCCGGCGGAGATCTCATAGCAGACGATCTGACCTTCCGGGTTCACGATGAACGTGCCGCGCTCGGCAAGACCGGACTCCTCAATGTAGACCTCAAAGTCTTTCGCAAGGACATGGGTCGGGTCGCCCAGCATGGGGTAGGTGATCTGGCCGATCTTCTTGGACTCGTCATGCCATGCCATATGGACGAAATGGGTGTCCGTGGAAACGGAGTACACTTCGCAGCCGGTCGCTTTGATCTCCTCATATTTGTTCTGGAGGTCTTCTAATTCCGTCGGGCAGACAAAGGAAAAGTCAGCCGGATAGAAAAAGAAAATGCTCCAATGACCAAGGACATCCGCTTTCGAGACTTCATGGAAGTCGTAATCCTGGTAAGCCTGAACGGTAAAATCGCCGATTTCTTTGTTGATCAGAGACATAGTAGGTTCCTCCTAATAGCCATATAATAGTGGTTAGCATGTTCTAACTGATATCATCGTACCATAAGTACCCGGAAAAACAAAGAAAAATCCCGACCCTTAAGAGGGGTCGGGATTCGTTCATTTCTGCGTTGTCGCGATTTACTCTTCCACCGGAGCGTCATAAATGACTTCGTAGGATTCGACTTCTGCAGGCGCTGCTTCCAGGACCGGAGCTTCCACGGCTTCTGCTGCTTCCGCTGCTGCGGCCTTCTCGGCGGCGGCTTTGGCTTTGATCTCCTCGGCGTTGTACTTCGGGGTGATCTTGCCGTACAGGGTGCCGGTGCTGTCGGAACGCGGTGCGCGGGCCGGTGCGGCCGGCTGCTCCGAGCGCGGTGCGCGGTCACGGGAGCGGTCATTGCGTCCCCGATTGTTATTCCGTCCGCGGTTCCGGTCGTTCCGGTTGCGGCCTCCGCGGTCATTTCTCTGCTGCAGGGGTTCGACACCTTCTGCCAGCGCGATGACGACGCGTCGTTCGCTTTCGGCTCCGACGGAGTAGGACTGAAGGCCTTCCATGTCGGCAATGGTGGTGTGGATGATGCGGCGTTCGGCCGGATTCATCGGGTTGAGCGTCTGGCTCTTTCCGTACTTGCGGACACGGCGGCCGTTCTTGCGGGCAATGTCCTTCAGAGTACGTTCGCGTTTTTCGCGATAGTCGCCCACATTGATGGAAATGCGGACCGACTTGCCGTCTTCCTTGCCGCGGTTGGCGGCGAGGCGGGTGAGGTACTGGATGGAGTCCAGGGTCTCGCCCCGGCGGCCGATGAGAAGACTGTAGTTGTCTTCGCTGGTCACTTCGAAGAAGTATTCCTTGGCGGCTTTCGTGACATTGATGTCATAATTCTCGACGCCAAGTCCTTCGATCATGGTTTTCAGGTACGCGTACGCCTTTTTGACGGCTTCCGGAGATTCCTCCATGGAAACGGCTTCCCGGACCGGTTCGGCCTTTTCAGCGGGTTTCTCAGCCTTTTTCGGCGATGCGTCCTTTTTCTCCTCCGCAGCTTTTTTCGGAGCCGCTGCGCTGCTCTTTTTGGAAGCCTGCTTCTCTGCCTTCTGCTGAGCCTGCGGCTTCTTCGCGCCGGATTTCTTGACAGGGGCTGCTTTCGGTTTTTCCTCTTTTGCCTCATAGAATGCGCGGACTTCGGCCAGTTTGCCGCCGAAAAGACCGAATTTTTTCTTTTCGGGGAAGGTGATGACCTCAAACTGGATGTCTGCGTCTGCGGGGGCATTCAGGGAAAGGATGGCCGCCTGCTGCGCTTCCTCAATGGTCGCGCCGGTCGCGATTGCATCTTTTACCATGCGTTTATACCTCCAAACCGGGGTCAGTCAACGCTCTTGATGACGTTCAGCTCTTTGGCGCGGCGGTCATTGGTCTCATCGACGAGGACCTGCGCGATAACCTTATCGGGAGTATAGAACTTGTCAAGGAACACCATCTGGATGATACCCAGAAGAGAGTTGACGGCCCAGTAAATACCGATACCGACGGGGAAGCTCCAGGACAGCCACAGGGACATGAACGGCATGAACAACATCATGCAGCCCATGGTCATCATGCTGGACTGGTCAGTGTTACCCAGTCTTCTCGAACGGACCAGAGAATAGATGGACGTTGCCATGGCAGCGGCGAACGCCAGGATCGGGATGATGATGATGGACTTCTGGTCATGCCACATCTGCCCGGGGATATCACCGAAGTTGAAGGGACCGGCTTTGAAGTGGGCGGCGAAGTCCACAAGGACATTGTACGCCGTATCCGGGAACTTGTCGCCGAGTTCCGCCTTCAGTTCGTCAAGGTGATTGAGGATGGGGATTTCCATCCAACGGGAACTCCGTCCGGAGTCCTGTGTATACTTCTCGACCGCGGCGGACAGCGTGTCGACCAGTCCGTCGCCGTAACGGTTCAGACGAAGGATGTAGGTCAGCGGCATGTAAATGGCACCGTAAAGACCCATGATGACGGGCATCTGGATGAGAAGGGTGCCGCAGCCGGTGGACATGGAACTGAAGCCTTCTTTGGCGTAGAAGTCCTGCATGGCCTGCTGCTGTTCGTTGGGGTCGGAGTATTTCTCTCTGATTTTGTTGATGCGGTGCTGCATCCGTTTTGTTTTGACGGTGCTCTTCTGCTGTTTGATACTGGTCGGAAGCAGGACGAGCTTGACCAGGACAGCGAGGGTGATAACCGCCAGCAGATAGTTCTTCTGGAAGATGGAGTAGAGGAAGAAGATGAGCCATCCGAACGGATACGAGAAAATGTTGTAGATCAGTTTGTAAAAACTCATACGCTTTTCTCCTAGTAATATTCCTTTTCTTCAGGGACCGGGTCATACCCGCCGGATGTGAGCGGGCTGCAGCGGATGATGCGCCAGGTGGTGAGTGCGGTCCCTTTGACCACTCCGAAACGGTCGATGGCTTCGTAGCCGTACTGGGAGCAGGTCGGATAGAATTTACAGGTGGCCGGGGTGTGGACCGAAATATGCTGTTGATAAAAACGAATGCCGTGCTTCAGTGTTTCTTTCACGACTTCTCATCTCTTTTCGGTGCCTTGGGAATAATATTTCCCTTCTGCAGCTGCTGGATCATGACCTTCTCCAGCTGATAACTTTTCATGTACCGTGTTTTGCCGCGGGCGACGAACACAAAGTCATACCCCTGTAAATAATCTTCATAGTCTCTGTACACACTCTGGAACGCCGCCCGGATGAGCCGGCGCGATTTGTTTCGCTCCACGGCATTGCCGATCTTTTTGCTGGTCGTGATACCGATACGACAAATTCCCGCACGGTTTTTCATAAAGTAAACAACCAGTGCAGGATTTGCATATGAGGTGCCTCTGTGGTAGAGACGTCTGAAGTCTGTATTACGGTTTAATGTGGTCATGAGAGATTACTGCGTTACGCAGTCAGGTTCTTTCTGCCCTTTGCTCTGCGACGGGCAATGACCTTGCGGCCGTTGCGGTCGGACATTCTTTTCCGGAAGCCATGTTCTTTGGCTCTGTGCCGCTTCTTCGGCTGGTAAGTTCTCTTCACAGGTTATCCCTCCGTTTCTCAATTGAGACTTGCAGGCAGTAATTATAATATATAGAACTTATTATTGTCAATCACAACATATAGTTATCGGACGATTTACACATACTAGAAAAATCCGCGGAAAAATGCCCATTTTCAGGGTCGATTTTATTGCTTTCAGACCCCTCTTATGATAGAATAAATCAGTTATATAAATCGCTGAAATGAAAACATATTTATATGTATTTTTATATAAGATGTAATGAGGGGGTAAACGACCAAAATGGATTCCTACAATGACATCTGGGAACTGGTCCGAAACTACTGCAAAGAGAACATGACAGAGACCATTTTCAGCCTCTGGCTGGAACCTCTGGAACTCGTCTCCTTCGAGGATGACCGGGTCGTTCTTTCCGCGTCCGACTTCAAGGCTCCCATTATCCGCAGCAAGTTCAAGGACCTGCTGAGCGAAGCCTTTGAAAAATATATGGGTTTCCCCATTGAAGTCGAGATCCGCTCGGAAGGGAAGAGCCGTCAGCAGGAAGAAACGGCCGCGGCTCCGGTCAAAAAGACGTCCCGCCACCCCATGGTGAATGAGGAATATACCTTCGAAACCTTTGTCGTCGGTTCTTCGAACACATTCGCGCATGCAGCCGCATTAGCCGTTGCCAACGCGCCCGGCGAAGCATATAACCCTCTCTTTATCTACGGTAACTCCGGCCTTGGTAAAACTCACCTGCTTTACGCCATCTGCGAACGCATCAACCAGGCAAACCCCGACGCCAAGCTTCTGTATACCCGCGGCGAAGACTTCACCAATGAACTCATCGCGAGCATTCAGAACAAGACCATGGACAAATTCCATGACAAATACCGCACCGTCGACGTCCTGCTGGTCGATGACGTCCAGTTCATCAGCGGCAAAACACAGACCCAGGAAGAGTTCTTCCACACATTCAACGCGCTGGTCCAGGACAATAAGCAGATCGTCCTGACGAGTGACCGTCCGCCGAAAGAAATCGCCAACCTCGAAGACCGGATCCGTACCCGCTTCGAGTGGGGACTTCTGGCAGACATCCAGCCGCCGGATATCGAGACCCGCATGGCCATCATCAAGCGGAAAGCCGAATATTATAACCTCGAAATTCCGGACAGCGTGGTGCAGTACATCGCCGAAAATATCAAAAACAATGTCCGTCAGCTCGAAGGCACCGTCAAAAAGCTCAATGCTTATTATGACATCAGCGGGCAAAAACCGACCGTCCAGAGCGCGCAGAAAGCCATCAAGGATATTCTGAACGACAACCAGCCGGTCCCGGTCACCATCGATAAGATCCTCAACGAAGTGGCCCGTACCTACGGCACCACGGTCGAAAATATCACGTCCGAAAAGCGAAACGCCAACATTTCCCGGGCGCGGCAGGCTGCTATGTATATCGTCCGTGAAATCACCGGTCTTTCCCATGAGAAAATCGGCGAAGCCTTCGGCGGCAAACACCATTCCACGGTTATTTACAATATCAATCAGGCCGAAGAGGACATGAAGAACGATGCTTCCGTCCGTTCTACGATCCAGAGCATCATCAACAATATCAACGAAAACAATTCCGGTTTTTAACGAATTTGTCCGCAGTCCACTCCGCAGGTTTCCACAAATTCCGAAACCGTCCGGAAAAACTGCCTGAAATCCGCAAAAACTTCCATAGTTTCACGTGTCTGCCTGTGGAGCGTGAAAACATCGCAGACAGGCTGTGAAACGCAGTTTTGAAAATATTACGCGGTCTCTACTACTGAGACTAAGAAAAACGTTATTTATTTCCAGGAGGAACCACACATGAAAATCATTTGCAACACTCAGCGGCTGAATGAAGCGTGCCAGAACGTACAGCGCGCCGTTTCCAACAAAGCCACCATGCCGGCCATCGAAGGTATCTACATGAAAGCGGCTGCCGGACAGGTCACTCTGACCGGTTATGACATGGAAATGGGAATCACGACCGTACAGGAAGCCCGTGTCGAAGAAGAAGGCGCCATCGTTCTGAATGCCCGTCTGCTTTGCGACATCCTTCGCAGACTTCCCGGAGAAACCGTTTCCATCGAAGTCGACGCAAGACAGCTCTGCGACATCCGCTGCGGCGAAGTCCAGTATCAGCTGGTCGGTATTGCGGCGGAAGAATACCCTGAACTGCCGACGGTCACCGAAGAGATTCCGGTCATCATCGATTCCGAGACCCTGGAAAAAATGGTCAAACAGACCATTTTTGCGGTTTCCACGAACGATACGAAGATCGTCCACACCGGTATCAAATTCGAAGTTTCTGAAAATACGCTCAAGCTGATTGCCGTCGACGGTTTCCGTCTGGCGATTCGCACCGAAGCCATCAAATACAGCGGCGAACCGCTGTCCTTCGTCGTTCCGGCGAAGACTCTGTCGGAAGTCATCAAGCTGATCAACGAAGCGGACGTCGTTTCCCTGAAAGTGGCAGCCCGTCATATCGTCTTCGAAGTCGGCGCTTACAGCCTGATTTCCCGCCTACTGGACGGTGAGTTTCTGGACTATAATGCGGCCATCCCGAAGAGCCACAGCACGGAAGTCATCGTCGATACGAAAACCATTATTTCGGCGATCGACCGTATGTCTCTTATGATTTCTGACCGCGTCAAGAGCCCGCTGCGCTGTGTTTTTGATGAAAATGTCATCCGTATGAGCACCAGCACTACTATTGGTGCTGCCAATGACAAGGTCCCGGCAAAAATCGAGGGCAACCGCGTTGAAATCGGTTTCAATAACCGTTTCCTGCTCGACGCGTTCCGCGCCTGTGACCTCGAGACCGTCAAAGTCACGCTGAACGGCCCTCTGTCTCCAATTACCGTGGTTCCGGTCGAGGGCGATGAATTCCTGTTCCTCGTGCTCCCGGTCCGTCTCAGAAACGAAAAATAAATGAACGTCGAATCTTTATCGATTCAGGACTATCGAAATATCGAGTCCATCGAATTTCTGCCGGCTCCCGGCGTCAACGTCATTTACGGCGAAAATGCCCAGGGGAAGACGAACCTGCTGGAAGCGATATGGCTGTTCACCGGTCTTCGCTCCTTCCGGGGTTCCAAAGAGCGGGAACTGCGCCGGTTCGGCGCGGAAGCCGCCCGCCTGTCCATGAACTTCCATAACGATGTTCGGGACATGACGGCAGACATTCTGATCACCGATAAAAAGACTGCCAGTGTCGGCGGACTGCCTTACGGCTCTTCCACGAAACTGGTCGGCGAATTTCTGGCCATCATTTTTGCGCCCCAGCACCTGGACCTCATCAAAGGAGGTCCCGCGGAACGGCGTAAGTTCATCAATCAGGCCCTGTGTCAGCTGAAACCGAATTACGCGAAAAATCTGACCCAGTTCAACCGTGCCATGCAGCAGCGCAATCAGCTGCTGAAGGACGCCATCTATCACAGCGAACTGTATGACACGCTGGATGTCTGGGATGACCGGTTCTCGTCCTTTGGCGCCGTCGTTATCTCGGAGCGCATGAAGTATCTGGAAGCTCTGCGCCCGTTCCTTGACGAATTTTATGGCGGCATTTCCGGCGGCAGGGAACAGATTTCCATTGAATATTCGGCCGGCTTTGGCGATGTGCAGGGCAGTTTTTCTTCCGATGACCCGGCGGTCATCAAGGAAGAACTTATGGCACAGCTGAAGGCACATCGCCGCGAGGACTCGTTCGCCGGTTTTACGACCATCGGTCCCCATCGGGACGATTTGAACGTAAAACTCGACGGCATTTCGGTCAAATCTTTCGGTTCGCAGGGACAGCAGCGTTCCTGCGCGCTGTCGCTCAAAATGTCGGAGGCCTCCGTCATCCGCTCTCTGACCGGCAAACAGCCGGTCGCACTCCTGGACGACGTCATGTCGGAGCTGGATGCCGGCAGGCAGGACTACATTTTGAACCACATCGACGGCTGGCAGGTGTTCATCACCTGCTGCGAGCCCTCCACCATCCTCCTCAGCAAAACCGAAAACGGCAAACTTTTCGAAGTTGCCGGAGGAAAGTTAATATAAGTCAAATTTCTTTCTTTTTTGGCTTAAGACGCCGAAGCCCACAGCCCTTTGGTTCGCGCATTCGGAGGCCGCGCGCTCACTTGGAAACGCCTGATTAAGCCTCCAAAGAAAAAATTTGACTTATAAAATACAAATAATTCAAATATGTTTTTACATTTAGGTTCAAATTCTGTCATACAGACGAAGAATATACTGGGCATTTTCGATCTGGACACCACCACCGTTCAGAAATCCTCCCGTGACTATCTCTCCCTTGCGGAGAAGTCCGGAAGACTCGTGAACGTATCGCCCTTCGAATTGCCGAAATCCTTTGTCGTTTGCGACGAAGGGGACATTACCGTTTATCTGTCGCAGCTGTCTCCCCAGACACTGCTGAAACGGCTGGAAGTTTTAAGTAATTAAAGAATCCACAAGCTGGAGGTTTTAGTTTGGATAAGGAAATGAAGACTCCGGAAGTTCTCGAAGAAGCGCAGGAAGCTGCGGTCGAAATGACTCCGGAAGAAGCCGAGAAAGCTGCTTTGAAGGAAGCGGCGGACCGTGCTGCGGCCATTGAAGCTGCCGAACTGGCGGCGGAAGAAGCTGCCGATGAAGCGGTCCAGGCCAAAGAAGCGGCCATCGGCGACTTCGACGATATCGAAGAAATGGATACCGTCGTCGAAGAGGAATATGGCGCGGAGCAGATCCAGGTCCTCGAAGGTCTGGAAGCGGTCCGGAAACGTCCCGGTATGTACATCGGGTCAACCGGTCCCCGCGGTCTGCACCACCTGGTCTATGAGATCGTCGACAACTCCATCGACGAGGCTCTGGCCGGGTTCTGTACCCATATCGAAGTGGACATTCTGCCCGGGGACATTATCGAAGTCCGCGACAACGGCCGCGGTATCCCCGTGGGCATCAATGAAAAGATGGGCATTTCGTCCGTCACGGTCGTTCTGACCGTGCTGCACGCCGGCGGTAAGTTCGGCGGCGGCGGATACAAGGTATCCGGCGGTCTGCACGGCGTCGGTTCCTCCGTCGTCAACGCCCTGTCCGACTGGCTCGAAGTCGAAGTCCGGCAGGACGGCCATATCCATTATCAGAAGTTCAACCTGGGCGTCCCGGAAGAGGATCTCAAAATCATCGGCGACACGGAAGAGACCGGTACCACCATCCGGTTCAAGGCCTGTGCCGACATCTTCCAGGAAACTACCGTCTACGAGTTCGAGACCCTGCAGAAACGTCTGCGCGAACAGGCGTTCCTGAACGCGGGCCTGAAAATCACCCTGACGGATCGCCGCGGGGAAGAGCCTTACCAGGAAGTCTACTGCTATGAAGGCGGCATTTCCGAATTCGTCCAGCTCATCAATAAAGTCCGCGGCTTCCAGCCGCTCCATGACGAGGTCATCTCCTTCAAGGCCGTCAAGACGGACCGGGAAGTAGATGTGGCCCTCATGTACAACGACTCCTACTCCGAAGTTCTGTACTCCTTTGCCAACAACGTCCGCACCATTGACGGCGGTACTCACGAGACCGGTTTCAAGACCGCTCTGACCCGCGTGTTCAACGACTACGGTAAAAAATACGGCTATCTCAAAGATGGTGACAAGAAGCTTTCCGGCGACGACGTCCGCGAAGGTCTGGTGGCAATTATCTCCGTCAAGCTGACCGACGCACAGTTCGAAGGTCAGACGAAGGGCAAGCTCGGCAACACCGACATTACGCCGCTCGTCTCGAAGGGCACCTATGAGAAACTCATGGAATACTTCGAGGAGCACCCGCAGGTGGCAAAAGCCATCTACAATAAGGCCCTGGAAGCGGCCCGCGCCAGAGAAGCGGCCCGGAAGGCAAGAGACCTTGCCCGCCGGAAGACCGCTCTGGAAGGCAACTCCCTGCCCGGAAAACTCTTCGACTGCCTGGACAAAGGAAACGAACTCACCGAACTCTACATCGTCGAGGGTGATTCCGCCGGCGGCTCTGCCAAGGAAGGCAGAGAACGGCAGTATCAGGCCATCCTCCCGCTGTGGGGCAAAATGCTGAACGTAGAAAAGGCACGCATCGACAAGGTCATCGGCAATGACAAGCTGACGCCCGTCGTAACGTCCCTTGGCACCGGTATCGGCGATGAGTTCGACATTACGAAACTCCGGTATGATAAGATCATCCTCATGGCGGATGCTGACGTCGACGGCGCGCACATTCGTACGCTCCTTCTGACGTTCTTCTTCCGCTATATGCGCCCGCTCATTGAGACCGGGCACGTGTATATCGCCCAGCCGCCGCTGTATAAGATCTCCAAAGGCAAGAAGTTCACGTATGCCTACTCCGATGAGGAACGGGACGTTGCCATTGAGGAAATGGGCGGAAACTGTGACATTCAGCGTTACAAAGGTCTCGGTGAAATGGACCCCGAGCAGCTGTGGGAGACCACCATGGACCCCAAGACCCGCATCATGCTGAAGGTCAACCTGGAAGACGCCATGGAGGCGGACGAGACCTTCTCCATCCTCATGGGCGACCAGGTCGAGCCGCGCCGCGAATTTATCCAGAAGAACGCGAAATACGTTCAGAACTTAGATGTGTAAGGAGGACGATGGATTATGGCTATGAAAAAAACGTCTTCCGAACAGCAGAAACTGCGGGAACAGGCCTTCCGTGAGAACCTGGCTCTGCAGAAGATCGTACCGGTCGACCTCAACAATGAAATGCGCAAATCGTTCCTCGACTACTCCATGTCGGTCATCGTGGAACGCGCGCTCCCGGATGTCCGCGACGGGCTGAAACCGGTCCATCGCCGCATCCTTTACACGATGCATGAAAACGGCCTGACGCCGGACAAAGCGTACCGCAAGTGCGCCGACACCGTCGGTTCCGTTCTTGGTAGATACCACCCCCACGGTGACGCGTCGGTTTACGACGCCATGGTCCGACTGGCGCAGGATTTCTCCATGCGGTACACCCTTGTCGACGGCCACGGCAACTTCGGTTCCATCGACGGCGACCCGCCGGCTGCCTACCGTTATACCGAGTCCCGCATGAGCCGCATGGCACAGCGGATGCTGACGGATATCGATAAAGACACCGTCGATTTCCAGCCCAACTACGACGACCGTCTGAAAGAACCGGTCGTGCTCCCGTCCCGTTACCCGAACCTGCTGGTCAACGGGTCCATGGGCATTGCCGTCGGTATGGCGACGAACATCCCGCCGCACAATATGCGCGAAGTCGTCGACGGCATGTGTGCCGTCATCGACAACCCCGACATCGAACTGGCGGAACTTATGGAACATATCCCCGGTCCGGACTTCCCGACCGGCGCCATGATCATGGGCCGGTCCGGCATCCGCGCCGCCTACGCCACAGGCCGCGGCAAACTGACGGTCCGGGCAAAGACCGAGATCATCGAAAAGAAAAACGGCCGCTTTGAAATCAAAGTGACCGAAATACCCTATAACGTCAACAAGGCCAGACTTGTCGAGTCCATCGCGGACCTCGTCAAGGAGAAACGCGTGGACGGCATTGCCGACATCAACGACTACTCGTCCATGCACGGCATGTACATTTCCATCGACTTAAAGCGCGACGCGAACCCGCAGGTCATCCTGAATCAGCTGTTTCAGTACACCCAGCTGCAGACCACCTTCGGTGTCATCAACCTTGCCATCGTCGACGGAGAGCCGAAGACCCTGACCCTCAAAGAGATCCTTCAGGAATACATCAAATTTCAGGAGAGCGTCATCCGCCGCCGGACCGAGTTCGACCTCAAAAAAGCCCGCGACCGTGCGCATATTCTGGAAGGTCTGGCCAGAGCCATCGACATTGTCGATGACATCATCGCCACCATCCGCGCCTGCCGCGGAGGACAGGCCGAAGCCAAACAGGCCATTATGGACAAGTTCGGCTTCGATGACCCGCAGGCATCCGCCATCGTGGCCTACCGCCTCGGTCAGCTGGCCGGTCTTGAGATCCTGAAGATCCAGAACGAACTGGAAGAACTCCACGCAAAAATTGCGGATTACGAGGACATCCTCGCCAACGAATCCCGCATTCTGGAGATCATCAAGGAAGAGACTCGAGCGGTTGCCGAAAAATTTGGCGACGACCGCCGCACGGAGATCCTCAACGTCTCCGGCGAAGTGGACATTGAAGACCTCATCCCGGTCGAGGAGAACATCATCACACTGACCCATATGGGTTATATCAAGAGAATGCTCACCTCCGAGTACCGCGCCCAGAAACGCGGCGGCCGGGGCATCTCCGGCATGAGCCAGAAGGACGAGGACTTTACGGAAACCATTTTCAATTGCTCGTCCCATGACTACATCGCCTTCTTTACGAACTTCGGACGGACCTTCCGCATCAAAGCCTATGAGATCCAGGAGTCCAGCCGGACCAGCCGCGGCATGGCCATTGTCAACCTGCTGCAGCTCCAGCCGGACGAAAAGGTCACCGGCATGATCCGCCTCGAGACCAACGAGGACGGCACGGTCAACGAAGACGGCTTCCTCTGCATGGTCACGAAGAACGGTATCATCAAGCGCTCCGCGCTGGCAGATTACCGGAACGTTCGAAAGAGCGGTCTGATCGCCATCAACCTGGACGAGGACGATGAACTGGCCTGGGTCAAGCTGACCTCCGGTGACGACGACCTGCTGGTCGCCACGCGCGAAGGCATGGCCATCCGCTTCCACGAGACCGACGCCCGAAAACTGGGACGTACGTCCCGCGGCGTCCGGGCCGTCAAGTTCAAGAAGGACGACGACCAAGTCGTCGGGTTTGATGTTATTACGGACGAATCCGATATCCTGGTCGTTACCGAGACCGGTTACGGGCGGCGGAACCTCGGCTCCGATTACCGCATCCAGAACCGCGGCGGCTCCGGCCTTCTGAACTACCGTGTCGAGAAATACGGCAAAGTGGCTGCCATCCGCGTGGTCGATGAAGCCGATGACGTCATCATGATCAGCGCCGGCGGTGTCATTATCCGTATGGATATTGCGGAAATCAAAGTGGTTTCCCGCCCCGCCAAGGGCGTCAAGGTCATGCGGATCCTTGACGATGACCGTCTGATTACGATCTCCACGACCGCGAAGGAAGAAGAGAGCGATGAGCCGGAAGAAGCCGAAGCAGCAGAGGTTGCTGAGATTTCGGAAGAGGCTCCCGCAGAGGCAGAAACCACGGAAGAATAAATCAAAATCAGAAACTCCGATGAACTCTCATCGGAGTTTTTTTATTTTCTTTTCCGGAGCGCTACCGATTGCGCTTGATTTTTAGTATAATTTAAGTTAATTTATATAAGCTTTATAAGACACAAACAAAGTAACTTTTTGGGAGAACGACCGAATTGAGCAAAGATAAGAACAATTTGGAGAACCAGACGCCGAACAACACGGTGGAGGAATATATCGCACCCGCAAAAACCGCAGCCGAAATACGGGCTGAACGGGCGGCGGAAGCATTGGCCAAAGCCAAGGCGGAGGCCGAGGAAGCCGAGCGTATCGCCGCGGAAAAACGCGCCAGAGAAGAAGCCGAAGAGGCAAAACGGCTGGCGACCGAAGCGGCAAAAGAGCGCGAAAAGAACCTGGAGAACGCTCTGCGGCATTTCGATGACGAAATGAGCCACGAGGAAGAAAAGGAGCGTAGACGCGCCAGAGCCCGTGAGCGGAAACGCATGGAAGCAGAACTGCAGGCGGAAGCGCAGGCCACTGCCATGAGCAGCCACGAGCGCAAACGGCTCGAGAAACTGGCTGCCAAAGGCGATGAAGTCGCCCGCGCACAGCTGGCGGCCGCCGATGCGGTGAAACTGAAAGCCCAGGAACGCCTGGCTGCCTTTGATAAGGCAACGGAAGACGGTGCGGAAGCCGGAACGTATGCCAGCATGGACGACACCCCTGTCGTCACCGACAAAAAAGAGCGTAAATTCCTGGAAAAACAGCTCAAAGACGTTCAGAAGGACCAGAAATTCTTCGAGAAGAGAAAACAGAAACTCGAAGAAGACCTTGAAAAATACGGCGACGACCCGAAAAAGGCGGAAAAAGCCGCCGCGGCAGGAGAAGAACTGGCGGAAGTCAAAGACGAACTGTCCGCCCTTGCCGAAGAAGCCGCCGGTTACACGGCGCAGCTGGGACTTGCCCCCGGCGCGAAACCGAAGAAGCATGTTTGGCGAAAGGTGCTGGCTGCCGTTTTGGCGCTCATCATCATTGCCGGCACGGTGCTCGGGGTATTCGTTTACCGGAAGCTGAACATGATCGGTTCCAATGTCGACGAGTATAACGGCGTGGAGGAGATCCTCGAGAACGACATCGACGCCGCCTCCATCGACTCCATTACAGACGCCGGTTCCCTGACCGCTCTTATGAAGGCTTGGTATACCAACGGCGGTGAACCGATGCACTCGAAGAATGTCACCAACATTCTCCTCATCGGCATCGATTCCGACTCGAAGCTGTCCGACTCCATGATGGTGCTGTCGGTCAATCGCCTCGAAAAAACCATGTCTCTGGTGTCCTTCTACCGTGACAGTTACACGTACATGGAGACGGAGACCGGCGCGTCGGCGTTCGCCAAAATGAACGCGGCGTACTATTACGGCGGCGCGGAAATGGTTCAGGACGTCATTGAAAAGGACTATAAAATCACCATCGATGACTACGCGCTGGTCGGCTATGACTCCTTCCCGAAACTCATTGACGCCCTTGGCGGTGTGGACGTGGAAGTCACCGAAGCCGAAGCAAACTACCTCAACAAGACCTGGAAAAAGTGGACCCGTACGGGCAAGAAGATCCAGTTCAAGGCCGGGAAAATGCACATGGACGGCGAGCACGCCCTCATGTTCGCGCGCATCCGGAAGCTCGACTCCGACATCAACCGGACCGAGCGTCAGCGCCGCGTGATCACGGCAATCATGAAGGAGTTCAAGTCAGCTTCCCTGTCCGATGTGAACAAGGCGATGAACGCGATCCTGCCCGAAATCAAGACGTCTATGCGCAAGTCCGAAATGCTGGACCTCGCCTCGGATGCCGTGACTCAGGGCTGGCTCAAGTACCCGCTGTCTCAGGCAGTCATGCCTCCGGTCGAGTACTGTAAGGAAGGCTATGCCGGCGACCAGTGGATCTGGATCTGTGATTATGAAGGCGCGGCCTACGAACTGCAGAACATGCTGTACGGCCAGTCCAATATCACGCTGGCAGAAGACCGCAAGAACGCCCTGGACTTCTCGAACGGTAAGACCATGACCACGACCCGCGGCGCGGGCGCGGGCAACTATACCTACACGACCCGCCCGGCGGCACAGAACGGCGGCGGTCAGGGCTCCTACCAGTCCACGACGTACGCGACCACCCAGAGCGGTGGCGGCGCCTGGTGGAACCAGACCACGACCCAGAATGCCGGCGGTTCCACGACCGGCAGCGGCGGCGCGAACCCCTGGTGGGGTGTCTGGACCACGACCCAGGCACAGACTTCGGCTGCCAACCCGAACCTCGGAGAACAACAGTAAGAATGACAGGCCGAGCCATGCGCTCGGCCTGTTTTGAAAGGATAAACCCTATGGCAGAATATCTCAAAGATCCGGTGTATGTCACCGGTCATCAGAACCCGGATACCGACTCCATTGTGTCGGCCATTGCCTATGCGGCGCTGCGCAACGCTCTGGGAGACCGGGAATATGTCGCGGCGCGCCTCGGCAATGTGTCCGATGAAACGCAGCGCGTGCTGGACCGCTTCGACGCGGAGCCGCCGGTGCTCATCAACAACGTCCGCACCCAGGTGCGGGACCTGCAGTATGACACACCGCCCGCCATGGACCGCAGTGTCACGGTCTTCCACGCGTGGGAGACCATGAAGCAGGGTGCGAACTCCCCGTCGGTCATTCCGGTCGTAGAGGATGACGGCACCCTCTTCGGCATGCTGACGAACGGCGACATCGCGACCCATTCCATGCAGACGGTCGACCGCCCGCACGTGGACAACGTGCCCGTTTACAACCTGCTTTCCGTTTTGGAAGGGCAGATCGTCAACCAGCCCGAGGCGGTTCCGGAGCAGATCTCCGGCGATGTGATCATCGCCGTTCCCACCGCCCATGAAGGCATGATCTTCAACAATCCGGAGAGCATCGTCGTCTGCGGCCAGCAGCCGGACATGGTCCGCCATGCGCTGGACCTCGGCGTGAACGCGGTGGTCATCTGCCAGGCGGATGTGCCGGAGGAATTCCGCAACGACACGTCGAAAACCCTGATCATCACATCGCCCCTGTCCGCCTACCGGGCGGCGCGGCGCGTGAACCTCGCGCTGCCGGTGGACCGCATTTGCGCCTCGGAAGACCTGCAGCTGTTCCACCTTGACGACTATCTGGATGATGTCCGGGACGTCCTTTTGAATTCCCGGTACCGCGCGTACCCCATCGTCGACGAGAATGACAAGGTCGTCGGCACCATGGGTCGGTACCATGCCATCCGTCCGAAGCGGAAACGCGTCGTGCTGGTGGACCATAACGAGCTGTCCCAGACGGTCCCCGGCTTGTCGGAAGCGGAACTGCTCGGCATCATCGACCACCATCGTCTGGCGGACATCCAGTCCACCGCGCCCATTTTCTTCCGCAATGAGATCCTCGGTTCCACCGCCACCATCATTTCCGGCATGTACCAGGAGAAGGGCATCATGCCGTCGAAGAAAATCGCGGGCCTGCTGGTCTCGGCCATCATTTCGGATACGGTCATGTTCAAATCGCCCACGTGCACAGAGCATGACAAGGTCATCGCGGAGCGCATGGCGCGCATTGCCGAAGTGTCCCTTGAGGAAGTCGGGAACATCGTCTTTGCGAGCGGGAACCTCGACAAGCCGGTGGAAGAGATCATCTTCACGGACTTCAAGGAGTTCCTCATTGCCGACCACAAGCTCGGCATCGGACAGATCACCGGTATCAACTCGGGCGATCTGCTCGAGAGACGCGAGGAGATTCTGTCTGCTATGCAGGCGCGCAAGGACGAACGCGGTTACGACTATATCCTTCTTATGCTGACCGACGTCTTAAAAGAAGGCACGGAACTGCTTTACATCGGTGACGACCAGACCATTACGAACGCCTATGGCGTCCCGGCCTCCGATAATGCCGTCTTCCTGCCGAAGGTCATGTCCCGTAAAAAACAGATCGTCCCCCGCCTGTCGGAACTGTGGGGTTGATATTACAAAAAGAAAAGAGCTCCCAAATGGGAGCTCTTATTTTTTGTTTACTTTTGCGGGAAGACGACCGTCAGGAGCATTTTGAAGCGTTCCGGGGCGTGGACTGCGTGGGGAATGCCGACGGGCATGACGATGGACTCGCCCTCTTTGACCAGGTAGGGAACGCCGTCGATCGTGAACTCTCCGGTGCCTTCGAGGACCTGCACAAGCGCATCGCCTCCGGCTGCATGGGTGGAGATGCCTTCGCCCGCGTCGAACGAGAACAGTGTGACGCCGGCGCCGTCCGTCATGGAGAGCGTGCGGCTGACGACCTCTCTGTCACCGTATTGAACGAGGTCTTTCAACGTGAGGACCGTGCTTTTCTCGATGTTTTTGAGGATTTCCATGAGGTGCCTCCTTATGTAAAGCTGGTTTCAGTATAAACGGAATTTGCACCGGTTTCTGTTGCTATGGCAACAGAAATGTTTTGTCGAGGAGTCGGACCGTTTTTCCATCCAGCTGAAGAATGCCGTCCTCCTGCATGCGGGACAGCTCCCGGGAGAGGGCACTGCGGTCGACGTAAAGAAAGTCCGCAAGTTTCGAGCGATTCATGGGCAGTCGGATGGTGCCATCCGGAGCCTGCGGCAGCTGCTGCAGATAGACTTTGATCTTATCGCGCAGGCGCCGCTGGCTCAAAATGCGGACGCGCATGTTCAAAAACTGCATCCGCCGCGCGAATTCCTGCAGCAGGTTTTTCGTGAACTGTGAAACGACGGGTGAATCGGTGTCTTCGGAAAGAAGGGTCGTAAAGTCGAGGAACAAAACGCGGCAGTCCGAAAGGGCGCACAATTCCATGGGAGAGTTCTTTTTGCCGGAGAGTTCCATGGCGGCGCCAAACAGATCGCCTTCCGACAAATGGATGAGGCTAACCAGGTTGAAGTCCTCGTCACAGAAATGCAGTTCCGCTGTTCCTTCCAGCATGACGCCGGACAGCCGGTGGCTCAGACCTTCGCTGTAAATGATCTCGCCTTTTTGGAACGTTTTTTCCACACCGTTCATGTTTTCCAGCAATTCCGGCAGCGCCTCGGCCGAAATGTTGGAAAACAAGGGGCTTGCCGCTAAAACGGTTCCCGGTTTTTTCATAAAGTCACCCGTTTTCTTTTCGATTGTTGCAATGGCAACAGAATTTTGTCTCCGGTTAGGGTATTCTAACTGACAGAAGAGTTAGCGAAAGCAAACTTATAATGTAACTATTTTACGAAGAATACGGCAGAAAAGCAAATGAAAGAAAGAGGCATTCTTATGCAGGCACTCGGCATCGATATCGGCACCTCCACGGTCAAACTGGCCCTGGTTTCCGGGGGCGATGTACAACGCGTCTGGTCCGCCCGCCACTACGGCCGCATCAAAGAAACACTGATGGACGGTCTGTCGGAAATGGCGGTCACGGAAGAGCCTGTGGCGGTCTGCGTCACGGGTTCCGGTTCAGCGCGCCTGCCGGGCCTTCCGGTGCTCGGGGACATTCCGGCCATTGTCGAAGGTGTGAAGTGTCTCGTGCCGGAGGCCGGCAGTATCGTGGAGATCGGCAGCCAGGGTTCCCGCTTCATTACGAACTTAAAGCAGGGGGCTCCGGAGTTTGCCGTGAACGAACATTGCGCCGGCGGCACCGGTTCTTTCTTTGAAGACCAGATGAACCGCCTGGGGCTGCGCATCGACAACTTCTCCGAGACCGTGGACCGGGCGACCTCTGTTCCGCGGCTGTCCGGGCGCTGCGCGGTTTTTGCCAAAACCGACATTACCCACCGGCAGGCGGAGGGCGTGTCCACCCCGGACATCCTGAACGGCCTCTGCTATGCCATGGTGCGAAACTATAAAGCGACGATCGTGCGTTCCCTGCCGGTCGAAACGCCGGTGGTCTTTGCCGGCGGTGTGACGGAGAATACCGGCGTCGTCCGGGCTCTGCAGGACGTTTTCGAACTGGCGGAGGGGGAACTCATGGTCCCTGAACAGGCGCTCTTTGCCGGCGCCATCGGCGCGGCGCTGTCCGCGGAAGAAGGCTCTGCCCGGACGTTTGCGGAACTGACGGCCTTTGTGGAGACCTGCGAGGAAACGTCCCCGCTCGCCAAGCCGCTCGAACCGCTGACCCTGGCCCCCGGCACGGTCCTGACCGATCCGCCCGCAACGGAGGCCATCCCGGAGGACGGCGTGGTCCTGGGCATTGACATCGGCTCCACCTCCACGAACCTGGTCCTCACCGACCGGGAGGGAAACCTTGTGGATTTCCAGTACCTGCGAACGTCCGGCAATCCGGAGCGCGCGGTGCGCACCGGTCTTGCGAACATCCGCAAAAAGTACGGGGAAATAAGCTTCCTCGGTGTCGGGGTCACGGGCTCCGGCCGCACGCGCATCGGGCAGATGCTCGGCGCGGATACGGTGCGCGATGAGATCACCGCCCAGGCAAAAGCCGCGGCCCGCGTGGACCCGCTGGTCGACACGGTCTTTGAAATCGGCGGACAGGACTCCAAATACATTTCCATCAAAGACGGCGACGTCAAAGACTTCATGATGAACAAGATCTGCGCCGCCGGCACCGGCTCCTTCGTGGAGGAGCAGGCCGCCCGCATGGACATTGCGCTGAAGGACTTCGGTCCCATGGCGCTGTCGGCGGAACATCCCTCAGACCTCGGCGAGCGCTGCACCGTCTTCATTGAGACCGCCATTTCCTCGGCGGAGGCGGAAGGCGCCGAAAAGAAAGACATCGCAGCCGGTCTCTGCCATTCCATCGTCAAAAACTACTTACATAAAGTCGTTGGCAACAAGCCGGTCGGGGAGCATATCGTCCTGCAGGGCGGCATCAACTACAACCCCGGCATTGTCGCGGCTTTCCAGTCCGCTTATGGCGACAAAGTCCATGTATCGCCCTGCTTCTCCATCAGCGGCGCCTACGGCGTCTGTCTGCTGACACTCGAACAGGCTGATCTTGGACATTCCACGTTCAAGGGCTTCGATTTCGATGAAAACCTCATGGCCGACGCGGAACTGCCGGAACACGTGAAGGAGAACATCGCCTTCTATGAAAAGAGCGAGGCGTTTTTAACACGCGGTTACACCGGGAAACTCGACCCGGACAAGAAGACGGTCGGCATTCCGTACGCGCTGCTCATCCACCGGCTGTTCCCCATGGTCTTCACCTACTTTACGAACCTTGGGTACAACGTGCTGCTGTCCGACCCGACCAACGAGGAGACCATTGCGGCCGCCCAGGCCTGTGCCGTGGGCGAGACCTGCTACCCGGTCAAACTCATTTACGGTCACATGAAACAGCTTGTGGACAAGGGCGTGGACTACCTGTTCCTGCCGTCCGTCCGCACCATGAAGCATGTGAACGCCTACCATTCCCACCCCTACGGCTGTGTTTACATGCAGACCGCCGCCATCTCCATTGCGAAGAACATGGGACTGGAAGAGAAGGGAATCCAGCTTTTGAGCCCGGTCCTGGACCTCGACATGGGCATGCCGACCATGGGTAAAACGTTCATCGGCATGGGCGTCATGCTCGGCCACCTGCCGCCGGTCGCTATGAAGTCCTTGCTGAAGGGCGCGAATGCCATGCGGGAGTACATCGCCACCATGGAACAGTGGGGCGAGGAACTGCTGTCGCATATTTCGCCGGACGAAAAGGTGCTGGTGCTGGTCACAAGGCCCTACGGCATCAACGACCCGGTCCTCAACATGCAGGTCCCGCGGCTGCTCTTAGAACGCGGCTACAAGGTCATTACGAACACGCACATTCCGGGCCACGACGTGGACCTTTCCAAAGACTACCCCGGCATGTACTGGCCCTTTGGAGAACACATCCTGTCGTCCGTCAAACTCATCAAAAACCACCCGAATCTGTACATGGTGTACCTGACGAACCACGGCTGCGGGCCGGACGCCATGCTGTCCCACCTTGTGGCGGAGGAAATGGGCGACAAACCCTACCTGCAGATCGAAGTGGACGAACACTTCTCCAAAGTCGGTGTCATTACGCGTATCGAGGCGTTCCTGAACAGCCTTGAGAGCCGCCCGCCGGCAGAACTGCCGGAAGGTTTTGAAATCCGCGATGTTGCCCATGACCCCGCATTCCTCGCGCCATCCGTCCCGTCCCTCTGGGGCGAGGAATCTCCGGAGGACTTCGCACTGCCGGAGCCGACCGGCGTCAAAGCCGCAGTCGGGAAACTGCCGCCCGTCAAACTGGTGAAGACCCTGCCGAACCGGATTCTGACCGGCGGCACCCAGGACCACCACAAGACGAAACCCGCGGTCTCCCGCCCGGTGAATGTGGCGGACTCCGCAAGTGCCGTGACACTGTATATCCCGCCGCTCGGCGAGTACACGGCGCCGCTGAAAACCTATTTCAAAGACGCCTACGGCCTGGACGTCTCGGTCATGCCGGAGCCGGACACCGAAGTGCTTGCCCTCGGGCGGAAAGAGACGAGCACGAAGGAATACCTGACCTATACCGCTACGGCCGGTATGGTCCTGGCGGCCGCGAACCGCCTGCCGGACGACCGGACCGGGACCGCCTTTCTCGTTCCCTCCACGAACGGCTCCGAGGCGGACGGCATTTATCACCAGCTGGCGCGCAACCTGCTGAACGCGCGCGGATATGGGGATGTCGGCATGGCGTCTCCGGTTCTGGAGACCCTTCCGAAAATTCTTTCAGACGAGCGGGCAGACCTTTTGTTCCGTGCCGTTCTTGCCGGTGACCTGCTTTATGCGGCGCCGTTCTCGGAGCGAGACACCCTGCGGGACAAACTGCTGGCAGACGGCGTGCCGTCTGTTACTGCCCTGCAGGAAGCTGCTGACACCATTGGCGCATATCCTGCTTCCGGTCGCCGCCTGGCCGCGGTCGGCACGCCCATGTGCCTGACGACGCTGGATTCCGGTGTCCTCGACACGCTGGAACAGGAAGGGGAAACGCTGCTTCGACAGCCGCTTGCCGAATACCTCTGGTTCCTGTGGAGTGACAGCGGGGACAACCCGGACTGGGACGAAGCGTCGGCACGCGCTCTCATGGGAGAACTGTCCCGCCGTCTCGGAGCCCGCAGCGCTTTCTCGGCAGAGCCGGAACGTCTCGGCGCTCTGGCGGACCGCAACCTGCGGTATTTCGCCGGCGCCAACGGCCGCTACCGCTTCGCGAAAACGGTGGAAGCTTCCCGCACGGCGGACGCGGTCCTGACCTGCACCCCGCGGTATGAGAACACCGATACCATCCTTGACATGCGGGATCTTTCGGCCTCTTGTACATCGCCGCTGTTCCGCATGCAGCTCGACAATGACTGGGATGAAGCCGCCTGGGCCCGCCTGCGCTCGTTCCTGTTCTACATCCAACCGGTATAAGGCATACTATGTTTTATATAGAGTAAGAAACCAGACACAAATTTTTAGGAGGAAACTACCATGTCCAAGACCATCGACCTCAACAACTCTGTCTATGAGATCACCAAAGACGAAGAAGTGAAGAAGATCCTCGTCGACCTCGGGTTCAAGCCGATCGCTTTCCCGCCGGCACGCGCTACCATGGGCCGCATCATGACCGTCCCGAAGGGCTGCCGCATTACGGGCATCCCTTATGAGAACGTTGTCGCGGCTCTTGAAAAGGCAGGCTACGAAGTCAAATAAAAGAAGAAAGCTTTTACTTGACACCAAAGACGCTCGGCTCGATAATGATATCGAACCGAGCGTTTTTATGACACAACACGTGTCTGGAAAGGAGCCATCATGGCAGATAAACGGATGCGGAGCGCGAATTTTATCCCGCTCCTCCATGACTATTTCAACCAGACCCGGAAACCGGAGGGCAATCTCGGCAAAATGATGCTGAAGGGCATGAACTCCGGTCACGCGAAACTGGCGGACTGGGGCCTTGGCCTTCTGCCGAAGCTGAGCGTCCAAAACGCGGTCGATCTCGGCTGCGGCGCCGGCGGCAACGTCGCGAAACTCGCGGACAAGTATGACGCCCATGTTACCGGCGTGGACTACTCGGAACTGTCCGTCGAGGCCTCGAAGAAAACGAACGCGAAAGCGGTCAAAAAAGGAACCGTCGACATTCTCGCGGGCGATGTATCCGCGCTGGACCTTCCGGACAGCACGTATGACCTTGCAACAGCGTTTGAGACCATCTATTTCTGGCCCGGCCTGGAAGACTGCTTTAAAGAAGTCTTCCGTGTCCTGAAAGATGGCGGCACCTTCCTCATTGTCAATGAGTCTGACGGCACGGACCGGACGGCAAAGGCATTCCAGAAGATCATCGATGGCATGGAACTCCACACCGCCGAAGACATTGCAGAGGCTCTCAAAGCAGCCGGTTTCTCAAAGGTCGAAAGCACGCACCACAAAAAGAAACCGTGGCTCACGGTCGTCGCCACAAAATAAGAAAAAAAGAGCAGACACGTTGGTGTCTGCTCTTTATCATTTGTTGAAATTATTTGACGGCTTCCGCGTATTTCGCTTCGACCGCTGCCCAGTCGATGACTTTCCAGATCTCTTCGAGATACTTCGGGCGGAGGTTTTTGTATTTCAGATAGTAGGCATGCTCCCAGACGTCAATGCCGAGGATGGGCTCATTGCCGGTGCCTTCGATGACAGGGTTGTCCTGGTTCGGGCTGGAGGAGACGACGAGGTCCCCGTCCGGCGTGACGGACAGCCAGGCCCAGCCGGATCCGAAACGAGTGGCGCCGGCTTTATTGACGGCCTCTTTCAGGGCGTCAAGCGAACCGAAGGTGGCGTCGATCTTCTCGGCAAGCTCCCCTTCCGGCGCGGCTTTCGCGTTCGGAGAGAGGATGGAGAAGTACAGGTTGTGGTTGAAATATCCGCCGCCGTTATTGCGCAGGGTGTTGCGCAGGGCGTCGTCTTCGACCTTATCAAGGCCCTTCATGACACAGTAAATGCAGGCGCCTTCGTCAAACGGAGCGTTTTCCATGGCCGCGTTCAGCGCGTTGGTGTAAGCGGCATGGTGCTTCGTGGAATGGGTCTCCATGGTCAGCGCGTCAATGACGGGTTCCAGTGCGTCGAACGCATAGGGGAGTTCATATTTTTCAAACATGGGGTAGCCTCCTTTGAAGTGTAGTTAGCGTTGGCTAACAGATTATACCATAAAAAACCGCCCTCTGTATAGAAGGCGGTTTGTCGGATTTGGAAATGTTTATTTGGCGGCGACGAATTCCAGGCCGAAGTATTCGAAGAGTTTTTCAAGAGCGATCTGCTCGTCGGATTTCTTTTCGGTCTTCTTGTCCTTGGAAGTGTCGTCTTTCTGGGCCGATTTGTCTTTGTAGTTCGGCCAGTAAGAGGACTTCGCAACAGAGGCGCGCTGCGAGGAGCGGCTTGCCTTGTTGGCGGGGCGTTCGAAGTCATAGCAGAAGCGATAACCGGCGTTGTAGGCGCCGTCCGCACTGTTTGCGACGTTTTTCAGGGTGTTCAGGACACTGGAGTAGCTGTTGCGAAGTTCATAGAGAAGGAACTTGACCTGCCCTTCAACAGAGGATCGGCTGTAGCCGTTGCGGTCGCAATAGCTGAAGAGGTTGGAGCGGCGGGAGCCGGTCCACTGGCAGAGGCCGTAGGCACCGGAGGTGCTGCCTGCCGAGGGGTTGAAGCTGCTCTCTTTTTCAATGTTGGCCATGATGCCGCAGGCGGCTGCCGAGGAGAGCCCTTCGCTGACGAGTGTATTGTAGACTTTGTCTTTGTTGCTGGTCGCGAATGCCGGGACTACGCAGATGGCCATCGTGGCAAGGACCAGCGCCATACTCAGAATGAGTTTCAGTTTTCGCATATTTCATGCTCCTTTCACAAGGTGTTTTGCCATGTGTTCGGTTCATTTCCTATGCTTCTCTTTGCGTGTTGGGTTGTGTAGGGAAAACGCAGCCAAAAAAACCAGGGCGAGAAGCTCAAATCCGTGTTGTATTAAATGCATAAAAATCGGGCTGCTGTTTTGTGCAAAACACCATCTGACGTGCCAACACTTTACCATGGGTCCCGAAATGGGTCAATGTGAATAATGACTGACATTTTCGCCGCTCATTTGTTCGCTCTTTGTGCAGGATTTACGGCAAACGAACAAAATTCAACATAACGTCTGTTATAAATTAAGCTGAAAAATGTCAAAAATCGGCTGAAAAGTTACAAATCGATTGCAAAAAAAGACAAAAAATTACCTCCCGTTTGGGAGGTAAAAGCATATATTTTTCAAGATATTGTGGCAAGAAGATCGGATGGTTCCTACCGCTTGATTTCTGTTGTATGTCGCCGGTCGCCCGGCAGGTTCTCCGGGCAGGATGACTCTATACATATTATATATAGAATCTCCGGCTCATTTCATCCGGCGAAACTGCGACGGAGTTACTTCGAATTCACGTTTGAAGGCGGCGCTGAACTTGGAGGGGTTTGTGTATCCAACGGAAAGCGCGATGTCGGAGGCGGAGCGGTCCGTTTCCCGAAGCAGGTCCGCCGCCGCGTGCATCCGGTATTTTCGCAGCCAGGTCGAAGCACTGTGTCCGTAGACCGCTTCAAAGTAACGATTGAGGGAAGACAGGCTGATGCCGTGCTCCTCAGCGATCGCCTGGAAATCGTGTTTCCGGAACGGGTTTTGAACCAGCTGCTCGTGGACGGTTTCCGCCAGACGATACTGGGCCGACGTATAATAGACCTTTTTTTCGGCCTGGGGCAGGAGCGCCCGATCGAGGTAAAGGAGGATCTCCATCAGGTGGATCTTACAGACCGCGACATCTTCCGAATCGAGCGTCCCGAGACGCATCATCAGTTTTTCGAGATGAGGGTCGTGGTAAAAAAGCGCCTGGTGGGTCTCCAGGATCCGCTGCCAGCGCTCCGTGGAAAATCCGGTCTGCCGAAGCAGCGCGAATTCCGCCTCTTCCAAAAGATCCATGGAAAAGAAGAGGTGAAAGCCTTCATAATAGCCCAGCGGGTAATAATATTTGTCCGGAGAAAAGTCGATCAGTCCGATGTTGAACGTTCCCGGCACCACGACAGCGGATCGCCCGGTGTCGTTCCAGCACTCGCAGCGCCCGGCAGTGCAGAAATTCAGAGAGACCCAGTTTCGGATCTCCGGAGAAAGAAGCGACAGGTCGTTGTCCAGTTCAAGGGTCCGGACGTCGTTTCGGTTCAGTATGAGCATGGGCGAGTTAATGATATTGGAAAAAGGGAGCAGGGGAGAGTCGGTGTGAACAGCCATTACGGGAACCTCCGCATATATTTTTCTCCCATTATAGCACACAAGTTAGCGTATGCAAACTCGTGAAAATACGGAGCAATAGCGAATTCGAGTGGAGATTCGGAGTAGAGACGGCCGTCGGATCCTTAATACAATATAAACAACCCAATTCGGGTAAAAAGAATTAATAGGAGGAACACCCATGAAAAAACGCTTTTCTTTAAGAGCGCTTCTGTCCCTGTGCGTGGCGGTGGCGATGTGTATCGCCCTTGCTATCCCGGGTTTCGCGGTCGACGCGACCAGCTCGGCAACCAAGACAGAGAGCTCCAATTCGCTCTTCGCCGGCGGCTCCGGCACGAAAGCGGACCCCTATGAGATCTCGACGGTCGGGCAGCTGCTCGCCATCAACACGGACCTCGGCGGCAACTATGAACTGGTCAACGACATCGACTTCTCCGGCATCGACGCATGGCTGCCCATCGGCTACTACAGCATCGACATCGAGGCCATGCTGTCCGGCTCTGAAGAAGTCCCGGCAGCGCTTGCCTTCCACGGCACCTTCGATGGCAACGGCTACACCCTGAAAAACCTTGAGATCGTCTCCGCCAACATCATGGCGGGTGCCGTCTTCGGCTTCACCGGCGGCGATGCGTATCTGCACGACGTCAACCTGGAAAATATTTCCACGACGTCCGGTCTCTGCGCCGGTTCCCTCGTTGGCTGGGCCAGCGGTAACACCGTGATCGAAAATGTCAAAGCTAATAACGTAAAAGCCAGAGCCATCACGATGGTCGGCGGCCTGTGCGGCAGCTCCAACGGTAACGTTACCGTGAAAAATGCCACTGTCACCAACGGTTCCGCTACTGCGGGTGTCTCCCTGCTGGACGGTGCCCTTGAGCTGGCCGAGAGCTATGGCCAGGCCGGCGGTATCATCGGCGGCGGCGACTGCACGTCCTTCGAGAACTGCAAAGTCAAGAACTTCAGAGTCACGGATAAGATCGCTCGGAACGACGGTTTCGGCGGCCTCTCCGGCTGTGCCAATGAGGCGAAGTACATCAAGAACTGCAGCGTTGAGAACGTGACCATCAAGGCGAAAGCCGGCGCGGTCGCCTCCATTGGCGGTCTGACCGGTTTCACCGGCACGGAAGCGGGCATCAAGAAGGCCGCGAAACGCACCGTCGTTTCCGGCTGTACGGTCAAGAATGTCAAGATCGTTGTCTCCGATGAAGCGGAGCGCGTCGGCGGTCTCATCGGCGGCGGTACTTATCGTTCCGACGAACAGTCCCAGCCCTTCGCGTTCCTGATTCAGAACTGCAAAGTCGAGAACGTGACCATCAAGACCCACGGCAAGTATGTTGGCGCAGTCCTCGGTTATCAGCCGAAGAACTCCGCGGTCAAGTCCACGACCGTGAAGAACGTCACGCTCAACGGCAAAGCGTTCACGAAGAAAGTCGGCGCTTCCATCAAGGCCGTCCCCTATACGGAACTGACCACTTTCGGCATGAGCATGAGCCTGTAAATCATTTGCCTGATCGGAGCCAAAACGGCCCCTCGGAGCAGACGAAACAACCGTAATAATATTATAATGAATCGTCAGTTAGCACTCGCTAATTGGCGATTCATTTTGTTTTCAAGTGTTAGAAAGAGAGTGAGAACTTATGTCCAAAGCCCTTCCGACCAAATGGAGCGGAAAGGAAGTCGGCGTCACCATCGGCTACGGTTTCCTCCTGCTCCTCTGTTACTTTGCGGCCGACTGCCTCGGCTTCCTCGGCCCGACCATGTGGATCTACGGCAGCGCCATCATGACGCTCGTCGCGGGCATCCCGTACTTCTACATCGCGGCCCGTGAGCCCCGCTACGGCACCTTCACCATCGTCGGCATCCTCTTCCTGCTGTACGGCCTGCTGGGCGGTTCTGTCAGCAACCCGCCGTATCTGATCCTCCTGCTCATCGGGCTTATCCTGCCGGACCTCATCCGTATGGCGATGGGCTATCAGAGCTTCCTCGGCACCCTGGTCAGCTTCGTGGTCTTCGCCTTCTCGAAGATCGGCGCGCCGATCAACGTCTGGGTCATGCCTGACTGGTGCCACGGCCAGGCCATCGAGGAGATGGGCGAGGAATACGCGGACGCTCTGGTCTACGGCCATGCCGGCGCCCTGCAGTGCATCCTCTTCCTCGTCGCCGTTCTGGCGGCTGCCGTCCTCGGCGCGTACATCGCCAAAGCGGTCCTGCGGAAACCCCTGACCAAATACGGCATGCTCGCCGCCCCCTCGGCCTCCGACACGGAAGCCGCTGCGTAACAATATCGGTTATAGAAAGAAAACACAAAAGGGCTCCGGTCTTACGACCGGGGCTCTTTCTGGTTTCGTTTATATTCGAGGGGTGGGACCCCGTACTCGTTTTTGAAGGCGGCGGCGAATTTGCTCTGGTTCTCGTAGCCGACGTCGAGGGCGACGTCCAGGACGGAGCGCTTTTGCGTAGAGTCCAGCAGCAGTTCGGCTGCTTTGCGCATGCGTTTCTGCCGCAGATAGGAGGCGATGGTCCGCCCGTAGACGCTTTTGAAATACATTTTCAGGCTGGTCTCGGAGACGCCGAACTGTTCACTGAGTTCCGCCAGCGTCCAGGTCCGTTTCAAATTCTCCGTAATGAGGGCCTCTACCTGTTCGGCGATGCGCATCTGCCCACCCGTGAACATGGCGCGGCGCTGATCCCGGAAGGGGTCCTCCCCGTATTGCAGCGCCCGAAACAGTCGCAGGGTCTGGAGTCGGGCCTCCGCGAGGCCCTCTTCAGACAGGCCGTCGTCGTAGAGTTCCCAGATCGTTTGAAGCGCGTCCAGGACAACGCCCTCCGCGATGCCGATCCGCGTCTTGCGGCGCAGGCTGTACCGCTCGAAGACGGCGCCCGGGTCCGCCCCGAGCAGCGCGCGGAACGGGTGGTCTTCCGCCAGCAATTCGGGAACGATGAAGTACTCCAGCCCGTCGTACATGCCCTCTGGGTAGAGGAAGTCCTCCTTCGCGAACAGGGAAGAGAGCGATATATCGCCCTGGTTCTGGATGAAATAGTGGTCGTTCCCGGAGCCGATCTTGCAGCTGCCCGCGGACGAATAGTTCAGGATGAACGTGTGGTCCGTGACTTTGTCATCCATCTGCCCCCAGCCCTCGTTGGGCCAGCGGGGCGACCGGATGTGGATGAACATCAGTTTGACGCCGGGGAAGAGGTCGTAGAGGTGGACCTGCCCGTTCGGGTCCAAACTGAGGATCTGTGTGGAGCCGTCGGCCCGGGTGCGGATGTCCGGCGACAGTAGGATACTCATAGTAACACCGCCTTTTTTCAAGGATACCACAGGGTGTGTGCTATCGCAAGAAAAGAGAGCGTAAAGCCGGCACCTTTTCGGAGCAAAACTGCCTTTTTGGAGCGGGGGAGCAAACGAGCGCGATGCTATACTTATAATGTTAGACAAGACGAACCTGAAAGGGGGTTGTTTCCTTTGGCCAAAGATACGAAGCCGAAGAAACCCAAAACCGAAAAACCGCCGAAAGAGCCCTCGGCCTTCGGCTGGATCTTAAGCCAGGCGGGAGAGCACAAGCCGAAGTTCGTGCTCAGTGTCATCCTCGCTGTCTGCGGCGTCGTCTGCTCCGTCGTGCCGTACCTGTTCGTCGCGCAGATCGTCCACGCGATGATGGCGGGCGTTACCGCCCTGTCGTATTATGCGCTGCGCGCGGGGCTCATCGCCCTGTTCTGGCTGTTCCGGGTCATCTTCCACGCCCTGAGCACCGCCACGTCCCACAAGGCGACCTTCGCCGTCCTCGGGGAGATCCGTAAAGCGGCACTGGACAAGCTGACCCGCATGCCCCTCGGCACGGTCCTGGACCGGACCGCCGGGGGCCTCAAGAACATTTTAGTCGAGCGCATCGACTCCATCGAAACGACGCTCGCGCACATCGTGCCGGAGATGACGGCGAACCTGCTCGTCCCGGTGCTTGTGCTCATCTACATCTTCACGATCGACTGGCGCATGGGCTTCGCCTCCCTCGTCACGGTGCCGCTGGGCCTTGCCTGCTATATCTTCATGATGGCGGGCAGCCAGAAGTTCTATGAGCGCACTGTAACCGCGGCGAAGGAGCTGAACAACACGACGGTCGAGTACATCGAGGGCATCCAGGTCATCAAGGTCTTCGGGAAAACGAAGTCCAGTTATGAGAAGTTCGTCCGGGACGCCAAAGAGAATGCCTCCTCCTTCGTGGACTGGATGCGGGCCTGCATCCTGCCCATGACCTTCGCCCTGGTCATCATGCCAGCAACGCTGGTCTCCATTTTGCCCATTGGCGGCCTGCTCGTCAAAAATGGCAGCCTGTCCCCGGCGGACTTCGTGACCATCATCATCCTCGGCGTCGGCCTCATCGCCCCGCTCGTCACAGCGATGAGCTATTCCGACGACATCCGCATGATGGGCACCATCGTCGGCGAGGTCCGCAGCATCCTCGACGCGCCGGAAATGGAGCGTCCGCTTTCGGGCGATGTACCGGAGAACAACGACCTTACGTTGCGCGACGTCCGTTTTTCCTACAACGACAAGGAAGTCCTCCACGGCGTGTCCCTGGACATCCCGGAGGGCGCCTATGTGGCGCTGGTCGGCCCCTCGGGTTCCGGCAAGTCCACCATCGCAAGGCTCATCGACTCTTTGTGGGATGTGGACGACGGGTCCATAACCCTTGGCGGAATGGACATCCGGAACATTCCGCTGGACGCCTATGCGGACAAAGTGGCATACGTCTCCCAGGAGAACTTCCTCTTTGATATGACGGTCCGGGAGAACATCCGCCTCGGCCGGGCGGACGCCACGGACGAGGACGTGGAAGAAGCCGCGAAGCAGTCCGGCTGCCACGAATTCATTATGGGGCTCGAGAACGGCTATGACACCGTCGTCGGCTCCTCCGGCGGACACCTGTCCGGGGGCGAGCGGCAGCGCATCGCCATTGCCCGGGCCATGCTGAAGGCGGCGCCCATCGTCATTCTCGACGAGGCCACCGCCTACACAGACCCCGAGAACGAAGCGGTCATCCAGCGCTCTGTAGCGCAGCTGGTCAAAGGCAAGACGCTCATCGTCATCGCCCACCGGCTGTCTACGGTCGCGGACGCCGACTGTATCTACCTGATCAATAACGGTTCCGTCGAAGCCTCCGGCAAACACCTGGAACTGCTTCAGACGAGTCCGCTCTACAAGTCCATGTGGGAGGCCCACATCGCCGCCCGGGACACGGATGAGACGCTGCCGGAAGGGGGTGTGGTCCATGCTTGACATCTTCCGCAAGTTCTTCGCCTTCTGCGGAGAGGAGGACCGCAAAAAGTTTTACCTTTCCATCGTATTGGGCCTGTTCCAGGCCATCTTCGACGCGCTGAAGATCCCGGCGGTCGCCGTCATGGTCCGCGCGCTCCTGAACGGTGCCGTCACGACGAAGGACATCCTGTTGTCGCTGGGCATCATGCTGGTGTCCATCGTCGGTGCCGGTCTCATCAAGTCGAAGGCCTCCATGCTCCAGACGGACGGCGGCTACAACGCCTGCGCGAACAAGCGCATCGAGATCGCCGAACACATGCGCTACCTGCCCATGGGCTACTTCAACCGCCGCAGCCTCGGGCAGATCACCTCCGTCACGACGAACGTCATGGAGAACCTCGAAAACGTGGCGACCCGCGTCGTCATGATGGTGGCGGAAGGTCTGCTGACCACCCTCGTCATCCTGCTCATGCTGTTTTTCTTCGACTGGCGCATCGCCCTCGTGCTGCTGTGCGGGTTTGTGCTCTTCCTGCTCGCCAATAACGCGCTGCAGAAGGCCGCCGGCCGCATGGCGGACTGGAAGATGGACACCGATGAGACCCTCGTCGAGAAGGTCGTCGAATACCTGCAGGGCATGGCGGAAGTCAAGGCGTATCACCTCGTCGGCGCCAAGTCCCGCGAACTGAACGCCGCCATCTCGGAAAACGTCAAGGCCAACACGGACATGGAGATGACCCTCGTGCCGCGGATGCTGGTACAGAGCTACATCGCCAAACTGACCGGTGCCGCCATGGTCTTCTTCTCCTGCCTGTTCTTCGTGCAGGGGACCATGGAGCCGCTCATCGCCATCGTCATGGTCATCTCGGCCTTTATCGTGTACGCGAGCCTCGAGTCCGCCGGCAACTACTCGGCGCTGCTGCGGATCGTCGACATGAGCGTGGACCGCGCCCAGGAGATCCTCGCCGTCCCGCAAATGGACCTCTCGGGCGATGTACGCACGCCCGCTACCCGGACCATCGAGGCAGAGGACATTACATTTAAATATGAAGAGAAACAGGTCATCGACGGCGTGTCCCTGACCATCCCGGAGAAGTCCACCGTGGCCCTCGTCGGCCCCTCCGGCGGCGGCAAGACGACCCTCGTCAACCTGCTCGCCCGTTTCTGGGACGTGGACTCCGGCGTCGTCCGCCTCGACGGCGTGGATGTCAAAGACTACGACATGGACTCCCTCATGGCGAACTTCTCCTTCGTCTTCCAGAACGTCTACCTGTTCAAGGATACCGTAGCGAATAACATCCGCTTCGGCCACCCGGAGGCCTCCGTGGAGGAGGTCATCGCGGCGGCGAAGAAGGCCTGCTGCCACGAGTTCATCACGGCGCTGCCCGACGGCTATGACACCGTCATCGGCTCCGGCGGCGCGTCTCTTTCCGGCGGTGAGCGGCAACGGCTGTCCATCGCCCGGGCCATCATGAAGGACGCCCCGGTCATCGTCCTCGATGAGGCCACCGCCAACGTGGACCCGGAGAACGAGAAGGACTTAATGGATGCCATCAAAGCCCTGACCGCGGAGAAGACAGTTGTGATGATCGCCCATCGCTTAAAGACGGTGGAGCACGCCGACAAGATCCTTGTCGTGGACAAGGGCCGCATCGTCCAGGCCGGCACCCACGAGGAACTCGTGGCCGTCCCCGGCATCTACCAAAACTTCATCGCCGCCCGCCGCGAGGCCGTCGGCTGGAAGCTGTAACACGAACTAGAAAAGACCCGCTCCGTAGAGCGGGTCTTTTTCTATTACATATTAATATAGCACGCACCCTGTGTAGGCAATGGTGCCGGGGCCGTAATAGTACTTGGCGTCGTTGTCTTTGCAGACGCGGGTGACGAACAGGCCGTAGGACTCCATGGAGGAGATGGCCTTGTCCGGGAACCGGCAGGGCTCGGGGTAGGCGCATTCCTTGCAGATGGTGCAGGCGCCCGCGCCGAGGACCAGCGCGTCCGGGTATTCCGCTTTCAGGCGGTCGGCAAACTCCGTCAGAGCAGACATGAGCCGCTGACCGGTTTTCATGTAAGTCGCGGTGTCGATGCGCTTTTCCGTTTTCCCGACACACTGCAAAAGGAGCCCGTGTTCATACCCTTCCATTTCCGCGGCGCACTCTTCGAGCGTTCCACAGGCGGGAGGACAGGTCCAGTTATGGTTGTAGGCGTGGCACTTGTCTTCCGCGCAGGTGTCCCGCACCCAGGTCTCCACTTTCAGTTTTGCGGGGTCCATGGGGTAGACTTCGTCGAATCCGCATTCTTTCGCGATGTGTTCCCAGTTTGCCATACCATCACTCCGTAAAGTTCATGTTCTTCGCGAAACTCTTCATAAAACCGGGCAGGTCGCCGAGCTCGATAAAGTCGATCTCTTTGACCAGTTCGGTGGTCAATTCAAACAGAGCAGGGTCACAGACCATCTGTTTGGCACCGACGCCGGCGGTGTTGCCGACCGCGGTGATCTTGCCGTCGAGGATGCCGGGGAGCAGCCCGATGCGGCAGGCGCTGTGGGAATCCATGAAACTGCCGAACGCGCCGGCAAGCAGGACCCGGTCGACCTCTTCGAGGCCGATGCCCAGCTGTTCTGCCATGAGTTCGACGCCGGCGGCAATGGCGCCTTTGGCGAGCATGACTTCCCGAATGTCGCTCTGGGACAGGTAGACGCCGTCTCTGAGCGGCAGGAAGCGTTCGCCGTCGATCTCTTCCGGGCTCGCGATCCGTCCGCGTTTGTTGATGGCTCCTTTTTCCAGGAAGACTGCGACGGCGTCGATGAGGCCGGAGCCGCAGATGCCTTTGGCGGGGCCGTCTCCAATGACGTGGCAGATGACCCGGTCGCCCTGCCGTTCCACGTGGTCGATGGCGCCGGGGGCGCCGCGCATTCCGAATTTGATCTTCGCGCCTTCCAGCGCGGGGCCGGCGGCGGTGGCGCAGGCGGTCATGCGGCCGTCTTTGGAGCGCATCGCCATTTCACCGTTCGTGCCGATGTCGACGAACAGGACGTTATCGGTTGCGTGGTGCAGGTCTGTGGCCAGGATGCCGGCAACGATGTCGGCGCCGACATACCCGGAGATGTCCGGGACCACCTGCAGGACCGCGTTCGGGCAGTCCCGGAGGTATTCCTTCGCCGGCACGACGTCTGTCTTCGTCAGAATCGGGGCAAAGGGAATCGTCACAAGATTCTCGGGGTCCAGCCCCATGAACAGCTGCTGCATGGCCGGGTTGCCGACGACGCAGACGCGGCGGATGTCGCGATGGTTTACTTTTGCCTTGCGGCAAAGCTCACGGACCATGCCGTTCAGTTCTTTGACAATGGTCTTCTGCTCCTGTGAGAGTTTGCCGTCACGGGCCAGCTGGATGCGGGAAATGACGTCCGCGCCGAACACGGTTTGAGGGTTTAAGTTGCTGACGACGGACAGTTCTTTGCCGGTCATGCCGTCGAGCAGGTAAGCCGCGACCGTCGTGGTGCCGATGTCCACTGCCAGCAAAAGGCCGTCGACTTCGGGGGCTGTGACAGACACCTCGCCGTTGCCGCCCGTAAGGACAGAGACCGTGTCCGCCTGCAGCAACTCAATGCTCATTGCCCGCCGGACATTCGTCTGACAGGCAAGTTCTTCTTTTCCGCCAATGAGGACTTTGCACTTTTTACAGGTGCCCTGCCCTCCGCAGGGAGCGTCAGGAGCAAGGTCGTACTCCTGCAAAACCTCCAATAAATTGCTGTCTTCCGGGACAGACAATACATGCTTTCCCGGAAGAACAGTCAATTCCACAAATTTGGTTTTCAAAGCTTACAGAAGGATGAGACCGACGACAAGGAACAGCTGGGCAATGCCGTTCGTTCCCTGTTCGATCCAGTTTGCCTTCGGGTCCGCGTTGTCCAGTTTCGAGGCAAAGACGCCCATAAGGCACATGCCGACGAACCAGAGCACGAAGCAGACGATAGAGGCGGGGCCGATGCCGGCAAAGGCGGCGCCCAGAGCAGCATGGCTGACGATGCAGCCGATGATGATGAGCAGGAAGCCGAGCGGCATGGTGTAACGCATCTGTACGAACATCCACCAGATGTTCTTCTGCTTCACCGCGACGATGATCTTCCACGCGACCTTGATGGCACCGCCAAGGAAGGCGATGAGCCCGCCGAGGATGATCAGCTTACTGAATTTGGCCTTCATGCCGAGGATGACCGCCGACACTGCGAAGAACAGGACGGGGATGGCATCGACCAGTGCAAGAGAGACCGAGAACCCTTCCGGGACGGAATCTTTGGTAATAACGTTTTTTTCTTTCTTTTCAGCCATTTTGGCACTACTCCTTTAACGGTAGTTACGCAGTAGCCCAGCCCTGGCAGACCGTAACGGTCTTCTTCGGAGAATATGCCCACTCGTCAGCGCCCATGTTCTTGCAGGCGTCTTCGGAGACGGGAGCGCCGCCGATGATGATCTTGACGTCGTCTCTCATGCCGGCTGCTTCAAAAGCGTCGATGGTCGCCTTCATGGAGTCGAGGGCAAGGGTCAGAACGCCGGAGAGGGCGATGATCTTGATACCTTCCGCTTTTGCGGTTTCGACGATTTTCTCGGGCGGAACGTCGATGCCGAGGTCGAGGACTTCAAAGCCGCCGGCTTCCAGCATGGCGCGGACAATGTTCTTGCCGATGTCATGCAGGTCGTCTTTGACGGTGCAGAGGATCATTTTGCCGACCTTCTGGTTGCCGTCACCGGACAGAGCGGGCTTGACGATGTCCATGGCTGCGGTGAGGATCTCACCGGCATAAATAAGGTCACCGACGAAATATTCGCCTTCTTCGAAGCGCTCGCCGACGATCTTCATGCCTTCCTGGCACGCGTCGAGGGCTTCGTTGACGCCTTCGCCGCCGTTGTCCATGACTTCCTGCATGAAGTCCATGAGTTCGTCTTCTTCAAGATCTGCCATTGCGTTGAGGATTGCGTTAGTATCCATAGTGATTTACTCCTTTAGGGTATTATTTGATGATGCCCTTCCGGAATGCGCGGTTGTATTTCCGACCGCCGGTATCTTTTCCGGTGAGAGCCTCATATGCATAGATTGCCCCCATCATCGTCGGACTGGCGGGGTCCAGGATACCGGAATCAAGTCCGGCGTCAAGGGCCTCGGCGACCGTGATCATGTTGACGTACTTTCTTGCAGGCATGCCGAAAGAGATGTTGGAAATGGCGCCCGTGACTTTGACGTCCGGTGCGTATTCATGGATCCCTCGGATACAGGTGCAGAAGTCTTCCAGAGCCGCGGGAACGGTCGACAGCGACATGACGCAGGGGTCGATGTGCAGGTTCGGCAGAGCGACGCCGAATTTGTCTGCTTTGTCGATGATGCGTTTGGCAATGTCGATCTTCTTCTGAGAGTCGAGCGGGATGCCGTCCTGGTCACAGGTCAGACCGACGACGTTCCAGTCCGTTCCGGCGATGAGCGGGAACAGGGTCTCGCACTTCGTGCCTTCTTCGTTGACCGAGTTGACCATACCGGGCTTGTTGACTTTGCCTTCTTCCAGGATACGGGCAAGGAGCTTCGGGTCCGGGCTGTCGATGCAGATTCGGGTATCGGTCTCGTCCTGCATGATGTCGAGCAGCCAGCACATCGCGTCATACTCCTCAGCGGGTTCGGTCGAGGGCGCGCAGTCCAAGAATTCCGGTTTGGCCGGCAGCTGTGCGCGGACACGCTCGCGAATGAGTTCTTCGTCTCTGTTTTCGATCGCAGTTTTGATCGAGGGGATCGCGCCGTTGATTTTTTCACCAATGATGATCATAGTTCTATACCTCCGTAGTGTTTAGCCGTCTCGCATGATTTGTAGAAGCAAAGGCATCAGCATCTTTTTCATGGGGCGGAAATAGAAGGGCAGCACAGCGTTGCACCATTTTTCATAGCCTTCCGGATAGGAGAGATACGGTTTCATGTTGTTCATTGTGTGCACCTCCTTATAATTTGTACTCGTTGACGAAGTCACAGATGGCTTTCAGGTTGTCGGACTTACAGTCGTTTTTGTAAGAGAGCATTTTGCCTTCCGACAGGATGAAACCGCCGTCTCTGGCGAGACCGTCGATGAGTTTCTTTGTATATGCGACACATTCATCGGTCGAAGCGTTGGCCAGCATGTCGGTGGTAAGGCCGCCCATAATGGCGCAGTTCGGACACGCTTCCCGGAACTCGAACGGGTCATCCTGCTCGAGGTGGAACGTAATGGTTCCTTTCGGGAAGTATTTGAAGTAATCCGCGTAACGGAGGATGGAACCTTCGGCGAAGATACGGACATTCATGCCGCGCCAGGCGTATGCTTCCAGCAGACGTTTAAGGCTCGGCCAGTAGAAACGTTCGAACTGTTTCGGGTTCATGATGTTGTGCGACAGCATGATGAGCGATGCATCGAAGCAGTACTTGTCATCGGCGGGGCCGTCTTTGTCATAAACGCCCTGGATGACGGGGTCGATGTATTTCGCGTCCCATTTCTCACAGAATTCGGCCATAAGGTCCTTGTTGCGGCGAAGCGCGACGGAGAGGTTCTTGATGCCAAGAAGGTTGGATTCCGCCTCTTCGATGCCGAACTGGATGGCGCCTTTGGCGGGGTTGTTCGGGGCAAGGGAGGGCACACCGTACTCGTTTTTCGCGAAGCTGCCCATCTTGATGATGAACATGGTGTACTTCATGTATTCCCAGAAAACTTTTCTCCAGGTCTCGATGTCCTTGTTTTCCCAGTCTTCCCCGTATTTTTCCGGAAGAATCTTTTCCCAGGTGTAGCGGGTCGGGTCTTCCAGATAATCCATGAGGGTGTCGACGGTGCAGTGCGCGTGGTCTTTGATGGCAACGGCGTCTTCGGTGTAGTAGTAATACCCTTCGGAGCCGAACGCCTCGGTCACGTTGAACTGATTCCGGATGCCGAGGTCCATAAGGCCGTCGACCTGATAGGTGTCGAGGAAGTGCTTGACGACGCTCTTCATGACGTCGAAGTCGGTGAGCGCTCTCGGGAGGCTTTCGCCGGCGTCAAAGACTTTCCAGGTGACCGCATTGCAGAAATGCGGGACACGTTCGGTCGGACGGAAATTGGCCTGGTCACGGAACAGCTTGATGCGTTCCGCCTGCAGTTCTTTCATTTCTTGCTTTTTCTCTTTGTCCATTTCCTTTCCCTTCCATATCGTTTTATTTAAAGAGTCCCGTGGGTGCCTGCGTGGCCGGGAAAGGGACTCCTTACATCATAAGGACCATGGCATAGGAGCCAAGGAAGGACCGCGCAAACTGGGACGCGAACACTTTGTCCAGCAGTTTGGGGAAGGGCCCTATTTTCAGGAAGGGAAGAACGGTCTCCAGAATGCCGCGTACGAAGCCGATCATGACTTCGGTCAGCGTTTTCTCATTGTGCACATAGGTGTATTCCGGCAAATCGGACTTTTTCATAAGCGTCTTCCTCCTTCCTTAGTAATACAGACCGTAACCGTGTACGAATTCGTTGACGGCACGGATGTTTTCCGGCTTCGCGTCCTGCGGAGACAGGAGCACTTTGTTGCCGGTGCAGAAGATGAATCTTCCGCCGGGGGCGCATTCATCGACCATTTTCTTGGCGGCGTCGATGCACTGGGCGGTAGTCCCTTCGCGAAGGACGTCCAGCGGCAGTCCGGCCATGATGGACTGGTGCGGGACCCGCTCCTTGACCATTTTCGGGTCATCGTTCTCAACGATGAGGATGACACTGTGGTCCGGCAGTTCGTTGAGGTATTCCAGGCGGTCTCCCCATTCGCCTTCGAGGACCGTAAGCAGGTGTCCCCCGTGGGCGTGGATGTGTTCCGCGACGGCTTTGTAGCCGGGCCAGTAGAATTCCCCGAACTGCTGCGGGCTGATGAATGGCGGGATGTGGCACGGGTTGAAGATCCACGGGAACGAGGTGAACTCGAAGTCGTTCCGAAGAATGACACCGTTCACGACGTTCTTGACCATCCAGGGAAGTCCTCCGGACATACCGCCCATCATGAGGTTCGTCATGTGGGTGAGGTCTATGCTGTAGTCCAGCAGGGACTCGGTGGCGGCTTTGACTTCGTCCTTATGGCGGCGTAAGTCACCGATGGTGGGACGGAACCCGCGCAGGTAGTCGAAAATGAAATCCAGCGGCATTTCCGCGGCGCCGCCGACAACAATGGGCGTATCCTGGTTCTTGAAGACGATGTTGCCGTACACCAGCGCGCCGGCAAACTTCATGAAGGGGATGAGCGAAGAGATGAACGCTTTTCTCTGTTCTTCATTGGTGCCGTCGAACTGCGAGAATTTCCGCGGCGCGAACTCGTCAAGAATGAACCGGATGGGGTCAGCGGCAAGTGCTGCATAGTCTTCGTCGACCATGGGAGCATACTCTTTGTGCTGCTCCGTATAACCGTCGCCGGAAATGAAGTACACATCCGAACCGAGGACTTCGCTGACTTCCCAGGCATGGGCAAGGGTCGGAACGTATGCGGCGTCGTAATAAATATCTTTGTAGATCTTTGCGTGGCCGTGGACGTTCGCCTTGATGCTGTGCGCGGCGTCATCCAGCAGTGTGCCGGAATAGGCCAGCGCGTAGGTCTCCATGAGACCGCAGACAGGGACTCTGTCCGGGATGATGCCGTTACCGACATCGGACATGCGCTTTACCTTTTGCTGATAAATCGCTTTATTGCCCATAGGCATTTCTCCTTTCCTATTATAATAAAACATTTGCTTACATACTAATATTAACAGCGAAAAAATGTCAAAAAAAGCAACACGTCTTTTCTCGGCTGCAACCGCAGGTTGCACCCTTATGTTGAATATGTTATAGTGACGATAGAAAGTGGGTGGTTTTTTGGAGATCAAACAGCTGAAGACGTTCCTATCGGTTGCGGATTCCCGCAGTTTCCAGCAGGCGGCTTCGGACCTCTATGTCACCCGACAGGCCGTCAGCAAGACCATCCGTCAGCTGGAGGAGGAACTGGGGCTGGAGCTCTTTACCCGCAGCCATGAAGGCGTCATGCTGACGCCGGCCGGCATTTTCCTGTATCCCCGCGCCGCTTCTCTGGTCGCGGAGTTCGACCAGCTGCGTCAGGATACCATGGACGCGAACCGCTCCTATGTTCCGAAGATCACGATCGGTCTGTCCCAGAGCCTTTACCGCGTCTTCGTGCGCGATCTCGAAAAATATGGAGAGGCCCATCGCGACGAAATGGACCTGCGGATCCAATCCTGCATGGACCTGGACAGCGATACGCTTCTCGCGTCCCACAAGGCAGATGCGGTCCTCTCCGTTGCGCCTCCTACCGGAGGCATGGCGCGGACGTCCGTTTTACTGGAGTCACCGGTCAAATTCCTTGTCAACAAGCATTCCTCGGCCGTCGGCCCGCTCCTGGAAGACCCGGAACTGTGGCATACCATGCCGCTTCTGCTGTTTACCGGAGGCAATTCCTGTCTGTTCTGGAAGGAACCTTCCCGAAGCATGGACATCTGCAGCACGGACTTAAGCTATCTTTTCGAACTGCTGGTGGAAGGCCGAGGCATCCTGCCGGTGCCGGACTTTCTGCTGCCCAATGTCCGGGGAACCGGACTGTTTGCCGTTCTGGACTGTCCCCTGACCCAGAACGTGACGGTGTACTGGTCCACCCTGTATCCGGACCACTACAACTTCATTACGTCCAGCTATCTGGACACGATCCACGATGAAGCGTTTCGGGCGAAGACTGGGGGAGGGAAATCATGATGACACGGATCCGTCAGGCCGTCCAGCTCGGAGACCTTCGGGGAATCGAAGCGCTGGTGCGCGACGCGCTCGAACAGGGCGCTTCGCCGGAAGAGGTCCTCGACATCATGGTGGACGCCATGAACAACATCGGGGATCGCTTCGGGCAGAACCGTCTGTTCATTCCGGAAATCACGATTTGCGCCCGCACGCTGCAGCGCGGCGCCCGGGTTTTGAAACCATTTTTTGCGCCCGATGAACTGCCGCGGGATTTCACGTTGCTGATCGGGACCGTGCAGGGCGATATGCACGATGTCGGCAAAAACCTGGTCGGCATGATGGCGGACTCCGCGGGCGTCCGGGTCATAGACCTTGGGGTAGATGTCAGCGCGGAGAAGTATCTGACCGCTCTTCGGGAAACCGAAGGAAAGAAGGCCGTCTCCCTCTCAACACTCCTGACAAGCGCGCTGGACAGCATGGAAGACATCGCCGGAGCCATTCGCCGGGAGTTCCCGGACGTCCCGATTCTGGTGGGCGGCGGTCCCGTGACCGAAGAATTCGCAAAAGAAGTCGGCGCAACCGCGTTTACCAGAACGCTTCCGGATGTGGTCTCCACCCTTCGGGAGTGGAGTGCGAACGAATAATGTGCTATACTTTTTGTTAGTTTCAAAAGGGAGTTTTCAAGTCTATGGATAACGAAAACAAAAACGTTCCGGTCGAAGAAAAAGTCGAATTTGACTGGCTCAGCCGGGAAAACATCAAGAAGATCCTGTGGATCGCGCTGGCGATCATCCTGATGCTGGTCTTCTTCCAGAAGTTCGGAACCGTTCTGGTCGTTCTGAAGAAGGCGTGGAACATCGTGTTCCCGTTCGTTCTGGGTGCGTGTATCGCCTTCGTGGTGAACGTACCCATGAATCAGGTGGAAAACCGCTTCCTTGGCAAGAAGCCCTTCAAGGGCAAGAGGATCCTCGCGTGGTTCATCACGATGCTGGCCATCCTTGCTGTCATCGCGGCGGCTCTGGGCGTCATTATCCCCCGCATCGTCGACACGGCATATGTTATTGCGAAGGACGTGCAGGACTTCGGTTCTCTGTCGGACCTCCAGTCCTGGATCATCGCGAAATTCCCGCAGACGGAGAGCCTCATCGCCAACGTGGACGTCAGTTACCAGAACCTCGTCAGCAAGGCCATGGCCTGGGTCCAGAAATCCGGCACACAGCTGCTGAACTCCGGCGTCGGCGTGGTCTCTACGGTCGCTTCCGGCGTGGTCAAAGCCCTCATCGGCTTTGCCTTCTCGGTCTATGTCCTGTTCCAGAAAGAAAAACTGGCCGTTCAGGGTAAAAAGGTGCTGTATGCGCTCTTCCCGGAAAAGGCGAACAAAAAGATCCTCGATGTCTGCAGTCTGTCCTACACGACGTTTTCGAACTTCATCCGCGGTCAGGTGCTGGAAGCCTGTATCTTAGGGGCTTTGTTCCTCATTACGATGCCGCTTTTCCGTATGCCCTATGCATTGCTGTGCGCGGTGCTCATCGCCATTACGGCCCTGATCCCCATTTTCGGCGCCTTCCTCGGCGGCGGTCTGTCCGCTTTGCTGATTCTGGTGGAAAGCCCGCAGAAAGCCATTGGTTTCCTGGTGCTCTTCATTGTGCTGCAGCAGATCGAAGGCAAGCTCATTTATCCGCATGTTGTCGGCGGCAAAGTCGGCCTGCCGAGTATCTGGGTCCTCTTTGCCATCACGGTCGGCGAACAGCTGATGGGCGTGGCCGGCATGCTGATTTTTGTGCCGCTCTGCTCGGTCCTGTACGCGCTGTTCCGGGAATTTGTCTACAACCGCCTTGCGAAAAAGCAGGTAACGCCGGACAAGTGGGCGCTGAACCCGCCTCACGCGGCTCACGGAGAACCGATCAACAAGGAAGAAGTGCTCGGAAAATTCCAGCGGAAACACGCGAAAACGGCGGACATTCCGGAAGAATTGCCGGAAGATATGCAAAAAGAACTCGATCCGCCAAGCGAATAATCCCAAAAAATGAAAGACCCGTTCCTTATGGAGCGGGTCTTGTTTTTAGGAAGCGGTTGTTAAAATGTGACAAAAAGAAGCGGTCAGTTAACAAAAGCCTTTGTGTAAAATTGACACAGAATACGGACAAGCAATTAATATAGCACATCGTTACCGGAAAAGCAATGTTTTTTTGCGATTTTTCTTGAGTTAAGAAAAGAAATGTATTACAATAGAAATACTAAAGTAGTGCTGAAAATTGGCCAAATCGCGCGAATGGTCGCGCTCCCTTACTGAATTACTATTGGAGGAACTTATGCCCGCAGATTTACATTGCCACACCCGTCTCTCTGACGGCTCCCTCGGCATCGAGGATCTCATCCTGCTCGCCAGCCGCAGCGGTGTGGACACCATTGCCATCACCGACCATGACTGTCAGGCCGGTACCGTGCGCGGGAAAATCATTGGAAAGCGCCATGGAGTAGAGGTCATCCCCGGCGTCGAACTCTCTTCGTTCGACCCCGAACGGAACCGGAACATCAGCATCCTCTGCTACCTCGCGGAGAATCCGAACCGTCTCGAAGGCCTTTGCCGGAAAAACTCTCTGGCCCGCCGGAAGGCGTCTCAGCTCATGGTCGTCAAAGCGTCCAAGCGTTATCCGATTTCGTCGGAGCTCGTATTAAAGTGCGCGTCGGGTTCCACGAACATCTATAAACAGCATATCATGCACGCCCTTATGGAGTGCGGTTATTCCACCTATATGTACGATGACCTGTACAAGGAACTCTTTGACCCGGAGTCGGAGGACAACATCCTCGTCCAGCCGAAGTACCCGACCCCGAAAGAGGTCATCGACGCCATCCACGAAGCCGGCGGCGTAGCCATCGTCGCGCACCCCGGTCGCGGCATCTCTGCCGACGTCCTCGACAGCCTTGTGGAAGCGGGCCTGGACGGAGTGGAAGTCTGGACGCCGGAAAACTCTGACGAACAGACGGAAGAGTACATCGCCTACTGCAAAAAGAACAACCTGCTCATGACCGGCGGGTCGGATTTCCACGGCCTGTACAACCGGAAAGCAAAGACCATCGCGTCTTATGTCACGCCCGATGAAAACCTGGCGGCCCTGAAGAGCTTCCAGGCCAAACAGCGCCGTGCCCGCCGCAAAGCGGAAGCCGAAGCGGCCAAGGCGGCCGCGGCAGAAGCCGGCGAACAATAAGGAGACCTTTTTATGGCCTATACCCGCGAAGACGACGACATCAAGATCTTCGGTTCAGAGAACACGGAGGCCGATGCCGAATTCCTTCGTCAGATCGAAAGTCTGGACCATCACCGCCAGAACGGCAACGTGGAAAAAGCGCACGCCCTCGGCAAAAAACTGTATACCATCATTGTGGATGAAGAGACCAAGCTGGAAATCGGCGATAAAGACTTCGCGGAAGGAAAGCTTCTCATCAAGACCGGTGTTCTGGCGCTGTTCGCCACGGAGGCTGCTCTGAACATGTATCTTCCTTCTGCGCAGCTGTCTACCATTGCTATTTCGGAAATGCACCGGCTGCTCGCCAAAACAGACTCTCCGGTCTATGAAAAAGTCATGGAGAGTCCGGCGTACTCGTTCTACTACCTCAGCATCCGCAAAGGCGGAGCGGACGTTTCGGAAGAGATCGGAAAAGCGTTCGCGATGAACTGCCGCCATGAAGGAGAAGAGAAGTACATTGCCGAAGGGAAGTACATTTACGAGCGCGTGACCAGAGAGGTCCGCCGGCAGATCGACAAAATCGGATTTGCAGACTGAAACGAAAATGAGCACCGCGTATCGCGGTGCTTTTTCTTTGCGTTCGTCGCCATATTGCACAAGCGAAGCGTCAACTTTTTGTTGACGTTGCTTGTTCCGAAACCTTTCGCAAAAAGGTAAAATGAAAGTGACTGAGGAGAAAATGGAGTGTCCGAACAGAAAGGATGCGCGTTTTCTATGGGACATTTCAACAAGTACAGTGAAGTAAAAAACCGCTGGATGCTGACCGGAGAGTTCGCCAAACAGGGCTACGACTGGTGGTGGCATTCGCTGACCGCCATCAATGAGGAGACCGGGGAAGAGAAACCTTTCTTCTTCGAGTACTTCACCTGCAGCCCGAAACGCGGCGGCAAGGAACCCGTCTTCGGACAGTTACCAGAGAACAAGAAAAAAGGAAAGAAGCCTTCCTATCTGATGGTCAAAGCCGGCATGTGGGGCAAAAAAGGCGGCAAAATGCAGCTGCACCGCTTCTTTGGCTGGGACGATGTGAAAATTACAAAAAAGGCACCGTTCTTTGTCGAAGCAGACGATTGCTATTGCGATGAACACCACATGAAAGGCTCTATCCATATCGATCCGAAAGATGCGGCTGCGCATCCCGAGTGGATGTGCGACGGCGGCGACCTCGAATGGGACATCACCATTGACCCGCAGATCGCCTGGAACGTCGGCTGGGGCACATCGCCCTTCTTCCTTGCAACGAAGGCCTATGACATGTACTGGCACGGCAACGGCATCAAGTCGTATTACACGGGCTGGATCATTGCCAACGGCGTAAAGTACAAAGTCGAGCCCGAGACCTGCTACGGCTATGAGGACAAGAACTGGGGCCGTGACTTTACGACGCCCTGGGTCTGGCTGTCCTCGAACAACCTGACTTCCAACATTACCGGCAAAAAGCTCGAGAACTCGGTCTTCGAGATCGGCGGCGGCCGTCCGGTCGTCTACCATATCCCGCTCCCCAGACAGTTGCTCGGCTGCTTCTATTATGAGGGCGAGGAATACGAGTTCAACTTCTCGAAATTCTGGGAACTTTCCACCACGAAGTTCTCCTTCGATGAAGACGACGAGGAAGTCCACTGGCATGTCCGCCAGAGCACGAAGAAAGGGATCCTCATTACGGAACTGCACTGCAGGAAGGAAGACATGCTGCTCGTCAACTATGAATCCCCGGACGGCGAGAAGCGCTTTGGAACCCTGTGGAATGGCGGAAACGGCTACGGCGACCTGAAGCTCTACAGAAGAAGATTTTGGTTCTTCAAGAAACTCGTCGACGACGTCCACGCTACGAACATCGGCTGCGAATACGGCGAATACGATTACTAAACGAACCCACCCGCTCCCAAACATGGAGCGGGTGGTTCTTTTTGCTTTACAGAACCGTTTTATAGTATGATAGGAGAGAAATAAAGGAGGGAGTGCTATGAAACAGACGCTTCGCAAACTGGTCGGCATCCTGCTGACGGTCTGCCTGCTGGTCCTGACCGGCGTGACCGGCGCGTTCGCAAAAACTCCATCGCCCGAGGTACGTGCTGCCAATGTGACGGCCAAAGCCGCGGGGCTGGACCTTGGTGCCTACATCAACAAACTTACAGACTTACTGGATGTTTCTCTGACCGGGGACCCGGCAAGCGATGTCGGCGATCTGCTCGTCAACACGGAAGTATACAACCTGCTCATTGTCGGCGTGGACTCCCGTCTGAACGATTACGAGGGCCGCTCGGACGCCATGATGGTGCTGTCCGTCAACCCGCTGGCCGGCAAGGTCGTCCTGACCTCTCTGCTGCGGGACAGCTGGGTTTCCATTCCCGGCAACGGTGAGGAGCGGCTGAACGAGGCCTATGCCCTCGGTGGCGCGCAGCTCCTGAAGAAGACGATCCGCCAGAATTATGGCATCAAGATCGACGGCTATGTGGTCGTGAACTTCAATGACGTCATTGACTTTATCGATGACATCGGCGGCATTGAAATGAAACTGTCCGCGAAAGAGATCCAGTACGTCAACAAGTATACTGCGGACCAGAATAAAGAACTGTACGGGAAGAAGACCAACCCGGACAAGATCACCGCTTCTGCAGGGACCCTGAAACTCAACGGGATGCAGGCGCTGGCCTATGCCCGTGTCCGCTATGTGGGACTGGACTTCGGCCGCACCGAGCGTCAGCGTAAAGTCATCAAGACCACGCTGAAAACGTTCTTTGAGCAGCCGGTGGACACCCAGGTCACGCTTATCGCGAAATATATGCAGCGGGTACAGACGGATGTGACCATTCCGGAACTGGCTTTCCTGGTACTGGTCTATCTGACGCTGGACCGTTATGAAACGACGTCGTTCGCCCTGCCGGCGGAGGGGACTTATTCCTATACCCGCATCAACGGCAAGGAAGTCATCAAGGTGGACTTTGACGCGAATCGCGCGCTGTGGCGCGCGACGGTCGGACTGTCCTGATAGCGAAAAAAGAAGACCCGCTCCAACCGGAGCGGGTCCTTTACTATGGTTTTTTATACGTCTTCTTCACGGAAGTTGACGGTCAGCTCATCGTGGGTCGGGGTCATGTGGGTCAGTTTGACGCCGGCCGCTTCAAACATACGCTTGGACGCGGTGTTCATTTCCGTGCCGTCATACTTGTCGGAGAGGTACACGACCTCTTTGATGCCGCACTGGATAATGGCTTTCGCGCATTCGTTGCAGGGGAACAGCGCCACATAGATCTTGCAGCCGGCCAGATTCCCGCCGGCATGGTTCAGGATGGCGTTGAGTTCTGCGTGGCAGACGAACGGGTACTTCGTGTCGAGCGGGGAGCCGGTGCGCGCCCAGGGAAAGTCGTTGTCATCGCAGCCGAGGGGCAGGCCGTTGTAACCGACGGACATGATCTTGTTGTTCTCGTTCACGATGCACGCGCCCACCTGCGTGTTGGGGTCCTTCGACCGCATGGCGGACAGCAGGGCAATGCCCATAAAATATTCGTCCCAGGAGATGTAGTCTTCGCGCTTCGGCATGGTTTTCCCTCTTTCTATACAGGGGCATGTAGTTTCTTCCCGCCCATTATACACCAAAGTCTGCTATAATAAAGAAGAATTCTATGAGAAAAAGGAGAGAACCCACATGTTTGAGAAACTGTCCTCGTTCGCAAAAGGAGATGCCGGAAAAGCTGCGTTCGCAGTCAGCGCCGTTCTGGCGTCCGCATTTGAACTGGGTGAGACCTTTGTGCTCATTCCGAAAGTTCAGAAAGAAGCCGACGGAAAAATGATCTTTGACCTGTCGCCTATGAACACGCAGGAAAAGATGCAGGAGTTCCTGGATGCGCTGTCCGAGGAAGGTACGGACCTGTACCTCAACAAGCTCCTGAAAGTAGACAACATCTTCCCGTTCGTGTACGGCACCTGTTTTACGCTGGGCCTGTTGCGGTATGAAGACAAGGTCAGCTGGAAGACGTTCCTGCCGCTGGCGCTCATGTGCTTCGACCTGACAGAGAACGCCTGCTCCGCGAAAATGCTGAAGGACGGAACGGTCGATAAAAAGATGGCGCTGTTTGCCTCGACCATGACCAAATGCAAAATGACCTGCATGACGGCAACGCTGACGTTCCTTGGCTTGGATCTCCTGAAAAAATGATTCTGTAAATAGAAACCACCCGCTCCGACTTGGAGCGGGTGTTTTTTATTCCCAACAAAAATTGGGGAGATAAGCAACGTAGACCTTTTTATACAGGGAAAACGCTTCCCGGAAAAGAGTGTCGGCTTCCGCTTCCGAAAGGTCAAACGGCAGCATATTGATTTTAAAGTAGTAGTGGAAAAAGCTTTCGTCATCCAAATCGACGGTCTTTTCCGCAAACGCTTTGGTCAGACCGACGGTCGCAAAAGAAGAAACAATGGTAGAAAGCTGGACTTGTGTAGGTTCTACAGAATCGGTTTGAGATTTGCTGAGAACTTCTTCGTATGTAGAGTACAAAACGGAGTCGATCCGGTCTAACATGTTGGCACAAGTATCAAAATAAAAGGAAAGCGCATTGCGATCTGCCCGGAAATAATCCATGAGGGCAAATGAAAAGGCAACAGACAGAACCTGAAAAGGCACACCGGGATAGAGTCGTTCCGCTTTCTCCTGATATGTGTCTCGAAGTTCATATAGGCAATGGATATAAACCTGCTGCGCCAGAGAAGCTTTGTCCTCAAAATGATAACGGATCAGCGAGGTCGAAGTTTCAGCTTGAGCGGCGACCAGCTCAAAGGTGGTCTCGTCGTATCCGCGAAGATAAAACGACTCCCGGGCAACATCCAGGATCCGCTGTTTTCGTTTCGTGATTTTCGTATTCATAACCCTCATTTTAGCTTATTTTCGTTCGGAACTCAAATTGTTACTTGCATTTTTTGCGGACATGGCGTATTGTGAAATTGAAAAAACTGCATATATGCAGTTTTTAGAAAGGAGGATTTTCATGAGTATCAACACTTTAGAAGATCGGGTGAAACTGTTCCGTGATGCAGCAGCTTTTCAAAAAACGGAAAAGATTCCGAACCTGTCGCTTGCGTTTACCTGGAAAGTACATGATTCCGCTTACCCGGTCAAGGATGCGTTATATGACTGGAAAGTAATGGAAAAAGCGGTGCGGGAATTTCATGAGCGATATCAATTTGACGCATATATGGATCTGGGAACCCGGAATGTCCTGGGGCTGACAGATGCGCTTGGCGGAGGCACACACTACTTTGATGAAGCCTCCAACAGTATATATGCAGTGGAAAAAGCCTGTTTTACCGCAGCGGACATAGACGGATATTTAAAGGATCCGATCAAAGCCAGCAGGAAATGTTTTGAACAGAAATACCCGAATGCAACTGCGAAATCTTTGATGAAGGCGCAGCTAGAAATGATCAAATTCGTGATGTATTCCGCTAAAATCACGAAGATTTTCAATAAGGAGTATCAGATCCCGGTGACAAATACCGGACAATTCTTCATTCCTCCTTATGAAAATGTCATGTTTTATACAGGCCTTCGGGAGCTTGCTATCGGCTTACGTCGTGATGGTGAAAAATATAAACAGTTGTTTGATTATATGTTTTGGACAGAGACGTATCCCGGCATGATCGCCGCATTGGATCAGGACACCTCAAAATTTGTTCAGGACGTCAACACGGCACTGATCGGATATTGCAGCCTGAGCCCGAAGCAGTTTGAGCAGTTTTACTGGCCGTATTTGAAGATCCTGTTGGATGAAGTGGCAAAGCGAAATAAAACGATCCATATCTTCACGGAGCAGTCGATGCTTCGATTTTCGGAGTTCTTTGAAGATGTTCCGAAAGGGGTCCTTGTCCTTCATCCTGACCAGGATGACATTTTTGAAGTGCGCAAACGGCTGCCCAATGTTGCGCTTGCCGGCGGGATGCGGGCCCAAATGCTGAGCAACGCGACTCCTGAGGAGTGTGTGGATCGAGCCAAAGAGCTGATCGAAGGTTTGGGAGAAGGCTACATCTTCTCACAGGATAATATGATGAGTTTCCCGAATGACTGTAAGCGGGAAAACCTGTTGGCAGTCAACGAGTTCGTGAACAACTATCGCCCGTAAAAGGAGGTCGTATTATGGATATGAGTGCTTTCAAATTTGGCGTTCTGGACATTTTGAAAATGCCCGTCGGATTTGTGCTGTATTTTATTCGCATGAATAAAATGGAGAGCAAAAAGTCATTCACAGAGGAATGGTGGAACGGCGTTGAGAACGCGCTGGCGTTTCTTCCAAAGCCTGCAAGACGAGTGATTATTCAGGGAGTCGTATTGATGGGTTTGACAATGTAAAAATAAAAACCGGATCGGAGGATCCGGTTTTTTATTTGGAAATGATCAGACGGTCAGGTCCGCAAAGGACAGCCGCAGGACTTTGGACAGGTCGTCCGGTGCCAGTTCCACCTGCACGCCGACCTTGCCGGCGGAGACGAAGAAGGTGTCAAATGTTTCCGCGGTCTCGTGGACGAACGTGGGGAACTGTTTCTTCATGCCAACGGGGGAACACCCTCCATGGACATACCCGGTGAGCGGCAGGAGTTCCTTCTGAAGGATCATGGCGATGGACTTTTCGCCCGCCGCCTTCGCGGCTTTTTTGAGGTCCAGTGCCTCGGCGACCGGAATGACAAAGACATAGTACTGTCCGGATTTCCCGCGGGTCACCAGGGTTTTGAATACCCGCTCCACTGGCTCACCGAGCCGGCCGGCGATCTCCGCCCCGGTCAGACCGGCAATCTCCTCTGCTTTGGCGCCTTCGGGCGCATAGGCGTGCGCTTCATATGGGACCTTTTTCTGCTCGAGGACCCGCATGACATTGGTCTTATCCTGCTTTTTCATGAGGGGCTTCCTTTCTTTACATAAGCAGAAAGACATTTACGATTTCCTGCAAGAAGTATTATACCATGAACCATGACGTAAGCTATCCACCCGCCAAACTGGAATTTGTCGGTGGGTTTGTGTGGGCGATTTATTGGTTGGGCGCTTTGCGCGTGTGCAGCAGGCGTTCGGGCTTGTCAAGGTTCTCCGCCCGCTAAACGCGGCGGACCGTTTGCTGTGATCACGCCTCCAACCCGCCGACCTTGACAACCCCTTCCGCCCGCCGCGTGAGGTTGACAACAGGCCAAAGG
>R19__coassemble_31_pt1 | contig 93175 bp, 85 predicted proteins | sample R19__metabat2_low_PE_020 | metagenome-assembled genome bin R19 | reverse complement strand
TCTTCGGCAAGTCTGGCCTCCTCGGCAAGTCTTGCCTCTTCCGCGAGTCTGGCTTCCTCAGCGAGCCTTGCCTCTTCCGCGCGTCTGGCTTCTTCGGCAAGTCTTGCCTCTTCCGCGCGTCTGGCTTCTTCCGCAAGTCTTGCCTCTTCCGCGAGTCTTGCCTCTTCGGCAAGTCTGGCCTCCTCGGCAAGTCTTGCCTCTTCCGCGAGTCTGGCTTCCTCAGCGAGCCTTGCCTCTTCTGCGAGTCTTGCTTCTTCCGCGAGTCTTGCCTCCTCAGCGCGTCTGGCTTCGTCGGCGAGCCTTGCCTCTTCGGCGAGTCTTGCCTCTTCCGCGAGCCTGGCTTCCTCCGCTAGTCTTGCTTCTTCCGCCGCTTTGGCTTCTGCCTCGGCTTTGGCCCGGGCTTTTTCTTCCGCGAGTCTTGCTTTTTCCGCGGCTTTTTCTTCTTTGGCAAGCCGGCGGCGTTCGAAATATCCGAGCTTTTCCGGCTCCGGCGTTTCGGTGGCGGCCGGCAGCGGTTCGACCTCCGGGGTCTCCTTTGCCATGGCGGGAGAGATGACCGTAGCTTTTACTTCCGGTGCAGAGGTTTCCGCGGCAAGGATGTTGCCGATCTGGACGTCTTCTGTAACGGGCACACGGGACAGAGGCTTCCGGTAAATGCGATTGGCCGCTTTGTCTTCTGAGACTATGGTATCGGGACGGGAAGAACGCGCGCCGGATACCTCTTTTGCGAGCGCGTCATCGTCTTCTTCCAGGCGGGTGCGGTTCAGGCGGGCGTTCTCGGCGGCCTGACGTGCAGCAACTGCCGCCCGGGCCTCTTCCTGAGCCTTCTCTTCTTCCGCTTTTCGCTGTTCGGCAGATGCCTTCTGCTCCGCCATGCGTTTCAGATCCGCTTCCGCTTTCTCGGCAGCGGCGCGGGCTTCGGCAGCGGCCCGCTCAGCGGCGGCGATCCGCTCTTCCGCGGCCATGAGTTCGGCTTTGGCTTTGGCCTCTTCAATGGCTTCTCCGGCTTTCCGGTCGCCTTCCTCTTCGATCTCTTTGAGGGCCTGGGCGACGAGATCGGACATGTCGGTCAGGGTGTCGGCACTTTTGGAGGCCGGCGTTTCTGCCGGGGTGCCAAAGGAAAAACCGCTGTTCTCCGGGTGGTCGCTGAACAGGCGCTCTTCATCCTTTTCGGCGGCTTTTCCGGCAATGGCGGCGGTGCCCGCCACAGTCGCGGCAATGGCGCCGACAACGGCGCCAAATTTCATGTATTTTCTGCTCATTGGTACAAATCGCTCCTTTAAGTCTGAAGCTTTCGTTACATGCACAATTTTATCATGTTTCCAAATAGTCTACAATGTCATACTAAAAAATAATAAAAACCGGAAAGACGCTGTGTCTTTCCGGTTTTTGCTTTGTCAAACAGGCTTATGCCTCCGGGGAGAAGCTGTCTTTGCCAACGCCGCAAAGCGGGCAGACCCAGTCTTCCGGAAGGTCTTCGAATGCCGTGCCGGCCGCGATGCCGTTGTCCGGATCGCCGACTTCGGGATCGTAGATGTAGCCGCAGATGTCGCAGATATACTTGGTCATAGTTTTTCCCTTTCTAGATAAAAATCATCAGAATATTGATCGCTCCCCAAAAGTAAGGGAGGAGATGCCTTGGGTCAGCGTCCGCCGCCGTTTTCCCGGACGCCGTTTACACGGACTTTTCCGAGCAGCGGAACTTTGGCGATGGCCGCGCAGCGGTCACCTTCGAATGTCATGGCCAGTTTGACCGGCCGGTTGCCGGGGATGAAGGATGTTGTCAGTTCGCCGGAGAGGGTGCGCCCCTCTTCTTTGACGGAGAGGACTTCATACTCCAGAGGACCTTTGTAGCCGGGGAGTTCCGGTTTGAAATCGTACTGGCCGTTTTCAAACGAAATGGTCAGCTTCAAGGTGCCTTTAAAAACCGGCGTATTGAGTTCGAAACGCCAGGTCCCAATGCCTACCATGTTACCAACTCCTTTTCTAACTCATATTATAAAACATGCGTTCAAAAAAGCAAATATAAAGAAAAAGGACCGCCTGAAAAGCGGTCGTTTTTCGATACGGTTGAGGGGGCGATGTGTTACGCCTCTTTCATGTTTGCAAAGCATTCGCTGCAATAGACCGGGCGGTCTTCGCGCGGCTGGAAAGGAACTTTGCATTCAGCGCCACAGTTTGCGCAGACAGCATCGTACATGACTCGATTGGCTCGGGCTGCGCTTTTGCGGGCGTCGCGGCACTCTTTGCAGCGCTGGGGCTCATTTTCAAAGCCCTTCTCTGCATAGAATTCCTGTTCGCCTGCAGTAAACACAAATTCTTTTCCGCACTCTTTGCAGACAAGCGTCTTGTCCTCGTACATGGTTTTAACCTCACTTGATTAAAATTGCCGTATGTTCATACACACTTCCACACTATACAATCATTAACCTTCAGAAGTCAATCGACCGCCTGCACAAAAAATATGCCGAAATTTAGGCAAAAAAACGACCGATAAAGTCGAACGATAACGAACTTTACTAACGGCCGGAGCATTCCGGAAAACAGCGTAAGCAGTAGCTTTACACGAGCACCTGGATGCCGGCGATCAGCACGCTGCCGGCCATGGCAAGGGCAAGGATGATGGCGGTGATTTTCATAAATGTTTTGTTCATAAGGTCATATTCCTCCGAATGGATCTGCACGTTTTTGCAGGAAAATTGTAAACTTGACGACCGCTTTCTGTCAATGGCGGACTGCGTGCATTCTCCGACGATTTACGATAAAATAAAAAGGACTCCACCGGCAGAAGGCCTTGTCTCCATCCCCCCAGCGCGCCGTCGGATCGGAGCAGTACAAACAGAAAAGGAGACATTCTTATGTACGCATGTGTCAAAAGCGCGGGGCTTCGCGGTTTTTCCGCGGAACCTGTCACAGTGGAAGTGGACCTGTCCAGCGGGCTGCCCCGGTTCGACCTGGTCGGTCTGCCGAATTCGGCGGTCTCGGAATCGAAGGAACGGGTCCGCGCCGCCGTCCGGAACTGCGGCTTTCAGTTCCCGATCTCCCGGATCACGGTCAATCTGGCGCCGGCGGATTTTCGCAAGGAAGGCCCGATCTATGATTTACCGATCTTCACCGCCATGATGCTGGCGGACGGGCAGATCATTACCGGCAAGAAGACGCTGGAACGAAAAATGGCGGAACTGCAGACCGCGGTGTTTTTGGGAGAGCTTTCCCTGAAAGGCGATGTGCGCCGGGTCCGCGGCGTGCTGCCGATGCTGATCTGCGCCCGGGAGCACGGGATGACAGAAGCGTTCATTCCGGCCGGCAACGCACCGGAAGCGACCGCCGTCAGTGGTGCCATGAACGTATACCCCGTTCGAAATGTCGGGGAACTGCTGGCGCATTTGCGCGGAGAGGCGCGAATCGCTCCGGTGGAACCGGTCGGTTTTGAGGAACTGGTGCAGACATCCCGCCGGGAAGACGCGCCGGATTTTTCCGAGGTCGTCGGGCAGCGGGAAGCGCGCCGGGCGTTGGAAATCGCGGCAGCCGGCGGCCACAATGTCCTTCTGGTCGGACCGCCCGGAGCCGGAAAAAGTATGCTCGCGAAACGCCTGCCGGGTATTTTGCCGGAAATGACATTCGAAGAAGCGCTGGAAACGACCAACATCTATTCTATCGCCGGCCAGCTTCCGGCGGATCTGCCGCTTATGGTCGACCGGCCGTTCCGGTCCCCGCACCATACAGCGACCCTGCCCGCCATGACCGGCGGAGGGCAGCAGGCTCTTCCGGGGGAAGTGACGCTGGCTCACAACGGCATCCTCTTTCTGGACGAGACGCCGCATTTCCCGAGTGCTGTCCTGGAAGCGCTCCGGCAGCCGCTGGAGGACCGATGCATCACCATTGTGCGCAGCCGCTTTCGGGCAACGTATCCCGGAAATATCCAGCTGGTCGGAGCCATGAACCCCTGTCCCTGCGGATACCACGGAGTTCCGTTTACAGAAAACGGTCATGTCTGCACCTGCAGTATGCAGGAGATCCGCCGTTATACCGAGAAATTGTCCGGTCCGTTCCTCGACCGGATCGATCTGCATGTCCGGGTACGGCCGGTTCCGGAGAAACTGCTGCTGAACGCGGCGCCGTCAGAGTCGACGGCAGCGATCCGGGCAAGAGTCGTTCGGGCAAGAGAACGGCAGCGCGTCCGTTTTGAAGGTACAGCCATCACCTGCAACGCGGCTATGACCCGGAATCAGGTGACCCGTTATTGCGAATTGTCCGGACCCTGCCGCGATCTTCTGCTGGCAGCCCACGAAGCCCATGGGTTCAGCGCCCGAAGCAACGATAAGATCTTGAAAGTGGCCCGGACCATTGCGGATCTCGATGAGACGGATGTACTGTCTGAAGCTCATTTGGCGGAAGCCATCCAGCTGCATGCTATGGACCGGTATATCGACCCCTGAATACAGAAAAAGAAGCTCTGCGTTCGCAGAGCTTCTTTTGATGATTGCTTAGTCTTCCGCGTTCTGGAGGTCCTGCATCATGTGGCACTTTTTGTACTTCTTGCCGGAACCGCACCAGCAGGGCTCGTTCGGACCGGGTTTCTTCTCCTTGATGACAGGTTTCTTGACCTCGGCCTTAGCGGCCTGGTCTCCGCCGCCGGACACGCCGGTGACTTTCGCGACAGCCTTTCTCTGGATGGGCGTCTGCTTGCGGACACGGACCGTGAGCATGTCACGGACGGTGTTCTCGCGGATGGCAGCCGTCATTTCGTTGAAGACCTCGGACGCCTCATACTTGAAGGCGACGACCGGGTTCTGCTGTGCGTAGGCGCGCAGGCCGATACCGCGTTCGAGCTGTTCCATGGCGTCGATATGGTCCATCCAAAGGGAGTCGACGTTGCGCAGAAGGATCATGCGCTCGAGGTTCCGGGTGACTTCCGGAGAAAACTCAAATTCACGCTCGTCGTAGCGCTTGTGGCCTTTTTCCTTCAGGAATTCTTCGATCTCATCGCGGGTCATTTCTTCGGTCAGATCGTCCGGAGAAGTGATCCAGCCCATGAAATGTTCGCGCAGGCCGTCGATGTTCCATTCCTCGAAGGTTTCGCCCTGACAGAAGTTCTCCACCGCCGCTTCGACACATTCGTCGAGCATTTCAAGGATATTGTCCTTGAGGTCGACTTCGTCGAGGACCTTGTCGCGTTCTTTATAAATGATCTCGCGCTGCTGGTTCATGACGTCGTCGTACTGGAGGACGTGTTTACGGGTGGCGTAATGCTGACCTTCGACCTTCTTCTGAGCATTCTCAATGGTCTTGGAAAGGGCGCGCATTTCGATCGGCACGTCTTCGTCGACTTTGAGGGTGTCCATGATCTTGGTCATGCGGTTGCCGCCGAACAGGCGGATCAGGTCGTCTTCCATGGAGAGGAAGAAGCGGCTTTCGCCCGGGTCGCCCTGACGGCCGGAACGTCCGCGCAGCTGGTTGTCGATGCGTCGGGCTTCATGCCGCTCGGTACCGATGATCATAAGACCGCCGGCTTCTCTGACCTTCTCGGCTTCGGGAGCAATCTGCTCTTTATATTTCTCAAGGAGTTTCGCGTATTCTTCACGGGCCTTGATGACGTCTTTGTTTTCGGTCTCGGCATAGCCCATGGCCTCCACGACGATGTCGTTCGGATAGGACTTGCGCAGCTCGGCGCGGGCCAGGAACTCAGGGTTACCGCCGAGCATGATGTCGGTACCACGACCGGCCATGTTGGTCGAAATGGTAATAGCGCCGAACTTGCCGGCCTGAGCGATGATTTCGGCTTCGCGTTCGTTATTCTTCGCGTTCAGGACTTCGTGCTTGATGCCCTTCTGCTTGAGCAGCGCGGAAAGCTTTTCGGATTTTTCGATGGAGACCGTACCTACCAGGATCGGCTGTCCCTTGGCATGGGCTTCAACGATCTGATCGATGATGGCATAGAACTTGCCGTTCTCGGTCTTGTAGACGACGTCATCGTTGTCCACGCGGATCATCGGCTCGTTGGTCGGGACTTCGACCGGATACAGGTTGTAGATCTCGGAGAACTCGTCCGCTTCCGTCATGGCCGTACCGGTCATACCGGAGAGTTTCTTGTAAAGGCGGAAATAGTTCTGGAAGGTGATGGATGCCAGTGTCTTGGACTCGCGGCGGACGTTGACGTGCTCTTTTGCCTCGATGGCCTGGTGAAGACCTTCGTTGTAACGGCGGCCGTGCATGATACGGCCGGTGAACTCGTCGACGATCAGGACTTCGCCGTCACGGACGATGTAGTCGATATCCTTATGCATGATACCGTGCGCGCGGATCGCCTGGTTGATGTTGTGGAACAGCTGGGTGTTCTCGGCGTCAGTCAGGTTTTCGACGTTGAAGAACGCTTCCGCTTTTTTGACACCGGTCTGGGACAGGGTCGCGGTCTTGTTCTTTTCATCGACGATATAATCGCCATCGACGACATCTTCGTATTCCTTCTTGGACTCGACTTCTTTGATCTTGCCCATGGTCAGCGTGCAGACGAACTGGTCCGCCAGCTGATAGAGGTCAGTGGACTCGGTGCCCTGACCGGAAATGATGAGCGGGGTACGGGCTTCGTCGATGAGGATGGAGTCAACTTCGTCGACGATGGCATACGCGTGGCCGCGCTGCACTTTTTCCGATTTGTACTGGACCATGTTGTCGCGCAGGTAGTCGAAACCGAACTCGTTGTTCGTGCCGTACGTGATGTCGGCTGCATAGGCTTCGCGGCGCTGGTCGTTGTCAAGGCCGTTGACGATGAGGCCGACGGTCAGACCGAGATAACGGTAGACTTTGCCCATCCACTCGGAGTCACGGCGAGCGAGATAATCGTTGACGGTGACAACGTGGACGCCTTCCCCGGTCAGCGCGTTGAGGTACGCCGGAAGGGTGGCGACCAGCGTCTTACCTTCACCGGTCTTCATTTCGGCGATGCCGCCGTTGTGGAGAACGATACCGCCGAGGATCTGGACCGGATACGGTTTCAGACCGACGGCACGGACGCAGGCTTCACGGCAGGCCGCGAACGCGTCGGGAAGGATGTCCTCGAGAGATTCGCCGTTCTCAAGACGCTGCTTCAAAGCCGGCGTGACCGCACGAAGTTCCTCTTCCGTCATGGCAGAGTATTTCTCGTCAAGGGCGAGGACTTCATCTTTGATAGGGGTCATCTTTTTGACTTCTTTTGCGGAGTAGTCAAAAAGGTTTTTGAAAAGTGCCATATGAATATATAACTCCTTTTTAGGTCCGGCAGGAATGCCGGTTCTACAGATACATCGTACATTGTAACACACCTTTCCAAAAATTCCTATATAAATATTGATTTCAACAGGGGAATCCTTTATAATATTGAACACGATAAAAGCGGAGTGAGCTTTTGTTTGACCATATGGCGCGTGGGTCCTGTGCGACGGAGCGCTGTGAATCATGTCAGGCGGGGAACCGAGCAGCATTAAGCGGTTAGCACCGTGCGCCACAGTAAGCCTGCTCGCCATATGGTCAAGGGAAAGCAGCATCCGCTTATTTTTTTGGAAAGACGGTGGTTTCATGGCAGAAACATACCAGGCCCTCTACCGCAAGTGGAGACCGCAGGTCTTCGCGGACGTCGTGGGGCAGGAACATGTGACCCGGACCCTCATGAATGAGGTACGGACCGGGCGTCATTCCCATGCCTACCTGTTCACCGGTTCCCGGGGAACGGGAAAGACCACCTGCGCGAAGATCTTCGCGAAAGCTGTCAACTGTGAGCATCCCGTCAACGGCGACCCGTGCAACTGCTGCGACACCTGCCGCGGCATCGACGCCGGCGCCATCCTGGACGTTGTCGAGATCGACGCGGCGTCCAACAACGGGGTCGACAACATCCGCGAGATCCGCGATGAAGCGAACTTTACTCCCGTCGGCGGCAAGTACCGTGTGTACATCATCGACGAAGTCCATATGCTTTCCACCGGTGCCTTCAACGCGCTCCTGAAAACGCTGGAAGAGCCCCCGGAACACGTCAAATTCGTGCTGGCCACCACGGAAGTCCACAAACTTCCCGCGACCATCCTTTCCCGCTGTCAGCGGTTCGACTTCCACCGTATTTCGCCGGAAGACATCGCTGCCCGGCTCGAATATGTTGCCGGGGAAGAAGGCCTGGACCTGACGCCCGGCGCCGCGAACCTCATCGCGCGGCTGGCGGACGGAGCGCTTCGCGACGCACTCTCCATCCTGGACCAGTGCATCGGCCAGTCGAACACCATTGATGAAACGATCGTCAACGCGGTCGTCGGGCTTGCCGGACGGGATTATCTGTTCCAGCTGGCCGACAGCATCCTGCAGCGCAACAGCGCCATGGCTCTTGCGCAGATCGACGATCTGTATAACCGCTCCTGTGATATGGAACGGCTTTGTAATGAACTCATCAACCACTTCCGGAACCTCATGGTCTGCAAAGCGGTCAAGAACCCGAAAGACCTGATCGTCTGTTCCTCGGTCGAACTGGCAGCCTACCAGTCCTCCGCGAAGCGGACGTCCATGAGCGATATCCTGAATACACTGAACGCCCTGGGCGATGCGCTCGTCCTCATCCGCAAAGGCCTCAACCGCCGTGTGGAAATGGAAATGGCGGTCATCCGCCTGTGCACCGCCGGCGTTTATAACGAAGCAGTGAAAGATCCGGAACCGACAGCCATTCCGGAACGGGAAAAACCGGTCCTGCCGGCCGCGGCGCCGATGCCTGTACCGGTCCCTGCGGCGGAACCGGAACCGGTCGAAGAGACCGCGCCGGAACCCGTTGAGGAACCGATCTCAGCGCCGGAGCCGGACCCGGCACCTGTCGAAGAACCGGTGCCCGTTGAAGAACCGGAACCGGTCGAAGAGCCGGAATCGGAACCCGAACCCGAACCGATCGAAGAACCCGATCTGACACCGATCTCCGAACCGGAGCCGGAAACGGAACCGGAAGAGGATCTCTCTTATGAAGAGCCTCCCGTTCCGGAAAAGCCGGAGGTCTCGGCGCTCAAGACTTATGATGACGGCCCGCTGCCGGACGCGGTCTGGAATTCCATCATCCGCGAAGCTACCGCCATCGATAAGCCGCTCATCGGCTGTATGTCCGACGCCAAAGCGATGAAGCGCGGCGGCACCCTGCTGGTCTCGACCACCAACTTCCTGTTCAAAGCGGTCATCGACCAGGAGACCCATAAAAACGCCATAATGGAGGCGACCCGGAAGGTCCTCGGCGAAGCCCTGACCCCGCGCCTCGTCGATGAGAACGACATTCTGTCGTTTGAAAAATCGCCCCGTGACACGGCACCGGAACCCCCGGCTCCTGTTGCGGAAGAAGCGGCCGTCCCGGTTCTGGGAGCTGAACTGGAGATGCCGGAACCCGAAGACGAGGGTCCGGCGACAACGACCTTTACACTCCCCGATATTGACGACGTTCGGTATCAGCCGGATGACGAGGACGAGGATGAAGTTCCGCTTCCGGAAGCGCCGGATGCCCCGGCAGCCGGTCTGTATCCGGAACTGGATGAATCCGTCGGATTCGCGTTCGCGGACGAAGAGCTGCTCGGAAACATCGGAAGACCGGAACCGGAAGTCCCGGCGCAGGAACCAATGGACGAGGCCCCGGCGCCTGACCCCGCGGACGAGACCCGCGAGGAAGATCCGCTGGATGATTTTATCGACAATCTGAACCAGTTGGGAATCAATTTTGAATTAGAGGAGTAAGACCATGAGAGCAAACGTACCGAAACAGGGCATGGGCGGAAATCAGGCCGCCATGATGAAACAGATCCAGAAGATGCAGGAAGAGATGGAGCAGAAGCAGGCGGAAGTCCAGGCGACCGAGTTCACGGCCTCTGCCGGAGGCGGAGTCGTCGACGTCGCAGTCAATGGTTCCCACGAGGTAAAGAGTATCCATATCGACCCCGAAGTCATGGATCCGGAAGAGCCGGAAATGCTCGAAGATCTGCTGCTCGCGGCTCTGAACGAAGCCAATCGCAAAGCGGCGGAAGCCATGGAAAAAGCGATGGACGGCGCGACCGGAGGTATGAACATCCCCGGTCTGAACGGCCTTCTGTAAGGAGATATTATGAGTTACGATGTCGCGGCGCTGTCCACTCTGGTGGAACAGTTTGAACGCATTCCCGGCATCGGTCACAAAAGCGCCCAGCGCATGGCGTTCTATGTGCTGAACATGCCGGAGGCCGACGCCCAGAAGTTCGCGGACTCCATCATCGGCGCCCGCAAAAAGATCCATCAGTGCAAAAAGTGCTGCAATCTGACGGAAGACGAGTACTGCTCGATTTGCAAAAACGAGGCCCGGGACCAGACGACCGTCTGCGTGGTCGAAGACCCGCGGGACGTCATGGCCATTGAGCGGACCCATGAGTTCGCGGGCACCTATCACGTGCTCCACGGCGCCATTTCGCCCATGAGCGGCATTGGTCCGGACCAGCTGACGATCAAAGAGCTGCTGAACCGGCTCGACGGCGTGGAGGAAGTCATTATGGCAACGAACCCCACTGTGGAAGGGGAAGCCACGGCAATGTACCTGTCCCGTCTTCTGAAACCCATGGGCATCCGCACCACGCGCCTTGCCTACGGCGTTCCGGTCGGCGCGGACCTCGAATATGCCGATGAAGTCACGCTGTCCCGCGCAATGGAAGGGCGGCGAGAGATATGAGCAAACCGAAAGACGCGCCCGGTCTCGAGACTGTCGCGCGAAACAAAAAAGCCTACCACGACTATTTCGTTCTGGAAAGCTTTGAAGCGGGCATCGAACTGTTCGGCACTGAAGTCAAGTCGGTGCGGCAGGGAAAAGTCAACCTGAAAGATGCCTGGTGCAGCATCGAAGGCGGGGAGATCTTCGTCAACGGCATGCACATCAGCCCGTACGAATTCGGGAACATTTTCAACCGGGACCCCATGCGGAAACGCCGCCTGCTGATGCACAAACGGGAGATCAATCGCCTGTACGGCACCATCAAGCAGGACGGTCTGACGCTCATCCCGCTGTCGGCTTACTTCAACCGCGGCCGCCTGAAGATCCAGGTAGGTCTTTGCAAAGGTAAGAAGAATTACGACAAACGCGAATCCATCGCCCGTAAGGACGCCGAACGCGAAGCGGCGAGAGAATTACGCGCCAGAAATTAAAACATCGCTCGCGACGCATATGCGTCGCTCACACGGGGATGAAAGGATTTCGACGGGGGTTTGGAAGTAGGATAAGCGAGCCGAGCTGAGGAATCTCGTAAAAGCCTCAAATTGTCTAAATAATAAACGACAACTCTAAATACGAACTTCAGGCTGCGTAACGCACGCCTGCATCGGAACCGGGAGTACCGCGGCCCGGGGACGGTGTCATTTTAGCGGTGAACGTGAACAGAGGCTTGTTCCAGTTTCTGTCATGAAGTAGGAACTACCAGAGGTCTGAGCCTGCCGGACGGCGCTTACCCGAGGGAACTTCAATAGACCGGCTACGCTCGTAGAAAGTCGTATGGATGAACTTTCGGACGCGGGTTCGATTCCCGCCATCTCCACCAAAAATAAGAAACACCCTTCGGGGTGTTTTTTATTTTGCCGAAGTGTGGGGTAGCCAAGGGTAGCCAGGGGGACGGTTCTTTTGGCACCTTTTTGCGAAAAAGATGCCAAAAGAACCGTCCCCCTGGCCACTTAACCTGTTTAGATATTTCTGAAATTTCTGCTTCCGTCTGATGAATCAATGCCTGCTTTTGCAGAATGATTGCATTTAGTTTTCTGATGTTCTTCTGAAGATATTCTTGAGCTGTTCCAATAACTTACCATAAAAAATAAATTGTGATCTCATGCATTGGTAAGTTTTTGCTACAGCATATCCCATTCTTTCCTGAACTTGGACGGCGACGTTTTTTCATATCTTCGGAAGACTCTGCAGAAGGTTTCCTGATCGTGGAAACCAACCGCCTCGGCAATCTCCCCGATAGGTGCACGGGAACTTCTAAGAAGCTGACGAGCCTTATCGACTCGACACTCGTTCCAGTAATCTATCAATGTTCTTTTAGTATGTTTGTGGAATTCTCTCGAAAGATGATACTTGCTGACGGAAAAGCGCAAGGCGATATCATCGAGTCTCAAATCTTCGGTACAATGCTCCGGAATCCAAAGAAACACCTCTCGAATCCAGTCCGGTAGAAGTGCGCTGTCTATGCTGGGCAGTTTTAACAGTAATTCTGTCAGAATTGATTGAATCAGAAGATTCACTCGGAGCTCAATTGTCGCGTTTCCATGATAATTGAAAGCACCATTGTACAAGCGGAATATTTCATTAATAGCTTCCTCTGTGGGGCTGCCGTTTTCCACTCTGAACAACACGTTGCCATACTCTACGATCGGCGCAAAATATCGTTCAGCCATTTCTCCGTCAAAATGTATCAACCTGTATCGCCACTTATCGCCTGCGGCCCTATAATCCTGCATAATGCGCGCATCTATAAAGAAAAGATCTCCCGGTTCAAGCTCGTACATTTTATGCATGTATTCAAGTCTTCCGTTCCCCTCTGTCGTAAGAAGTAGCATCATGGACGGCATTCCTTCTCTTACCGTGTAGAAACTCTTTCCAACCTCAATGTCCAAAAGCCCTTGAACGTACAATCCTGTCCTGCGTATGAATGCAGTAGGATAAACTGCTGTGATCTGATGGCATCGCATAGTAGTTAAATCAAAGGATCCTTTCATGGCGCTCTTCAGAAACGCCGGATCCATGTCGGAACCCTGTTCGACATACATTATCAATTCGTCTGCTGATTCGCCGGACTGTCTGGTAAGTCTTTCCAAAACATCATTAGATATTTCCTTTTTCATAAGGCACCGCTCTCCCGCAATAATCGTCAAAAAGCAAGCAATAAACGCTCTTCTTTTTATCATTATATCACGATACACTATGGTTACAACTTAATTAGCAAAGTGTCAGGAAGGAGGCAATAATTGTGAAAATTGAAAATATGGTTTTTATTGACCCCGAACAGATTAAGAGGGAAAAGAAAGATCTCCGGCCTGCGGCTTATCTCAGAAAAGAATTCGACGTCAAGGAGAATCTTGTATCTGCTACGCTTCATGTTACGGCTCTGGGTGTTTATTATGCTTTTGTTAATGGGAAACCAGTCGATGATCAACTCTTGATGCCCGGTTTCACGAACTATTCTGCGCGTCTCCAGGTGCAGGAATACGATGTCCTTTCGTGTCTCCTTGCAGGTCGGAATGCTCTGGCAGCAATACTCGGAGAAGGCTGGTACCGTGGCGTGAACGGCGCCATGAACAAGTCCTTTCAGTACGGCAACAACATCGCATTGGCTGCCAGACTTACTCTGAAGTACAGCGACGGCACAGAAGATGTGATCAGTACGGATTCCTCTTGGAAAGCATCTCAGGACGGCCCGATTTTGGATAACAGTCTAAAGACTTATGAAAAATATGATGCTCAAAAGGAAATGCCGGGATGGAATACGCCGGGGTTTAACGATTCGGGTTGGCATTTCTGTAAAATATCCTCTTATAGCGGGACACTGGTTCCTCACGAGGGGGAGCGTTTGAAAGAGCACGAACATTTTACAGGAAATATCTTAACGACACCAGCCGGCGAGACTGTAGTAGATTTCGGCCAGAACCTATCCGGCAGAGTGGAATTCACTGTTACTGGTCACGCAGGACATACAGTGAAGCTGGAAATGGGAGAGACTCTGGATGAAAACGGAAATTTTACCGTAAAGAATCTGGAAGGCGATGAGTCAGTCCCCCTCAAGATGCACTTAGGACAGACGGTCATTTACACTCTGAAAGAAGGTCGTCAGACTTTTAAGCCGCATTTTTTGATCAGTGGTTATCGTTACGTAAAGCTTTCAGACTGGCCGGAGGAAGCCAAAAGCGAAAACTTCACCTCTATCGCGGTTTATTCAGATCTTAGAAACACAGGCTCTTTCCGCTGCTCTAACCCTAAAATCAACCGTTTTCTGGAGAATACACGCTGGAGTTGGAAATCTAATTCTGTGGACGTACCGACCGATTGCCCCACCAGAGAAAGGGCAGGTTGGACTGGAGACATCAATGTCTTTTCTGAGGCGGCCAACTATCTTTCCGACACCAGAAAATTCATGTGGAAATATATGGAGGATTTCAAGTCGCATCAGCAGCGAAACGGCAGTCTTCCATATATCGTACCCGTGATGGGACTCTTCCCCAGCAAACTCAACAATTTCGCCAACAGCAGCGCAGGCTGGGCAGATGCCATGCTAAATGTACCAATGATATTGTATATGTTTTATGGAGATCCATCAGTGTTGGCTCAAATATATGACAGCGCAAAGATGTTCGTGGATTACAATATAAAGCGCTCGCTGAAGGGACGCAAAAAATATATTCTCAGCAAAGGCTTCCATTGGGGCGAATGGCTTGAGCCAGGCGCTAATCCCGGCAAGGATATGGCGGTTGCGTTTTTCCATCCGGACAGCGAAGTCGCTACAGCTTGGCTGTACCAGTCGACCCGCCAGCTTTCTGAAATGGCCGGGATTCTTGGCAATAAGAGCGATGAGTTGAAGTACTCTGAATTAGCGAATTCAGTCAGACGTAGTTATCGAAATGAATTTTTGAAAGATGGAAAGGTCGTTTCTAAGCGACAATGTCGGTTTGTACGCCCTGTTGCCATGGGTCTGGCCGAGCCTTCTGAGTGTGTTAATATCATCGGAGAGCTGAATGAACTTATTAAACAAAATGATTACCGTATCGGCACAGGCTTCCTAACCACTTACAAGATCCTTCAGGTTCTCGCAGACAACGGGTATGCAGATACTGCGTATAAAATGCTGGAAAACGAACAGTGTCCCGGCTGGATGTATGAAGTAAACAAAGGTGCTACCACTATCTGGGAAACCTGGAACGGAATAGACGATAAAGGCGTTCCGCACGATTCTCTAAACCATTATTCTCCAGGCGCTGTTTCGGCATTTTTGTTTAGCCATATTGGTGGAATCCGGCCTGCTGCGCCCGGTTTTAGGAAAGTAACCATCCGCCCTTTGCCCGGCGGTTCTCTGACGGAAGCAGAAACATCATATGACTCTGTGCAGGGGCAAATTGCCACATTCTGGAAAATCGAAGGTCAAACGTTTGCTCTTCATGTGGAGATCCCGAAAGACATTGAAGCAGAGGTAATTCTTCCCGACGGACAAAGTTTTGTCCAGACAGTTCCTGCAGCGGACTATAACTGTTTGATCGATCGTCAAGGTGCACTGGAATAATCATCAGAGTGGTTCGCATACACTCCGGGATCAACCATTCCCTCATCCATAAGAGGGATAAAACAGTAACTATTGTATTTTGCAAAACTAATATACGAAAGAGGCGCTGAAAAATGACACAATATGAAAAAAAAGCTCTTTGGGAAGAGAATATTCCTTTTAATTCGTCACGCAGCAAGTACGATGATCTGGTTTTAACAAAAGCACCGCTGCCCATCCTGTATTTCAACTTGGCCCGCTGGATCTTCGGGAAGAAGGTTATGAAGGATAATCATGGTCATGACGACTTTGTAGACCGTCAGGTGATCCAAAAAGGGAGGGCAAGAGAAACGTATGAAGATTGTCCCATGATTACGCCTTATATTGTGCCGGATTGTAAGACCTCAGTGGTGATTGCACCGGGTGGAGGCTTCTGCGACCGGACGGATAAACAAGAAGGGTCTGATGTCGCGGCGATCTTAAATTCCCACGGCATCAGTGCGTTTGTGGTAGAATACCGTCTGGAACCTTACCGTTTTCCGATTCCCTGCCTCGATATCCAGCGTGCTGTGAGATGGGTGCGGCATCATGCGGTTCAATATGGCGTTCCGAAGGATTCGGTGGGAGTCATGGGTTTTTCCGCGGGAGGCTACGCCGTGGCCGGTGCAGCGATTTTACTGGGAGATTCTCCAGTATCGGCGGAGGGCTATATACCCGATGCCATTGATGAAGAGAAGGGTATGCCGGATTATGTTTGCCCTATTTACCCGGTGGTTTCTTTTGACGTAAATCCTTGCATGCTGGCCAATCTTCTCGGCCCGGAGTTTTATACCGACGCAGCGAAACGGCGGCAGTGGCAGGAGGATTACAATTTGTCCAAGCAGATTCACAGAGCCGAGGACATTCCTTTCTTCCTGGCTTACGGTACCAAGGATCCCCTGGGAGGGTTTGAAGAGTTTGCGGAAAAACTCAATGAACGACCGACTCAAAACCATGTGTTGGTTCTGAAGGGAGCCACCCACGGCTTTATTCTTTTCAAGAAATGGGCAGGCTGGTGGGATGAATGCATCTCCTGGATCAAAGGACAATGATAGGTCAGTGCGAAAGCGGTATAACCCATATCATTAAAGAAAAAGCACCCTTCGGGGTGCTTTTTCGTCATTTACTTGATGATGCCGGCCATTTTCAGGGGCGCGAGCGTGAAGAAAACAGTCCAGTGGACTGTTTTTAGCGAGAGGAGCTGCGGCAGCAGCTCGGAACGATTTTGCGCAGCAAAAGCGTGTCGATTCCCGCCATCTCCACCAATAAAAAAAGCCCCGTGCGGGGCTTTTTTTATTTTACAGGAGCTTATGCGAATTTGTCGGCAATGGATGTGTCGCTTAAGAAGGTGTTGATGTTGTAAAGCCAGAGGATATCGGTCACACCTTCTTTGGCAATGGTGTCATCGATGTCTCCGCTGTAATAGCGGGGGTCGACCATGACGATGGTCCGGTAATAAGGCGTCAGCATGGAGACGACGCTGTTGGCATAGGAGTCTTTGATCAGAAGCAGCACGCGTTCGGAAGCACTGTTCGTATCGATATTCACCTGCGCATAGTTGCCGCCGAGGAAGACTTCGTATTTGTTTTTCCCTTCCAATTTGGAAGAGTCAAACAAAGAGGCGGTCTTTTTCTGCTCATTCACAAAGGTGACAACGGTATCTACATCAGGTTCCGGAACGGAAATGGAGATCGTGTCACTAGCGCGAAAGATCCCGGAAGAGGAAGCCATGGTCCCCTGGAACGTATTGGTGACGGGGAGTGTCCGGTATACCGGTTCCGCAGCATCGGGAATCAGGGTTTTGGTCATTGTCCGGGCGGCGATCTGGGCCGCTTCCGCCGTCCAGTGGTGATCGGTCCGGTAATACAGAGCGGTCCGGTCTTTGGCTTTTTTCAACGGCGCACAGAGGTCGATGCAGTCGATGCCGTTCAGCTGTTGATAGATATACCGGATCTGGGCGGTCTGATTTTCGGTCGGAGCACCGGCAGGTAAGTATTCCGGCAGCAGTTCCGTGGCGCCGGGTGCGATCGCCGCGAATGAATGCAGGGACTCATGGCGGACCGCCAGAGCGTTCATCGCCCCGGTCGTTTCGGACACCGCGGCCTGGTTGAGGGACGCCGGTTTTTCAAACAGGAAGTGGTCCTGCCCGACATAGACATCGTTGACTTCGCGTTTCCCGCCGATAAGGTCCAGTGTCGAGCGGGTCCGGAGAAGGACATCTCTTCCGACAAACTGATCGGAGAGGTATTCTTCCATATCACTCATATATTTGCCGCTGGTCACAGCCTGAATGCTCAGGGTCGGACGGCCTGCCAGATAGCGGTTTTCATTTTCGCTGTAATCCCGGTCTTTTACCAGAAGAGAGACAAGGCTTATGGACAGAAGGAGCAAAGTGACAAGGACCGCGGCATAAAAAACGAATGCCCGGTCTGCCTGAAGCAGTTTCTTCTGCTCTTCTTTTGTCAGGGGTGTTTTTTCGGAATTCTTCATCTTAAAAGCGGAAATATAAGAACGGGTTATAGGTCTCGCTGACCATATAAACGATACACAGGGCGAACAGAACAGGGTAAACGGCAAGCTTCATCCGGCTGATGACCTTTTCATGACCCGCAAACAGTTTCTTATAAAGGGGCAGGGAGCAGAAGATGCCGATCAGGAGAAGCGGCAGGTTCGTGGTCAGCAGGTAAAGGCCGTTTGCGTCCGCAAACCCGGCCGCGCCGCCGAACATGGCTTTGAAGTAGAGAAGCGCGTCCGGCAGAGTGGGAGCGGAGAAAAGGACCCATCCGCACATGACGAGGAGCAGGGTCAGCACATGCCGGATCGGAGCCGGCGTTTTTTGGAGGATATCCTCCAGAACAAACTTCTCCAGAATCAGGAGAATGCCGTAATAAACGCCCCAGAGGACGAAATTCCAGGCTGCCCCGTGCCAGAGACCGGTGAGGGTCCATACCACCGACAGGTTGAAGATGATCCGCGGCGTCGAACAGCGGTTGCCGCCGAGGGGGATGTAGACATAATCCCGGAACCAGGTGGACAGGGAGATGTGCCATCTGCGCCAGAAATCGGTAATGGAAGAAGCGATGTACGGATAGTTGAAGTTTTCATTGAAGGTGAATCCGAACATTTTCCCAAGACCGATCGCCATATCGGAGTATCCGGAAAAGTCGAAATAGATCTGCAGGGTATAGCACAGGATGCCGACCCATGCGGTCAGGGCGCTCACGCTGCCGGGCTCCATTGCCTGAATGGAACTGTATACGCTGCCGAGGGTGTTGGCGAGCAGCAGTTTCTTGGAAAGGCCCACGACGAACCGGGCCATGCCTCTGGCGTATTTGACAGGGGTCTCTTTCCGGTTCAGGAGCTGATCCTCAATGTCGATATATTTGACGATGGGGCCCGCGATCAGCTGTGGGAACAGGGCGATATACAGCGCAAAAGAGAGAAGATTGTTCTGGACCCGGATCTTCCTTCGATAAAGGTCGATCAGATACGACATCGTCTGGAACGTGTAAAAGGAGATACCGATCGGAAGAGGCAGCGAGGGAAGCCCGATCTCCAGACCCGGGATGCGGTTGAGGTTCTCCACCAGGAAGTCGGCATATTTGAAAAAGCCGAGGACACCGAGGTTGAAAACCAGCGCGCAGACGAACAGTACTTTCGCCTGACGTGCCCGGCCCTCTGAAAGAGAGTCGTCAAGGTCCTGCCCGATCGTGAAATTGAACAGGATGCTGAGGATCATCAGCACGATATAGACCGGCTCGCCCCAGGCGTAAAACACGAGGCTTGCCAGCAGAAGGATACTGTTTTTGACGGTGACATTTTTCGTCCAGAGAACGCCGATCAGATAATAGAGGAGCAGCGTCAGAGGAAAAAAGACCAGCAAAAAGGTCGAGGAACTGAATACCATAGATCAGGGAGTCCTTTGCGTGTGGTTATAGTGCGGCGCGGAAAGCGTCATAGAGCGCATCCGCATTTTTTGCAGTGCAGTAGAAGATCATATTTCCGGAGACTTCCAGAAGACTGTCATTGAGAAGCGCGTATTGCTCCGGAGCATAGTTTTTATACAGGTTTTTCTGAGAAGCGATATGTGCCTCGATCGACGCCTGTACGCTTTCTGCGTCCGACTCGTCCTTCAGCTTCAGAATAAGGCATTCCGAAACATCCATAATGTCATCGTTCGCGTAATAGACAAGGCCTTCTGCCTGACTGAGATCGATCGAGAAAGCTCCGGCCGCGTCTGCTTTGGGCTGGCGGGTCATCTGGCCTTCGTCCATTGCCTTGATGACGGGAGCGGCGATCTCATCGACCGGTTTCTCTGATCCGCCGGAGCGGGAAAAGATCAGCAGCACGATGAACGCGATGAGTGCTGTGACGCAGAGGACCTCGGGGATCCGATAACGTAACTTGCTCACTTTCCATAGACCTCCGAATAGATGTGCGGCAGGTATTGCTCTTTATAAAACGCGTATTTCGGGTGGATGCCGTCATGGTCATAATAATCGGTCGTGAAGGAGGACCACAGCGGGGTGTAGTCCAGGAAGGTAACGTTCAATTCTTTCGCCATTTCAGCCATCAAAGAATTGTAATAATCGATATTGACCGCATAAGGTTCGGTTTTGCGGGCCTTTTCCTGTACCGGGAAAATACTGTCAACGTAAATTTTTGTGCTCGGAAGCCGTTTCTGCAGCGTTTCGATACACGCTTTGTAATTTCGGATAAAGTAGGGCGTCCGTTCTCTTTTGTCGAGATGGTTTTCGCCGTAATGCAGGACGAGGACTTTCGGGTTCGCGGAAACGATCGTTCCGGTCAGCTGTTCCAGCTCATCTGTGCCGGCACCCACTTCTCCTATGGCCTGTGTCTCGTCGAGCAGATGGTATTCGACCAGTGCCTGGACAAGGCTGTCCCCAACAATGAGGATATCTTTGAACGCGGCTTTGAAGTTCCCTCCCTGGAGCGCGTTGGTCGTAGCGACAGAAGAGGACGCATTTTGACGGGTCCTCTCATACCGAAGGTCGTTTTCTTTCGAGACTGCGTCCAGTTTCTCTTTTTCCTGAAGATAGGAGACGCCTTCCGCGGTGCTCACGTCAGAGGGGATACGTTTGGAAAGCACGCCGGAGCAGCCGCTCAAAAGGAAAATGCTTGCGGCAAGGAGCAGCACGAAAACGGTCTTTGACAAGGATTGCATAATTGTTTTTACCTCGGGAAATGTTAGGTTTTTCTTTATGTCAGTCATCAATTATATTGCGATTTTGAGAGAATTCAAGCGCTTAAGGCACAAAGCAATCAATTATTTCAAAAATATGATATACTGGGCACAGAATTTCAACAGGAGGTACCATTTATGGCGAGCCCAGACAGAACTTTTCGCCCGGGGGACCGGGTACAGCATTTCAAGCGGGAACTGGTGGATCCGAACGGGACACAGTACCTGTACCAGATCGTCGGGGTGGCAACTCATTCCGAGACCCGGGAACCCATGATGATCTATCAGGGTCTTTACGACAACTATGAACTGTATGCCCGGCCCTATGATATGTTCATCTCCGAAGTCGACCGGGAAAAGTACCCGGATATCAAACAGAAGTACCGCTTTGAAAAAGTGGAATAAAAAAAGACCTCTCCGGCCGGAGAGGTCTTTGGTTTTGGAAGCTTACAGCTTATAGGCTCCGTAGAAGCCGAGGGCGGCAAGGGCGACACCGACGATGTATTCGATGACGGAGGTGCCGGCAAGTACCGTGGCAGCGGAGGCCCAGACACCGTCGACCATGAAGAAGTTCTGGACGAGGATGATGATGGCGGAAGAAATCAGGAAACCGAGGATGCCCCAGTAGGATTCGATCTCGAATTTCTTCAGCAGCATGTCGATGAGCTTGGCGACGGCCCAGATGCCGAGCGCCGCGCCGAGGGCGAACGCGATGGTAATGGCAAGATCTGCGCCGCGGTGGGTGGTGGCGGCGTTGGTCAGATCGCCAATGGAACCGTAAATGGGCTTATAGTAGCCGAAAGTCATGAGCAGGGCGGAGCCGGAGACACCGGGGACGACCATGGTGGCCGAACCGATGGCGCCCATGAAGACGACCACGAAGAATTTCCAGACGTTCATGTGGGTCAGGTCTGCGTTCTTGCCCTGACCGAGGAACAGCATGAGGATGACCAGCGCAAAGGTGATGAGTCCGATGATGATATAGGACACTTTGATCGGATCTTTCTTCAGTCGCTGGACGACGGTCGGGACGCCGCCGAGGACGGCGCCGACGAACAGCATGATCGTCGCGAAGGTAAAGGTGTCGAGGCAGAACGTGACGACCTTGCTCATGGAGAGGATGGCCAGCGCGATACCGACCAGAATCGGCAGCAGGACCAGGAAGCTCTTCTTGAATTGTTTAGTGATGTTCGAGATAGAGCCGATGATCTTTTCATAGATGCCGAGGACCAGCATGAAGGTGCCTCCGGAGACGCCGGGGATGACGTTCGCGGTACCGACGATAAAGCCTTTGACAATGTCCAGCAGCCAGTCGAGTCCTTTGTTTTTCGGTTCTTTGACCTTGGTCTCGACTTCCGCCGGAGTGACGTTTTGTTCACTCATGGGAGCTACAGTCCTTTCCTAAAGGGAATTGTTACCTAAAAATTATAGCAAATATTTCGTAAAAGTAAATGGACGGTCCCTTCGTTGTGTTCCCTGTGGTTTCATGGTATAATTTCCCCTGAAATTTTGGGCAGAAGACCGCCCGGAAAGGAGCATTTCATGGACCTTGTGCTTGGCAGTATCATACAAATGAAAAAGCCGCACCCCTGCGGCAATTCCGAGTTCCGGCTGACCCGCGTCGGCATGGACGTCAAACTCGTCTGTACGAAGTGCGGCCATGAAGTCATGCTGCCCCGGAAGAAGGCCGAAAAGGCGATCAAAAAGGTCCTGAGTGTCCCGGAGGAGGAAACACCGCATGTTTGAGAACCTTGCCAGTGTGGAAGAGCGGTATACCTCTCTGGAAGCGCAGCTGGCGGACCCTGCGGTCGTGTCGGATATCCCGAAATATACCACGCTTTTAAAAGAGCATAAAAATATGACGCCCATCGTCGAAACGTACCGTGCGCTCCGCAAAGCGGAAGCGGACGGGGAAGGGGCGAAAGAACTTCTGGAAGAGCCCGGTCTGGACAAGGAGATGCGGGAACTCGCACAGGAAGAACTGCAGGCAGCCAGAGAGACAGCGGAACGGCTGGCGGAAGAACTGAAGATCCTGCTGCTGCCCCGGGACCCGAATGATGACAAGAACGTCATCGTGGAGATCCGTTCCGGCGCCGGCGGGGAAGAAGCTGCGCTGTTCGCGGGCTCCCTTCTGCGGATGTACTCCATGTATGCGGAAGCCGAAGGGTTCAAAACGGAGATTTTAAGCTCGAACCCCACGGAACTTGGCGGATTCAAGGAAGTTTCTTTTGAAATCACCGGAGACGGTGCTTATTCACGGTTCAAGTTTGAGAGCGGCGTCCATCGCGTCCAGCGGGTCCCGGAGACGGAGAGCCAGGGGCGCATCCAGACGTCGACCGCGACGGTCGCGGTCCTGCCGGAAGCCGATGAAGTGGAATTTGAGATCAACCCGAGCGAACTGAAGATCGATACGTTCCGTTCGAGCGGCGCCGGCGGCCAGCATATCAATAAGACCGATTCCGCCATCCGCATCACCCATCTGCCGACCGGCACGGTGGTCGAATGTCAGGATGAGCGATCCCAGCATAAAAACAAGGAGCGGGCACTGAAGATTCTCTCCGCCCGTCTTCTGGAAGTCGAACAACAGAAACACAAAGATGAGATCGACTCGGCCCGCAGGGCCATGGTCGGTACCGGTGACCGGTCCGAACGCATCCGGACGTACAACTTCCCGCAGGGGCGGGTGTCGGACCACCGCATCGGGCTGACACTTTATAAAATCGACGCCATCATGAACGGTGACCTGAACGAACTGATCGATGCGCTCATCACCGCCGACACGGCGGCTAAACTGGAGGCAGCAGGCCAATGAAGACAGAACGTCTGACCAATTCCAAACAGGATATCAAACGGGCGGGCGATCTGCTGAAGGCGGGAGAACTCGTTGCCATTCCGACCGAGACGGTGTACGGACTTGCGGCGGACGCACTGAACGGGGCGGCGGTTTCCAAAATCTTCGAGGCGAAAGGGCGCCCGGGAGACAACCCGCTCATCGTCCATATCGCGAAGCTGGAAGACATCGAGGACCTTGTGGCGTTCGTGCCGCCGGTCCTGGAAGACCTGGCCAAAGCGTTCTGGCCCGGGCCCCTGACGGTCATTCTCGAAAAATCGGACCTTGTTCCCGATGAGGTGACGGCGGGCCTCGATACGGTCGCCATCCGCATGCCGTCCCACAAGGACGCGCGCGCCATCATACGGGCAGCCGGCACACCGCTGGCGGCGCCCAGCGCAAACACCTCCGGCATGCCGTCCCCGACGACAGCAGAACACGTTCTGCATGACATGGACGGGAAAATCGCCGCAGTCGTCGATGGAGGCCCCTGTGAAGTCGGGGTCGAATCCACGGTCCTGACGCTCTGCACAAGGGTGCCCCGCATCCTGCGGCCCGGACGGGTAACGCCGGACGACCTCTTCGAGGTCCTCGGTGAAGTGGAACTCGACGATGCTGTGCTGGCACAGCTCGCCGAAGGCGCGGTGGCGGCGTCCCCCGGCATGAAATACAAGCATTACTCTCCGAACGCGGAGGTTTACATCCTGAAAGGCCCGGCGAGCGGGTTTGCCGAGTATGTCAATGCCCGTCCGGCCGACACGACTGCGGCACTCGTTTTTGACGGGGAAGAAGAGATGGTCTCCTGCCGGACGCTTCCGTTCGGCTCGGCGGACGACGCGCTCGCCCAGGCGGAGCATCTGTTCGATGATCTGCGCCGTGCCGATGCGCTTGGCGTGAAGGAGATCTATGTGCGGTACCCCTCGGAAGAGGGCGTAGGTCTGGCAGTCCTGAACCGGTTGCTCCGCGCGGCGGAATTCCGCATCATTGAAGTATAATTTAAGGTGGAAGGTTTATTATGCGAAGAGCCATCGTCATCGGTCTGACCGGTCAGACCGGAGCGGGCAAGACCACGGTCGCGGACGGCCTGGAGCATTTTGGCTATAAAATCATCAAGGCGGATGATATCGCCCGCCTCGTGACCGAAAAGGGTTCACCGGTCCTGAAAAGCCTCGCCGAGGTATTCGGCGAGGATATTCTGACGGAAGACGGTTCGCTGGACCGTGCTCTGCTGGCGGAGCGGGCGTTCTCCACACCGGAGAAGACCCATCTGCTTAACAGCATCACCCATCCGGAGATCGGCCGGCTCATTGAAAAGAAGATCAACGGCGCGTTTTTTGACGGCTTTGAGGGGGTTATTTTAGACGCTTCCCAGCTGTTCGAAGCCGGTATCAACGAGCGATGCACACTGGTCGTGTCCGTCGTGGCGCCGGAAGATATCCGCCTGAAGCGCATCATGGAGCGGGACGGCATTTCGGAAGAAAAGGCCCGTCTGCGCATGGACGCGCAATACCCGGAAGAGTTTTTCCGGACCCATTCCAACTATGTGATTGAAAACAGCGGGACGCAGGAAGACCTGAAGGGCCAGCTGCGTACGCTGTCCGGTATCTTCGAGCAGTGGATCGCCGGAGAAGAAGGAGTACACTCTTGAGCAGAAGAAGAGGCTGCGGCTGCGGGTGCAGCCGTGCCATCCTGTCCCTGATCGTTTCGGTCCTCTTTTTAGGACTGGTCGCGGTCATGGTCTGGGAGGCTTTTACCCAATATACCTATCCGGTGAAATACGAGGAATATGTCACAAAGGCATCCGCCGAATTCGACGTCCCGGAACCGCTGATTTACGCGGTCATCCAGACCGAAAGCGGGTTTGACCCGGAGGCTCGGTCCGAAGTCGGCGCGCGCGGGCTCATGCAAATTACCGAAGAGACCTTCGAGTGGCTGCGTACGAAAGAGGATTTCGGTTCCAGCACGACGACCTTCGCCGACCTTGACGAACCCAGTGTGGCCATTGCATACGGCACCTACTTCCTTCAGATGCTTCTTGATGAGTTCGACGGCGATGTGACGACCGCCCTGTCCGCCTACCACGCGGGCCGAGGCAGTGTCCATTCCTGGCTGGAACAGGCGAAATATTCCGAAAACGGCCGGACGCTTGATGAAATTCCCATGGACGACACCGCGTACTACGTACAGAAAGTGGAGCGGGCCATGGGCGTCTATGAAAAACGACTCTCGGACCGTGAGAACGAAAACGAAAACCTGCGGCGTCTCCGCACGAACTTTGAACGATTCGTCGAAGCATATGTTGTGCCGATCATGGATAGTTTATTTGAAAAACTGAAGAAGTAATATAATTACAGAATTTGACGTTAGAAAAGTCCTTCGAGCAAGAATTAGGACACGTAGCGGCGCCGTCAGGCGCTATTGATTCTCAGAAACCTTGCGCGGGGCTCACAGACTTGCGCTGCCAGTGGCAGAGGAAGCAAGGCTGTTGAGCAGGAAGAAACACAGAGCAGTGCGAAGCGCTCCAAGCGAGCAATGCGACAATGTTTCTGACCGGGCAGCACCGCCCTTCGCAGCGAGAAGGAGCTTTTCACGTCAAATTCTCAAACCTTATAAAGAAAGCGTGACCAATATGGCAGAGAAAACCGAGGCAAAGACCCTGAAGGAAGAACTGTTTTATCAGCCGAAGCATATGGCGGCCGTGGACGAAACGCTCGTCCCGAAAGCGTTCGACTTCTGCGACGGTTATATGGACTTCATGTCCAACTATAAGACCGAGCGGGAAATCGCCGCGTACTTTAAAGCAGAGGCGGAAAAACGCGGCTACACCGAATTCGACAAGACGAAGGCCTATAAACCGGGTGATCGCGTCTATCGCGTCAACCGCGGCAAGGCTATCATCCTGACCGTTTTCGGCAAAAAACCGCTGAGTGAAGGCGTGAAGATCGCCGCGTCCCACATCGACTCCCCGCGGCTCGATCTCAAACCCAACCCGCTGTATGAGGCAAAGGAACTCGCCTTCTTTAAGACCCACTACTACGGCGGCATCAAGAAGTACCAGTGGACCACCATCCCGCTGTCCCTGCACGGTGTGCTCGTGAAGGGCGACGGCTCTACCGTCACTGTCAATATCGGTGAAGACGAGGGAGATCCGCAGTTCGTCATCACGGACCTTCTGCCGCACCTGGCGCAGGAGCAGTCCAAGGCGACGCTGGCCGCCGGTATCAAAGGCGAAGACCTGAACGTTCTGGTCGGCTCCCTGCCCTTCAAGGCGGATGATGAGTCGGAACTGGTCAAACTCAACATCCTGAAGCTTCTGAATGACAAATACGGCATCGTCGAAAAGGACTTTCTGACAGCCGAACTCGAGATGGTCCCGGCCTATAAGGCCCGCGACATCGGTTTCGACCGCAGCCTCATCGGTGCCTACGGTCACGATGACAAGGTCTGCGCGTATCCCGCGGCCATTGCGAACTTCGAAGTAAAAGATCCGGAATACACGGCCGTTACCATTCTGACCGACAAAGAAGAAATCGGTTCCGACGGCAACACCGGCCTGAACTCTTCCTATTTCAAATATTTCATCGAAGACCTCGGCGAAAATGCCGGCATTCCCGGTCACGATATCCTGTCTGCGTCCGAATGCCTGTCGGCGGACGTCACCGCAGGCGTGGATCCGACGTATCTGGAACCGATGGAGCTGAACAACTCCGCGTTCATTTCCAAAGGCGTCTGCATCTGCAAGTACACCGGTTCCCGCGGCAAGTACTCCACCTCCGACGCGACGGCGGAATTTTTCGGAAAAGTCCGCAAGCTCCTGGATGACCAGGGCATTATCTGGCAGACCGGAGAACTCGGCAAGGTCGACGCGGGCGGCGGCGGGACCGTTGCCATGTACCTTGCGAACCTTGATATCGATGTCATTGACATTGGCACGCCGGTCCTGTCGATGCATGCTCCCATGGAAGTCGTATCCAAGCTGGACGTCTACTCGACCTATCAGGCGATGTACGCCTTCTTTGATCAGAAATAACGATTGTGAGAGAAAAGAGAGAGTTTTATGAAGAAAATCGGCAGAAAGGCACTCCGCGTCCTGGTGACGATGTGTCTTCTCCTGTCTCTGGCGGTCACCTCCGCCTCGGCTGCCGCAGGAAGCCTGATTCCGCGGACAGGGTCCCCGGAACAGACGACCACGACTACGAAAAAGTCCACAACGACCACGACCACGCAAGCCTCGAACGGCAAAGTCATCTACCTGACCTTCGATGACGGCCCCGGTCAGTACACGGAACAGCTGCTGGATGTCCTGAAGAAACACAACGTCAAAGCGACGTTCTTCGTGACGAACCAGTTCCCGAAGTACCAGAAGCTCATCGCCCGGGAGGCAGAAGAGGGGCACGCGGTCGCGGTCCACACGTACAGCCACAAGTATTCGCAGATCTACAAGAGCACAGACGCCTACTGGTCGGACTTCAACAAGATGAATAAGATCATCAAGGAGCAGACCGGAGAAAAAACGACACTGTTCCGGTTCCCCGGCGGCAGTTCGAACACCGTCAGCAAGTCCTACAGCAAAGGCATCATGACGAAGCTCGTGAAGCAGGCGAACAACAAAGGCTATGCCTATTTCGACTGGAACGTGGACAGTAAAGACGCCGACGGCGCGAATACCGCGAACAAGGTATGCCGGAACATCAAAGACGGCGTGAAGGACAGAAAGAACTCCATCGTGCTTTGCCACGACGTGAAGAGCTGGACGGTCGAGGCCATGGACAAGACCATTACCTGGGCCCTGAAAAACGGCTACACGTTCAAAGTCCTCACGAACGGCGGCTACACCGTCCATCACAGCATAAATAACTAAAAGAAAAAAGCACCTTGGTTCAAGGTGCTTTTTTATGTCTGTTTATTTTCGGAACTGCTGTTTCAGCCGCTTCTCCTTCGACAAAATCGTCTTGCGCAGGCGGAGGGATTCGGGGGTGACTTCCAGGAGCTCGTCATCCGAAATGAACTCCATGCACTGTTCCAGCGAAAGGTTCGTAGGAGGGACGAGGCGGAGGGCCTCATCGGAACCGGAGGCGCGGGTATTGGTCAGGTGCTTTGTCTTGCAGACGTTGCAGACGATATCCTCTGCGCGGTTGCACTCGCCGACGATCATGCCTTCGTAGACGTCGACGCCGGCGCCGATGAACAGCGTGCCGCGGTCCTGTGTATTGAACAGGCCGTAGGCGGAGGAGACGCCGGTCTCGTGGACGACGATGGAGCCGCGCTCGCGGGTCTCCATATCGCCCTTGTAGGGAGCGTAGCCGTCGAACAGCTGGTTCATGATGCCGTTGCCGTTCGTGTCCGTCATGAATTCGGAGCGGTAGCCGATGAGTCCGCGGGAGGGGATGGAGAATTCGAGGTGTGTGGCGCCGCCTTCGTGGGCCGCCATGTCCCGCAGTTCCGCTTTCCGGGTGCCGAGTTTCTCGATGACCGCGCCGACGTAGTCACCGGGCACTTCGACTGACAGGAGCTCCATCGGCTCCAGCAGCTGGCCGTTCTCGTCGCGCTTGTAAATGACCTTCGGGCGGGAGACCGCGAATTCGTAGCCTTCACGCCGCATGGTTTCGATCAGGATGGAAAGATGCAGCTCGCCGCGGCCGGAGACCTTGAAGGTGTCGGTGGAGTCGGTCTCTTCGACGCGCATGGCGACGTTCGTTTCCACTTCTTTGAATAGCCGGTCCCGGATGTTGCGGGAAGTGACATACTTGCCCTCTCGTCCGGCAAACGGGGAATCGTTGACAATGAAGTTCATGGAAATGGTGGGCTCGTCGATTTTGATGAACTCGAGGGGCTCCACATGGTCCACGTCGCAGGCCGTCTCGCCGATGTTGATGTCGGAGATGCCGGAGACACAGATGATTTCCCCGGCGCCCGCCTCGGAGACTTCTTTCCGGGCAAGGCCCTCAAAGGCATACAGCTTTGAGACTTTGACCTTTTCCTCGCGGCCGTCATCTTTGCAAAGGATGACCTGTTCGCCCTGCCGGATGGTACCGCGCTCGATGCGCCCGATGCCCATGCGGCCGACATAGTCATCGTAGTCCAGGGAGGAGAACAGCACCTGCAGCGGCGCGTCCACATCGCCCTTTGGAGCGGGGACTTCCTTTAAAATGCTCTCAAAAATGGGCCGCATATCGCCTTCACGGTCCCGCTCATCATACGAAGCGTACCCGTCTCGGGCGGAGGCGTAGACCACCGGGAACTCGATCTGATCCTCATCGGCACCGAGCTCGATGAAGAGGTCGATGACTTCGTCCACGACTTCTGCGGGGCGGGCGCCGGGCCGGTCGATCTTATTGATGACGACCACGACTTTTTTCTTCAGCCCTAAAGCTTTCTTCAGGACGAATCGTGTCTGGGGCATGCAGCCTTCAAACGCGTCGACCAGAAGCAGTACACCGTCGACCATGAGCAGGATGCGCTCGACTTCGCCGCCGAAGTCCGCGTGGCCGGGGGTGTCGATGATATTGATCTTCGTGTCGCCATAGCGCACGGACGTGTTTTTGGAGAGGATGGTGATGCCGCGCTCGCGCTCGAGGTCATTCGAGTCCATGACACGTTCGTCGACCTGTTCGTTCTGGCGGAAAATGCCGCTCTGTTTCAAGAGGGCGTCCACCAGGGTGGTCTTGCCGTGGTCGACATGGGCGATCATCGCGACATTTCGGATATCTTCCCGGAGTTTCAAGGTTTCACCTTCCATTAATAATAAAGAATCATAAATATACGCGAGAGATTCTATCACTTGCCTTACCTCTTTGCAAGTCTTATAATGGGGAGTAATCTGTGAAAGGAAGCAGAACCTATGCCTGAAACCAAACCGAAAAAGAACAAAGCATGGATCATCGGGATCGCCGCAGCGGTCGTCGTTGCCATCCTGGCGGTCGCCATCGTGCTCATCACCCGGAGCGGCGGTGCGGAGACCGGACCGGAGGACCCGAACGGGAATCCGCTCTACCCGAAGGCCTCCGCGGTCACGGAAGTGGAATATCTGCACCGGGGCGGGCTGAACTCCGAGTCCGGCATTGCCATCGACGAAAAAGAACTGACCGAGGACGCCTATATCGAAGATTTCCTCGAACAGCTGAAGGCGGTCACCCTGCGGGAGCCGACCGAAGAGGACCGGACGTCGCTGGATTATACGACGGACGTCGAAATGTTTACGCTGAAGCGTAAGGACGCGGAGGACACCATCCTCATCATGGATGACTCCATTACCATCAACAACGAGTACGGCAATTATTTTTACATGACCGAAGACATAGACCTGGAGACACTCACCGAACATTTCACGGCGATAGACTACTCCGACAAACTGGTCTCCACTTCGGAAAGTGAGTAAGGAGGATTCCTGTTGAAAAAAGACAAGAAACTGCCGGAGACACCTTCGGAGCAGGACCTCGAAGCGTTCCGCCCCCGCACGGAGGAAGAGATCCGCAGTGAAATGGAAGATATTCGGGACATGGTCCAGAATGAACTCGATGAAATGCGGGAACAGGCGCCGGACGCCACGTGGGACGATATCGTCCAACAGGCGGCTTACGAAAAGAAGAACGGCATCAAAGTCGACTATCATCCGCCGGTCATGTGCTCCGTCTGCGGAGAGCATGAGGCCGTGGAAGGCTCGGAATACTGCGAAGAATGCATGGAGGACATGAAACGCTATCCCTTTGAGTGGTGGCAGTTCCTCATCCCCTTCATGGCGGTCTTTTTCCTGGCCTTTGGCATCCTGCTGGCCCACGACGGATGGTCGGTATACCATGGAACGGCGCAGGCGCAGAGCCTTGCGCGTCAGGGCAAACTCATCTCCGCGCTGGACAAGTACGGGGAACTGAACGGGCAGATCGCCGAAGGGTCCGACACCTACGGGGTGCAGTACCGGAAGAACCAGGTGAAGCTTTTAAACCGGGTCGGCATCCAGGAGTTCAGCGTTCTGGACAGTTACCTCAGCGCCTATTATCCGGGCGGGGACCTCAACAAATGGTATAACCGCTACGCGAAGCAGTCCAGAGAGAGAGTCGACGAATATGAGACCGCTTATAACTACTTTGAAGAAGCGGCCTCCAGCGCGAAGGATTACAAATCCCTCATCAAAGCTTACGACAAAGCCATTGAGGGCAAAGGCGTGAACGCCGCCTTCGCCAACTATTACAAATATTATGCCTGCCTCATCTACAATCAGGGTGAGAAAGAGCAGCAGAAGTACCTTGACGCCATCAAGGCGGAAGGCAAGGACTATGAGAGCCTGTATCTGCCGCTCGAGACCGAACTGGCCCTGTCCGCCAAAGACTATGACAAGGCACTGCAGCTTTGCGATGAACTTGGCGACCGCAACGCGGAAGACATTTATCCGTATGTTTACCGCACGGTCGCGTACCGTATGCAGGGTGACCTGAGTCAGGCGGCCGCTTCCTGCGATGAAGGCCTGAAAATCGACGGGACCGCCTCGACGCTGAACTACCAGCGGGCCATTCTGTTCCTTCTGGACGGCGACCTGACACTGGCGTCGGCCTATGCGGAAGAAGCCCATACGAATGCCGCTACCGCGAACAACTATGTGTCCGCCTGCAGCATCTATTCTCTGATCCTGCAGGAGCAGATCGCCGAAAAGAATGAGGCGATCAAGGCGGCGGATGACAAAGAGACCAAAACAAAACTCCGTTCCGAAAAAGCGGATCTCAAGGCCACACTGGAGTCTCTTGAGACGGAAATGTCGGAATACGGCTACGAGGTCAGCCCGGACGTCGGGAAGATCCTGGCCGGCAAAAAGACCGCGGACGAAGTATTCTTGAAGGGGGAGGGTGATTTCGCATGGTAATCCTTTATGAGATCATCAAGATCCTCACGTTCCCCGGCGCTCTGGTAAAAGGTTTTCTGGAGCACCTGTTCTGCCGCATCTACAAAGTTCCGGTGGAATACGCCGACTACATGCAGCGCAATGAGCTCTGCGGACACGTGGAGCACCTGCTGGCGAAGCACAGGGGCTCTTTCGGCATCTGCTTCGGGCCGCATATTCTCATGCTGCTGTTCGGCTCCGTCATTTCCTTCGCCGCGGCAATGAACCTCTTTTACATCGGGACCTTCGGCTGGCTGTCGATCATCCTGCTGTATGTGGGAATTTCGTTCCTGACGAACTGTTTCCCGCTCGTGGAAGACGCGCTCAACATGTGGGATGAACTGTTCTCTTCCGACGCGAAGACCGTCTCCAAAGTGTGCCTTGCGGTCCCGGCAGCGGTCATGCTGGCCGGCTCTTATGTGGAACGCTATGGCCTGACGCTTCTGACCGGCGCGGCCTGGGCTTATGTGCTGCCCTGGCTCGTGGCGCTGATCGTCGGCTGAAGACAGAGAGACAAAAAGAAAACCTCGCTCAAACGAGCGAGGTTTTTGTTATTGTCATTTTACATTTTGTCCATGAGGTGCTGCGCGATCTTGACGTGGTCGTCTTTCATGGGGTGGACGTCCAGAATGAAGTCGTAGAAGAACAGCGGCCAGGCTTCATAATCGAAGCGGTAGCCGGCAATGTCGGACATGTCGACATAGGTGACCTGCTTTTTATGGCGGCTCTCGTTCGTCATGTAGTTGCGAACGGTTTCAATGACTTCGTCGTTCAGCGGCATGAAGAGCTGGTCCGGGATGCCGGGGACGATTTCCATGTTCTGGAACGGGTGGTCAATGCCGAACGTGTACAGTTTGACGTCCGAATTGATCTCCAGAATGAGGTCGACGAGGCGCTCGTAATTCTGGAAGTACTTCTGCATGTTTTTGCGGACATAGCCGGCAAGGTCGGTGAAGGTCGTTTCGCCGATGGCCAGTTTCATCCATTCTTCCGGAGTGGCAAGGTCGCCCATCTGTCCGGTAATCGCGGAAATGCCCAGTGCGTACTGGCGGCCGAAGACCTGATAAACGGGGATCATGATGGGTTCCGCGATGGAAGCGGTCATGATGTCATTACTGCCGGTGCAAAGGACGAGGACGTCCGCCTGTTCAACAATGCCTCTGATCTGCGAGGCGAGGCCGGTCGTGTCGCCGAGGCCGAGGCAGAATTCATTCGGCATCATCATGTAGTCACTCATGTACTGCTCGAACGCGTTCTCCGGCTCATTCAGCTCAGCGGCGAATGTCGGATCCAGCAGACGAAGGAATTCATCGGTGCGCCACATGTTGCGGGACAGATTATAGGATGTTTCCGGGTTGAAACCCTTGGCGTCCCGGACGAGCGTCGGCCAGGCGTCCTGGACGAAGCCGCCATGGCTCATGGTGATACAGTTCATCCAGGTGTCTTCGACACCGGCGGTCAGGCCGAAGCCTGCGGCGATGGAGTCGCCCATGACAACGAGCGATTTCCCGGTGTAATCGACCGTTTTTTTCTTGGCGGAAGCCATGACGGCGGTCAGAGACAGCAGCATGACAAGCGTCATAAAAACGGCGATCAGCTTTTTCGTAAATTTCATGGTTTTCTCCTTTGTCTTTTCACACATACATACACGTTAATATTGGTTTGCAAAAAATAACAAGAGACATTGTAACAGAATTCTGCATTCCTGTCTATAAAGACAAAAGCGCCCCGGACCTGTCCGGGGCGTTTCTGCTGTGTGTGAAATTTTGGAGTGAGAAAGAGAAAGATTGGAGAATTATGAAATTAGGAGAAAAATCATAAAACATGTGTCATTGGGAGAGGGGACTTCCCTTTGACAGTTCCCACTATAAGGTGTCAACCTAAATCCAACTTAAAAATATGAAAAAAATCGAAAAAATTATAAAGAATCGAAATCGATGTCCCCCATGCGATCGACATAACCGTCGGCCAGCGCTTTGATCTCATCGGCATGCTTCTCCGACCAGCGGTCCCGGACCGCCATGACCCGGCAGCCGGATTTCTTTGCCCCGGTCAGAGAAATATAGGTGTCCTCGAAGATCCAGGTCTCTTCCGGTGCCGTTTCGAGGAACGCGCGCGCCTTGTCGTAGATTTGCGGGACACGTTTGCTGCAGTGCTCTTCGCCGCAGGTGAAAATGGCCGAGAAGTACCGGTCGATCCCGTTGCGCTTCAGACAGGCCTCCGTCAGATAGCGGTCGGTGGCGGTGGCAACGACCATGGGGACCCCGCGGTCCTGCAGTTCCTGCAGGGCTTCTTTGACGGTTGGTTTGACGAGGACCTCTTCGAAATAACCCTGTTCGACCATTTTGTTCATGTCAGCCACGATCTCCTCCGGGGACTTCTCCAGCCCGAACTCTTCGATCATGTAGACGCTCATCGGCTCCAGCAGCATGGAGGTCAGCATGCGGTTCTGTTCCGGAGACACTTCATAACCGAGTGAGGACAAGTAGCGCTTGCCGATCTCGATCCACAAATGCATGGAGTCGGTCAGTGTGCCGTCCATATCGAAAATGGCGCCTCGAATGGCCATAGGGGTTCTCCTCTCAAATGGTGAAATGTTCCGTTCCGGTGGAATCACCGAATCCGACGTCGACATCGTCCGCCCAGTCCTCGTCGTCGTTTACAAGACCGAGTTCACGGAGCGTTTCTTCCGGAACCTCCGGAATTTGCGCGACGCCTTCGAATTTGCGGGTCTGCGACCAGAGGGACGGTGTAATGCGCACGGTGTATCCGGTGCCGTTCATACAGATCCATTCATTCATGGGGGCTTCCGGAAGGCAGTACATCGCCATAAGGGCGGAAATAATGCCTCCGTGTGTTACGACGGCAGCATCGGTGATGCCGGTTTTCAGAAGCCCGTCGACAATGCTTTCCAGGGCCTCTTTGATGCGGGCGCCGAACTCCGCGTTGCTTTCCCCGTGGGGAGGCGCCGCGTCCATGCCGCCGGTCAGCCAGGCGGCGAATTCCTCGTACTGCTGCAGCTCTTCTGCCGTGTGACCTTCAAACTCGCCGAAATTGTATTCGATGAGTTCGTGCATAACGACAGGCTTTGTGTCCGGGAACAGGATCTGACAGGTCTCCGTACACCGTTTTAAGGGACTGGTGAAGACAACGGCGGGGTCCGGATAGACACAGGTATTCTTCAGATACTGCAGCTCCTCCTGACCCTGCAGGCTGAGTTCCAGGTCCTGATGTCCCACGTACCGGCCTTCTATGTTTCCGGTGGTCAGCCCGTGGCGGATAAAATGGAGTGTATAGGTTTTCAACGGAGTCATCCTCCTTGTCGGCGATTTGCGTCAAGTATAGCACAACAGGCTGCAGAAAAAAAGCAGAAGCGCTTCGGTGGTCGACCGAAGCGCTGATCTGCTTGTGTGTGAAATTTGGAGTGAGAAATGAGAAAGATTAGAAGAAAATTTGAATAGGAGAAAGGGTTCTTCTTGTCTTCGGGGAGGAAGGGTCTCTCCCTTTGACACTTCACACTATAAAGTGTCAACCTAAAAAGAACTTAAAGGTTTGAAATTTTTTTGTAATTTTTGAAAACAAGGTGAAACCCTTTTGTCCGTTGACTGTATCTTTACATACAACAGTCATCCATGATAATATAATAACAACCTTTAAAAGGGAGGGTTATTATGGATCGAAAATCTTTAAAACAACGCGGCAAAGCCGCATTCAAGGCGAATTACTGGAAGGCGGTATTCGCCACTCTGCTTCTGGCGCTTTCCGTCGGCGGCTTTACCGGCGCCACGGGGTCCAGTGTCGATCTCGACTTTGACGAAACGTATGATACGGGGAGCTCCTATCAGTATGCGATCGACCCGAGTCTTCCGTATGACGATATCGACAACCCGCCGATCAGCGTGGTGGAGACCCCGGCGCAAGAGGCTTCCGCGAGCAGTTATGCAGCTTCTCTTGCCCGGTCGCTGGAGGAAAGCGCTCCGGTGATCGCCAGTGTAGGCGCCATCAGCGGACTCATTTCCATTTTCTTCCTCGCGCCGCTTGAAATCGGCTGCCGCAGCTTCCTGAGGAAAAACCTGCACGCCCCGGCCGATCTGGAAGATATGAAGGACGGCTTTGTGCCGAAGTATTTCCGCAATGTCGCCACCCAGTTCCTGGCAAGCCTTTTCATCAGCATCGGCTTCATCTTCCTTCTGATTCCGGGCATCATCTTAAGCTACATGTTCGCCATGGTGCCATATATCCTTGCGGAAGACGATGACATTGGTGTTATGGACGCCATCCGCCGCTCCAAGGCGCTGACCGCCGGCCACAAGTGGGACCTGTTCGTTCTGGACCTGTCCTTCTTCGGATGGATCCTTCTGGATGTCCTGACGCTGGGTATCCTGGGCATTTTCTATGTCAACCCGTACCTCTACAGCACGCATGCCGCTTACTATGAAGAGCTGAAGAGACTGCAGGGCGCCGCTCCCGCGCCGGAGAACACTCCCGCGATCGAAGCGTAAACAAAGTCAAAAAGTGCTTTGGCATTTGCCAAGGCACTTTTTTTCTTTTACAATAGAAAAGCACATGTTTCTGTGTGCAGTGTGTATGTAAGTAAAGTGAATCGCAAGAGGAGAAACAATACTATGAAAACCGCAAAGAGAATACTGGCACTACTGATGGCGCTGGCGATGATGCTTTCGCTGACGGTCGTCATGTCATCCGCGAAGACCACCAGCCGATACAAAGGGAAATCGCTCGTGGTCATGGGAGACTCCATTGCCGCCGGATTCGGTCTCGACGAACGCGTGCCGAAGACGACGCTGACGCAGGGGCTTGTTATGCCGCACGGAGAGTTTGTCAAACATTCCTGGCCGCAGGTCATCCGCGACCGTTACGGCTTCTCGAAGACGACCTCTGTCAACCTGTCCCGCAACATGTGGTGCTCGACCGAATTCCTGCGCCTTCTGGACCCGGCGTTTGAATCCGAACTCTGCGAACCCGAGAATGCGCTCGATCAGTACATTTCCGATTACATGATGTTCCCGTCCGAAGTTCTGAAGCCGGGGGATACCCTGAAACTGGCGAAGTCCATCAAGAGCGATATCAAGAAAGCCGATGTCCTGGTACTCGCCCTCGGCAGTAACGACATCATGACGTATTCCATCTGCAAACCCATCATGAAACCGCTGTATCAGGTGTTTGGCCGTACGGCGGCGGTTGCGCTCTCCGCAGTGACGGAGCGGGAGATCAAGACCCTTGACAGTGAGGAGGAAGTCGCAAAGTTCCTGCTGGGTTCGCTGGACCTGAACCTGCTGCCGCAGGACGTTGCCGATTCGACGGAACGTTTCTGTGAACAATATGACCGTCTGCTCAGCATCATCTATAAGCTGAACCCGGACGTCAAGGTCTACAGCATGGGCATCACCGCGCCGTTCCGCGGGCTCGAGATCATCGACGGGGTCGATGAAGTCCTGCTCTCTCAGCTGAATGAAGAAGTCATTGTCAATGTTCGCAACTACATGACGAAGAAGAGTCCGTACCGAAACCGCACCACTTACATTGAAGTGGGCGATGTGCCGGGCCATGACTTCCACAAAGTGGCGGATCCGCTCTTCCTGCCGGAGTTCATCAACGATGTCCATCCGACTGAGGAAGGCCATATGACGATCGCCAATCACCTGAGTGCCAAAATGTAAAACACGAAAAAGAAAACCCTCTCCATTCGGAGAGGGCTTTTTGTTGAGGTCACGCCTGTTTCTCAAGCGTCTTGTAGTCGACTTTGCCGACCGGTGTCAGCGGAAGGTTCGCGCGGAACTCATACAGATAGGGAACCTGATACGGAGGCAGCTGTTCTTCTGCCAGTTTTCGCAGTTCCGCTTCGAGTTCTTCATCGGAAAGGTTGGAGTCTTCCTTTTGTGCAACGAAAGCCTTCAGGCGATGGTCTTCATCGTCTTTCATTTCGACACAGCAGATCTGAGAGACTGCCGGGTGAAGGGACATGACTTCTTCGGAATGCGCCGGGAAGCATTTGTAGCCGAGGCCGTCATGCATGGTGATGAAGATCCGTTTCATACGGCCGGAGATGTAGAGGAGGCCGTTTTCGTCGAAATATCCGAGGTCTCCGGTGTGGATGTAAGATTTTCCGTTCGGGTGGACCTTGTGGATGCCTTCGGTCTCTTCGGGGTTGTCCTTATAACAAATCATTTCCGTGGCGCAACGGAGTGCGATCTCACCGATCTCGTTATATTTGCACTCACAGTTATTGTCGTTGTCCCAGATGACGAATTCATTCATGGGATGCGGGAATCCGACCGAACCGACCGCATTCACGACAACGTCATCCGGAGTGCAGACGCGTCCGGGCGGATACGTCGTGCAGGCGGAAGCGCCGACCTCCGTCATGCCGTAGCCTTTGACGGGCTCGGTTTCACATCCATGGGATTTCAGGAATTCGTTGAGGTCGTTCTCAAAGGCGTTCGTACACCCGTCACCGCCGACACCGAGGACCTGCATGCAGGAGAGGTCAACGTTCTGCATCTGCGGGTCTTCCATCAGCGGGATGAGCTGCGCCGGGACACAGACCAGGGAGTTGATTTTTCCGTACTGCTTGAAATATTTCGGCCAGTCAGCCGGATCGAACTTCGGCACGATGATCATCATGGCCTTCGCGGCACAGAGCGGCATGTGCATGCCGACAGAGTTGGAATACACGACGAAGGGAACAGTGCAGTTCAGGACGTACTCATTGATCTCAAACGGCATGTACCGAAGATAAGTCTCAGAAACACCGTTGTAAGCGATATCGTTCAGCAGGACGGTCTTCGGGAAACCGGTCGTGCCGCCCGTATGGGCAAAAACAGCAGGAGTGGTGCAGTCTTTATGATAATCGACCTGCGGAAGGTCCTGACCTTCCTTGCGGAAGTCGGACATTTTCGTGACCATAGGGTCTTTCAGGAAAGCCTTTTCCTGACCGCGGGACTTGAGCTTGTAGCCCGCTTTGATGGCCATGGGCATTTCGTCGGCAAGGTCCATGACGATGACGCGCTCGGCCACACCGACCTCTTTGGCAGCCGCGAGAGCCTTCTCCGCAAACAGATCGAGGACGAAAACCAGTTTCGCCTGATCGTCCTGCAGATAGCGGACCAGATCGTGCTTTTCGGCAGCAACAGACACGAAATCGAACAGCGCACCGACATGGTTGCAGGCGTATTCGAGTTCGTAGGCTTCTACCGAGTTGAGGGTGATGATATTGATCACATCGCCCGGCTGGACACCGCTGTTGACAAGCGCTTTTGAGAGCGATTCGATTCGCTCGGTCAGTTCTTTATAAGTGATGCGTTTCCCAAAATAATCGAGCGCATCGAGGTGACCGTAATCAGCGGTACATTTCAGGAAGTAATCATAGATGGATTCGGTCGGCAGTTCAAACGGTTTCCCACCGTCGACGGCCCGGAAATACCGGTTCCAGGGCTGGTCGATCGACGGATAGCCTGTTCTTTTTTCTGGATTCATTTCAGTCCCTCCCAGGGATATATATAAGTTACGAGAAGATGTTAACATAAAGAAAATAAAATGTGAACCCCGATTATTGATTTTTTCTGTAACAAAAGTTACAGAAATGGCTTAGGTATGCGATTCTAAGGGTTCTTTACTGGACAAACGAAAAAAAGCCTGTTAAAATTAACCGTGAACATTCCGTGAATGTGTATGCTTGAGAAAAAGGGGAGAAAACTAATGAAATTCACCAAAAAGTTACTGGCAGTGCTAATGGCTTTCGCCATGACATTGTCACTGACGTCTGTGTTCGCCTCAGCGAAAGCGAACAATCAATATCGGGGCAAATCCATGGTCGTTCTGGGCGACTCCATCGCCGCCGGCTTTGGCCTGGACAAACGGGTCCCGGATGAAATGATCTTCCAGGGACTGGTCATGGCCCATGGCGAATTCCTCGAGGATAGCTGGCCGCAGCGTGTCCGCGACCATTATGGATTCAGCAAGGAGAACTCCTACAACATTTCCCGGAGTGGCTGGAGTACGACGGAATTCCTTCGTATCCTTGACCCGGAATTCGAGAAAGAACTCTGTCAGCCGGAAAATGCGTTCGATCAGTATGTTTCGGACTATTGCTTTATGCCGGAAGAATTGACGCAGCCCGGTGATATTGCGCGGGTCAAAGCGCAAATCGAAGATGCCATCGCCAACGCGGATGTTATTTTCTTTGCACTCGGCAGCAACGACATTATGACGTACTCCATCTGCAAAGAAGTCATGCGTCCGGCCATTTATCCGGCGTTCGGCCGTCAGGCGGCGCTTGCCGTCTCCCTCATCTCGCAGGGTGAATTCGGGACGATCGATTCTACAGAAGAAGCGCTTCAGTTTATCTACGGCAAACTCGATCTGAACCTGCTTCCGCAGGATATCGAAGACTCTACCCAGCGTTTCTTCCAGCAGTACGAGCGGATGATGGACATCATCTACGACCTCAAGAAACCGGATGCAGAAGTATATGACATCGGTATTACCGCGCCCTTCCGTCACATGGAAGTCATGACCGGTGTGGACGAAGTCCTCCTGCGCGACCTGAACGAAAAGGTCATTAAGGATGTCGCTGACTACATGACGAAGAACCCCCGCTGCAAGTATATTGATGTGAGCGATGCGGAGGGCCATGAGTGGCCCCAGCTGGTCAACCCGTTCTTCCTGATGGAGTTCATCAATAACGTCCACCCGACCGCGGAAGGCCATGGCCTTATGGCGAACGATATTTACAAAGTCGTAGGCTGACCTTTCAGCAAAAGGAATCCAAAAGCGCTGTCCAACCGGGCGGCGCTTTTTCTTGCGGAAAATATTACAGGGAGTATAATATTCGAAGAGATTAAACGGAGGGACTGCTATGGCGCACGAATTATTTTCCAGACGGTTAATGGAACAGCGAAAGGCAATGGGCATCAGTCAGAAGCAGGCGGCGTCCGATCTTGGCATTTCGCAGGCGCTGCTCTCACATTATGAGAACGGCCTTCGAGAGTGCGGTCTGGAATTCCTGGTAAAGGCGGCAGACTATTACAATGTCAGCTGCGACTATCTGCTCGGGCATACTGCCAATGTCCTGCAGCTCAACCGGGCCGTCGATTTTGAGGACCTGCCGGAAGACGCGGATATTTCCCGGGAAACTATGATTCGTTCCCAATTTGCCATCATGGGAAACCTCGTGGAAGATGAGGAAATGACGGATTACATGCTGAAAGCCACGGCGCTGTCCTCTTACATGATGCTATTTGCGGCCGTGAGCAAGGGGCTGCTCCCCCGCACATGGCTTGGAAACAACTCCGACAACAAATCGCAGCTGCGGTTTCTCATGAACAGTCTGTCGAACGACATCCATGACCTGACCTCCGCTCCGGAGGGTGAGGAGATCATCGGCGCTTCGGCTCCGCAGAGTGTGCAGACGCTTTCCTCTTATGTCAATGACCTTGTCAACACCAGAGTCGCCCAGCTGCTGTAAACACAAAAGAAAAGGACCTCTCCGCGGAGAGGTCCTTTTTTTGATGGAGTCTTCAGCTGGTAGCTTCTTTGTACATCTGCAGATACAGTTCTGCGGATTTCCCCCAGCTGTTGTCACACTTCATGGCGCGATTGACAACGGCTTTCCAGGCATCTTTGTCGTTGTAATAGAGGTCGATGCCGCGGGTGATGGCCCAGAGCATATCATGGGCATTGTAGGTCTTGAAGGTGAACCCGTTGCCTTCCCCGTCGCCGCAGTCGCGGACGGAGTCTTTCAAGCCTCCGGTCTCACGGACGATGGGAATGGTGCCGTAACGGAGCGCGATCATCTGAGACAGGCCGCAGGGTTCGCTCTTGGAAGGCATGAGGAACAGGTCGGCACCGGCATAGATCTGCCGCGCGAGAGCAGGATCGAAGCCCAGCTCGACGCGGAACTTGTCCGGGTGCCGTTCGGCCACGCCCTTGAAGTAGTTCTCGTAGGCGCTGTCACCGGAACCGAGGACGATCATGCGGACTTCCGTGTTGTACAGCAGCTCATCGATAATGGCCGTGATCAGGTCGAGCCCTTTGTGGGAGACCAGCCGGGAAATGAGCCCGATGATGGGCACGTCCGGCTGCGCCTCGAAACCGAAGCGCTCTTCCAGAGCCGCTTTGTCCTTTTTCTTGTTGGCCTTGCGGGCCTGCGAATAATGGTACGGAATGGCGGGGTCTTTGGCCGGATCATAGCTTTCGACGTCGATGCCGTTCAGAATGCCGGTGAGCTTCCAGAGGTTCCGGTGCAGGATGCCGTCCAGGCCGTGGGAATACCACGGGTCAAGAATCTCGTTGGCATAACTCGGAGAGACGGTCGTTACTTTGTTGCAGCATTCAATGGCGCCCTTGGAGAAATTCGCGAGGCCGTCATTTTCCACGATATAGTAGTCCTGCGGGTCAAGGCCGACGACTTCATTTAAGATGTCCATGCCGTACAGGCCCTGATACTGGATGTTGTGGATGGTATAAACGGTACGGATGTCTTCGTAGCCCTCCGCATCCCGGTAGAAGCAGTTGTAGTAGACGGGAATAAGTGCGGTCTGCCAGTCGTTGCAGTGGATGACGTCCGGTTTGAAATCGTCGAGCTCCTCCAGATGCTTTACGGTCTCGAGCACCGCGCGGGAGAAGAAGGCAAATCGCTCGGCGTCATCATAATACCCATAAAGCCCGGAACGTTTGAAATAGTATTCGTTGTCCAGCAGATAGTAGGTGACACCGTCTGCCTCGGCTTCGAACACGCCGCAGTACTGCCGCCGCCAGGCAACAGGGACATCGAAGTTCAGCAGATACTTCATGCCGGCGCGCTGCTCCCCGGTCACAGAACCGTAGAGCGGAAGAATGACACGGACGTCTTCGCCTTTGGCCTTCAGCGCTTTGGGAAGGGCACCTGCCACTTCCGCAAGGCCTCCGCTGACGGCGAAGGGGACCGCTTCACTCGAAGCAAACAAAATTTTCATGGAACAGATCCTCCTGTGGGGTGATCAGACGACGATATTCTTGGTGAAATAAATGGGGTAAGATGGGTCGCCGGAAAGGTTCCGGTTGGCGGTGATGGTGACGTTCTTGTCAGTGATGATGCTGTCGACCTTCGCGTTGGCATGGATGACCGTTCCCTGCATGAGGATGGAGTTTTTGACGACCGCACCCTTTTCGACGACGACGCCGCGGAAGAGCAGGGAGTTTTCGACCGTGCCTTCAATGGTGCAGCCGTCGGCGATCAGCGAATTGGCAGTCTGGCAGTTCTCGCCGTACAGGGCCGGGACGTTGTCCGCGATCTTCGTTGCGATGGGGTTCTTCGGGTTCAGAAGAGCCTTGCGGTTTTCCGGCTCGAGGAGGCTCATGCTGACGTTGTAATAGGTCTTCAGACTGTCGATCATCTCGGCAAAGCCCGGGATCTCGTAGCCGACGATCTTGAGGTTCGAAACATTCGCCTGGATGATATCTTTTGCGAAGGACGTGGCGCTGTGAGCGACCGCCGTCTTCACGAGATATTCCAGCAGAGATTTGCGCATGACATAGATGTTGAACGCATAATCGACTTCCGCTTCTTCCGCGAGGTTGAGGGAGACGTCCGTAACGCGTTTGTCCGCATCCATGGTGAGAATCTGCATGTTGTCGAGCTTCGGCAGTTTGCCGTGCTTGTAAGCGACTGTGATATCTGCTTCCTGCGCCGTATGGAACTCGAACATGTCGTTGAAGTCGAAGTTATATACAGCGTTGGAGTCCGTAATGACGACATACTCATGGCGGGAATGGCGGAGGAAGTCCATGTTCGCGTAGATCGCGTCCACGCGGTTCTGATAATCGGCAGCCGACACTGATGAGGTGTTATACGGCGGCAGGATGTAAAGACCTTCGCGTTTGCGGGCCAGGTCCCAGGGCTTTCCGGAACCGATGTGATCCATGAGGGAACCGTAATTTTCCTTGGTGATGATTCCGACTTCGGAGATCCCGGCGTTGACCATGTTGGACAGCGGGAAGTCGATAAAACGGTAACGGCATCCGAAGGGAACGGATGCAATGGTACGCATGGTCGTCAGTTCCCGGATCGTGGAGTCGAAGGCCTGCGAATGGATGATACCCAGCACATTATTTGCTCTCATAGGTCGTGCCCTCCTCTACGTTTTCATTGACCATGACATTGGCGGGGACGCAAGCGCCTGCGCCGATCTCGACGTTTTCACCGATGACAGCGACGCCCCAGGCGTCCGGATCTGTATCGGAGGGGCCGGCGCCGACTTTGGCATTTTCGCCGATGACGGCGTTCTCCGCAACGATGGAATACTGGACGTCCGCGCCCTTCTTGACGACTGCGCCCGGCATGATGATGGAATATTTGACGTTCGCGCCCTCTTCGACCGTGGAATTCGGGAACAGGACGGAGAAATCGGCTTTGCCTTCGACGGAGCAGCCTTCGGTAACCATGGAGTTGACGACCTCCGCTCCCTTGGCGATGAACTGCGGCGCGGCGCTGGGGCTGCGTGCGTAGATCTTCCAGTGCGGGTCATTCAGGTTGATGCCCGAAGTGGGAGAGAGGATGTCCATGTTGGCTTCCCAAAGGCTTTCGATGGTGCCGACGTCTCTCCAGTAACCGTCGAACTGATACGCGACCATTTTCTCGCCGGCCTCATGCATGGCGGGAATGACGTTGTGTCCGAAGTCATTGGAGGACTCAGGGTCATTTTCGTCCGCGATGAGATATTCGCGGAGCTTTGACCAGGTGAAAATGTAAATGCCCATGGAGGCTTTGTTGCTGCGCGGGTTCGCGGGTTTCTCCTCGAATTCGGAAATGGTGCCGTCATCGTTGACGATCATCAGACCGAATCGGGAGGCTTCCTTCCATTCGACCTCGCGCATGGCAATGGTGCATGCCGCGTCCTGCGCCTTGTGGTAGGACAGCATGTCCGCATAGTCCATTTTGTAGATGTGGTCACCGGACAGAACGACCACGTATTCGGGGTCATACTTGTCAATAAAATGGATGTTCTGATAAATCGCGTTCGCGGTGCCTTTATACCAGTCCGTGCCCTCGATCTGCTGATAGGGGGACAGGATATGGACGCCGCCGTTCGCCCGGTCGAGATCCCAGGGCTCGCCGTTTCCGACGTAGTCGTTCAGCTCGAGGGGCTGGTACTGGGTCAGGACGCCGACCGTGTAGATGCCGGAATTGACACAGTTGGACAGGGGGAAGTCGATGATCCGGTACTTTCCGCCGAAGGGGACCGCGGGTTTTGCGATCTTGTGCGTCAGAATACCGAGTCTGCTTCCCTGGCCGCCTGCGAGCAGCATCGCAATGCATTCGTTTTTACGTGCCATAAGTAGGACTCCTTTGAATGTATTTGAAAAAGTTTATTTATTTCCGTGGATAAGCGAAGCTGCCGGACTTCTCCGGGCTCCATTTCGGGGTGCGGTCTTTATCGGCGATCCGTTTTAAAAACAGTGCCGAATGGCCCGCGAGGTTCAGCGACAGGCATGCTTCGTGAGAGTGCATGGGCTCGTCGAGGGATTCGGCTTTGCCGGTCGTGGAGAATCCGGTTCCGCCAAAGGCCGGGTCGTCAGAATTGAACACGACTTCATAGACGCCGTCGTCGGCTCCCATCTTGTAGTCAGCCCGGTCGACTTTCGTGAAATTGAGGATGGCATAAATGGTATTGCCGCCCAGGTCCTTCCGCTTATAAGCAAGGACCGAGTTGGCGTTGTCGTCCGGAATGATCCATTCGAACCCTTCCCAGCTGTAGTCGACTTCCCAGAACGAAGGATTGTCCCGGTAGAAGTGATTGAGCGCGCGGACGTAGGACTGCAGCTTACGGTGCATGTCGTAATCGAGCAGCCCCCAGTCGAGCTGAGTCTTGTAATTCCATTCGCTGAACTGGCCAAACTCACTTCCCATAAATAGCAGCTTTTTGCCGGGGTGGGAATACATATAGGCCAGCATGGAGCGTACCCCGGCGAATTTCTCGGCATACTGCTCCGGGTCGGAGGGGTCGCCCGGGTGTTTGTTGATGAGCGAACCCTTTCCGTGAACGACTTCGTCGTGGGAAATGGGCAGGACGAAGTTTTCGGAAAACGCGTAGAAGAACGAAAAGGTCAGACAGTCGTGGTTGTATTTCCGGCTGAGACCGTCGAGGTTGAAGTAGCGGATGACGTCATTCATCCAGCCCATGTTCCACTTGAAATTGAACCCGAGGCCGCCCATAGAAGTTGGCTTGGAAACATTGGGCCATGCCGTGGATTCCTCGGCGATCATCATGACGTCCGGATGGTCGCGGAAAATGGATTCGTTCAGCTTCTGCAGGAACGCGACTGCCTCGAGGTTTTCCACGCCGCCGTTGACGTTCGGGATCCATTCGCCGTCTTTCCGGTCGTAGTTCAGGTACAGCATGGACGCGACCGCGTCCACACGAATACCGTCGATGTGGTATTTCTCAAACCAGAAGTGGGCATTGGAGACCAGGAAACTCTGGACTTCGTTCTTCCCGAAGTCAAAGACTTTGGTGCCCCAGGTCTTATGTTCTCCTTTGCGGGGATCGGCATACTCGTAGCAGGCTTCTCCGTCAAATTCGAACAGGCCGTAGGCATCTTTCGGGAAGTGGGCAGGCACCCAGTCCAGAATGACGCCGATGCCGTTCTGGTGGCATTTGTCAATGAGATACATGAGATCTGCCGGGGTGCCATAGCGGGAGGTGGCGGCATAGTAACCGCAGACCTGATAACCCCAGGAACCGTCGAACGGATACTCGGACAGCGGCATGAACTCGATGTGGGTGTAGCCCATGTCCGCGACATAGGGGACGAGCTCGTCTGCCAGTGCGCGGTATGAGAGATAATTGCCGTCTTCGTAAACTTTCCAGGAGCCCGCGTGGACTTCGTAGATGTTGACCGGGCGGTCATAGATGCGCTCTTTTCCGCGCTCCGCAAGCCAGTCAGCGTCGCCCCATTCATAGCAGGTGTCGATATCGTAAAACTTCGACGCCGTGCCGGGGCGGGTCTCCAGATGGTACCCGTACGGGTCCGCTTTCATAATGGTGCGGCCGTCGCGGGACTCGATGGCATATTTGTAAATGGTATAATCTTCGACTGCGCCTTCCGGTGCTACCGCTTCCCAAATGCCGTCGGAGATCTTTTCCATGCGAAGTGCCCACGGGTCCCAGTTGTTGAAGTCGCCGACGACGCTGACCGCGGTGGCGTGAGGCGCCCAGACACGAAAAACGACCCGGTTGGAGCCGGGCAGTTTGTGGGAGCCCATGAATTCATAGGCTTTGGCATTGTTTCCCTGATGGAACAGGTAAACGGGGAGGTCCAGATTCGATTGCGTCGTAGCCATGAGCGGTGTCCTCCAGCAGAAAAAGTTTGGCTTTTGCGGCTTCCGGCCAAAGGCTCGGAACTTGACCGCAAAAAGCCTACATCTTTATTTAATAATAACAGAAACTACTAGTCCGTTCAAGGCGTTTATTGTCGAATATGCGCAAAAGAAAAGGCAGAAAGTCCCCGGTTTTGTGCGAAGCGGAATGCGACTTTCGGAAACCTTGGTTTTACAACTGTGAAAAACATCAAAAACTATTGCATGATGTAAAAATATTGTGCTATAATGACTAACGATTAGAAATTGTACCGTCTCTTCTAACGGGCAAAACGCAGTTTCTTTCTACAGTGGATGAAAATTTCTGCTCAAAATTTTTAGTGAAAGTGAGGGAGAGAAATGGACGATAGGAGACGCACCATTTCCTCCGAGGAATCTATGATCGGCGAAGCTCTCATGAGAGTGTCTAACACTCTTGAGGCGCAGCGCCTGACCAAGTCCTTGGATTATCAAGAGAAGCTGAGAAGCAGATCCAACATCAGACTGATCCTCGCAATCATCGCTCTCGTCCTTGCCGGCGGTATGCTGATTGTTGGCGGATTCCTGCTGTGGGTACTTCTGAAGTATCAGGATCCGGTTCTCGACACAGTCGTTCCGTTCCTCAAGAATTTCCTTGGCGGACTGAACACGATGTTCGCAGCACTCACTGAGACGACCACTTATCTGCCTGTCCTGATGGATCAGTTGACCAGAATGCTGGAAGTCCTGGTTGGTGTTATGAACGGCCTGAGTGGACTGGACCTCAACGAACTGCTGGGTTATCTTTCCACTATGCTGGGTTCTGCAACCGGTATGGTTACTGACCTTGCTGGCATCGTTCACGGCATGGCGCCCCTCGGCGACACCATGAACGGCCTTCTTACCGATCTCAATTCTAGCGGCGTTGGCGGAATGATCAACGACGTGCTTGCAGATGTCGGGATCGACATGAACGTTGTCAATCAGATGACGTCCGACGCGGTCGGCTCTGTTGCCAAGATCGCGGATGCAACTGCTTCGGTTACTGACGCTGCTCTGACGGAAGAGAACGTCGAAGCTGCCACGAAAGCGGCAAGCGCTGCTTCCAATGCTTATGCAGACCTTCTTAACGGTTTCTGCGGCGCTGTGAAGTAATTCTACCGAAACGATAATAACAAACATCCAAATTTAAAATTCGAGCAGAATTCAAATCGTTCAAAATAATCTCCCCCGTACGGAAACGTGCGGGGGAATTATTTTGCATATCCGGCTTTGGTTGACACGTTTTGGGTCAGCCTTTAAAATTGTAGGGAACTATTAGAAGGAGCCGACATCATGACTTTGGACCATTGCTATTATGTGACGGAGCGCCGCCCGGAAGACGCCCATCTCAAGAACGCCACGAATAAGGCGCGCGCCGATGTGGAGTTCACTCTGAAAGAACTCGGGATGCATGAGGTGAAAATCGATATCGCGTTTGGCGGTGAGAATGCTTCTGTCGCTGCGTCTCTGAAAGAGCATGGACAGACGTACCGTATCTGGCAGTCTGCACTGCGTTCTCTGAAGCGCGGCGATGCGCTGTTCGTACAGATGCCGGCCATTTCCCACTGCGTTTTTCTGGGCCACCTGTTCCGCAAACTGAGGGGCAGAGGCGTGAAGGTCGTCCTGCTCATCCACGACCTGGAGCGGCTGCGCTTTGTAGCGGCGGATGTCCCCTTCAAAACCAGAGTGCGGCAGTATCTCGATGAGGCGTCGGTTCTGAAATCGGCAGACCTTATCATTGCTCACAACGAGATCATGATCGAGTACCTGGCAGAAGAGGGTATCCCATGGGAGAAACTTGTTTCGCTGGAGATCTTCGACTACCGGCTGCCGGCAGACTTTGCGGTCCATCGCCCCTATGAAACGGAGGACCTGGACGCGCCCCGCGCGGACCTCATGATTGCGGGCAACCTTGACTCGGACAAAGTCGGTTATCTGAAAGACATCGGCCGGGTCCCCGGCGTGCGCTTCCAGCTGTACGGCGTCGGCTATAAAGACGAAAACCAAAACGCGGTCTACAACGGTTCCTACCTGCCGGATGAGCTGCCGGCGTACCTGCACGGCAACTTCGGCCTGGTGTGGGACGGCACGTCTGTGGACACCTGTGCCGGTAACTACGGCAATTACCTGCGGTATAACGACCCGCATAAAACGTCCCTTTACCTGGTCTGTGGATTCCCCGTCGTCGTCTGGGACAAGAGCGCTATAGCGCACTTTGTCCTGGAACACAAAGCCGGCATTACCGTCTCGTCGCTTCTGGAGGCCGGGGACGCCATTGCGGCTCTCTCGGCGGATGAATACGAGACGATGTGCAAAAACGCCGCAGCGGTCTCCCAGGATCTCCGTTCCGGGCATTATCTGAAGACCGCGGTCGGCGAATGCATGCGGCGGCTTGGCCGGTAAGGAGGAACGCATGAATCTTTCTTCCCCGAGCGAAGTGAAGGCACTGCTCGAACAGAACGGTTTCCGGTTCTCGAAGGCGATGGGCCAGAACTTCCTCATCGACCCGCATGTCTGTCCCCGCATGGCGGAGGTGGCGGTCCCCGATGACTCTTACGGCGTGATCGAAGTCGGACCCGGTATCGGCGTCCTGACGGTGGAACTGGCCAAAAGGGCAAAAAAGGTCGTTGCGGTAGAACTGGATGAACGCCTGTTTCCCATTCTGGACGAGACGCTGGCGGACTATGGCAACGTGAAAGTCGTGCCCGGCGATATCCTGGAGACGGACCTGCATGCGCTGATCGCCGAAGAGTTTACCGAAGAGGACGGCACGGTCCTGCCACTCGTTCTCTGCGCGAACCTGCCGTACTATATTACCTCGCCGGTCATCATGAAACTGCTGTCGGAGCACCTGCCGCTGGAAACGCTGACGGTCATGGTGCAAAAGGAAGCGGCGGACCGGCTGTGTGCCGACGTCGGGACCCGGGAGGCCGGTGCCGTGACGGTCGCCATTCGCTATTACGCGGAGGCGGAGCAGCTGTTTTTTGTGTCCCGCAACTGTTTCCTGCCGGCACCCAAAGTGGACAGCGAAGTCATTCAGTTCACGCTCGGGGAACCGGAGGATCCGCTGGAGGATGAAGACGGATTTTTCCGCATGGTCAAAGCGGCCTTTGGGCAGCGGCGGAAAACCATCATGAACTCGCTGGCAGCCGGACTCGGACTCTCCAAGGCGGATCTCGGAATGCTGCTGGATGATCTCGGCATTTCCCGCACCGCCCGCGTGGAGCAGTTGAGTATGGAGCAGCTGCTGTCGGTTTACAAAGCCGCGCAAAACATGCTATAATGCACCCCGCACGTCCCCACGTGCGGTCATATGCCTCCTTAGTTAAATGGATATAACAGCCCCCTCCTAAGGGGCCGTTGTAGGTTCGATTCCTACAGGGGGTGCCAAAAAGAGCAAAGTCCCATGCGGGACCTTGCTCTTTTTTCTTTTTAGAGGCTGAAATTTTTCTTCGGAGGCTTAATCAGGCGTTTCCAAGTGAGCGTGCTGTGACCGAGCACGCGAACCAAAGGGCTGTGGGCTTCGGCGTCTTAAGCCGCAGAAGAAAGAATTTCAGCCTTTTTCATAGAGAATCAAACCGCCGGAGTCGGGGTGGCCGGTGTCCCAGAGTTTATCGAGGGGCAGCCAGCGCCAGGAACCGTAGGTGGTAGCTTTGACCTCCAGCCCGCGGGGCGTTTCCCGGTAGCCGTTCAGCAGGAACCAGTGCCATTCGTAGAATTTGAGGGACCGCTGTTTTGTGTAGAGGATGAGACAGGGCACAACGAGTCCGCTGTCTATTTGCTCCCGCAGGGCCTTTTCCGCCTGCGCGGCGGATTCTGTCATGGGAAAGCCTTTCATGGAGAGCTCGGGGAGACCGCGGTCGACGCGAAAGGCATTCAGCCCGTCCATATAGGTGCTCAGTTCGGATACGCCGCCCCAGCGCGGCCGCAGATAAGGCTTCATCTCCATGGCCAGGGCCCGGTATTCCTCCCGGGTCAGGTGAAAAGGCGGTTTGCCGAGGGGGTGACCGAGGAGAGGCTCCGGGTCTTCTTCAAAGTACATCGCCCGCAGGAGACAGGTATCGATGGCACAGAGCGCGGCACACCCGCCGACACGCATCATGGGGTCTTTCATGTCGTCCTGGTTCCCGCCGTACCAGTTTCCGACGTGGAAATGGGGCAGTTCAGCCTTCGTAGCGACACACCTCCTCTTATCGTTCAAAAAAGGACGCCGAACCGGCGTCCTTTTTTATGGCTTAATACAGGTTGTTTGCGAGCAGCGAGACAGCGGCGGAGCCGATGGCAGAGGCGCCGATGAGGGCGGTGGCCACGGTCTTCTGTGCGGTCTTGCGTTTGTCGCCTGCGTCTTTGACGGGTTTGCCGTCTGCGTCAGCCTCGGGGTGCTCCGCGTCGAAGTCTTCGTCGACGACGGCCTCCTCCGTGTACTGGGGCTCGGCATAGCCGGTCTTGGACCACAGGCCCATCATGCGGAACAGGACATCGATGGACTTGTAGATGAGCTGCGGGGGCGTGTCACCGGGTTTTGCGGTGATCTTCGCCTGGTTGGCGGTCTTTCCGTCCGAAATGCTGGCGTACATGTAGTAGCTCTTCGAACCGTCATCGTTGGTCTTGGCGTATACCTTTGTGAGAGATGCGCCGAGGCTCGCTTCGCTTGTGTCGAAGGCGCCTTTGGCAAGTTTGACGGCGTACTCATCCGACTTCATATCGTTCTTTGCAAAGGAATACGGGCTCAGGAAAATAACGCGATCCATGTTGACGGACTCGGAAATGCTCTTTAAAAAATCGACGGTCTTGGTCGTGGCGACGGCAACGGTCAGGCCTTTGGCACGCAGTTCGTCGATGACGTTCTGCATGGCTTCGGCATCGTAAGGTGTCGTTTTCACGGGGGCAACTTCCGCACCTTCGGTACGGGCCGCTGCAGCGGCGCCGACGGCAACGCCTTCTCCGGCAATGCCCTTCAGCGGGTCGTTGGTGAATTCGCTGACGTCGAGTGTATCCCGCAGATAGGGGAAGAGCCCGTCTTCCAGAAGGAAGTCGATGCGGGACGCGTCAAGGGGCAGAACGATGAGGATCTGGTCGCCGGTGTTCATGGCGTAGCCGGAATACAGACCATCCTGCGACAGGATGGCGTCGGCGTCGACCGGGATCAGCGAGTGATTCAGGACCGTCTGCGAGGAAACGCTCGGAGCGGATTCCTGAATGAGCCGCTGGACGGCTTTCACTGGGCGGGCTTTAAAAGAGAACGCGCTGGCCACAAAAGATTTGAATGCTACATAGAGTTCCGGCTGACAGGTCAGGACCAGGATGTCCTCCTGCTCGATCGCCGTGGCAAGCGCCTGTACGAACTCTTTTTCGGAGCCGTAATTCGTGAACTTGAATTCCCCTTCAAAGACGGCAGTAAAGTCGTTCTCAATGGCTTTCTGTGCCGTAGACATGGGAAGGGAAATTTCATTCCCGAGGCACATGAGTTTGATATCCATAACTTTCAGTGACTTCCTTTCAGGAGATAGTGGGGATCCAGTTAAGCGCGTCCTTATACGGGTTTTCCGTTCCGTTCGCGTCATACCACGCCTGCGGATAACGAGGCGATTTGTTCGTCTTCACGAGTTTTGCGTCAACGCTTTCGGATTCGCCGTCCCGGACGAGGCGGGCCACGACAACGAGGCGGGCGCCTTCAAAGTCGTCGGCGCTGGTCGACAGCGTCAGGAGACGGTCGGTAGACTCGATATCCACGCCGGTATCATACAGACGGCGCAGGTTGATCTGCTCGATGAAGCCCGCGAAGGAATCGACGGTCCCGAGGTTCGGAACGGTGTAATCGAACACATAACCGTTGTCGCCTTCTTTGGAAGCGTTGGTCAGGAACACGCCGTAGACTTTGAACTTGTAATTGTCATAAAGCGTACTGTACTCGATGATAGGGTATTTCGCGAAGTTGCTCTTATCCCGGTACAGGGCGAGGTCCTTGAACATGTAGGGGTCCTTGTCGGAACTCTGCCCGTAAAGGACCGTGTTGAGGTCCAGTTCCTTCGCGTCGTTCTTCGTGCTGAGGAACGGCGTGCCGTAGGGGCTGGAAGCCTTCGTGAAATTATGGTTCTGATAGAACGAGTCGTTGTCGGTTTGAACGACCGGATAGTCAATGGTGGTACCCGGGATGCTGACCCAGCCGGTCAGGTCCTGGTTCTGCGCGTACAGTTCTCCGAACTGTGCCTGCATGTCGGCCGGGAACGTGATGGCGGGATACTTCTTCTGGATCGCGGCAAGGTCGGTCTCTTTCTCGCCTTCCGCGAGCAGGGTGGACGCCTGATCGAACTGCCGGGCGCTCATTTTCTGCTGGACGAGGGTGTAACCGAGAACGGCGATGCACGCTGCAATGGCGAGTGCTGCCAGTGTGATGATGATATTGCGGATCACACGCAGGGCTCCGCCGGATTTCTTCGGCTCTTTATATGTGGCGTCGAATTCTTCATTCCGAGCGTCCGCGTCGAATTCCGGCTCGACGACTTCTTCGACAAGCTCTTCTTCGACGGCGGCGGGACCTTCCAGGGCTTCTTCGAGAGAAATGTGCTCTTCCTCCGGGTCTTCCCACGGACGGGTCTCTTTCGCTTCTTTGGCCGCTTTTTTCTCAGCCTTTTTCTGTGCTCTGCGCTCCGCGCGGGTCAGCTTTTTCTCTGCAGGAGCTTCTTCCACGACAGGAGCTTCCTCCACGACGGAAGTTTCTTCCGCGACGGGAGCTTCTTCCACGACGGGAGCCTCTTCCACCACAGGGGCTTCCTCCACGACGGGAGCTTTTTGCGGAAGGACCGTTTCCTCCGGAATGGTCACGTTCAGCTCCGGCCGGGCAGCAGCGGCCTGTTTTGCCTTGCTGCGGGGCAGGAAGTAACCGCCGGCGGGCGGGGCTTCCCCGGAACTCTTCGCTTCCGCGGCGGGAGCTTCCGAGGCGCGGGTCGTCAGGACCGGCTCGGCTTCCGGTTCCTTTACGGGTTCGGGTTCGACGATCGGAAGGACTTCCTCCACAGGGGCCGTGGCAGTGGCGACAGCAGCCGCGGCTTCTTCCGCCGTGACTTTCGGAGGACGGGGCTTCCGGGGCGCGCGGGGCTCGGTGGAGCGGGCGCGTCGGACGGGTTCGGTGGAATCGTCGAAATTATCGAGGAGGGAGTCTACGAAAGACCAGTATTCCTCGCCTTTTTCCACCGGTTTTTTCTTGGAAGTACTCATTTGCTGCTCTGATCCAGCAAATCCGGGTTCAATTGCAGCCCCTTTTTCTTCCGTCGGGAGTTCTTCAGATGGAACTTCTGCGGATGGGGCGCCGCGAAAGGGCCGGGTCTCAGAAGACAGGAGGTCTGTCTGAGACTTGACGGGAACGTCTCCTTCGCTGCCGAGCATGTAGCTGGAGAATTCGGGTTCGGGGTCGGCAATTTCTTCGGCGGCAGGCGCTTCCGCGACCTCTTCTTCGGTCGTGTCCTGTGCCAGGCTCTTGAACATGTTCTGCATGTTCGCCATGTAATTGAGCTCGGGGTCCACTTCTTCGACAGGTGCGTCGGCAGGGGCGATATACGCTTCGGCCGGTTCCTCGGCAGTTTCTTCGAAACTTACCGGAGTGCCGGACATGAAGCCGCCGAAGTCGGGAGCGGACGATTTGCTCTCATCGCTGGAAAAACCATATTGTTCAAAGAGATTGTCTTTGTTGGTTTCTGCCACTTCAATTCCTCCTTTATGGGTTCCAAAGCATGGTGCATGCGCCGGTCAGGGCGTCTGTCCATGCGGATACTTCGTATGGGATCATGGCGCTGACCGCGCCGTGTTTCATGATGATAGCCACCAGACAGCAGAGGATCACGATGACACTGACGAGGACCATGCCCTTGCGGATAACGGTCCCGGTGCTGTCGGTGTGGAGCGGGATGAAGACTTCGGTAAAGGTAGAGACCGAACCGGGCTCTTCTCCTTCGCCGTACGTTTCAAGAGGGTCTTTGTCGGCCCAGTCGTCGCTCTGCGGACTTTCATCCAGATAGCGGTTTTTCCGCATGCCGAGCGGTCTGGTCTCGACGGGTTCCGAGTCTTCAAAAAACGGTTCTTCGGGAACGGTTTTTTCGACAGCTTCGGCTGTCTTGTTCTGCTGTGCGTCGTTCGCGTTGAAGCTGACGACGTTTTTCGCGTTAATGACTGTTTTTGCCATGGGCTACTCCATCTAGCAGGAGTTCCAGCGCGGCGAGCGCTGCCTGCCTGCGGTTTTCTGCCCGTGCTCCGGCCGTCCCGGTGCGCAGCGCGCGCATGCGGTCTGTTGCGCCGTCTGTCAGGGCGATATAGATCTCTCCTTCGGGGTGCGGTCCGTCCGGACCGGGCCCGGCAACACCGGTGATACCGATGCCGTAAGTGGCTCCGGCAAGTGCGCGAACGCCCCGGGCCATTTCGACAGCCACTTCCGGGCTGACGACACTGTGTTCGGCAAGCGTTTCGGCCGATACACCCAGCACGGTGGTTTTGATGTGCTCGGAATAGGCGACCACCCCGCACTCGAATACAGTCGAGGCACCGGGGATGTCGGTCAGCGTTTTGGCGAGCAGACCTCCGGTACAGGACTCTGCCAGCGCGACGGTCTCGCCGCGGCTCAGAAGACCTGCGACCGCCTGTTCAGCGGACATTTGGAGCAGATCAAAGTCTTTCATATAATTGTACCTTTAATAACAGGGCTTAGTCAATGACGATTAATTTGGCGCCTTCGACGGCACGGGCGACCATGGCGTCGAGGTCGGTAAGGTTTTGTTCGGCATCTTCGACGGCTTCGAGGGTGGGCCGGAGCCGCGGATGCTTCGGGGTAAAGATGGTGCAGCAGTCTTCGTAGGGTTCAATGGAGGTGTCGAAGGTGCCGATCTTACGGGACAGTTCCACGATCTCGGTCTTGTCCATGCCGATAACAGGACGGAAGACCGGCAGGTGAGCGCAGGCGTCGGTGCACTGCAAGGCGCCCATCGTCTGGCTCGCGACCTGTCCGAGGCTTTCCCCGGTGATCAGAGCGCCGCATTTCTGCTGAAGGGCGATCTGTTCCGCGACGCGCATCATGCAGCGGCGCATGATGATGGTGAACATCTCTTCCGGACAGTCGTCTTTGATGTGCTCCTGGATCTCGGTGAACGGGACCACAAAGAGCGGGATGCGTCCGGAATATTCTGCGACTTCGCCGGCCAGCTCATGGACCTTCTGCTCGGCGCGCTGGCTCGTATAGGGCGGAGAAGCGAAATGGATGCCGACGAGGTTGACGCCCCGTTTGGCCATCATCCAGGCAGCGACCGGACTGTCGATGCCGCCGGAAAGAAGCACCGCGGCGCGGCCTGCCGTCCCGACGGGCATGCCGCCGGCGCCGAATTCCTGTGTGCCGTGGATGTAGGCGTATTTCTCGCGGACTTCGACAGTGACGCAGATGTCCGGATCGTGAACATCGACTTTCAGGTGCGGATTGTTTTTCAGAAGATAGCCGCCGAGTTCCCGGGAAATCTCCGGGCTTTTCAGCGGGAAATGCTTGTCGGCGCGTTTGGCTTCGACTTTGAACGTCTCCACTTCGGCCAGCTGATCTTTCAGATATTTGCCCGCGACGGTGACGATCTGCTGCATGTCTTTGGGCGCGACCGCGGCACGGGAGAACCGGGCAATGCCGAAAACCTTGGAAACGGCTTCCGCGGCGGCGTCCATGTCCGGGTCCTCTTCGGTGGGAACGACATAAATGGTGGACTGGGATTTGGAGATCTCGCACGCGAGGACGCCGTCCAGTTTCCGGCGCAGATTCTTGATGAGCATGTCCTCAAAGGTGCCCCGGTTGAGGCCTTTGAGGGCAAGTTCGCCGTTTTTGATAAGCAGGATTTCTTTCATGAAGTCAACCTCTTCGGAGAGTGTTTGCGGCCTCTGTGAGACACTGTGCCGCGTATACCGCTTCTTCCTGTGTGTTGGTTCGGCTGAAACTGAACCGGACGGCGGAGTCGATTCTCCGCGGGTCCAGGTCCATCTGTGTCAGAACCGTACTGCGGTGCCCTTTGGAACAGGCGGAGCCGGTGGAAACAAAAACGTTCCGCTCGGACAGGAAGTTGCGTAAGACCTCGGACGGGATCCCGTCGAGGGAAAGGTTCAGAATGTAAGGCAGGGCATCGTCGCCGGAGTTGATGGCGCCAATACCGGTGGCAAGTGCGGCGTCACGGATGGTGTCCCGGAGCAGAGTGACCTGTGCAAGGTCCTCGGCCCGGTCTCCGTGCAGGATGCCTGCGTCGACCGCAGCGGCAAACCCGGCAATGGCGGGCATACCCTGTGTTCCGGAGCGGACGGCATCTTCCTGTCCTCCTCCGAGAACCGGGGAGACGATGCGGGCTCCTTTGCGGACATAAAGCGCTCCGACGCCTTTCGGGCCGTGGACTTTATGGGAACTGACGCTGATGAGGTCGGCAGACAGTGCTTTCGGGCTGACCGGAAGTTTGCCGAACCCCTGGACGGCGTCCACGTGAAGAAGACCGGGCGCCTTGGCGCGTTTCAGCGCCCGGGCGGCGGCTTTGACCGGCATGATACTCCCGACTTCGTTGTTGACCAGCATGATGCTGACCAGGATCGTTTTGTCGGTGACGGCTGCGGACAAGTCTTCTTCGCGGATGCGGCCGGTCCCGTCGACGGGAAGGCGAACAACGTCGAAGCCCATTGCTTCCAGACGTTTCATGGGCTCTTCCACGCTGGGGTGTTCCACTGCGGTCGTTATGATTCGGTTCCCGCGGCGCTTCAGCGCTTCGACGGTCCCGAAAATGGCGATGTTATTGCTCTCGGTCCCGCCGGATGTGAAGTAGAGTTCCGGCGCCTTGCAGGACAAGGCGTCGGCAAGAGTACGCCGGGAGTCTTCCAGCAGTTCGTTGGCGGCGTCTCCGGCTTTATGGAGGGACGACGGGTTGCCCCAGACGTCCGTCATGGCGCGGGTGGCGGCCTCTACTGCCTCGGGCAGCGGGCGCGTCGTCGCGCTGTTGTCAAAATAGCATTCCATGAGGTCAGTCCTTATAGGCGGCTTCCGCGGCGGAGCGGATGGCAGTGATCATGGCGGCAGGGTCTTCCGCACCGAAGATGGTGCTGCCGGAGACCAGAGCGTCGATGCCGTTTTCTGCGCAGAGAGCCGCGTTTTTCTCAGAGATGCCGCCGTCGACTTCCACGATGACATCGAGTCCGCGCGAGGTGATCTCATCGCGCAGTTTGCGGGCCTTCGGCATCATATCGGCCATAAAAGACTGGCCGCCGAAACCGGGCTCCACCGTCATGACGAGGACCATGTCTACCAGGTCCAGATAAGGGAAGACGGCTTCCGCCGGGGTGCCGGGTTTGACGGAGATAGAGGGTTTGCAGCCGGCTGCGCGGATGGCTTCGATGGTTGCGACAGGGTCGGAGTCCGCTTCCACATGGAAGGTGATGATATCGGCGCCTGCTTTTGCGAATTCGGCGACATATTTCAGAGGGTCGGAGATCATCAGGTGGACATCGATCGGAACGCTCGCATATTTTCTGAGGCTTTTCAGGACCGGGATACCGATGGAGATGTTCGGTACGAAATGACCGTCCATGACGTCATAGTGGAGCCAGTCGGCACCGGCCTGTTCCATCCGCTGCGCGTCCGCGCCGAGAGCGCCGAAGTCGGCGGACAGGAGAGAAGGAGCAATGATGATCATAAAGAGACCTCCGTTCGTTGATTCGTTTCGGAAAATTCGATAAAAGTATATACAGGAATGGCCTAAAAATCAATTTATTCTTTATTTTAAAAGAAATATATGCTATTATAAGCGCTGATTAAAAACCAGAGAAGAGGTTTGGAACATGAAAGTTGCCGTCATGGGCTACGGAACCGTCGGTTCCGGTGTTGTGGAAATCATCAACACAAAACACGCTTACATCAACGAACGCACTTCGGAGCAGGACCTCGAAGTCAAATATATCCTCGACCTGCGGGATTTCCCCGGCGATCCGAACGAAGCCAAGCTGACCAAGGACTTCAACGACATCCTGAACGATGACGAAGTCCGTATCGTCGCGGAAGCAATGGGCGGTGTGAACCCCGCGTTTGACTTTACAGCGAAATGTCTTGCCGCCGGCAAGCACGTGGTCACGTCCAACAAGGAACTGGTATCCACCCGCGGTCTTGAACTGCTGAAAATCGCCAAAGAGCACAACGTCAACTATCTCTTTGAAGCCAGCGTCGGCGGCGGTATCCCGCTGATCCGTCCTCTGGTCTTCTGCCTGGCAGGCAACGAGATCGAGTCCATCAACGGTATTCTGAACGGTACGACCAACTTCATCCTGACGAAGATGATCCATGAGAATCTCACCTTTGAAGAGGCCCTGAAGATCGCCCAGGACAACGGTTATGCCGAGAAGGACCCCACCGCGGACGTCGAAGGCATCGACGCCTGCCGGAAGATCGCCATCCTGGCCTCTCTGGCTTCCAATACCTGGATCGATCCGAACAAAGTCCACACCGAGGGCATCACGAAGATCACCCTTGAGGATGTGGCCTACGCCGGCAACTGTGAGTGCGTCATCAAGCTTATCTCGACGATGGAGAAACTGGACAACGGCCGGTATTACATCGTCGTCAGCCCGGCCATCGTCTCCAAAGAGAGCCAGCTCGCGTCCATTGACGGCGTCTTCAACGGCGCGCTCGTCTCCGGCGACAACGTCGGCGACGTCGTGTTCTACGGACAGGGTGCCGGCAAACTCGCGACAGCATCCGCGGTCGTCGGTGACATCGTTGACTGCGCGAACCATGACGACCAGCGCCGGAAGATCGGCTGGGGCGAAGAGGACGCGACTCTGGTCGCGGATCCGATGGAAGTCCCGAACCGTTATTATATCCGCCTGAAAGTCGAGGATCCGGACCTTGCCCAGAAAGAGATCCGTTCCTCTTTCGGAGATATCTATCTTCTCGCCCGCAGCGGCGCCTTCAACACCGAACTCGCCTTCCTGACGGAAAACTTCACCGAACGCCAGGTCCGTGAGAAGATCGGCGGACTCACCTCCGCGAAACTCAAATCGCTCATCCGTGTCGCACGCTGCTGACCGGAATCGTAAGGAGATACAACCACCATGGCACTTATCGTAAAGAAATTCGGGGGTTCGTCCGTTGCCAATGCGGAACGGGTCATGAATGTCGCCAATATCATCGCGGATGAATATCGGGCGGGGAACGACGTCGTTGTCGTCGTCTCCGCGCAGGGCGATACGACCGACGATCTTATCGCGAAAGCGGAAGAGATCAACCCCAAACACAGCCGCCGGGAAATGGACCAGCTTCTGGCCGCCGGCGAAGAGATCTCCATTGCCCTTCTGGCGATGGGCCTCGAGAAACTGCGTGTCCCGGTCATCTCCCTTCTGGGCTGGCAGGCGGGCTTCAACACGAGCTCCGCTTATACGATGGCCCGTATCAAGAAGATCGACACGAGTCGGGTCAGCTCGGAACTCGACAAGAACAAAGTCGTCATTGTCGCGGGCTTCCAGGGCCTGAACAAATATGATGACATCACGACCCTCGGCCGCGGCGGGTCGGACACTTCCGCTGTCGCGCTGGCCGCGGCGCTGCACGCCGACAAATGCCAGATCTATACCGATGTCGAAGGCATTTACACCGCCGACCCGCGGAAAGTCAAAAATGCGAAAAAACTCCAGGAGATCACCTATGATGAAATGCTGGAGCTTGCCACGCTCGGCGCCATCGTGCTGAACAATCGCTCGGTCGAAATGGCCAAGAAGTACAATGTGGAACTGGAAGTCCTTTCCAGCCTGAATCCGACACCCGGCACCATTGTCAAGGAGGTAGCCAAAATGGAGAAAATGCTCATTCGGGGCGTTACCAAAGACAGCGACGTTGCGCGCATTTCCGTCATGCGCGTCGAAGATAAACCCGGTATCGCGTTCAAACTGTTCGATCGCCTTGCCGCCAAGAAGATCAACGTTGACATCATCCTGCAGTCCGCCGGACGCCGCGGGACCAAGGACATCACGTTCACCGTCAACGAAGCCAACGCGGAAGTCGCGCGGCAGTGTGTCATGGACGTCTTCCCCTCGCTGGAGGAGAGCAACCTCATTGTGGATACCAACATTGCCAAGGTGTCCGTTGTCGGCGCCGGTATGGAGACCCACCCGGGCACGGCGTCCCGCATGTTCGACGCTCTGTATTCCGCCGGTATCAACATCGAGATGATCTCCACGTCCGAGATCAAGATCTCCGTTCTGGTCGATAAGGATATGGCAGACCGCGCCGTTTCCGCGGTCCACGCCGAGTTCTTCCCGGAAGACTGAACAAAATAAGAAAAGCCCGCCATACGGCGGGCTTTTTTGATGGATTTATTTGTCTCCGCTGACGGCCTTTCCGTCGAGCATGTCGCGGCTGGCGGAAGCGGCGTCCAGGCCCTGACGGCCCCAGCGTTCTTTGAGAGAAGGCTTGTAGGGCTTCGGGTCCGCGTAAGCTTTGAGCTTGCGTTTGCCGGAAGAGGTGCCAAGGTAGCGGGTGATACTGGTGATGACGTTGTAAAGGTCTTCCGTAAGGTATTTTTCCATGACAGGCATGAGGCCTTCTTCTTTCGCGGCAGCCATGCCGAGGATGGAGACCGCGATGAGGCTCTGCGTATCTTTTTCGCCGTCATCATAGTAGGTGTTGAAGGTCTTGAACAAACGCTTGACGTTGGTCTTGTCCTCCGTGCGGATGTCCCGGATGATGCAGGAGAGCATGTCCGGATTCTGCTGGAAATATTCCTCCGGAAGGAACGTGCCGTAATGGGCTTCGTTCTCGTCGGCTTTACCGGCGAATTCCGGATAGATGGCTTCCAGGCGATAGATAAGGTCGGACGGCTCGAAGCTGTCGACACTCTTTTTGACTTTTTTCTTCTTGGGAGCCGGAGCGGCGGCTTTTTCCGCGGCGGCTTTTTCCGCTTTGGCCTTCTGTGCCTTTTCGGTGGAACCGGCGGTCACGAACATGGTGCCGAAGAAGTCGGAAACTGTTTCGGAAACCTCATTGGCGGCGGAGCGGATGTCCTTGGCACCCCAGCTGTCATCTTCGGCTTCGAAGAGCATGGTGGCAAGGTTCTGGAAGTCGCTGTCGTCTTTGCTCGCAAGGACCTCGAGGATGTTGTCAGAGTACTCGAGACGAACACTGCCTGCGTCGCCGGAATAGCGGAGCACATCGCGGTTGTCGTCTGTGACGAGATATTCTTTTTCTTTTGCGCCATCGACCTTGACAGGGACGATTTTCAGACCGGCCGCGGACATGGTGCCGTCGATCTGTTTCATAAGCCCCAGGAGGGCCGCTTTTTTATCTGCCATAACTGCAAACGTCCTTTTAAATCAGAATAAAACACAGTAATTCTATCACAAGTATACCGCTTTGTCACTTTAATTTTCGTTGAGGTCATCCGCTCCCTGTGATATACTGTTATGAATACATTTATAGTGAATTTTTAAAAGGGGAAATAGGCCTTATGAAAAATGTTCTGGTTCTCTTCGGCGGCGCATCCAGCGAGCATGATGTCTCCACCGTTTCGGCCTGCTCGGTCCTGCAGCATATTCCGGCGGATAAGTATGCCATCTATATGATGGGCATCACCAAGGGCGGCGAATGGTATCTTTATGACGGCGATGTGTCCCTCCTGCCGGGAGACAAATGGCTGACGTCCGGGCACTGTACTCCGGCGTTCGTCTCTCCGGACCGCGGCGTCCACGGCATCACGGTCCTGCGGGACGGCAGCTTTGAGAACATCCGCATCGATATCGCCTTCCCGGTCCTGCACGGCAAGAACGGGGAAGACGGTACCATGCAGGGCCTGTTCCAGCTGGCGGGCATTCCGTTCGTCGGTCCGGACATGGCATCCAGCGCTGTGTCGATGGACAAGATCTTTACGAATACAGTGGCGGACGCCAACGGCGTGCCGCAGGCGGCCTGGGACAGCCTGACCGAATATGAGTTCCGGACCGGTCTCAAAACGCTGGACGATGTCGCGGAAAAACTGGGATACCCCATTTTTGTCAAACCGGCCAACGCCGGGTCCTCGGTCGGCATCACCAAGGCCCATGACCGCGCGGAACTGGAGGAGGCCATGAAACTGGCCCTGCAGCACGATTCCCGCATCCTGTTCGAAGAATTCATTGACGGGTTCGAAGTCGAATGCGCGGTCCTCGGGAACGATGAACTCATGACCGGCGTTGTGGGGCAGATCGTCCCCGCGAACGAATTCTATGACTTTGACGCAAAATACGATAACGCGGACAGCACGCTCCACATTCCTGCCATGGTTTCGGAAGAAAAACGTGCGGAGGTCACGGAAGCGGCGAAAAAGGTCTTTAAGGCGCTTGGCTGCACCGGGTTTTCCCGGGTGGACTTCTTCGTTTCGAAGGCGGACGGTCGGGTCCTTTTTAACGAGATCAACACCATTCCGGGTTTCACCTCCATTTCCATGTATCCCAAGATGATGGAAGCGGCAGGCGTCCCGTATGCCGAATTGTGCGACCGGCTCCTGCAGCTGGCCGAAGAGAAATGGGGCTGACCTCTTGGCGCACCGATACATGGTCCGCATCCGGGACCTGCACGAATACGGCGATGAGCGGGAAGAGTCCGTGACCACCCGTTTTGGAAGCCTGTTGCCGGAAGGGGATTCATTCACCATCCGTTATGAGGAAACGACCGGTGACTTCGCCGGCAGTACCACTTCCGTTACCTGCACGGGAAATACCGTCGTCATGGAACGCAGCGGCTCCTACGCGACCCGTCTGATCATCGAACCGGACAGGCGCCACGAAAGCCGCTATGAAACGGAATACGGCGCCATGCTCCTCGGGGTACGCGGCGAACGGATCGTATCCGACATGAACGAACACGGCGGCACCCTGAAATTTACCTATCAAATCGACTCAAACGGAGACATCGTCTCCCGAAATACACTCCACATCACAGTGAAGGAGAACCACTGACTTATGGCAAAAACGGCAGAACTTGCAAAAACACAGCTGAAAACGGCGGTGACGGCTGCCATCGAGGCGCTGACGGCCTCCGGCGAACTGCCCGCGGGGACCCTGAGGGACTTCAATATCGAAGTGCCCGCCGACCGGAAGAACGGCGACTTTTCCGCAAACGCGGCCATGGTGAACGCAAAAGTGTTCCGCATGCCTCCCGCGAAAGCGGCCGGCCTCATCGTGGGGGCCATGGACCTTGCCGGCACCTATTTTGAACGTGCCGAAGTGGCGGGCCCCGGCTTCATGAATTTCTACCTGAATGACCGCTACTATGCCGATATCCTTCTGGATATCGCGGCAGACGGTGGCGACTACGGCCGTTCCGATTACGGGGAAGGCAAAAAGGTAAACGTGGAATTCGTCTCGGCGAACCCCACCGGCCCCATCCATATGGGCAATGCCCGCGGCGGCGCCCTGGGCGACTGCCTGGCGGCGGTCCTCGAATGGGCCGGCTACGATGTACATCGTGAGTTCTACATCAATGACGCCGGAAACCAGATCGAAAAATTCGCGCTGTCGCTGGACGTTCGCTACCGCCAGCATTTTGAGGGTGAGGAAGCGGTCCCGCTGCCGGAAGATTCCTACCACGGGAAAGATATTACGGATCTGGCGGAAGCGTTCATCGCCGAGACCGGCGAGCAATACTGCAACGCTTCCGAAGAGGAGCGCAGAAAAGCGCTGGTCGACTACGCCCTGCCGAAGAACATCTCCGGCATGCAGGCGGCTATGAAAAAATACCGCATCGACTACGACACCTGGTTCTATGAGAGCACCCTCCACGAGAGCGGCCAGGTCATGGACACCATCGAGGAACTGAAGGCCAAGGGCCTGACCTATGAGAAGGACGGCGCCCTCTGGTATAAGAACACCGAAGTGCAGACCGCCATGCTGAAGGCGGCCGGTAAGTCCGACAAAGACATTGAGAAACTCGAACTGAAGGATGACGTCCTCATCCGCGCCAACGGCAACCCGACGTACTTCGCGGCGGATATCGCATACCACCGCAACAAACTGGTCGTCCGCGGCTTTGAGAAAGCGGTCGATGTCTGGGGCGCCGACCACCACGGTCACGTGGCCCGTATGAAGGGCGCGCTCGAAGCGCTCGGCATCGGCGGAGACAAACTGGACGTGGTCCTCATGCAGCTCGTCAAGCTGACGAGTGACGGCGAACCGGTCAAGATCTCCAAGCGGACCGGCAATGCCATCACGCTGGTCGACCTGCTGGACGAGATCCCGATCGACGCGTCGCGCTTCCTCTTCAATACGCGGGAAGCCGGCTCTGAAATGGAATTTGACATGGACCTCGCGGTGCAGCAGACGTCGCAGAACCCCGTCTATTACTGTCAGTACGCGCATGCCCGGATCTGTTCCATCCTGAAAAAGCTGGAAGAAGAGGGGCGGACCTTCGACGGCGCGAATGCCGAAGATCTGGTCCTTTTGGCAGCGCCGGAGGAGAGGGAACTCATCCGTCACCTGTCGGACCTGCCGGGCGAAGTCATCACGGCGGCGGATCACTATGACCCGGCCCGTATGACCCGTTACTGTGTGGAACTCGCGACCCTTTTCCACAAGTTTTACAACACCTGCCGCGTGAATACGGAAGACGAAGCGCTTACCAGGGCAAGACTTTTCCTGTGTATGTGCGTCAAAACCACTCTCGCGAATGTCCTGACCATGCTGAAGATCAGCGTGCCCGAGCATATGTAAGGAGGCTCCTCTATGAGTCAACAGAAACGAACCTCTGCGCGAAAAGCTTACAAACAGACCGGCCGGACCCGCCGCATCATCACCGTTGCGGTCGCTGCGGTCCTGCTGCTCGCCATCCTGGGCGGTGTCCTGCTGGGCGTGCGTTCGCACCGGCGCGCGGAGCGGGCGGAAGCCTACGAAAAAGCGCTGGCCGAGAAGACCGTCAGCCTGACGTTCCCGGAAGGCATTACCGTTCTGGAAGTCGCGGAGAAACTCGATGACGCCGGCATCTGTTCGGCGGAAGACTTCGAGGCGCTCTGTAAGACGGTGCCGGAAGGGTATGACCGGCTGTTCGAGGGCGTGACGGCCGACAACCGCGTGTTTGTCCTGGAAGGGTATCTGTTCCCGGACACCTATGAATTCATGAAGGAAGAGGGCGCCGAAAAGGCATTGTCCCGTTTCCTCAAGAACATGAACAGTAAAGTGACCGACGAAGACCTGGCGGCCGCGTCCGCGCAGGGCTATACGCTGGACCAGGTCCTGACGCTGGCGTCCATCATCCAGTCGGAGGCCTCTGACCCCGAGAACATGCCGATGGTGGCCAGTGTGTTTGCCAATCGCCTCAAAGAGGGCTCCGGGTTCGGCTACCTCGGTTCCGATGTGACCCGCCACTATATCGAGCGGAAAATGAAGTCCTATATCGAAGCGAACGGGCTGGACTATAATACGCTGTTCGGCGCATACTGCACGAACGATTCTTATACCTACAAGACCTCCGGTCTGCCGGTCGGCCCGATCTGCAACGTGGGCACAAGCGCCATCCAGGCGGCTCTGCACCCGGCCGAGAGCAAGTACTATTACTTCTTCACGGACAATGACTGGAATTATTATTACAACGAAACGCTGAGCGGCCACCAGTCCCAGTACAATCAGCTGGTCGCCGAGGGCAAGGCAGGAGGCAACACATGAAAACGTTCGTCACCTGGAACGTCAACGGCATCCGCGCCTGCGTAAAGAAAGGGTTTGAGGAGAGCTTCCAAACGCTTGACGCCGACATCTTCGCGCTGCAGGAGACCAAGATGCAGGAAGGGCAGCTGGAACTGGACCTTCCCGGCTACTTCCAGTATTGGAACTATGCGGAAAAGAAGGGCTATTCCGGCACCGCGGTCTTCGCAAAAGAAGAACCGCTGTCGGTCACGTATGGGATCGGCAGCCCCGAACACGACTGTGAGGGCCGGGCCATTACGCTGGAATACCCGAACTACTACTTTGTCACTGCCTATGTCCCGAACGCGCAGGACGGGCTGAAGCGCCTGGACTACCGCATGGACTGGGAGGACAAACTGCGTGCCTACCTGTCCGAACTGGACAAGCAGAAACCGGTCTTCTACTGCGGCGACCTCAATGTGGCCCATGAGGAGATCGACCTGAAAAATCCGAAATCCAACCGGGGCAATGCCGGCTTTTCCGACGAGGAACGGGGCAAGTTCACCGAACTGCTCGGTGCGGGCTTCACGGACTCCTTCCGGCACCTGTACCCGGACGTCACCGGCGTCTACTCCTGGTGGTCCTACCGTTTCAACGCGCGGGCCAACAACGCGGGGTGGCGTATCGACTACTTTGTGGTTTCCGACCGCGTAAAAGATAAGATCGACGACGTGGTCATCCATAACGAGATCTACGGGTCGGACCATTGCCCGGTCGAACTGAAGATCGACATTTAAGACGCTAAAAAAGAAAGGTTCCCCTATGAGCAATATCCAATTCACGACCGAAGTCTCCGCGGATATCCCGAAGGATATTCTGAAGAAGCGGGATATCGGCACCGTGGCCCTGCAGGTCCACCTGGACGGGGTCGAATACAAGGACGGCGACCTTACTAACCGGGAGGTCTACGATCTGTTTCAGGAGAAAAAAGTCCTGCCGAGCACGTCGGCGGTCTCCGTCGGAGATTATCAGGACCTGTTCCGGCCTTACCTGAAGGCCGGCAAGACCGTCATCCATGTGGCGATGAGCTCCGGTATCTCCTCGACGTACCAGAACGCGTGTATCGCCGCGGAAGACCTTGAAGATGAGGGCAACGTTTATGTTGTGGACGGCAAAGGCCTTTCCCAGGCCACGAGCCTTCTGGTCTACAAAGGCCTGGCACTCGCCGAAGAGGGAAAGACGGCGGAAGAAGTCGTGGAAGCCCTGAACGCGCTGGTCCCGAAGCTGGACAGTTCCTTTATCATCACGAACCTCGACTTCCTGAAGCACGGCGGCCGCTGCTCGACGCTGACGGCCCTCGGCGCGAATCTGCTGAAAATCAAACCGATGATCAACATGGACGGCGGCTCCATGAACACCGATAAAAAGTACCGCGGAAAAGACGAAGACGTCTATCTGCAGTATCTGGAAGACCGGTTCCCGGAGGGAGAGGCGTACGACGACGAGATCGTCTGTGTGTCTCACTGCCTCGTGGAGAAGTCGACGCTTGACAAAGTGGCGTCTCTGCTCAAAAAGAAATACAAGTTCCAAAACGTCATCGTCAACGATGCCGGAACGGTTATTATGGCCCATGGCGGAAAAGGTGCCTTCGGCATCTTCTTCCTCCGCAAGTAAACCAAGGAGTATTCATACTATGACTTACCGGAAAAAACTGCTTGCTGTCCTGGTCTCGCTTGTCATGGCGATGAGCCTCTGTGTGCCTGCGTTCGCGGCGCCGGAAGATGAAACCACCACGACCGCCCGGACGACCACGACGCGCCTGACGACATCGGCGGACACCTCAGATGAGGCCATTGCCCGCGCGACCGCGGAGGGCGAGGACACGGAAGAGGAAGAAGATCGCTCGGTCGATGAGATCATCACGAGCTATAACAACCATAACGGCAGGGTCCTCAGTGTCGCGAACGCCGGATACCCGCGCCTTTACCCCGAAGATTCCCTGACGGGCCTGCGCTACTGTGTGGAAAACGGCATCGACATCGTTGCGGTTTCCGTCCAGAAGACCAAAGACGGCGGGCTGGTCCTTCTCGAGGATGAGACCATGAGCCGGATGCTCGTGGACCGTACGGACGGGAATTCCGCAAAGGGCAAAGTTAAGGACTACACCCTGGAAGAACTTCAGAACAACTTCTACCTGCGTGACGGCCACGGCGGGGAAAACCGCAAGACCACCAAAGAAACGGTCCCCGGTCTGCACGACGCGCTGGAACTGACCCGCAATTCGGTCATGCTGTACATCCGTAACGGGTTCCAGTATGCCGAGACCATCAACGATGTGGCCAAGGGCCTCAATGCCTGCGACGTTGTCATCCTCGGCGGCGCTGCGTCCGCGGACGATATCCGCAATTTCGTCAAACAGACCGGAACGCCTATCTGCCACATTACCGCAAACTTTGTGGACGGCACGACCGAAGGCGCTCCCCGGAACTACGTCAAGGATACGCTGGACGCCGGTGCGGACGCGGTCCGTCTGGTGACAGAAAAAGATTATTCCTCCATTTTCAAGAGTGCGACCATGAAGCACTTCACCGATGCCGGCCGCGCCATGGCGGACGCGACGACCTTCGCGACGAGCGGGGAACACGTGGACCGCATCGAAGGCTGGCAGGAACTGGTGGAAGCCGGTTACAGCATCATCGAGACCGATTATCCGAAAGAACTGTCTGCTTATATCAAAGACATTGAATCCTACCGTACCGAGCTGTCTTCCCTGATCACGCAGGCACAGACGCTGAATACGGACGATTATTCCAAGGAGACCGCGAAGAGCCTGAAGAAGGCGCTGGAAAAAGCGGAAGAGGTCTCCTCCCGCGGCGCGATCTCCCTGCGGGAAATCGACGAGACCCGCTATGACCTTCAGGAGAGCATCGACGCCCTCGAAATGGGTCAGGAAGTGGATGCGGCACACATGCCGGTCTGGAAGATCGTGCTGATCATCGTCATCATCCTGCTGGCGATCGCTGCCATCGCGGTCATCGCGCTTCGTCTCTTCAACAAACACAAGACTTCCTATCGGAAGCAGAAAAAGATCCGCCGCAAGTATAAAGCCATGTCGGAGAAGAACCTGGAAGAGGCGGAAACGGAACTGACCGATGACATTACGCCTATCTCGCAGGATACGGCGAGTCTCAACGTTTATGAGACGTTCTCCGGAGACGGAAGCCGCACGGAGCGCAGAACTCCTCCGGCATCCAGACCGGCGCCCACGCCGGCGCCGAAGCCTGCACAGAAGCCGGCACCGAAACCGGCGCCGGTCGAGGAACCGGTCTCGGCGGAAAGCATCACCGAAGACTTTGAAAAAATGCTCGAAGAGCTGAAAAATATCCGGGGCGACGACTGATCAAACGGAGGGACCCCTGAACGGCAAGGAGGTGGAGACCTTTGGAAAAACGGAAAGAACAGCTGTTCTTTTTCGCATATATCATGTTCATGGTCGCCACCGTCCTGCAGACGACCATGTATACCGATCTGGCGGTCGTACCGCAGATCCTCATCGCTATGCGATACGCGGCCTTCATGCTGGCGGCCGTCAAGGTCCTGTGGGACCTGTACGGAAAGCTGAAAGCCGTGAACGGAAGCCGGGAAAGACTTCTCGACTGGGGTTCGGTCGTCCTGAAATATATTCTGATGGCAGCTCTTGCCGTCGCGGTCTCCGTGACCGCGGATGAACGCTCTCTGGCGTTCCTGCTGGTCATTCTGCTGGCGGCCGGCGGCGTGAAGGCGGACAAGATCTTCCGGGTCACCCTGTGGCTGCAGATCGGTCTTGCCGTGTTTGTTTTCTTCTCGGCAGGAACCGGTATCATTGAGGACCTTGTCTTCGAGCGGAGCGGAACATTCAACCGCCACTCCCTCGGCTACTGGTTCCCGAGTTACCTCATGTCGTACTACTTCTTTATTCTGCTGCTCCTGTTCTGGACGCAGAAGAAGCCGCTGCACTGGAAGACCGTGGCGCTGCTGGAAGGCTTCAACCTGCTGCTTTACCTGCTGTCGGACGCCCGTCTGGGCCTGCTGGTCAACACCTGCCTGCTGGGCGCGGAGTTCCTGCGCAGCGTTCCTTCCGTGCGGACCCGCCTTCAGAAAGCCGCGGAGAAAGTGCTCGGCCATCGCTTCTTTGGCCCCGTGACGAAATGGGGCTGGGCCCTGCTGCCGGAACTCCTCTGCGCGTTCCTTGTCGTGCTCATCAAATTCCCGACCTCGAAGCTGGCGCTCTACACGGACTATTTCCTGTCGAACCGGATCTATTATGCCATTATGGGCATTGACGAATACGGCATCCATCTGCTCGGTAACGACATCGAGTGGATCGGCTACGGCGCCCGTACGGACATGTTTGCCATTGAGAAGACGTACAACTTTGTCGACTGTTCCTACGTGTACATTCTTCTGTACTTCGGCCTGCTGGTGTTCCTCGGGCTGCTGGCCTGCCTGTTCTGGGTCAGTGCCCGGCTGGGAAGACGGGGCGATGTGCATAAGGCCTTCCTGTTCGGCATCATCTTCCTGTACTGCTTCGTGGAACCGAGACTTCTGGAACTGAACATGAATACGTTCCTGTTCCTCATGACACCTCTGCTGGTCCGACCGCCGTATCTGCGGCTGTGGCAGACCCGAAAACAACAGGCGTAAGAAAGCCCTCTGCTGTCCCCGGCAGAGGGCTTTTTGTCTATTGACTTTCTATAGGGACGACACTATAATGAGAACGAGACATATGAACAATTGCTCATATGTTTGAGGATTCAAGTTTGAAGCCGGGCAGGAAGCCCTGGAAAGTGTGATGTCTTTATGAAGACCTATAAGATCTATGTCGACTGCGCGAACTGCGCCGCAAAAATGGAAGAAGCCGTCAAAAAAACGGACGGCATTGCCGACGCCACCGTCAACTTCATGGCACTCAAAATGAATGTCGAATTTGAAGAAGGCGCGGACGAAAAGAAAGTCCTGAAGGCTGCGCTGAACAACGCCCGCAAAGTCGACGACGACATTGAGATCGAATTCTAAAGGATAAATCGATGCGCAAAAAACAAAAACAGGCTCTGGTACGAATCATAGTGGCAGCCGTCCTCATGGTCGTGCTGGGCCTGCTTTCTCATTTTACAGACATCAACCAATATCTGCTGTTTGCCCTCTACATGGTGCCTTACTTTGTGGTGGGCTATGACGTTTTGTGGAAAGCGGTGAAAGGGATCGGCCGCGGGCAGGTGTTCGATGAGAACTTTCTCATGGCCCTTGCCACTGTCGGCGCCATTGCCCTGCAGGAGTATACCGAGGGCGTCGCGGTCATGCTGTTTTATCAGATCGGAGAGCTCTTCCAGAGCATCGCTGTCGGGCGCAGCCGCCGGAATATCGCCGAACTTATGGATATCCGCCCGGATTACGCCAATATCGAAGCGGAGGACGGGAGCCTTCAGCAGGTGGACCCGGATACGCTTGCGCCCGGCTCCATCATCGTCATTCAGCCCGGGGAAAAGATCCCGATCGACGGCGTCGTTATAGAGGGTACCTCGAGTCTGAATAATGCGGCCCTTACCGGAGAATCCGTCCCGGTCGACGTCGCCCCGGACTCGGAAATCAACTCCGGAGGTATCAACCTGTCGGGCGTCCTGAAGGTCCGGACGACGAAGGCCTTTGGCGAATCGACGGCCTCCAGGATCCTGGAACTGGTTGAGAACGCGAGTTCCCGGAAGGCGAAGTCTGAAAACTTCATCACAAAATTCGCAAAATACTATACGCCGGCGGTCGTGGCCGCGGCGGTGCTTCTGGCGCTGCTACCTCCGGTCGTACGCATCATTGCGGGCATCGACCCGCTGTGGACCCAGTGGATCTACCGGGCCCTGACGTTCCTCGTCATCAGCTGCCCGTGCGCCATCGTCGTCAGCGTTCCTTTGAGCTTCTTCGGGGGCATCGGCGGCGCGTCCAACGCGGGGATCCTCATCAAGGGCTCCAATTATATGGAGACGCTTGCCAATGTAAAAACGGTCGTCTTCGACAAGACAGGTACCCTGACGCGCGGCAATTTCGAGGTCACAGGCGTACACCACAGTCCGCTCGAGGATGAGGAACTGCTGCGCCTTGCCGCGCATGCGGAAAGCCATTCGCCGCACCCCATCGCGAAGAGTATCCTCAGAGCCTGGGGCGGAGAACTGCAGCCGGAACTGGTCTCGGATGTCAAAGAGATCAGCGGACACGGCGTTACGGCCGCGGTCGACGGACACTCCGTTGCTGCCGGAAACAGCCGGCTTATGAACCTGCTGAACGTGGCGTATAACGACTGCCACAGCATAGGCACCATCGTTCATATGGCGGTGGACGGCACCTATGCGGGACACATCGTTATTTCCGATGAATTGAAGGAACACGCGAAGGAAGCCATTGCCGGTCTGAAAGCCAACGGCGTCCGGAAAACGGTCATGCTGACCGGAGACAATGAAACGGCCGCGAACGGCGTTGCCGCTGAAGTCGGCGTGGATGAAGTCCGTGCTGGACTTCTGCCTGCCGATAAGGTTACAATAGTAGAGTCTCTGCTGGCTGAAAAGACAGACAAGACGACGCTTGCGTTTGTCGGAGACGGCATGAACGACGCGCCGGTCCTGTCCCGCGCGGACCTCGGCATTGCCATGGGCGGTCTTGGTTCGGACGCCGCCATTGAAGCGGCGGACGTCGTCCTCATGGATGATGACCCCCTGAAGATCACCAAGGCAGTGCGTATCGCCCGCAAGTGCATGGGCATCGTCAAGACGAATATCGTCTTTGCCATCGGCGTCAAGCTGCTCTGCCTGCTGCTGGGCGCAGTGGGCATCGCCAACATGTGGGTCGCCATTTTTGCCGATGTCGGTGTCATGGTCCTCTGCGTGCTGAATGCCATCCGCTGTCTGTTTGTCAGCAAACTGTAAAATACCTGCAAGGGAGAAATCGCCTTTATGGATGACAATACCCTCTATGATTTGGCCGACCTGTTCAAAGTGTTCGGCGATTCGACCCGGCTCAAGCTCCTCAGCGTCCTCTTGGAGAAAGAAGAACTGTCGGTGTCGGATCTTGCCGATACCCTGGACATGACTCAATCCGCTATTTCCCATCAGCTGCGGACCCTGAAACAGAGCAAACTTGTAAAAGCCCGCCGGGACGGAAAGTCGGTTTTCTATTCGCTGGACGATGAACACGTCCGTTCCATTATTGAAACGGGCCTGGAACATATAAAGGAAGAACACACATGAGTATGAGAATTGCCGGAACCATTTGCTGGGCGCTGGAAATCATTGTGGTCCTCGCTTACCTGTATGTCGGGCGGGAGAAGGTCTCGAAGCAGAGTCTGATTTTGAAGGAGATCGCCTCTGCCGGTCCGATACTGTACGCCAGTCTTTTGATCAACATGTCTGGTCACCTGAGCAGGGGGGCCGCAATGTTTGTGGGAGCGCTGGTTCTGTACTGGCTCGGTGATTTCGTTACGGCTTATCTACCGATGGTTCACGGAGGGACGATCAAAAGCTTCTATGGAGAAACGTATCGGGAAAAAGGAACCGGTTTGACTATTTGGTTGGGAACAGGCTGTATCGCCATCATCGTTTCTTATTTTATGCAGATGGTCGTGTTCCTGAACCGGCTTCGAGATGCGGGAGAACTTACCCAGTATGCAATCTTTTTCCTGATCATCTTCCTCGTGCCGCTCCTTCTGATCGCAATCGGGTTGCCGCTGACCGGATTCGAAATTCCCGAGGTGACGACCCGGTTATTTATTATCGGTATTTTTTATGCACTCCTGACGAGCGCTCTGTTCGCAACGACGATCGTGTTTTCCGCATGGTTCATGCAGTTTGACAGGAACCACGCGCTGTTCATCGCCATGGGCGGCGTTACCTTCCTGTTGTCGGCGCTCATCATGGGATTGCGCTATTCCGATTTTAAGAAATACGATACGAAAGAATTGCGTATCATCAGCCGTTCTCTCATTTATCTGTCGCGTATGATCCTCGCGGGCTGCGCGTTCCTCTTCTGATCCCTATGAAAGATTTTAACCTCAAGGCATTTTTGAAGGAGTACTGGCGGGATATCCTCCGGATCATCATCGTCGTTCTGCTTCTGCTGTTCATCATTATTAATTTCGACACGCTGCGCCACCTGGATGTGGAACAGATGGTCCTGCGTGCGGGGTCACCCTGGAAAGGGTTCCTCGTCGTCATGGACCTCTTCGCCATCAAGTCTATTGTTCTGGTGGTGCCGGCATCTCTTGTCAACGTCGGCGTCGGGGTGGCCTTCACACCGGCCCTCGGCCTGCTCGTCAACATTTGCGGGGTCGTCGTGGAACTGACGACGTCTTACTTCATGGGCTTCTTCCTCGGCGGCGAATTCGTCGAAAAGCAGCTGCAGAAAATGAAACGGGGAAGGGAGTACCTGGAAGACGATACCAAAGACTCCAAAGTCGTCATGTTCTTCCTGCGTTTTATCCCCTTCTTCTCCGTCAATGCCATCAGCATGTTCTATGGTTCCTCCCATTACAACTACTGGAAATACCTCGGCATTTCCATGGCGGGCATGATGCCCCGGGTCGTTTTCCTGTCCCTGTTCGGCAACGCTCTTTACGAGTACCTGCCGCAGTTCCTCGCCTGATCAAATCGATATTGGAAAGAGCCCTCTCGGGAGGGCTCTTTTTTTATACAATCTTCACAGATGCTTATTGATAATCCTTTGACTATGTTATAAACTGATATTGGTAAAAGTTCGCTATTTATGGCGAAAAAACCCCTATAGCAATCATTAAAGGAGTTGTATTATCATGCCAAGAGTTTATTGTCCGTGGGACATCATCACCCCGTTCGTGACCGATGCGTTCATCGGCTACGGCATTCCGGAAGAAGACGCGAAGATCTGCACCGATATCCTTCTGGAATCCGACAAACGCGGTATTGAAAGCCACGGCTGCAACCGCTTCAAACCCATTTATCTGGACCGCATCAAAGCCGGTATCCAGCAGCCTGTCACCAACTTTGAGATCGTCAAAGAGACCGAGACCACCGCAGTGGTCGACGGACACGACGGCATGGGTCAGGTCATCGGCTACAAGTCGATGCAGATGGCCATCGATAAAGCCAAGAAATACGGCATGGGCATGGTCGTTGTCCGCAACTCCTGCCACTATGGTATCGCCGGTTACTATGCATCTCAGGCCGCGAAGCAGGGCTGCATCGGCATCACCGGTACCAATGCCCGTCCGTCCGTTGCTCCGACCTGGGGCGTCGACGGCATGTTCGGCACCAACCCGCTGACCATCGGTATCCCGACCGACGAGGATTTCGATTTTGTCATCGACTGCGCCACCTCCATTACCCAGAACGGTAAGATCGAGTACTACGAGCGCATCGGCGAAAACGTCCACAAAGGCACCGTCATCACCCGTGACGGCGAAGAGTTCTGCGGCGACGCGGGCGAAGGCCTGAAAATGATCCGCAACGGTACGGCTGCCCTCACCACCCTTGGCGGTGCAGGCGAAGCCCTCGGCGGCTACAAAGGCTACGGCTATGCCATGGTCGTTGAACTGCTGTCTGCCATTCTTCAGGATGGTAACTACGGCAAGATGCTTGACGGCAAAGACGAGAACGGCAACCTGGTTCCCTATCATCTGGGCCACTTCTTCATCGCCATCGATACCGACCACTTCCTCGGCGAAGAACTTGCCAGAAAAAAAGCCGGCGAGATCATCCGCACCGTCCGGAACTCCACGAAGGCTCCGGGTGCTGACCGCATCTACACCGCCAACGAAAAAGAGTGGGATGTCTGGCTGGAAAGAAAAGACAAGGGTGTCCCGATCACCGAACCCGTCCAGAAAGAGATCGTCGCTGTCCGCGATGAACTCGGCCTGACGCAGTACAAGTTCCCCTGGGAGGACTAATGTTTATGGATTACGCAAAAGAATCGCTCCGCCTTCACGAAGAGTGGAAAGGCAAGATCGAAGTCATTGCGACCGTTCCTACCGAAAATGAGGACGATCTGTCTCTCGCATATACCCCCGGCGTCGCACAGCCCTGTCTGGAGATCCAGAAGGATATCAACAAGAGCTATGACCTGACCCGCCGCCACAACATGTGTCTCGTCGTCACCGACGGCACGGCGGTCCTGGGTCTCGGCGACATCGGCCCCGAAGCCGGCATGCCGGTCATGGAAGGCAAATGCGTCCTGTTCAAGAATTTTGGCGATGTGGACGCGTTCCCGCTCTGCATCAAGTCCAAAGATGTCGACACCATCGTTGAGACTATCTATATGATCTCCGGCTCCTTCGGCGGCGTGAACCTCGAAGACATTGCGGCGCCCCGCTGCTTTGAGATCGAGCGCAAGCTGAAAGAGAAGTGCGACATCCCGATCTTCCATGACGACCAGCACGGCACGGCCGTCATTACGCTGGCCGGTCTCATCAACGCGCTGAAGATCGTCGGCAAGAACATCGAGGACGTCAAAATCGTCACCTCCGGCGCCGGTGCGGCAGCCATCTCCATTACGAAGCTGCTCATGTCCTACGGTGCCAAAGACGTTACGATGTGCGACCGCAAAGGCGCCATCTACAAAGGCCGTGAAGGCCTGAACTGGATCAAGGAAGAAATGGCGGAAGTCACGAACCTGGACCGCAAGGCCGGTTCTCTGGCCGACATGCTGGTCGGCGCGGACGTCTTCATCGGCGTCTCCGGCCCCGGCACGGTCACCCAGGACATGGTCCGCACCATGAACAAAGACGCCATCGTCTTTGCCTGTGCGAACCCGACTCCGGAAATCTTCCCGGATGAGGCGAAAGCTGCCGGCGCCCGCGTCATTTCGACCGGCCGCTCAGACTTCCCGAACCAGATCAACAACGTTCTGGCGTTCCCGGGCATTTTCCGCGGCACGTTCGACGTCCGCGCGTCCGATATCAATGAAGAAATGAAAATGGCCGCCTCTCTGGCACTGGCCAACCTCATTTCCGATGATGAACTGTCTGAGGACTACATTATTCCGAAGGCGTTCGACCCGCGCGTCGGCCCCGCCGTTGCGAAAGCAGTCGCACAGGCTGCTATCGATTCCGGCGTCGCTCGCATCTGACCTTCTAAAAAAAGACCCGCTCGTTTGAGCGGGTCTCTTTTTGTTGTCTTTATTCCGCGACTTCGGCAATGACCTCGACTTCGACGAGGGCGCCGGCGGGCAGGTCCGCGGCGGCGACGCAGGAGCGGGCCGGTTTGGACGTGAAGTATTCCCCGTAAATGCCGTTGAAGACGGCAAAGTCGGAAATATTTTTGAGGAAGCAGACGGTCTTGATGACGTGGTCATAGTCGGAGCCGGCGGCCTTCAGGACTTCGCCGATGTTCTTACAGACCTGCTCGGTCTGGCCTTCAATGGTGTCGGCAACGATCTTTCCCTCTGCAGGGACGATGGCGATCTGTCCGGAAGTGAACACGAGGTTCCCGACGATTTTAGCCTGGGAATACGGGCCGATGGCGGCCGGAGCGGTATCGGTATGAACGGTCTGGATCATGGGAATGCCTCCTTAGAATTGCTGATAGGTGAAGCCGGCGTCGGACAGCGCGTGGAGAATCTCATCGATGTGCTCGAAGTTCTTGGTCTCCATGGTAATGCGCAGGTAGGCGTCCGTAATGGACATGTCCTCTGTGGCTTTTTCGTGGTGGATGAGGGTGACGTTGCCGCCGGCATCGGCGATGCAGTTGGCGACGCCCTGCAGCTGACCGGGTTTGTCGACCAGGTTGACCTGGATGGACAGTGTACGGCCGGACTTCAGAAGACCGCGGTCGATGACGCGGGACAGGATGGTGACGTCGATATTACCGCCGGAGACCAGGCAGACGACTTTCTTGCCGGCGACCGGGACTTTGTTGAACATGGCGGCCGCGACGGAGACTGCGCCGGCGCCTTCCGCGCAGAGCTTCTGCTGCTCGATGAGCGCGAGGATGGCCGCGGCGATCTCATCGTCCGTGACGGTAACGAGCTCGTCGACATATTCGGAGATGATATCGTAGGTCAGGTCGCCGGGCTCCTTGACAGCAATGCCGTCCGCGATGGTGGAGACGGAGGCAAGGCGGCGGATCTGGCCTTCCTTGACGGATTTGACCATACTCGGCGCGCCGGCTGCCTGAACGCCGTAGACCTTGACGTTGGGGTTCAAATGCTTGATGGCAAAGGCTACGCCGGAAATAAGTCCGCCGCCTCCCACAGGCACGATGACCGCGTCCACGTCCGGGACCTGCTCGAGGATCTCGAGACCAATGGTGCCCTGGCCGGCAATGACGTCTTCATCGTTGAACGGGTGGACGAAGGTATAGCCTTCGGAGTCGCGCAGTTCCAGCGCTTTGTTGTAGGCGTCATCATAAACGCCCGGGACCAGGCAGACATCCGCGCCATATTTCTTGGTGGCTTCCACTTTGGAAATGGGAGCGTTGTCCGGCAGGCAGATGAGGCTCTTCGCACCGGCCTTGGTGGCGGCCAGGGCAACGCCCTGCGCGTGGTTGCCGGCGGAGCAGGCAATGACGCCGCGCGCTTTTTCCTCATCGGAGAGCTGGGAGATCTTATAGGCGGCGCCGCGCACCTTGAAGGAACCGGTCACCTGCAGGTTCTCGGTCTTCAGGATGATGTCGCTTTCCGGGTTGAGTTCCGGCGCCGAGATGACGTCGGTCTTCCGGATGATGTCCTTTAAGACGAACGCGGCATGGTAGATTTTGTCGAGGGTCATGAAAAAGCCCCTTTCACACTGGAATTGGCAAGTATTATAGCACGTTTGCGGACCTTGTGGTACAATTATTTGGAATTTTGACCCTTATGGAAGAAGGAACTGGACAAATGGAATTCTCGGAACGTCTTGCCCGTTTTGACGATGAGATCTTCGGCGCGCTGAATGAGCGCAAGCTGGAACTCGAGAAAGAGGGCCAGACGATTTACAATATGAGCGTCGGGACGCCGGATTTCGAGACCCCGCTGCACATCCGCAAAGCTTTGGCGGATGCGGCAATGGACCCGGAGAACTGGAAATATGCGCTCCGGGACCTGCCGGAGCTCCTGGACGCTGTCTGCACTTATTACGAACGCCGGTTCGGGGTGACAATCACGCCGGATATGGTCTGTTCCTGTTATGGGACACAGGAGGGCATGGGGCATGTCGGCATGGCGCTCGTCAACGAAGGGGACACGGTCCTGCTGCCGACCCCTTGCTACCCGGTGTTCATTGCCGGCGCCAAAATGGCCGGCGCACACATTGAATACTACCCAATGACCGCGGAAACGAACTTTGTTCCGGACGTCCGCACGATCCCGGAGGATGTCGCGCGGAAAGCGAAGTTCATGGTGGTCTCCCTGCCGGCGAACCCCATGGGCAGCATCGGGACCCCGGAAGTGTACGAAGAACTCATCGCCTTCGGAAAGAAGTATGACATCCTCATCCTGCACGATAACGCCTATTCCGACATCATCTTCGACGGCGTCAAAGGCGGAAGCTTTCTGCAGTACGACGGCGCGGTCGATGTCGGGGCAGAGTTCTTCAGTCTTTCCAAGTCCTACGATGTGACCGGCGCCCGCTTAAGTTTTCTTGTCGGCCGTCCGGATGTGGTGGCCGCGTTCCGCAAGCTGCGCAGTCAGATCGACTTCGGCATGTTCCTGCCGCTGCAGTATGCTGCCATCGCGGCACTGGAGGGGCCCCGGGACATGGTCGAACAGCAGTGCGAAGACTACCAGGCCCGCCGAGACGCCCTTTGTGAAGGTCTCCGCTCCATTGGCTGGGACGTACCGGACTCCAGGGGCTCCATGTTCGTCTGGGCACCGCTCCCGAAAGGCTATGAAGGCACCAGCATGGAGTTCTGCATGGACCTCATCAACAAGGCCGGCGTCATCACGACGCCGGGCGGCAGTTTCGGACCTCTGGGAGAAGGTTATACCCGCTTTGCGCTGGTCCTTCCGCCGGAGAAAATCAGAGAAGCCGTGCAGTCCATCGCCGACAGCGGAATCCTGAAATAAAAATGACCCCGGCCTATCGCCGGGGTTTTCGTTTTATGTTCAGGTATAGTCCCAGAAACTGCTGTAAGGTTCGCTCACCGGGATGGTGACGCCGATGTCGGCAAGGCGTAAGTCTCCGCCGTTGGCGCTGCCGTAGGAGACGGTGTAGCTGAGGCCAAGATTCTCTTCAATGGTCTTTTTGACGCTGTCCAGAATGGCGGCGTCCAGGTCCTTCGGCTCAAAGACGATATACTCTTTGGCCTGTTTGTCAGGGAGGCCGGTGTACAGAGAACACTTGCCGTCCCACCAGATGGTGCAGGACTGATCCCGGAGTTTGACGGCGCTGGTCGAAAGGTTCCAGTTCGTGACATAGGCCAGGCCTTCGAGCAGTTTCTGGACGGTCAGGTTGTCCCGGTAGGCGTACTGGACGGTCTTCCAGGAGTCGACGTTCCAGATGAACAGGGTAACATACCGGTTCCCGGGGTTTTTGCGCTCCGCCGGGACGTAGTATTTCACTTTCTCTCCGGAGGAGAGGACCCCTTCGGTCTCATCGCCTTCTTCTCCTCCAAAAGCGGCTTCGTCTACCTCTTCCGGGGAGTCCGCGGACATGGAAGCCATGTCGTCTGAAGAAGTTTCGACGTTCTCCATTTTGGAGCAGCCGGAGAGCGCTGTCAGGAAACAGCAAACCAGCAGCATGGCCAAAAGGGCGCGGGTCATTCGTTTCAAATCCAAAGCGGGACCTCCGTTCACAATGGTTCTTTCAACAGCATCATACCCAAAAGGCCGGAACTGTGCAAGCGAGATTGAATTTGGGGTTTGTTTCTTATATAATAATCTTCTATAGGAGGTGGTTCCTCTTTGGATAACCAATACGCGCCGTACGGGCGCATTGACGACCTCAATTCAACGCCCATGGCTAAGGGGACCCGTAACGAGATCCTTCTGGTCAGCGGCATTATAGGGCTCTGCCTCATCGTATTCCATTACCTCGGGCTCTGGATGGGCAAGGGCACCCTTTATCTGATCGAGACGGGGGCTATTCCCTATAACTACACCATGGTCCAGATCATCCAGATCGTTTATACGCTGGCGACCATCCTGCTGCCGTTTGCTATTGGCGCATGGTTCATCAAACGGGTCCAGAAACGGAACGAACTCGTTCCGCTGGCGTTCCCGAAGTCCGGCATCCTCTTTGTGGAAGCGGTCGGCATCGGCTGTATGGCCATTGTCGTTGCCAACTTCATTACCGCCGGGTACGTAGCCATTATGAACGGCTTTGGGTTCAGCTTTGACAACTACAAGCCGGAGAGCCCGACGGGCCTCTCTGAGACCCTGTGGATCTTACTCTCGAATGCCTTTGTGCCGGCGCTGGTGGAGGAATATGTCCTGCGCGGCGTCATCCTGCAGTCCCTGCGGAAGTACGGCGATGCATTCGCGGTGTTCGCGAGCGCTCTCATTTTCGGCGTTATGCACGGCAATGCCACCCAGGCGCCGTTCGCGTTCATTCTGGGCGCGGTCCTGGCTATGCTGGTCATTATGACCGGGAGCCTTTGGACGTCCATTACCGTCCACCTCATCAACAACACCTATTCCGTCATGATGACGACGGTCCTGAATACGGATGGAGAACTGACCGCCTCCATGGCCATCGTGTCTCTGAATATTCTGGGACTTATCTACGGCGCGGTCGCCCTCATTTATCTGTTTGGACTGCATAACGGGAAAGCGGCATTTATGTCCCGCTATATGCCCGGCGGCCCGTCCCCGGTCGGCATTCGGTCTTACCGCCGGAAAGCCTGGCTGTACACCCTCATTTCTCCGACCATGCTCATTGCGTTTGTCATCATGATCGTGGACGTTCTGAAGACCGTCCACTATACCGGGTGACGCCATGGACTGGAAAGAACGAAAAGCGGCACAGGCCGGGCAGCCGCTCCCGGAACCTTCTGCGGAAGAGCAGGAACAGTTCATGCGGGAGGCTCTGGCGGAAGCAAAATTTGCGGAAGAAGCCGGCGAAGTCCCCATTGGAGCAGTCGTTGTCCGGGACGGTGTCGTGGTCGGTCGCGGTCACAACCGGCGGGAGACCGGAAAGAACGCCCTGTACCACGCGGAACTGGAAGCCATAGACGCTGCCTGCAAAACGCTTGGCGGCTGGCGGCTCTGGGAGTGCGACCTGTACGTGACACTGGAACCCTGCCCCATGTGCGCGGGCGCCATCATCAACGCCCGGGTCCGGCGTGTGTACTACGGCGCAAAAGACCCGAAAGCGGGCTCGGTCGGAAGCGTGACGGACCTGTTCACGCTGCCCTATAACCACCGGCCCATCGCCAAAGGCGGCATATTAGAAACAGAATGTACGGAGGTCCTGACCTCCTTTTTCAAAAATTTGCGAAGGAGATAACTACCATGCCTGAAAACAACGCAGCATTCAACAAAGAGGAATTCCTTTGGGAGGGAAACCCGTTCAGTGAAGTGGACAAAGTCATTGCAGTCGCGTCCGGTAAGGGCGGCGTCGGCAAATCGCTGGTCACTTCCCTGCTGGCCTGTGCTTCCGCGAAAGACGGCAACGAGACCGCCATTATGGACGCGGACGTTACCGGACCGTCCATTCCAAAGGCGTTCGGCCTGCACGGCATGCTGTCCGCCATTGAAGGCGTCGGCATTGAGCCGGCCGTCACGGAGAACGGCATCAAAGTCGTGTCCATGAACCTTCTTCTGGAAGACGAGGAGTCTCCGGTCGTCTGGAGAGGTCCCGTCATTTCCGGCGTGCTGCAGCAGTTCTGGAAAGACGTGGACTGGGGCAAAGTCGACTACATGTTCGTCGACCTGCCTCCGGGAACGGGCGATGTGCCGCTGTCCATTTACCAGTCTCTTCCGGTCGACGGCATCGTGGTCGTCACCACACCGCAGGATCTCGTCCAGCTCATCGTCAAGAAGGCCTTCAACATGGCCAATATGATGAATGTCCCCATCCTCGGCGTCATTGAGAACATGAGCTACATGGAGTGCCCGGACTGCGGCAAGAAGCTCAACGTGTTCGGTGAGAGCAAGGCGGAAGAAGTCGCCAAGTCCCTTGGTGTCCCGGTCCTTGCGACCCTGCCGATCAACCCGGCCAACGCCACGCTCGTGGACCTCGGCCGTGTCGAAGCCGCTTCGGCTCCTGAAATCGACGAAGCGTTCGCGAAAGTCAAAGAAGCGCTCGGCGACACGGAATAAGTCAACAAACAAAGACCCGCTCGGAAACGAGCGGGTCTTTGTGTTGATTTCAGGCGTCTTCGCCGTCGGGGAGATTGCGGTAAATACCCAGCATGCGGTCGTAGATGCCATAGTAACGGTCTGCAGGAATCTGCCAGCCGTTCCAAAGGACATGATCGCCGCGTTCGACCGGCATGTTGTACCAGATGCCGGGCTTGAAGTCGGTATCATAGTCGGCTTCTTCGAACGGCGCGTTCAGCGGCGCGGATTGTCCGGTGACGTTGACGAACCCGTCACAGGTCTTCCAGTCCGGGTCGGTCCGGACGCCGTACTTCGCAAGGCGCGGAAGCTGAGTACGGGCCGTGGCCTGTCCGGCAACGTAACAGAGCAGACAGGACTCGTCCCGGTTCGGGGTGCGCCCGCCGAGCTTGCCGGGCTTCGTGCAGTCGGCACGCTGCGCGAAATAATAAATGTTCGGCAGAGGCGGCTGGCTCGGGTTGACGATCTCCTGGACCACTTCCAGCTGCATCTCATGGGCGATGGAATCAAGCGTTTTGTTTTTATTGTAAGCACGATAGACGTTGACATAGTCAAAAGGATTGCTGAATTTCCAGCCCGTGATTTCCTCGACTTCCGGCATAAGTCCCCAGTGCTGGGTCTTGAAGTCGTAGAACTTCTGGACCGGAGTCGTCCGGGTCAGAGCGTTCATGCCAAGAATGTAGTAGGTCATGAAGGTCATGCCTTTGTTGCCCAGCCACGAGGCCAGCGTGGTTCCGTTGTTGACGCCGGAGAGTGTGGTGACGGTGTGGATGAGGTTCCCGTGACCGCCCTCAAATAACGGCGACAGTTCATCTGCCGGTGTGCCGGCACGCTCCTCTTCGGAACCGTAGGCGAAGAGCGCGACCATCTGTTTGACGGAAGGTCCGCCGAAGGAATGACCGAGCAGATTGATCTTTTTGTGAGCTTCGGTCTTGCCGAGGTCTTTCAGGACACCGGGGTATTCACGGCCGAAACGCGCATGACCGTACTTTGCGGCATGGACTTTTCCGTAGTCGACGCGGCCGCCGAACAGGTAGGCCCACAGGACACACGTGCGGTCCCAGGCACTGTTGACCGGACCGACAGAGGGCGCAAAGCATTCGATGCCCTGCTCTTCAAAATGTTTCAGCAGGTCCTTGTCCATGACGCCCCAGTAGTTGAACTTGTCGAAGACGCCGTCGGATTCACCGTAGCCCATAAGACCGTGGATGAACACACAGGGGTAATTGTTTTTGAATTCCATAATGATCTCCTCTCGCAAAAGTATATCTCTATTATCTTACGTTAAGAAAATAAAAACAGTCTGAAAAGAGAATGGAATTCCAAACAAAGACCCCTCGATTTCGAGGGGTCTTATCCTTTTAAGAACGTGGAAAGGTCAAAGTGTTCAAAGTCCGGGATGAAGCTTTCGGAGGCGGCTTCGCCCTCCTGAACGAAGGCGTTCGTGACACCCAGGCTCACGGCAAAGTCCACGACCTCATCGTATTCTGCCTGTGTCACGCGGCGATCGATTTCTTCATATTTCCCGAGCTCGGTCAGGTGAGGCAGCGGCGTGTACTGGTCCATGAGGGACTGCCAGACGGCGTCGCCATAAGTCTCATTCAGGTACTTGATGACCGCTTTCGAATCTTCTGTGCAGCCCGGCAATATGAGGTGGCGGACAATGATGCCCTTTGTCATAAGGCCGGCCTCGTCAATTTCACAGGCGGGCGTCTGCCGGAACATTTCCTGAAGCGCCGCTGAGGCGACGTCAAAGTAATCCGGAGCGAAGGAATAACGCGCCGCAAGTTCCGGAGACACATATTTGAAGTCCGGCAGCCAGATGTCTACGAGACCTTCCAATCGGCGGATGGTGTCAATCGTCTCATAGGTCCCGGTGTTGTAAACGATGGGGACAGACAGCCCCCGCAGCTTCGCGTCTTCCAGCGCTTCTATGATCTGTGGCACAAAGTGTGTCGGTGTGACAAGGTCGATGTTGTGGGCGCCCATGTCCTGCAGTTTCAGGAACACATCCGCCAGTTCCCGTCCAGTTAATTCCGTGCCGTTTGTGCCGTCCGCGATGTTGTAGTTCTGGCAGTAGACACAGCCTAAGGGGCAGCCGGTGAAGAACACCGTCCCGGCGCCGTTCGTGCCGGACAGGCAGGGTTCCTCCCACAGGTGCAGCGATGCCCGGGCAATGCGCACGGTCGATGTTTCATGACACCGGCCACGCTGTCCTGCCGCGCGGTCCACACCGCAGGAACGGGGACACAGCGTGCAGTTATTCATCAGAGGCCTGCTTTTTTGCGTTTTCTTCTTCCATTTGCTTCATGTAGGCGTGTTCTTCCATGAGCTCGGAACGGAGCGCCATGGGGACCCAGCCCTGGTTAGTGGGCGTGGCGACCGCTTTCAGCGGGATCCACAGGTCGCGCTCCCGAATACCGGTCAGGAAGGCGTCCAGTGTGTCGTTCTGGAAGTCCGCCAAAACAAACATTTCCTCCGGGAAGACCATGGCCTCCAGCGCGATCTTCGCGTCATCCGATACACCGGACAGGTCCGCAGGCGCTTTTTTCGCCAGCAGATCGCCCAGCGTCAGGGAGAAGGCCGCGGGGTCGTTTTCGGCGGTGTGCGTCAGCAGGTCCACTCCGAGCGAATCGCAAAACGCGCGCAGTGTCTCCAGCCGCTCGCCGGCAAAGTTGAAGGCCAGAAGCGACGGCTTCCGGCGAATGGGAATGGCTTTCATCAGCAGTTCCTCCGAATCTGGAATGTTTCTGAACGGTATTATACCATACCCCGACGCTTTTGACGGGTCTTTCCGTGATTTTACAAGCGATTTGTCGGGTGCCGAAACCGGGCGCATCGCCCCTATAATGCAGGTGTACGAAGGGGCGGCAAGAGCTGCCCGAAGTGAATATTCTAAAACGTTTTAGGAGGAACTACACTATGCTGACTCTCGATTCCAAAGTCAAAGCCCTCAAGAAGAGCCCGGAAGCTACCGCAATCATTGTCAAATACAGCCCCGGATTCGCCACCGACCCCCAGATGAAACTCGTTCAGGGTCTGACCATGCGGAAGCTCCTTTCCTTCCCGCAGGCCGGTCTCTCGGAAGAGCAGGTCGCTGCCCTCGAGAAAGAGCTGCTTGACGCTCAGATCGAAGGCTGACAAAACCAAAAGAAAACCGCCCTTTGAGGGCGGTTTTTTATGCTCCGAAACTGGACTTCTGCAATTCCAGCGCTTTCAGGATGATCTGCAAACGCAGCCGGACGTCCGGGTCTTTGAGGTCATCCCACAGTTCTGCCTGGATGCGGGAGAGCCGCTCGAGCAGGGTGGAACGGTGGATGTAAAGTTCATTCGCCGTGGCGGTGACGTTCATGTTGTTCCGCAGGTAAACGCGCAAAGTCTCGATGTAGCTGGTGGCGGAGTTCTCGTCGTGTTCGAAGAGCCGTTTTAAGCCGTCTGAATAGTAGAGCTCCAGCGAATGCTCACCGGGGGCATTGATGATGAGCTCTTCCAGCGCGTAATTTTCAAAGAAATAGAAAGATTCATCAGGGTCGAAGATGGCGCCGTCTTCGAGGGCGATGCATGCCTGCGCGTAGTGGCTGTGCGCTTCGTAAAGGTCGGAGAACGCGGCGGAAATGCCGACGTTCAGACGGCTCAGGTCGAATTTTTCCTCCAGAAGCTGCAGGAATCCCCGGCGGGCGTCTTCGTTTCCCTCGAACCGTTCGGCCGAGAGGAACGCGACGATCGACGCGTCATAATAATAGGCGACACTTCCGGGGAAAAGGGCCTCCAACTGGTCGCAGAGGTAGGATGCCGGGAGCTTGGCGAGCCGGTCGTCGGGCTGCAGGACGATGCACCGCCAAAGTTCCGGCAGGCCCATCTGCTCGAGCCGGGCGCGGTTCTCCGCGCTGACCGGCATGTCGTGCAGCAGGTCCCGGAATGTTTTGCGCAGGATGCTGTGGTTGGAACTCATGAACTGCGTATGCTGCTTCATGGCGAGCATGAGGTAGTGGGCAAAGAGCCGGATGAGAGGCTCATCGCCGGGCGCATAAGGACGGTTGCGGTATTCGACGGTAAGGCTTCCGGCATACTCGTCGAAGTCAAAGAGGTTATAGCTTAAAACGGAGTGCTCACCGATGTCGATCTTGATGGGGTCTGTGCGGTCGATCTGCAGGTCCATCGCCCCAAGAAACTGATTCAGGGCGTTCAGACTCAGCTTGTCGGAGCCGGTTTCGTCGAAGGCAATGGCCCGGCTCTCCGGGGTGTCATACCCGGCGGTGGTGACAAAACGGAATTCGGAGTCCAGCACCATGACGGGATTCTCGAAGATGCGGGAGGTAATGTCCGCCATTTCCGCCACATCGGCAGTCGTCTCGACGATCTGGTGCAGCTGTTCATACCAGTTGCTGTAACGGTCGTAAATGGAAGTGACCGCGTTCATGAGCGCGAACGGGTCCGTTTTCTGTTTCAGGCGGATGAGGCAGCAGCGGTCAAGGTAGGGTGCAATGAGGGCAGGTGTCCCGGTGCAGAGGAGCACGCAACCCTTCTCCATTTTGACGCGGCGGGGAAATGTGTCCCCGGGCAGAATGTATAAATGGTTTGCCAGCATGGGTTCTCCGGGGTCTGTATAAAACTCCGGGCGGCGAAGGTTCAGCTCACTGGTATGGTACCCCGACAGTTCTGCCGGGAAAATTTTGCTCAATGCCTCAAAAAGGATGTCGGTGTTCAGTCTCATAAAGCATCTCCTTTCCCATGGATATTATAACAAATGGACTTTGCCGAGCCAATTCGCAGCTCTGCCAAACTTTTTTGAACAGCCCCTACACATTGCAGGGGTCGGTTCCTGTGAAAACAGATCGTTTTGACGGATGGGTTCTTTTCGGCACTCCCGTTATAGTAAAGGCGGTGTAACACGCAACCTTTACGACAATAAGGGAGGAAACAATTATGGCATTAAAACCCGTCATCGACTCGACAAAATGTGTCGAGACCGCCTGGGGGAAACTCATCAACCAGAAAGACGCCTATAACTTCGGTGTCCGTCACATCGCCGCGTTCTCCGCGAACCTGTTCCAGCTCATGCGCATCATCGAGCCGGACTGGGAGAAGAGAACGGCCGCCATCTCCGAGACCGCGAATGGCTTCAACATGGCCGCCAGCGGCGGCGGGGAAGACGACCCGTACGTCGAAATGTATTACGACGAGTGGAATATCCCCGAATTCTGCGATCGTTCCGCATGGCTCGGCGCCATCTGGGGCGACTCGGGCGATGAATATGAAAACATGGCCGGCCGTGTCATCCAGTTCACAAGAGACCGGGTCGAGAAGGAACTCGACACCTGCCCGTGGGACATCGTCGGTTCCGAAATGTGCAACATGACCACCGGTATGTTCACGGCGAACTTCGACCTGACTTCTATTGGCAAAGAAAACGAAGTCTGCCTCAACATGTGCGAGGCCCGCGGCTGCGGCGACCGCCACTGCCGTGTCGTTGCCGAGCGCCGCGATGTTACCGGCCTGCCGAAGCAGGACTGGCTCCACCACAGAGAGCAGCCGGTCTTCCCGGTCCACAACACCCCGGAAGAGCGTACAGTCAAACAGGGCCAGATCATCCGCAACGGCAAGTACACGAATGCCTTCGGCGAAGAGAAGTCCTTCGACTGGGCCTACAACTGGGTCATGCAGATGGGCTGGGTCTGGTCCATCCAGTTCCCGCTGGTCGCCATGGGCGATATGTGCGACGATGACGACGAGTTCGAAAGACTCCTGAAGATCGTCTTTGCTACCGCCGGCAAGAACGAATTCATCGACCCGTCTTCCTATGAAGGCGTCCGCGAGTTCCTCGGTGTCCCGCACGACATCGATCAGGTAGATTCACGTATTATGGGTTCCTATATCAAGACCCTGCTCGACTGCCAGCTCGTGCCCTGCGAATTCACGGCGTTCGAGAAGGACGAGACCCGCATCCACTGCGACTGCGACGACTTCGTCGGCCGCTATGAGATGGCGCCGCTCGACGAACTCGTCGTCGGCTATGAAGCCCAGTGGAACGGCGCTGTCAAGACCATGCTGAGCCCCGAGTTCTCCGTCTGGTTCGAAGGCGTCGACACGGAAGACATGGAGATCGTCATCGGTCACAAGATCGACAACCGGATGCTGTAAGAGGAGGCGGAAACAATGTTATTCAGAGAAGATAAAGTCGCAAGAGCGGACCACGAAGCCGTTCGAAACAACGTCGGCTGGTATGTCTGGACCCATGACCTCGTCGAGGTCCGCGGCAAAGATGCCCGGAAACTGCTCGATTATATTTGTGTCAATGTCATTGCGAACGCCGGCCCCGGCGTCAGCAAATATACCACCATGCTCGACGACAACGGAAAAATCATCGACGACACCATCGTCACCTGTTTTGATGACGAGACCTTCTGGGTCTCCACCCTGTACGGCCCGAAGTTCCAGCCCCTGCTGACGAAGTACGGCGAAGGCCTGGACGTGGAATGGGAAGACCTGACCCGTGTCATCGGCATGTATGCGGTCCAGGGTCCGAAAGCCCTCGACATGATGAACGACCTGCTGGAGACGCCCCTTGACGACATGAAGCGTTTCCGCATGGCGGACAACAAGCTGGGCGATCTGCCTGTCAAGATCCATCGCTCCGGTTTCACCGGCGAAAACGGTTATGAGATCTACTGCAAGCGCGAGGAGATGCCCATCGTCCAGAAGGCGCTCGAAGATGCATCGCCCAAGTGGGACGCCCGCAAACTGCAGACTCTCGAAGTGTATGTGCGCTCCCTTCCCATGGAAAAGGGCATGGCGCTCAAGCAGGACATGCAGGGCCTGACTCCCGCGGAAGCCGGCCTCGGCTGGTCCATCCACATGGAGAAGGATTTCCACGGCAAGGAAGCCCTCGAGAATTATACGGAACAGTACAAACTGATCGGTCTTGTCCTCGACGAGGGGCGCGAGTCCTATGAGGACATCTGCCAGAACGAGCCGCTGCTCCACAAGGGCGTGCAGTGCGGCGTCGTCCGCCAGATGATCTACGGCTATACCGTGGAGAAGAACATCGGCTTTGCCATCGTCGACAAGAAATTCGCGGAGCCCGGCACGGTCCTGACCGCCGGCCCGAACTTCGCGAAACTCATCGTCGCCGAAGACAAGAAATTCCTGGACTAAAAGAGAGGTACCTTTATGGCTTACGATATTTCCAACCCCGCCGCCCAAATGCTTCTGGGCGATCTGAACGAAATGCCTTCCCTGCAGGACGTCTTCGGCGTCAAGGGAAAGGTGGCTGTTGTCACCGGCGGCTCCTCGGGCCTCGGCTTCAACGTAACGGCACGCCTGCTCGAAGGCGGCGCGAACGTTGTCATGGCGTCGTTCAACCCGGCGGAAGAGAACAACGCCCTCGGTGTCCTTGAGACGAAGGGCTACGGCCCCGACCGCGTCCGTTTCTTCCAGGCGAACGTCACGAATGAGGATGACCTGCAGGCGCTCATTAAATTTACCGATGAGACTTTTGGTTCCATCGATATCCTCGTTACCTGCGCCGCGACCTGGTCCTACGCTCAGATCTACAACCTGCCGAAGGCAGAGTTTGAAAAGGCGGTCGGCGTCAACCTGACCGGCACCTTCCTGACGGTCAAACATGTGTCCAAGTACATGATCGACCACGAGATTCCGGGCAAGATGGTTCTCGTTTCCTCGAACTGCGCCTGGCTCCCGTACCCGACCTTCGGCGGCTATGCCCACTACGCGGCTTCCAAGGGCGGCGTCCTTTCCCTCACCATTGAAGCGGCCCGCGAACTCAAACGCTACGGTATTTGCGTCAACACCGTCGCGCCCGGCGGCATGGCCACCGAAGGCGCTACGAAGAACCTCGTCGTCGACGGCCTCTCAGAAGAGGACGAAGATGAACTCTACGACGGCATCTCCACGCCGCAGCTCGACGAAATCAAGTCGGTCGACTCCGTCGCCCGCGTCGTCTACGCCATGTGCACGGACTTCACCGACGGCATCACCGGCGAGAAGATCGTCCCCGACAACGGCATGACCCACAACATCCAGAAATACCAGCCCGAGATCTCCCAGTTCCCGGAAGACTGATTTCTTTGAAAAATGCAAGACCCGCTCAAAAGAGCGGGTCTTTTGTTCTATAAATTTGAATTTGTTGGGGAGCTCCGGGGTTGACAGCGGGCCCCTGAGGGCGCGGTTTAACGCCTGCCGGGGCCAGCCCCGCAGAAAAGTAAAAGGGGGCAGGCCGCCGATCAGGCTACCACACCCTCTTCCCACTGTAAACCCGCTTCGCACGAGTGGAATTTCCGTCTGTAAAGCCTTTCTAGTGTGAGGTCTCACAGTAAGACTTATCTCACACTAGTTTTTTGAGGCTTTTGGAGTGTTTTCTAATGTGGACTCCCAAGAAGTTTTGTGGTCACACTAGTTTTGGACGCTTCAAATGGTTCATTTCTAATGTGAAAAACGCTTTGCTTGCCTTCTTCACACTATGGGGGTCAAAATAATGATCCAAAAACTCATGTGAAAATGTATTTTTCGAACCTTTCCCATGCTTTTTGCGTCTATGGCGGCCCTCTCTGGATTTTTCCTTCATTTGGGCCGCCCAAAATCCATGATTTTTGAGCCCAGTGGCAGACCAACTCTTTCTGTTTTCTTGTTTGGGCCGCCTAATTTCCTGTTTTGACCTGAAAAATGGCGGACCAGACTTTGTTTCTTCTCACTGTGGGCCGCCGGGCTGACTCTGTGCAAAGCAGGCCGA
>R19__coassemble_22_pt1 | contig 104451 bp, 82 predicted proteins | sample R19__metabat2_low_PE_020 | metagenome-assembled genome bin R19 | reverse complement strand
CCCTTTGGCCTGTTGTCAACCACACGCGGCGGGCGGAAGGGCGTGTCAAGGTCGGTGAGCAGGAGAAGTGATCACTACAAAAGTTCCGCCGCGTCAGCGGGCGTAAGAACCTTGACAAGCCCGAACGGCTGCCGCACACGCGCCATCGGCGCACGACCGATCAATCGCCACTGCAAGCCTCAACAAATTCAAATTTGCAAAAGAAAAAGAGCAGTTCGTTTTGAACTACTCTTTTGTTATGATTTTCTGTTTTGCCTTCTCCAGAAGGGGCCAGGGGTTCAGCAGCCGGTTGACCGGCGTGCTGAAGAGCGGCATGGAGAAGAAGTAGGTCAGGAACAGGGTCAGGACCACAGCGATGGTCAGCTGCAGGACGAGGGACTGTTCCATCCAGCCGACGAAGAGGTCGGTGTGCAGGATGATGTCCAGGACCGGCAGGTGCCAGAAGTAGACCGACAGGGTCCGGGAGCCGAGCCGCGTGAAGTTTCGGATGGGCAGGCGGGGGACCAGCGTAAAGAACGCGAAGATGGCGAGCGCGCTGATCGCGTAGGCCAGGAGCCGGTACAGGAATTCCGCGGGACCCAGGGCGTCCGGGATCTCGTCGTAATTGTTCTGCCCCGTAAAGAGCCGGCGCAGCAGATAGACCTTTTCCTCCAGAACGATGCAGAGGACGAACCAGAGCACGAAGAGGAAGGCGCCGGTGACGCGGACCGGCGTGCGGTTCAGCACTTTGGCAAAACGGTTTTTGTCCAGCATGTACCCCGCGTAGAAGAACGGGAAGAACACGATGATGCGGGACAGCGCGAAGCCTTCACTGATGAACGGCACATAGCCGATGACCAGGCCGACGGCGATGGACGCCGGGAACACGATCTTCGGCGGGACCTTCCGCAGGAGCCAGGCGATGGAATAGTCGGCGAACAGCGCGAGCATGAACCAGGAGATCTTGTTCTGGTCATAAAAGCTGAACCCGTGGTCCGGGTTGCGCAGCCAGATGGACCAGTCCCGGTAGGCGCCGAGGACCAGACAGACCACGACGAAGGGGAGCAGTTTCTTCCAGTTGTAACGATCCGCGTCCACCGTCCGTTTGGAAAACAGACCGGAGATGAACAGGAAGGCCGGCATGTGGAAGGAATAGATGAAAAGAAACAGACTGCGATCGAGCGGATACAGTTCCGTGGCGCGTTCGACCGCGTGTCCGAGGACCACGAGCAGGATCAGCAGGAATTTCGCGTTGTCCCAGCGGGGGTCCCTTCGGGCGGAGGGCAAGGGATCAGATCCTTTCTCGCAGGCTGCGGATGGTGCGCTTGAACATGTCTTCCATGCCAACGGAAGGCGTGAAGCCGAGCGCTTCGAGCGCCGCGGTGTCCAGCTTGATGACCATTTGCGGGTTGTAGCCGAAGGACGCGAGGTTCTCCGGAATTTCGACCCGGACCTTCACGCCGGCTTCCGGTTCGAGGCCGGCGACGAGCTCGGCCATTTCCCGGATGGAACAGGCAGTGTCCATATTGGTCACGTTATAGGCGGCGCCGTTCTCGCCCCGCAGCAGGATCGTGTAGAGCGCGGCGATGGCGTCCGCCGTGTAGCAGTAGGTGCGGACAGTCGAACCGTCGGTGTGGAGTACGATATCCCTCTTTTCCATGAGGCAGCGGGCGAACTCCGCGAAAACGCGGCCGTCGTTGTATTCGACGCCGGCGCCGAAGGTCTGGGACAGGCGGGCGATCTTCACCGGTACGCCGTATTCGGAGGCATAGGACGCGCAGAGGCATTCGACCATGCGTTTTCCTTCCGAGTAGCTGCTGCGGACGGACAGGGGGTCGATGTACCCGTAGTCCTTTTCCGAAATGGTGTCCCGGCTGCCGTCCGGCACGCCGTAGACTTCGAGCGAAGACAGATAGACCATGCCGGAGACCTGCTTGTCGCGGGCGAATTCCAGCACACGGTCAGTGCCGTACAGCGCGATCCGGATGGTCTCGACCGGGCTTTCGACAAAGAATTTCGAACCGGTGGCGGAGGCGCCGTGGATCACATAATCGACCGGCCGGTCATAGATGATGGGGAAGGACAGATCGCCCACGATGAACTCCAGGTGTTCGTTCGGCAGGACGTCTTTAAAGACGGTCTGTGCCTTCTGCTCATTGCGGATGAAGGCGACGACGTGGATGTCGGCTCCGAACTGCGCGTTCGCCGCGAGCAGGGTTCGGGCCAGCTGGGACCCGATGAGTCCGGTGGCGCCGGTCAGGAAAACGGTCTTCCCGCGAAGGGATTCCAGAAAACCTGCCTTGTCCAGGTAGGCGGCGCAGGCAAGCATGTCCTGCTGTAAAACGGTATCCTGCATAATCAGCTCTCTTTCTGCTTGCGGAAGGTGTTGATCTTGGTGCGGTTGCCGTTGGTCAGGCCGAAGCCGAAGGTCTGCTCGTTCTCACGGTACTGCAGGAGCGCGCGGAACATGTACACGTCTTCCGGAGTCGTGACTTTGATATTGCCCCGGTTGCCTTAGCCCATGTGGACCGGGATGCCGAGGGTGTGGCAGATGGTGCAGTTGTCGACCATGTTTTCATAGCGGTTTTCCGTGGCGCGGATGCGCTCGTGGGCCTCGATGATGTCCTTCAGGACAAAGGTCTGGGGCGCCTGCGCCGCGAAAGTGTCTTTCCGGAAGGGGACTTCCGAGACGCTCTCGCCGTCACGGCTGAGCAGGATGGTCTCATAGCAGGGCGTGCAGGTGATGGCGTTGCCCTTTTCCTTCGCTGTCTCAATGTTTGCGGTGATGACGTCATAGGAAATGAAGGGGCGGACACCGTCGGAGAGCAGGACGATGCTGTCGTCCGGGTTTTCTTCCGCGCCCTTGATGAGGCAGTTGTAAATGGAGTCCTGTGCGGTCTCGCCGCCGGGGATGACCGCCGCCACTTTGGTCAGACGGTATTCCTCGACGAGGGATTCGACATACGGAATGTATTCCTCCAGCGTGGAGATGTAGATCTTGTCAATGAGATGATGCCACTGGAACAGACGGACCGAGTGGACGAGGACCGGCATGGAGTTGATCTCGAGGAACTGTTTCGGGATACCGGCACCCATACGGACGCCGCTGCCGCCGGCAAAGATCATGGCAATATTCATAACTGTAAAACCTCCTGACAGGTCGGTGTTTATTCCTGTTTCTCTTCGGCATCCTCGTCCGGTTCCTCCTCCGGGGTAAGGGAGGAGAAGTCCAGATAATGGAGCCGTTCGACATCGGCTTCGACGGCGTCGATGCTCTCCTGGATGTCCTGCGGGATGTTGCCGAGGACGATCCAGTCGATGACGCGGTCGGAGGCGCCGGAGTCGATGTAATCGAAGTGGACATCGACGTATTCCTCGACCTTTTCATAGTCGAAGTCCTTCGTTTCGAGGGCCGTCATGACCTCGTCGAAGGTGTGGCAGACCTTGCCGGGCGCCGATTCCTCATAGTCGCGGTGGAAGCCGCGGGAGAAGGAGTACTGGATTTCGTCGAAGGCGAAGAACAGCATGGGCTTGCGCATCAGGGAATATTCAAAAATATTGGAGGAATAGTCTGTGATGAGCAGGTCAGTCACATAGAACAGATCGTTGATGTTCGGGTATTTGTTGACGTCCACGAACCGGTCTTTGTATTCCTTTTTGATGGGGACCGCTTCGGAGACCCAGGGATGCATTTTGAAGAGCACGACGTATTCATTGCCGCAGAACTCATACAGCCGGTCGAAGTCGATGAGGTTGTACGGGTAATGGGCGTCGAAGTGGTTCTTGCCGCGGTAGGTGGGGGCAAAGAGGATGACCTTTTTGCCGTTGATCATCGGGAACTGTTCCCGCAGTTCCTTTTCCTTCCCGGCACGGTAGTCCGGGTCTAAGAATTCATCCATGCGGGGCATGCCGGTGGGCAGGACGTTTTCGGTATTGATGCCCCAGACTTCGGAGAAGAAGTGGGCGATGTGCCGGCTGCCGGCAATGCCGTATTTGTACTGGCGGTGGCAGCCGTTCGGCGCGGGACAGCCCGTGTGGCCCCAGCGGCTGTAGCCGGAGGACTTGAAGCCGGCGCCCGCGTGCCAGAGCTGGACGAGCGTGGTGTCCTCGTTCAGGAAGACCCAGTCGAGGATGGGGGCATGGTCATCGAGGAAGATCATGTCCGAACGGCTCATTTTCCAGAGCACTTCCAGCCAGCTCGGGATGCCGTAATGGGGGTTCGCGACGGTGGCGCGGGCCGAGTAAATGATGTTGTAGTCTTTGTCCATGCCGCGTTCGACCATGCGGTCGGCGACGCTCATGATGTTGGTGCCGAGTTTTTCGCTCTGCTCGCTCATGAAGAGGATGGTCTTTTTCGCGTTCTTCCCGCGAAGCATGCGGTTGAGGTCGTGGACCGTGTTGTAGTCCCAGATCATGAACTTCCGGCCCGCGCGGACATAGCGCTTATGGATGTTCTTCTTCAGCTTTGCCATGCCGGTGGGGTTGATGTCCGGCCGTCCGTCCGTGTTGAAGATCTTGAGTCCGGACTTCGAAAGGTCCATGATGTTCAGAATCAGGCCGAGGTCCTCTTCGTCTTCCGTGACGGAGAAGTTGACACAGTAGCCCTTGGTTTTATTGTTGTGCAGGAAGGTGCGCGATTTGTCCGCGAGCTGCGGCGCCAGTGCCGCGGAGACCTCCGGCAGGGCGACGATGTCGGTCCCGCAGCAGGCACACAGGGAATAGGTGCCGGTGGGGACACACATGACAGCGCCCATGTTCGTGACGTTCAGGGACAGGCGCCAGGTGCTGTCGTCGAGCCGTTCGCTTTTGAACTTCGCGTTGGCCTTCAGGAAGGCCGCGACCAGGTAGAAATCGAGGGGCTGCGAGGCGTCGAACCTGTCGGCGTATTCGACGGAAATGGTGAGATGCATGTGGATGCGCTCCCATTCGACGTCCGTAATGGTCGCGGTGACGAGATGCTCGTCGATCCGATTCTTCATGACGATGGTTTTGTTCTCGGTTGCCATAGACAAAGAACCTCCTGCAAAATGTCATTAAATTATATCATATATGGCATAGGGATTTCCATAGAATTCAGGCGCTGAATATGTTAAGATAGCGGTATGTCTCAGGAGGTGCTGACATGAGTCTGGAACGCCCTGAATTTTTGAATGAGAGTTCCCCGGCGGACCCCGACCTTACGGTCCGGGAAGAGCCGGCGGTCGAAAACGTCAGTGAATCGCCCAAATATGAGGTGGCTTTCTTCTCTCCGGAATTCCTGGAAGTCATCAAAGAGAACCGCCGCATGGAGAACGAACTTCTCCTGCACTGGCAGACGGACGCCGAAAACGGCGATCCGGAGGCCCAGCTGCAGATGGGCATGAACTACCTGTACGGGCTCGGAGGAGTCCCGCAGGACGACCAAAAAGCATTTGAATATTTTTCCGCCGCGGAGGCAGGAGACCCGGAAGCGGTCTACTGGCTCGGGCTGTGTTATATGAACGGCATTGGAACGGAACCGGACCCGGAGCGGGGCATCGAACTGCTCCGCACGGCCGCCGACGAAGACAATGCCCTGGCGCTCTGCGCCCTCGGGGCCTGCTACGAGCACGGCTACGGGGTCGAAGAAGACCTGAAGGAAGCGGTCTTCTGCTACACCAGAGCCATGGACCTCGGGATGCCGGAAGCGGCCTTCCAGCTGGCCGAACTCCACTTCCTCGGCATCGGCGTGGCGCGGGACGATCAGAAAGCGCTGGAACTCTACCGCAAAGCGGCAGAGGGCGGCGACCACCGCGCGCTCTTCATGCTCGGTTTCTGCTTTGAGACCGGTTCCGGTGTGGAGCAGGACTATGAAAAAGCCGCGGCCCTGTACCGGGAAGCGTCTGAAAAAGGCATTGCGGAAGCAACCTGCTTCCTGGGCCTTCTGTATTACACCGGAAAGGGCGTCGAACAGAACCGGGAGGAAGCCGTCCGCCTGTTCGAAAAGTCCGCGGAGGAAGGATTCCCGCGGGCCCATTTCCTGCTGGGGTACTGCAATGACTTCGGCATCGGCTGTGAGACGAATGTCGACCGTGCTCTGGAACACTACTGGGCGGCTGCCGAAGGGGGAGACCCGGAAGGCACGTACCAGCTCGCGCTCTGTTGTGAATGCGGGCACGGGACCGCGCAGAATTATGAAAAAGCCGCCGAGTTCTACGAAAAAGCAATCGCCCTTGGCGACCGGCGCGCGCTCTGCCGTCTCGGCGTTCTCTATGAAGCGGGGAAAGGCGTCCCGCAGGATCCGGAAAAGTCAGTCGCCCTGTACCGGCAGGCTGCCGTGATGGGCAGTGCCGAAGGCATGACGGACCTGGCGGTCCTGCTGCGGGCCGGCACCGGCACCGAACCGAATGAATCCGAAGCCGCCGAACTGCTCGAAGAGGCGTCGGAACTCGGGTTCCCCCGGGCTATGTATCTCAACGGCCTGCTGTACTTTGAGGGCGATGAACTCCACACGAGAGACGAGCGCCGCGCGTTCCGGCTGTTCCTGGACGCCGCGGAAGGCGGCTATGAAAAGGCCTGGTACGCGGTCGCCTATTGCCGGGACAACGGCATCGGCACCCTTGAAAACCGGGTGCGCGCCGCCGCGGACTACCGCAGAGCGGCGGAGGCCGGCATCGCGGACGCGCAGTTCCGCTACGGCGTCCTGCTCCACCAGGGCGAAGTCGTCCTGCAAAATGATACGGAGGCGTTCCGCTGGCTGACGGAAGCGGCGAAACAGATCCACCCGGAAGCGCTGTGCGAGCTCGGATTCTTCTATGACAAGGGCCTCGGCATCCGGAGCGACCCGGATGTGGCGCGGCAGCTGTTCGAACAGTCTGCCGACCTCGGCTGTGCCCGCGCCATGACGAACCTTGCGCAGTTCTATGCTTCCGGCAGGGGTGTTGCGGCCGATGAGAACAAAGCGGTCGATCTGTTCCTCAAAGCCGCGGATGCCGGTGATCCGTATGCCATGGCCCGCATCGGCGAAATGTATGAGCACGGAGTCGGCGTCAAACCGACCCCGGACCTCGGCAAGGCGCTGTACTGGTACAAACGCGCGTCGAACGGCGGCGATATTTACGCCGCAGGCGCGATCGAGCGCATCCGTCTGCAGCTGCAGGCCCGGCAGAAGAAAGCCGTTTACGCGGTCCTGATCGCGTCCCTCCTCGGTGCGCTGTTCCTGCTGCTGGACCTCCTGCATGTCCTGCCGGCCGTGACCGGCTCGCTGGCGATGCTCTGCGTCCTGACCGATGTTATTGTTGCGATCCTGGCATTGCCGTCCCTGCGAAAATACAACTGACACCATTACTGATAAAAAGGAAGTCCACCCACTCATATGAATCGAATCAACGGTAAAGTCATCGCGGTCGTCCTGGCCTGTCTGTTCGTCTTCGCGTCCGCCGGTTTTGCGGTCGGACTCGTCGTACACGGAGTCCGCTCTTCCTCCGAAGCGCCGCTGACGGTCTCGGAAGAACTGCAGCAGCGGAAAGAGGAACACTCTTCCAGAAAAGCAGAACAAGCCGCCCGGACCACGACAAAGAAGACCACGACCACGAAGAAGACGACCACAACGACCACGAAGAAAACAACGACCACAAAGAAGACTACCAAGGAAACAACGACCGCAAAGAAAACAACGACCGCAAAGAAAACAACGACCGCAAAAAAGAAAACTCAAGCCCGGTCCAAGGCGGCGCAGACGCCTTCCGAGGAGAAAGTCATCTATTTGACGTTTGACGACGGCCCCGGCCCCTATACCGATCAGCTGCTGGCCATTCTGGACCGGTACGATGTCAAAGCCACGTTCTTTGTGACGAACGTATACCCGGACTACCGGGCATGCATCGCCAAAGAAGCTGCGGCGGGGCATGCTGTGGCAGTCCACTCCTATACCCACGACTACGCGAAGATCTATTCATCCACTTCGGCTTACTGGACCGACTTCAACCGGATGAACGATATCGTCAAAAAGCAGACCGGCAGCCCGACCTCCATGTTCCGTTTTCCCGGCGGCAGCTCGAACACCGTGAGCCTCCATTATAATGACGGCATCATGAGCCGGCTGACCAGACAGGCCAATAAAAAGGGACTTACCTACTTTGACTGGAACGTTACCAGCGGAGACGCGGGAGAGACGACCAGTTCCAAACAGGTTTATAAAAATATCGTACACCAGGTCAAGGGACAGAAAAAGTCCATCGTTCTCTGCCACGACGTCAAGAGCTATACGGTCAAGGCCATGGAGCGCACCATCGTCTGGTGCCTGGAACACGGCTACACATTCCGGGTCCTGGAACCCGGCGGGTATACCGTCCACCACGGCGTTGTGAATTAAAGACAAAACAAAACCCGGAACTTTGGAAAGTTCCGGGTTCTTTTTTATGATCGTCAGGCTTCTTCTTCTGCAAAGGCATCCATCAGCTGGTGGAGCGTCTTCATCAGAAGGGCAGCCTTCATGTTGCTGATGTCCAGTTCGTCCATCATTTGACGGGGAACACAGACGGCGATGTTCTTAAGGTCACGCCCCTTGTCCGTCAGGCGGATGATGATGTTGCGCTCGTCCCGCGGATCTCTTGTGCGCTCCACGTAGCCGAGTGCTTCCAGCTTCTTCAGCAGGGGCGTCAGGGTGCCGGAGTCGAGGAACAGACGGGAACCGAGCTCCTTGACATTGATGTTGTCCTTCTCCCAAAGTGCCATCATGGTGATATAGCCGGTATAAGTGAGGCCGTAAGGCTCCAGAAGGGGCTTGTATTTTTTGATGACTTCTTTAGAGCAGACATACAGCGAGAAGCAGAGCTGGTTGTCCAGCTTCAGAAGTTCGTTCTCTGCGAAAGTATCGACTGCTTTTTCGGTTAAGGTCTTCTCGACGGCCACGGGCGGGTACCTCCAGATATTTCACTATTAAATTGCAGAAGCAATAAATTGTGCAAAATTATATAGCATTATTGTCGGTTATTTTTGCGAGAAAGTCAAGAGGAAATCGGGAAGTTTACTTAATGAATTTGTCGATGAGTCCGTACAGATCGCTCAGATTTCCTTCGGAAGGGTCTTCTGCAGCCTGTCCGACCGCGCCCTTGAAGTGTTCCTTCATAATGACACGGGCCGTGGAGGCGATGGATGACTCCACCGCGGCCAGCTGGATAAGGATGTCGGAGGCATCCCGGTCGTTATCGACCATGCGCTTGACCGACTCCAGGTGACCGATGCTGCGTGCGATGCGGTTGGAGACCGCCTTGCGCTGCTGCTCTGACGGGGAGACCGGATGATGATGTCCCCGCACAGCGGCTCCGCTTTCCAGCGTGTCCCGGACGATGCTGAGGTCTTCTTCCGAATCGCCATAGAAGGCGCGGAAATAATTGGCCGTCTCATAGTCTTTTGTGCCCATTCCATATCCGATGTCCCGGATATTCATGACCGGCATGGGGCCGAAGGAGCCGGCGAAATACTTGATGAGCGCGGCGCCGGTCGGCGTGCACAGCTCGCCGTTGACACCGGTGTGGTAGATCGGAAGCCCCTGCAGCAGATAAGAGGTTGCAGGCGCCGGGATGGGCAGGATGCCGTGGGCGCACTTTACCTTCCCGGTCCCGGTGTTGATGCTGGATGCGATGATCTGTTCGGGGGCCAGGCGTTCCATGAGCATGCAGACACAGACGATGTCGGCAATGGCATCGAGTTTACCCACCTCGTGGAAGTGGATCTCCGTGACCGTGGTCCCGTGGACATGGCTTTCCGCCTCGGCAAGGATATCGTAAATGGCCTTGGCGTCCTCTTTGACCTTTTCGGAAACCTTCAGACCGTCAATGATCGCATGGATATCGGCAAGCGAGGAATGATGATGGTGCCCGTGGTCGTGATGGTGCTCGTGGTCATGATGGTGCTCGTGGTCGTGATGATGCTCGTGATGGTGTTCGGAATGGGTTTGAAGGAGTTCTTCCGGAGGGGTGATTTCAGCGACGGCGTCTTTCGGAAGGACTTCGGGTTCTTCCTCCACGCCGTTCAGCGTCACCCGGAAATGGGTCCCAAAAATGCCCTGCTTTTGGGAGGGCAGGGCATAGGTTTTGACACCAGGGATCCCGATAGAATTAAATTCTTCCAGGAATTCCTCCTTGTTCTCTGTGAGTTCCCAGAGCGCGGCGGAGATCATGTCTCCGGCGGCTCCGCTGCCACAGTCAAGGTACAGTGTTTTCATAGAAGTTTGCTTCCTTCAGCAATTATTTTTTGGCGAGAAGGTCTTTGATCTCGGTGAGAAGAACGACTTCGTCGGACGGAGCAGCCTCTTCTTCTTCCGCGGCTTCTTCTTCCTTGCCAAGGTTGCGGGCCTTATTGAAGGCTTTGACGACCAGGAACAGGACGAGACCGACGATGAGGAAGTTGATGATGGCGCCGATGAAGTTGCCGTAGTTCATGACGATGCCGTTCGAGAAGGTGTAGGTAAGGGCGGATGCGCCGTCGACGAGGGAGTCGCCGCCGAACAGACCGATCAGCGGGTTGATGATGTCTTCGACCAGCGAATTGACGATGGCCGTGAAGGCAGCACCGATGACGACGCCGACTGCCAGGTCCATAACGTTGCCCTGCATGATGAACTCTTTGAATTCAGCAATAAAGCCTTTCTTTTCTGCCATTTGGTATTACCCCTTTTTCATTTGATTTGACTCAAAACTCACACTTTAAGCCATTAAAGATATTTTAGCAGATTTGTACGTATTCCACAATATCAAAAAGACCTGCACCGGGGTGCAGGTCTTTTGTTTTTGGTTTCCTTCAGGCTTAGCCGAAGAGTCCGCCGACGGACGCGATCGCGGTCGCGAAAACGGTGGAAACGACGGTCATGAGCTTGATGAGGATGTTGATGGACGGACCGGACGTATCTTTGAACGGATCGCCGACGGTGTCGCCGACAACAGCAGCGTGATGGGCTTCGGAGCCCTTGCCGCCGTGGTGGCCGGTCTCGATGTACTTCTTGGCGTTATCCCAGGCACCGCCGGAGTTCGCCATGAAGATGGCCATGCAGACGCCGCAGACGAGCGCGCCGCCGAGCATACCGCCGAGGGCGGTGGGACCGAGGATGAAGCCGACGAGGAGAGGAGCGGCGACGGCGATGACGCCGGGGACGATCATCTCTTTCAGAGCGGCCTGTGTGGAGATGGAAACGCAGGTCTTATAGTCCGGTTTGGACGTACCGGCGAGGATGCCGGCGTCCGCGTGGAACTGACGGCGGACTTCTTCGATCATCTGGTTGGCTGCGCGGCCGACCGCTTCCATGGTGAAGGCGGAGAACAGGAACGGCAGCATACCGCCGATGAGGACACCGGCGACGACCGGAGCGTCGGTCAGGCTGATGGACGTAAGGCCAATGGACTGCGTGTAGGTAGAGAACAGAGCCAGGGCGGTCAGAGCGGCGGAGCCGATGGCAAAGCCCTTGCCGACCGCGGCGGTGGTGTTGCCGACGGAGTCGAGCTGGTCAGTGATCTCACGGACATGCGGGTCGAGTTCGGACATTTCCGCAATACCGCCGGCGTTGTCGGCGATGGGGCCGTACGCGTCGACCGCAACGGTGATACCGGTGGTGGACAGCATGCCGACCGCCGCAAGCGCAATGCCGTAAAGGCCGGCCGTCGCGTAAGCGACGAGGATGCCGATGGCAATGAGGAACAGCGGAATCGCGGTGGATTTCATACCGACCGCAAGGCCGGCGATGATGTTGGTGGCGGAACCGGTCTCAGACTGTTCCGCGATCTTTTTGACCGAATTGTATTTTTCGGAAGTGTAGAACTCGGTCAGGGAGCCGATGGCGGTGCCAACGACGATACCGGCAAGGACCGCCCAGAAGGGGCCAAGGCCGACAAAGAACATTTTGCAGAGAACGAACGCACCGATCAGGGTCAGGCCGGCGGACGTCCATTCGGCGATCTTCAGCGCGAGGCTCGGGTCGGAACCGTCTTTGCCGCGGACGAAGAACGTTGCGATGATGGATGCGATGATACCGATGCAGGCCATGATGAGCGGGAACGCCACACCGCCGTATTCCTTACCGGAAACGGTTGTGACGACGCCCGTGGCGGCTGCGACTGCACCAAGGGACAGGGAAGAGATGATGGAACCGACATAGGACTCATAGAGGTCGGCGCCCATGCCCGCGACGTCACCGACGTTGTCGCCGACGTTGTCCGCGATAACGGCCGGGTTTCTCGGGTCGTCTTCCGGGATGTTGTTTTCGACTTTACCGACCAGGTCGGCACCGACGTCCGCCGCTTTGGTATAGATACCGCCGCCGACACGGGCGAACAGCGCGATGGACGAAGCACCAAGGCTGAAACCGAACAGGATGTCGGTTCTGCCGGTGATGGCAAAGATGAGACCGACGCCGAAAAGGCCGAGGCCGACGACGGACATACCCATGACGGCACCGCCGGAGAAGGCGATGGACAGGGCCTTGCTCATGCCGCCCGTCATGGCCGCGTTCGCGGTACGGACGTTCGCTCTGGTGGCGACCGTCATACCGAGGAAGCCGGCAAGGACGGAGAAGAGCGCGCCGACGACGAAGCACAGAGCGGTCGGCCAGCTGATCGCGAAGCCGATGACCAGGAAGAAGACGGCGACGAAGATCGCCAGGATCTTGTATTCCGAGGTCAGGAACGCCAGAGCACCCTCATGGATGTGGTCTGAGATTTCTTTCATTCTCTCATTGCCGGGGTCAGCCTTCGAGACACGCGCGGCAAGGAACAGCGCGTAGCAAAGCCCGAGGAGACCGATCGCGGGAACGAGATAAACTAATCCTCCCATTTGTTGATCCTCCAATAATAATGATTTCTTCTCGAGACGCGGAGAGGGAAGGCCTCTCTTAATCTAAAAATCATAATAGCAAAGATAAAAACCGATTTCAATCATCAATATAGATAGATTTTCAACAAACCTGTGCCCGGAACGAAAAACGACTTTCCGGAAAAAGGAGGGATGTTTTCCGCATTTATCGTTCCAAATATTCAAAAAATTTTCGTCGTGAAAAATTCCAAACACAAGATATTGTGTTTTTGAACGGATCCGACCACAATTGCGCAAAATTTGCACCTTGCAATGGCAGGGTGCCTTGTTTATACTGTAATTGCTGAAAGTGGAGCGATTTCCCTAATTTGAACACCAAAATGGTGGAAAGTGGAGGAAACGCAAACAGCGATTTTTGCAGAAAGGAGAGAGGCTCTTATGGATTTCCTCGGTGTATACCAGCACAAAATGGATGCCAAGAAGCGTCTTTTCATTCCTGCGAAATATCGTGTCCCGCTCGACGGCGGCTTTATCGTCTGCAAAGCGCCCGACCATTGTCTCTATATTTATTCGAAAGAGGAGTGGGAACCGGTGGCGGCGCAGGTCAAGTCGCTGCCCGGCACCGAAGAATACCGACGCTACAAGCGCGACTTCTTCAAAAACGCCGACATCGCCGAAATGGACAGCCAGGGGCGCTTTACGGTCAAGGCCGATCTGCTCGAATACGCGGGTCTGTCCAAAGATGTCGTCATCGCGGGCGCCGGAAACAAATTCGAGATCTGGGACGCAGCGGTCTATGACGAAGACTGCAACAAGACCCTGTCCGCCGACGACCTTGGCATCGAGGTCATCTTCTGATGAGCGGCAGCGGCTTTTCCCACATCCCGGTCCTTTTGGAGGAGACCATCGACTCGCTTGCCATCCGGCCGGACGGCATCTATGTCGACGCGACCGCCGGCGGCGCCGGCCATTCCGCGAAGATCCTGGAACGGCTGTCCGACACCGGCCGGCTCATCTGCTTCGATCAGGACCCGGACGCGATACTAATTATTAAAGAACGCATCGGCGGGGACCCCCGCGTCACCGTCGTGCATGACAATTTTGCCCACATCGGAACGGTGCTGCCTTCCCTCGGAATCGAAGGGGTGGACGGCATCCTTGCCGACCTTGGCGTGAGTTCCCATCAGCTGGACACTCCGGAACGGGGCTTCTCGTACCACACCGACGCACCGCTCGACATGCGGATGAGTCAGGAGGGACCCACCGCGGCAGACCTCTGCAACACGCTGCCGGAGAGCGAACTTCGCAGGATCCTCTATACCTATGGAGAAGAGAAGTTCGCGCCGCGCATCGCCGCAGAGATCGTCCGGCAGAGGGAAGAGACACCCATTGAAACGACGCTGCAGCTGGCAGAACTGGTCAAAGAGGCCATGCCCGCAAAAGCGCGCCGCGCGAAGCACCCGGCCCGGAAGACTTTCCAGGCACTGCGCATCGCCGTCAACGAAGAGATGGATGTCCTGAGTTCGGCGCTCGACAGTATGTTCGACGTCCTGTCGGACGGAGGCATTCTGTCGGTCATCACCTTCCATTCCCTGGAAGACCGGATGGTCAAACAGCGCTTTGCCGCATACTGCCAGGGGTGTATCTGCCCGCCGGAATTTCCGGTCTGCGTCTGCGGAAGGACCCCGAGCGCGGAACTGCCGTTCAAATTCAAAACGGCCTCCGCGGAAGAACTCGAACAGAACCCGCGCAGCCGGAGCGCGAAGCTGCGCTGCGTAAAGAAACTCAAAGAACGATACCCTGACGATTAGTCCATACATACATCAGCAAAGAGGGGAGGTGGACCGAATGGCTGCTGCAGCAAACCGCAGTACGTACGATCTGAATACGTATCGAAACCAGCGAAACCGCCGCGGGAACGCGAACGATTACGCGGTGCGGGGAACCGCGGTGCCCAAGGTCCGCCCGAACCCCGCTGCTCAGCCCAAACGGGCTCCGAAGCCGAAAGTCATCACGAAGTCGCAGAAACAGCTGCGGCGGGAGACGAAACGCAGCGCCGCTGCCGCCCGGAAGATCCTCGCCGTTGCCACCGTACTGTTCCTCCTGGTCGGTTTCCAGATCTACAGCCACGTCCAGCTCGACGAACTGGATCAGCAGCTGACCGAGATCAACCAGCAGATCAGTGTCATCGAAAGCGACAACACACGACGAAACATGGAACTGAATGCCAGCATCTCGCTGGATAAAGTCGATTCCTATGCCAGAAATGAACTCGGCATGGTCAAGATCTCCGACTATCAGGTCAACTACGTCAAGCTGTCCGATCAGGACGCCGTAGAGGTCAGCGGAGGCAAGAGCCACGAGACCCTGGCACAGCGATTGAAGATAGGACAAAACGAATAACGCGACCCGCGAGATTGAGAGTTAGGAATTCGCTCCTAACTCTCAACGTCGTAAATACGGGTACGCCGGAGGCACGTCAAATGGCAGGAAATGCGAAGAAAAAGCTGCGGGACAGGGCGCTCATCGCCATGATCCTGACGCTGGTCCTGGGATTCGGGATCGGCGTTCTCGGCATGATCAATACCGGTCTCATCCACGGGGAGGAGAATCGCCGCAAAGCGGAATCGGAACAGCTGTCCGATACCGTGGTCGCCGCGCGCCGGGGGACCATCTACGACAGCAACATGAACATCCTTGCCCAGAGCACGGACGCCTGGAAGATCTATGTGAACCCGTCCGAGATCCCCGACGAGGACACGGCCCGTGCCGCGGCGAAACGCCTGTCTTCCATCCTGGACCTTGACGAACAGGACGTGCTGGAGGACTGCCTGAACAAAAAGCGCACCTACATCGTCCTGAAAGCCAAGGTAGACTACGCGACCAAACAGAAGATCGACACGCTCCGGACCGAAAATAAGGGGTACAACCGCTTCATCGGCATCGAAGATGACGTCACCCGGTTCTATCCGTACGACAACTTCGCCTCCACCGTCATCGGCTTCACCGGCTCGGACGATAAAGGCATGTCGGGCCTGGAATCGGCCTACAACACGAAACTGACCGGTGTTGCCGGACGAAATATCACGGCGCAGAACGCCAAACAGCGGGAGATCTCTTCCGATTTCTCCATGTACTATGCCGCCCAGGAAGGCGTCAGCCTGCAGCTGACCATTGACGACGCCATTCAGTACTATCTGGACTCGGCGCTGTCGGCCGCGGTCAACAATTTTGACGCGACCTACGGCTACGGCATCGTCATGGATGTCAAGACCGGCGCCATCCTGGCGATGAGCAGCCAGCCGGACTACGACCTCAACGACCCGTACAAGATCTCGACGGCCTCCGCCAAAGAGGAACTCGACAAGATCGAAAACGACGACGAGCGGGCAGAGGCCACGACCGCCGCGCTGTTTGCCCAGTGGCGCAACCGGACCATTACCGACACCTACGAGCCCGGCTCGGTCTTCAAGTGTGTGACGGCGGCGGCCGGCATTGAAGAAGGCGTCGTCAGCCCGGACGAGATGTTCGTCTGCGGCGGCAGCTACCGGGTCAAGGACATCACCTATCACTGCTCCAACACCAGGGGACATGGTTCCGAGGACTTCACGACCTCCCTCTGTAACTCCTGCAACCCGATCTACATCCAGGTCGCCCAGCGTCTGGGCTCCGAGAAATTCAGCGATTACTTCGAGGCGTTCGGCTTCAGCGAAACGACCGGCGTCGACCTGGCCGCCGAAGCGGCGCCGAAACCCGGCGTCACCTACTACACGGCCGACCGCATGGGCGCGGTGGAACTGGCCTCCAGTTCCTTCGGTCAGTCCTTCCAGGTCACCCCGATCCAGATCGTTACCGCCATCAACGCCATTGCCAATGACGGCAAACTGGTCCAGCCGTACATCGTCGCCCGGGAACTCGACAGCGACGGCACGGTCCTGAACGTGACCAAACCGACGGTCCGCCGCCAGGTCGTCTCCAAACTGACGGCCGACACCGTGACCCAGATGATGGTCGAAGTCGTGCAGCGCGGTACCGCCAAGAACGCGCTCGTCACCGGTTACAAGGTGGCGGGGAAGACCGGCACCTCCGAAAAACTGACGACGTCGAAGGAGGACTACATCGGCTCGTTCTGCGGCTTTGCCCCTGCCGATGATCCGGAGATCTCCGTCATCATCATCATCGACGACCCGAAGAACGGCAGTTACACCGGCGGTAAGACCGCGGCTCCCGTGGCGGCGGAAGTCATCGCCAACACGCTCCGCTACCTCAATGTGGAACCGGAGTATGAAGAAGGCTCGGATGCCGGGCAGGATGTCCGGACCCCGAGTGTGGTCGGTATGACGGCCGAGACGGCGGAGGAAACGCTGAAGGCAAGCGGTTTCAACGTCAGAGTCGTCGGCGACGGAAAGAACGTCAAGAACCAGGCACCCGAGTCCGGGAAACTGATCCCGCAGAACGGTGTCGTGGTCCTCTATACCGAGAGCGCCAAGAAGACGGAGACCGTCGAGGTGCCGAACCTGACGGGCCTGACTGTCAGCCAGGTGCGCGCCACGGCCCATGCCGCCGGCCTCAATGTCGAGATCGTCGGCACGGCGACGGACGGCGCCTCTTACAGCCAAAGTATTTCCAGGGGCACCAAAGTGGCACTCGGCTCCACGGTCACGGTCTCGTACCTCACGACCAGTACGGAAATGGAAATCGAAGATACCGGCAATGCCGACTGATATAACAGGAGAACCCCTATGAGAACATTCACTACCGAAGAGATCGCGGCGGCCACCGGCGGCGTGGCCGGCGGACACGCGGAGGTCACCTCCGTGGTCATCGACAACCGGGAGGCTCGTCCCGGCAGCCTGTTCATCGCCATCAAAGGCGAGCGGCTCGACGGGCATACCTTCATCGGACCCGCTGTGGAAGCGGGCGCTACTGCCGTACTGTGTCATAAAGACGTGGAGTGCCGTGTCCCGACCGTACGGGTCGCCGACACGACGAAGGCCTTTCTGGACCTTGCGCGTTCCTACCGTCTGGAGTATGATATCCCGGTCGTTGCCCTGACCGGCAGCGTCGGTAAAACCACGACCAAAGAGATGATCTGGTGCGTGCTGAACGCGAAGTTCCACGCCCATAAGACCTATAAAAACTGGAACAACGAGATCGGCCTGCCGAAGGTCCTCCTGCAGCTGGAACCGGAACACACAGCCCTTGTGGTGGAGCTCGGCATGAACCATAAAGGAGAGATCTCCACGCTTTCCAAAACGGCCCTGCCCGACATCGGCGTCATTACCAATGTCGGCGTCTCGCACATCGAGAACCTCGGCAGCCGGGAAGGCATCCTTGCCGCGAAGCTCGAACTGCTCGACGGCATGAAGCCGGGCTCGCCGGTCCTGCTCAACAAAGACAACGACATGCTGTCCGGCGTCGACCTCCCGGACTACCGGATCGTCTGGTTCGCGATCCACGACCCCGACGCGGACGTTCGGGCGGAGGACATCGTCTACCACGATGACACGACCGTTTTCACGGCTGTCGCGGGGGACGAGAAGGTCTCCGTCACACTTCCGACGACCGGCGAACACAACGTTTACGACGCACTGGCGGCCCTTGCGGTCGGCCTGCAGCTGGACATCCCGCTGGCCGACGCGGCAAAAGCCCTGGCCGGTTACCGTCCGGCGGGCATGCGGGAGAACGTCGTCGAAAAAGGCGGGATCACGGTCATTGAAGACTGCTATAACGCCAGCCCCGATTCCATGAAGGCCATGGCCGAGACGCTGACCCTGAAGGGCGCGCCCGGCCGCCGGAAGATCGCTGTCATCGGCGACATGCTGGAACTCGGCGATTATTCCGAAGAGGCCCACGCGCTGGCCGGACAGTACATGGCCGAGGCGGGCATCGATCTGCTCATCACCTACGGCCCGATGTCCCGGTATGCCGCAGAGTCGGCACGGGCCCACGGCCTGCTCCGGGTCTTCGATTTCCAGGACAAAGGGGACCTCATCCGCAAACTGACCGGGATGCTGAAACCCGGCGACGTCGTCGCCGTCAAGGGCAGCCGCGGCATGCAGATGGAAGAGATCATTCAGGAAATCTACGATCAGCTCGCTGATTGAGAAGAGAAAGAGAAACGAGGATTGAGAACATGAAACTTGCAGCAGTCATCTGCGCAGCCGTTCTGGGCTTCGCGCTCAGCGCACTGCTCGGCATCAAGCTGGTGCCGTGGCTCCACAAACTGAAATTCGGCCAGACCATTCTGGACATCGGCCCGAACTGGCACAAGGCAAAACAGGGGACCCCCACCATGGGCGGTTTCATGTTTATCATCGGCACGACCGTCGCCTTCCTGTTCGTCGTGATCGCCGCCAGGATCCTCGGCTATGACCTCGTCGGGGGAGAGTCCCTGCTCCCGGGGTCCGAGAAAGTCAAGATCTACGCCGGCCTTCTGATGGCGCTCGGCTTCGGCCTCATCGGGTTCGCCGACGACTACATCAAAGTCCGCAAGGCGCAGAATGAGGGCCTGACCGTTATCCAGAAGACCCTGCTGCAGCTGCTGCTCTGCGCGGCATACATCGCCACCCTCATCCTGTCCGGCAACGTTTACATGTACATCCCGTTCGCCGGCACCTGGGATTACGGCAACACCTTCGTGTTCTGCATTTTCACCTTCATTGTCATGTACGCGACCGTCAACGCGGTCAACTTCACGGACGGCATCGACGGTCTCTGCGCTTCGGTGACCACGACCGCTGCCGTCTCCTTTGCCGTCATGGCGGCGTTCCGCCATGTGTTCGGCGCCTCCGTTCTGGCCGCCGCGCTTGCCGGCGCCTGCGCGGGGTATCTCATCTGGAACTGGCACCCCGCGAAGTGCTTCATGGGCGACACCGGCTCCATGTTCCTCGGCGGTATGATCGTTGCCCTCGCGTATGCGATCAACTGCCCGCTCATCCTGCTCCTTGCCGGCTTTATCTATGTCGTGGAAGGCGCGTCGGATGTCATCCAGATCCTCTATTTCAAAGTCACGAAAAAACTGGCCCAGCGCACGGATCCCGAAGCGACCGGCAAGCGCCTCTTCAAAATGGCGCCGATCCACCATCACTTCGAGAAGAGCGGCTGGTCCGAAGAAAAGATCAACTACGTCTTTTGCGCCGTGAACCTGTTATGCGGCATCCTTGCCTGCATCCTGGTTTATTACGGCATGCCGATGAACGCCTGACAAAGGAGCTGCTTTCATGGCCAACAAGAAACGCGCCGCAAACGATGGCGTCTGGATCAAGGGCGGGCTGGATATCCCGTTCTTCCTCATCGTCATCGCACTGGTGACCCTCGGGCTCATCATGATGTTCTCGGCGAGTTCGTCCTATTCCTACTACTATTTCAATGACAGCCTTTACTACTTCAAGCGCCAGCTCGTGTTCGCGATCCTGGGGCTCGGGGTCATGGCCGTCATGTCCCGGTTCAATTACCGCCATCTGAAAAAGGCGGCCGTACCGCTGCTCCTCGTCTCGTTCGTCCTTCTGGTCGCCGTCCTGCTCGTGTCTCCGCCGGCCGGTTTCGAGGAGTTCCACCGCTGGATCTCCCTCGGGCCCGTTACGTTCCAGCCGTCGGAGGTCGCGAAGTTCGCGATCATCCTGTATTTTGCCTGGCATATGGACAAGCATTATAAAGAAATCAATACCAACGTGCTGTCCGATGCTTCCTGGGCGCGCGGATTCAACGAGAGCCGCGGCCCGGTCAGGATCCACGCCAAAACGACGATGATGCTCTGGTATCTGCTGATCCTCGGCATCACCTGCGTCCTTGTCTACAAAGAAAACCACGTTTCCGGCACCCTCCTCATCTTTGCCCTCGGCATCATGATGATGTTCCTTGCCGGCTTTAACTACCGCTGGTTCGTCCTGGGCATCGCGGCCGTCGCCGTCCTCGTGGTCGTCGTGGTCAACAACCCGTCGATCCTGCCTGAGCACGCCCAGCCCCGTATCCTTGCCTGGATCGACAAATCCTACGACCCGCTCGGGGTCCGCTGGCAGACGAACCAGGCGATCTACGCCATCGGTTCCGGCGGCTTTTTCGGCGTCGGTCTCGGCAATTCCAAAATGAAACAGCTTTACGTGTCCGAGCCGCAGAACGACTTCATTTTCTCGATCATCTGCGAGGAACTGGGCTTCGTCGGCGCCCTCGGCATCGTCATCCTGTTCGCACTTCTGGTCTGGCGCGGATTCCTGATCGGGATCCAGGCCAAAGACCATTTCGGCTCCCTTCTGGCGATGGGCATCGCCTTCCAGGTGGGCCTGCAGGCGGCCCTGAACATCGGCGTCGTCACGGACGTCCTGCCGAACACCGGCATTTCGCTGCCGTTCTTCAGCTACGGCGGCACCTCACTGCTGATGCTGCTGTTTGAGATGGGCGTCGTCATGTCGGTCTCCCGGACCGCCAAACTCAACAAGGTATAATTTCACTTTTTCTACGGAGGAACCACTATGAAACTCTTATTCGCCACCGGCGGCACCGGCGGCCACATCAACCCGGCCCTTGCCGTTGCCGGAAAGATCCGGGAACAGTACGGGGAAGAGGTCGAGATCCTGTTCGTCGGCACGCCGACCCATATGGAGACGCGGCTCGTCCCGCAGGCCGGATTTGACTTCACGGCCATCGACGTCCGGGGATTCTATCGCGGTCTTTCGTGGAACAACATCAAACGGGACAGCGCCGCGCTGGTCAAAATGTTCACGTCCAGCGTGCAGGCGAAGAAACTCATCAAAGAGTATCAGCCGGACGCCGCCATCGGTTTCGGCGGATACGTGTCCGGACCGGTCATCCGCGCCGCGGCGAAACTCGGCGTGCCGACCGCCATCCATGAACAGAACGCCTATCCCGGCATCACCAATAAAGCCCTCGCGAAAATGGTCGACGTCGTCATGCTCACCTCGGAAGACGCGGAGGCCCGCATCGAGTGCAAGAACCCGCCGGTCATCACCGGACTGCCGGTGCGCGGCGAAATGGTCGCCGCCGACCGGGACGCCTGCCGGAAACAGCTGGGCATCCCGGAGGACAAACTGCTCATCCTTTCGATGGGCGGCAGCCTCGGCGCCGACGCCATCAATCAGGCGATGTGCGAACTCATCGCCCGGGAAAAAGACAACGATAAACTCATGTTCCTCCACGCCTACGGACAGTACGGCTCCTATGTGCCGGACAAACTGCGCGAACTCGGCGTGGACCCGGAGACTCAGGAAAACCTGACGCTCCGGGAATACATCGACGACATGGAGGTCTGCATGCCCGCGGCCGACATCGTCATCTGCCGCTCCGGCGCGTCGTCTCTCTACGAGATCCGCGCCCTCGGCAAAGCGTCCATCCTCATCCCGTCCCCGAACGTGGCCGAGAACCATCAGTTCTATAACGCCATGGAGCTCGTCGACCGGGACGCTGCGCTCATCATCGAACAGAAAGATCTGACCGGCGATACGCTCTTTGAAAAGACCGAATCGCTCGTCAATGACCCGGAACGCATCCGGACCATAGAAGCCAACGCAAAACAGATGGCGATCCTTGACGCGACGGAGCGCATCGCCGGCAATCTGATGGACCTTGCGACCGGCAAAAACCAATAAGGAGGACCCTATGGCAGACCATCGGCAGGGCAGACCGAACGCCGCCAAGTCCCGCGAAGAGACCCGGCGGGAATCCCGCCAGGCTCTGGAAAAGAAAAAACACAGAAGACATACGGCCCTGGTCATCGGACTGGTGGCCGCCATCGTGCTGGCAGCGGTCATCCTGTCCCTGACGGTCTTCTTCAAGATCACCGCCGTGGAAGTGGACGCGTCGAAGACCCAGTATGAAGCGGCTCAGATCCGTGAGGCCAGCGGGATTACCGAAGGCGACAATCTGTTCCTCATGGACCGCGAAGCGGTGGCGGAGCAGATCTCTCAGAAACTGCCCTATACCGGTGAGATCACCGTCAAACGCAGCCTGCCGACCAAGGTCCGTATCACGGTCACCGACAGCAAAATCAAAGCGGCCGTCCGCTATGATGACCAGTACATCGTCCTCAACGAGGAGAACAAAGTTCTGGCAAAAGTCGGGAGCATCACCCGGCTGAATGAACTCGTCGAGAAACAGGAAAAAATCGCGAAACAGCTGAAGAAGACGGGTCAGACGACGAAGAAGCCGCAGTCGACCACGGCCAAAGAGGACGGAGATAATTCGTCCTCGACCACTTCGACGACCGCGGCCGCGACGACCACCACGACGACCGTTACGTCCACCTCGGAGGACGCCTCGAACCCTGCCACGGACATCGCGGGCGGGGAGGACCTCAGCACCGCGACCGACAAGGTGACCATCCTTTCGGGGATCGACGTCAAGTCGGCGAAGGTCGGGTACATCCTGCAGGCGAAGGACGACGAGATCTTCGAGACGTATAACCGCATCATGGAGGCCATGGCTTCCCGCGGCATCGAGGACATCACGGCGGTCGACCTGACCAAGGTCAGCGACATCCGGCTGACCTATCAGAAGCGGATCACAATCCTGCTCGGCTCGGCGTCCTCGCTGGACCGCAAGGCAGCGCTCTGCGCCAAGGTGCTGGAAGAACAGAATAAGGTCAGCACCGAGCAGAAGGGGACCATCGACCTCTCCATCGAAGGGAAGGCCTACTTCTCCGAGAGCGGCGCGACGACCCGGACCACGACCACAGCCGTGTCGACGGAAGCTCCCCTCGATGTAAACTCTACGGTTTCCGTCAGCGAGGTCTCTGAAACCGGGGAGACGACGACCGTGAGCGGAACGAGCGGTCTGCTGGAGCCTTCCTCCACAACGACCTCGACGACCATGGATCCCGCCGACACGGGCGGATAACGGACAGGACACGCCTTTTTAAAAGATGATTGAATTTTTAAAAGCGGCGTGATAGTATATTGGAGTATATGATTTAAATTGCGTTACTATGCAATCGTGTAACTCTTACACACATAAGGGAGGAAACGAACATGCCTTTTGAAATGGCAGCTGATTTTGACAGTGTTGTACAGATCAAAGTGATCGGTGTCGGCGGCGGCGGCGGAAACGCCGTGAACCGTATGATCGCCTCCGACGTCAAGGGCGTTGAATTTGTCTCTGTCAATACCGATAAACACGTCCTCATCTATTCCCAGGCCACGCACAAGATCCAGATCGGGGAAAAAGTCACGAGAGGACAGGGCGCAGGCGCGAGACCTGAGATCGGCAAACGCGCAGCCGAAGAAAGCAAAGACGTCATCACCGATGCTCTGAAGGGCACCGATATGGTCTTCATTACCGCCGGTATGGGCGGCGGCACCGGTACGGGTGCGGCTCCCATCATCGCGGCCGCCGCCAAAGAGATGGGCATTCTGACGGTCGGTATCGTCACGAAACCCTTCGGCTTTGAAGGCAAGCACAGAATGGATCAGGCCGAGGAAGGCATCAAGGAACTGGCCCAGCACGTGGACAGCCTTGTCGTCATCCCGAACGACCGTTTGAAATATTACTCTGATGAGCCCATCACGCTGGCCAACGCGTTCGACGCGGCCGACGATGTCCTTCGTCAGGGTGTCAAGAGCATTTCCGAACTCATCAAAGTCCCGGGCTTCATCAACCTGGACTTCGCGGACGTTTCCGCCATCATGAGAGACGCCGGCCACGCGCACATGGGTGTCGGCCGCGCCAACGGAAAGGACAAAGCCAAGAACGCAGCCGCGGCCGCGGTCTCCAGCCCGCTTCTGGAAACCACGATCGAAGGCGCGCACGGCGTCATCATCAGCATCACTTCTTCGCCCGACATCGGCCTGGACGAAGTCGAGGAAGCCTCCTCGCTCATCTCCAATGCCGCGCATCCGGACGCGAACATCATCTGGGGCGTTGCCTTCGACGACACGCTGCAGGATGAGATGATCATCACGGTCATCGCGACGGGCTTCGGCGAAGACCCGAGCAAAGTGGTTCCGTCCCTGAAACTCGACCTCGATTTCGACGGCCCGAATTTCGGCGATCTGACCGCCACGGCTCCGGCCAGGAACATCACTCCGGCCGGCTCCGACGCTTTTGAGCCGGTACGCGATCCGTACGTCTATGACGAACCGGAACCGGTCGCCAATACGGGCAGCAGCTTTGCGTCCGATCCTTTTGATGACGGCTATTTCGACGACCTCGACAGCCTCTTCAGCAATCGCAAATAAGGTTCCGAAAAAACCGAAAATTTAAGATTGCATTTGCACCGGACGTATGATAGAATACTCCGGTAACGAAAGAGGGACCTGTAGCGTCCACATACTAACCAAAAGAGGTGAAACGAGAATGAAGGAAGGAATTCATCCCGCATACGGTCCGACGACCGTCCGGTGTGCCTGCGGTGCTACCTATGAGACCAGCTCCACGAAACAGGACATCCGTGTCGATATTTGCTCCAATTGTCATCCGTTCTTCACCGGCAAGCAGAAGCTTGTAGACACCGGTGGACGCGTCGACAGATTCAACAGACGTTACGCAAAGACTCAGAGCAAATAAGCCGAATGGCTTTTTAAAAAGGCGGTACTTTGGTACCGCCTTTCTTTTTGGAAACGGGGAGGTGCGATATGGACGCTTACAAGACCGTACGACAGGAAGCCTGCGGGGAATACGAAGTGAAGCGTTCCCGCTTCCTTTGCTACGCGGCTCCGGTCAAAACGCCGGAGGAGGCCCAGGCCTTCATCGCGTCGATCAAACAGAAACACTGGGACGCCCGGCACAACTGCTCGGCGTACATCCTCCGGGAGGGCGGCGTCAAACGGTTCTCCGATGACGGCGAACCGCAGGGGACGGCCGGCATGCCGATCCTGGACGTGCTGGAAAAGAATGAGGTCACCGACGTCTGTGTCGTCATCACCCGTTATTTCGGCGGCATCCTGCTCGGGGCCGGCGGCCTGGTCCGCGCCTATTCCCACAGCGCGTCCCTCGCGCTCGAAGCGGGGGAGGTCATTACGATGACCCCGTGCGCCGACTGCTCTCTTACCTGTGATTACACCCTCTACGGGCGCATCCCGGCGCTCATCGCCGAACACGGCGGGCGGGAGACCGGCTCGGAGTTCACCGACGCCGTCACGGTCCGTTTCCTTCTGCCGGAAGCTTCTCTGGAAGCTTTCCAGACACAGCTGACGGAATACTCTTCCGGAAAATGCACCGTGGAAGTGAAGGGATCTCTTTTTGAGTCCTTGGGGGAATAAGGGTATGACGGGAACGAAACTGCGCCCGTGCTTTCAATCGGGTTCCGCAGGAAAGGACCGTCCCGACTCTCCCCGGCCTAACCTTCCCCCTGAAGGGGGCCCCTCGCCCGAGCCGGTCCGGCTCCTTTCCTGCTCCCCTTGCCTCATTCTAAGGTTGGAAAGCACGGGCGAGACCATTCAGACAAAACAAAAAGACCTGAGTCGAAGGACTCAGGTCTTTTTTGGTTGGTTATTCGGCGTCTTTCAGGGCTTTTTCCAGCCAGGTTGACGCGATGGCCATGGCCGGGTAGAGGCCGGGCCGCTCCGCCGTCTTGACGATGATTTCCGTCGGGGGACAGGCGGGGTCGGTGTTCATGAGCTGGACGCGGACTTTTTCGGCGATGTCCAGCTCGCCCTTCTTTTCGCTCTTGAGAATGGTGAGCATGACGACAAAGGGCTCATACATGTTGCCGTAATAAAGAGTATTTCCCTGCCGTACGAGGGGCTTGTCCTTGTAGGTGAGGAAAGCATTCTTTTTATCAGCCAATGGTTTCACTCCGTTTCGTAGGTCGCTGCGCGGGTTTATTTGTCAAGGAAGTTCTTGACGAGGGCCTGCATCAGTTCGTCGCGGTCGACTTTCCGGATGAGGCTGCGCGCGTTGTTGTGGGTGGTGATGTACGTCGGGTCTTCGGACAGAAGATAGCCGACGATCTGGCTGATGGGGTTGTAGCCTTTTTCTTTCAGGGCAGTATAGACCTCGCCGAGGATCTTTCTCATTTCGGCGTCAGAATCGTCCTTGATGGAAAACTGGATGGTTTTATCAGTCATTATTGCCACCTCCAACATTTTGGTTATTTTTTATTATAATACAACAAAAGTCAGAACACAAACTTTTTCAAAAGGTGTGCCGTCAGGAGCGGAGCTCCGCGCCGAGTTTTTCGGCGGCGGCCACCGCCTTCTGCACGGCCGCGTTGCACTCCTCATCGGTCAGGGTGCGGTCATCCGCGCGGAAGATGAGGTTGAAGGCGACGCTCTTCCTGCCCTTACCGATCTGCTCGCCGACATAGACGTCGAACAGGTCGATGGACTCAAGGATTTTGCCGCAGGCCTTTTTGATGGCCTTCTCCAGCACGAGGACCGGCGTGATGATGTCGACGACGAACGCGAGGTCGCGGGTCGTGACCGGGTACTTCGGCAGCTGCTTGTACAGACGGACAAGGTCGGCCTTCGCGAACAGCATTTCCATGTCGACGAGGGCAGCGAACGCGCGGGCCTTCATCTCATAGTTGTTCCGGACATTCGGGTGGACTTCGCCGAGGACCGCGAGCCGTTCTCCATCGACCAGGATGGCGGCGGTGCGGCCGGGGTGGAAGGACGGGTCGTCCGTGACCGGGACCACGTCGTAATCGGCGATGCCGACGGTGCCGAGCAGGTTCTCGAGAATGCCCTTCAGCTTGAAGTAGTCGGCGTTCGCACCGTACATGCCGAGGACGATCTGCTGGTTCTCATCCGGCAGTTCGTCGAGGGTGTCGTGGGGGACATAGACGGTCGCGACTTCGTAGAGCCCTGCTTCCTGGTTGCGGTTGTTGTAGTTGCGCGCGAGGACTTCCATCATGGAGGCAAGACCTGTGCGGCGCATGACGCTCGTGTCTTCACCGAGCGGGTTTTTGATGACGATGTTCTGACGGAGCTCGGAGTCTTTCGGCAGACAGAGTTTGTCATAGGCCTTCGGGGAGATGAAGGAGAACGTCTGGGTCTCGGACAGGCCGCTGGAAAGAAGCGTGTTCTCGACGAGACGCTGGAACTTCTGGCGGTCGGTCAGCGTGGCTTCCGCCGCGCCGCGCAGGGCCGTGTTCGGGATCTTGTCGTAGCCGTAGAACCGGGCGATCTCTTCCGAGATATCGGCCTGATGCTCGATGTCGATGCGGAAGGACGGAGCGGTGATGACGCCGTCTTCCACTTTGAACCCGATGCGTTCCAGAATGGCCTTCTGCTCCTCGGCGGAGCAGTCGATACCGATGAAACTGTTGACCCAGTCGGGGTCGAACGGAAGGGTGACGACTTCCTTCGGCGTCGGGTAGACGTCGACCGTGCCGTTCACGACGTCGCCGGCGTCGAACATCTGGACGAGTTCGAGCGCGCGGGCAAGGCAGAGGTCGCAGTCGTCCGGGTTCAGTTCTTTTTCGAACCGGGCCGAGGACTCGGTGCGCATGCCGAGTTTCTTCGCCGTGCGTCGGATGGAAGGGCCGTTGAAGCAGGCGGACTCGAAGACGATCGTCTCCGTGTCATCCATGATGCCGGAGTATTCGCCGCCCATGACGCCGGCGACGGCGACGGGCTTCTTCTCGTCGGCGATGACGAGCATGGTGTCATCCAGCGGACGGTCGATGCCGTCAAGGGTGGTGATGGACTCGCCGTTCTTCGCGTTGCGGACGATGACGTGGTTCCCCTCGAGGAACCGCAGGTCGAACGCATGCATCGGCTGGCCGTATTCGAGCATGACATAGTTGGTGATGTCAACGATATTGTTGATGGGGCGGACGCCGCAGGCGCGCAGGCGTTCTCTCATCCAGCGGGGCGACGGGGCCACCCGGACATTTTTGACCACGGCGCCGGTGTAGCGGTAGCACTTGTCCGCCGCTTCGATGTCGACCTTCAGAAGGTCGTTCACATCGCCTTCGCCGGGTCTGACTTCCGGCGTGTGGAGTTTCAGCGGGACTTTGAATGTGGCGGCCGCCTCGCGGGCAAGGCCGATGACGCTCATGCAGTCCGGGCGGTTCGAGGTGATCTCGAACTCGGTGACGGTGTCGTTGAGGCCGACCGCGTCCCGGATATCCATGCCGAGGGTCTTGTCGCAGTCGTCGCCGAGGATGAAGATGCCGTCATCGATGGCGTAGGGGAAGTCGTGGGTGGTCAGGCCCAGTTCCGCGACGGAGCAGAGCATGCCGTTCGAGACTTCGCCTCTCATTTTTCCTTTGGTGATCTTCTGACCGCCGGCGACCACGGAGTTGTGCAGCGCGACGGGAACGTAGTCGCCCTCGGTGAGGTTCTGCGCACCGGTGACGATCTGCAGCAGTTCGGGCTCTCCGACGTTGACCTGGCAGATCCAGAGGTGATCGGAGTTCTGATGACGTGTGAGCGATTCGATGCGGCCCACGACGATGTTGGAGAGTTCTGCGCCTTCTTTGGCGTAGGATTCGACCTTGGAACCGGAGATGGTGATCGCTTCGGCGAACTCACGGTCTTCGACATCCAGATCGACATAATCGGCTAACCATTTCTTCGAAAGATCCATACTCACACCTCCTTAAAACTGATCGAGGAACCGGACGTCGTTTTCATAGAGAAGACGCATGTCGTCCAGACCGAATTTGAACATGGCGATACGCTCGAGGCCGAGGCCGAACGCGAAGCCGGAATACTTGTCGGGGTCGATGCCGCCGGTCCGCAGGACCTTCGGGTGGACCATGCCGGCGCCGAGGATCTCGATCCAGCCTTCGCCCTTGCACATGGAGCAACCGCAGCCGCCGCACTTGAAGCAGGAGACGTCGATCTCACAAGACGGCTCGGTGAACGGGAAGTGGTGGGGGCGCAGACGGATCTTCGTCTGTTCGCCGTACAGCTTCTTCGCGAACGTTTCCAGCGTGCCCTTGAGGTCCGCCATGGTGATGCCCTCGTCGATCGCCATACCCTCGATCTGATGGAAGAGCGGGGAATGGGTCGCGTCGACGGCGTCGGAGCGGAAGACACGGCCGGGGGCGATCATGCGGATCGGCGGCTTTTTGTTTTCCATGACGCGGATCTGGACGCCGGACGTCTGTGTGCGAAGCAGCATGTTGTCGGTGATATAGAACGTATCCTGCGTGTCGCGCGCGGGGTGGTCCTTCGGGATGTTCAGCGCTTCGAAGTTGTAGTAATCCCATTCGACTTCGGGGCCGGAGGCCACTTCAAAGCCCATGCCGAGGAAGATCTCCTTGACTTCGTCGAGGGCGATCGACAGGGGATGCCTGTGACCGACCTCCACTTTGGTGCCGGGCAGTGTGACGTCGATGGTCTCTGCCTTCAATTTCATTTCCTGCTGCGCGGCCTTCAGCAGTTCGTTGCGTTTTTCCACGCCGGCCGTGATGACCTCGCGGATCTCGTTGGCCGCCTGGCCCACCTTCGGGCGCTCTTCGGGAGAGAGGGAACCCATCGTCTTCAGGACGGCGGTCAGTTCTCCCTTTTTGCCGAGGTATTTGACACGGACGGCGTCGAGCTCCTGCAGGGAGGTGACGTTCTCCAGGGCCTGTTCGGCCTCGGCGCGGATCTGTTCGAGTTGTTCTCTCGTATCCATGGTGCGATTCCTTTCCTTTACATGAATTTCGGGTGCCGGTCCAGAATCATAAAAAAAGACTCCGTCCCAGCCAAAGGGACGAAGCCGTGCTCCGCGGTACCACCCAGATTCCCACGACACGAAGCCGTGGACTCTTTGTGCCCGTTAACGGGGGCGGCCCGTCTTTCCTTACAGCCCGGGGCCGGGGTTCGGGAAAGCCGCTCGGGAGTGAACTTCGGCGGTTCGGCGGCAGAGGCCCGTTTACAGCCGGTGGCGGGCCCTCTCTGTCTGACGCGTGAGAACTGCTTACTCTCTCCGTCGGTGCGTTTATACGATATTGCAAGTATTTTACAACAAGTTGACTTCCGTTTCAATAGATTTTTATGGTACGATAGGGGAAGCAAAACGACAGGAGGTCGGGCGATGATCGTTACCACCGCGGCGGAGATCCGCCTCATCGAAGAAAAAGAGAATGAAGTCGGCACGCAGTTCCTGGCGCTCATGGAGCGGGCCGGTACCGGCTGTGCCGGAGAGATCATGCAGCGGTTCCGGCCGGACGCGGGTCCGGTCGCGGTCCTCTGCGGCAGCGGAAAAAACGGGGGAGACGGCTTCGTCATCGCGCGGAAACTCCTCGAAGCGAACTATGACGTCTGCGCCATCCTCGCCTTCGGCCCGCCGAAAGCGGAGGACACCGTGGTCAATCATAAACGGGCGGAAGAGGCCTGGGTGCCGGTCCTCTCCTTCGGGGAACCGGAAGCGGCGAAAAAGATCTCCGACGCGGCGGTCCTGGTCGACTGCATGTTCGGAATCGGCTTCCGGGGCGCCGCGAACGAGACGCAGGCAGAGGTGTTCGAAGCGCTGAACGATGCGGCGGGCACCGTGGTCGCGGTCGATGTGCCGAGCGGCGTCGTGACTGACACCGGAGAGGTCCTCGGCCCCGCCGTCAAAGCCGATCTTACGATTGCGATCAGCACGCTGAAACCGCTGCACGTCCTGTACCCGGCCCGGGAATACTGCAGGCAGACGATCCTGCTGGATATCGGCATCACGGAAGAAGCCTTCGCGGCAGCGGACCCGCATCTGCTCGCGCTGAACGACGCGGAAGCGGCGGTCCTGCTCCCGCCCCGTGCCCGCACGGCCCATAAGAACAACGCCGGGCATGTGCTTTCCGTCTGCGGCAGTTACCGGATGCCCGGCGCCGCCTGTCTGTGCGCCAACGCCGCGGTCCGGGCCGGAGCCGGTCTCGTGACCGCCGCCTATCCGGGCGCCGCGTACCCCGCGATCTCCTCGCATCTGACGGAATGCATGAGCCTGCCGCTTCCGGACGATCCGGCAGGACGCCTGAACGCCGGAGCCGTCCCGGAACTGAAGGCCTTCCTGCCAAAGGCGTCGGCCGTCGCTGCCGGGTGCGGCCTCGGACAGAGCGAGGACCTGCAGAACGTCCTTGCCGAACTCCTGAAGACCGCGGAATGTCCCGTCGTGCTCGACGCGGACGCCCTGAACAACATCGCCGCGCGGCCGTCGATGTTGAAAGAACATCGCGGGCCGGTCGTCCTGACCCCGCATCCGGGCGAAATGGCCCGGCTGACGGGCAAAACGGTCCCCGAAATCGAAGCGGACCGCCGGAGCGCCGCGAAAGCCCTCGCCGACGAATACGGCGTCACGGTCCTGCTGAAAGGCCCGGACACAGTCGTCGCCTCGGCGGACTCGGAAGATATTTACGTCAATCTTTCCGGCAATCAGGGGCTGGCCAAAGGCGGGAGCGGAGACACGCTCTCCGGCATCCTCGCCGCCTTCCTGGCACAGGGGATGGAACCGCAGACCGCCGCTGCGTGCGCTGCGTTTTACCACGGCCTTGCCGCGGAACACTGTGCCGAAACCATGAGTCTCCGCAGCATCTGCGCGTCCGATCTCATCGACGCGCTGCCGGTCATCCTTCCATAATCTTTTCAAAGGAACGCTTGAGAAACAGGCGTTCCTTTGTTATAATATTTAAGCTTATATTGTTATTAGTGAGAGTCTGCCCATTTTTACGGGAGAAAGGATGCCGACGCCATGGGAAAACTGCTGGTGCTCGAGGGCCTCGACGGTTCCGGGAAATCGACCCAGACCGCGCTGCTGAAACAGCGGCTGGCTGACTCCGGCACTGCCGTCCGGGCCATCAAACTGCCGGACTATGAAAGTCCCTCTTCGGCACTCGTCAACCTGTACCTCGGCGGCGCCTTCGGAAGTGACCCTTCCGCGGTCAACGCCTACGCGGCGTCCAGCTTTTACGCAGTCGACCGCATCGCCAGCTTTCTCCTGGACTGGAAGAAAGACTATGATGAGGGAAAACTCGTGCTGGCAGACCGGTACACCTCATCCAACCCCATTTACCAAATGACAAAACTGCCCCGGGACGAGTGGGATTCCTACCTTGCCTGGGTGCATTCCTACGAATACGAAAAGCTGGGTCTTCCGGAACCGGAAAAAGTCGTGTTCCTCGACATGCCGGTCGAAATCTCACAGGCCATGATGAGCCGCCGCTATGAAGGCGATGAGACCCGGAAAGACGTCCATGAGAGCCACGTGGAATTCCTGAACGACTGCCGCGCCGCCGCACTCTATACGGCGGATGCCTGGAACTGGGACGTCATCCGGTGCTGGGAAGGGGACGAGCCCCGCAGCATCGAAGCCATTGCCGACGAGCTCTGGCAGACCGTTCTTCCACTGATCGGGGAAACATCATGATCGAACGCATCGAAGAGCAGCTGCGCTGTCCGGAACTGTCCGATAAGGACTGGATCCAGAACGCGCTCCGGTATTCCGGACGCAACGGCGCCGACTTCTGTTTTGGCGCCATCTACATGTGGGCGCCGATCTACCATTACCGGATCGCCCGGGTGAACGGCATGTTCCTTGGCCGGGGCGGCGGGAGTTATTCGCTGCCGGCCGGTGACGGAGACTGCACCGAACTCATCCGCACGCTTCTGGAAGAGAGCACGGAACCGCTCCGGTTCCACTCTGTCTGTGAATACCAGAAACAATGGATGGAAGAAACGTTTCCCGGTATCTTCACCTACACCGAGGACCGGGACCATGAAGACTACATCTATTCGGTCGAGGACCTTGCGAACCTCTCCGGAAAGAAATATCACAGCAAGCGCAACCACTGCAGCTATTTCGAGAAGACTTACGACTGGTCCTATGAAGATATGACCGCTGAAACCGCGCCGGAATGCCTGGCGTTTTCCCGGAGCTGGATGCTGCAGAACCCGGACAAACTCGACTCGGGGACCGACGATGAGTTCCGGGCCATCGAACGGGCGCTGAACGCCTTTGACGAACTCGACCTCGTCGGCGGCATCCTCCGTGTGGAGGGAAACATCGTCGCCTATACGTTCGGCGAGGAGATCAACGAACAGGTCTTCTGCAGTCACGTCGAAAAGGCGGACGGCTCCCTGCGCGGCGCGTACCCGATGATCAACCGGGAATTCGCCCGCCACACCATTTCCGATTACAAGTTCGTCAACCGGGAGGAGGACCTCGGCCTCGAGGGCCTTCGGAAGGCGAAACTTTCCTATCATCCGACCGAACTGCTCGTCAAGTACCGGGCAGTCGCGAACCAGACACCCTAAGACGGGAGGAACCATGTTGAGCACGACCATGTCCGGACCCGGACTCGCCGCACCGACCGACCGGGAGAACCTGCAGGAACTGTGGGAGCTTTCCTTTGGCGATCCGCCGGCCTACATCCGGAACTTCCGGAATTTCCTCGCACAGGACGAAAACACCGTCGTGTACCGGGAGAACGGCCGGGCCGTCTCCGCCGTCTACCTGCTGGACGGCGTCCTGCACATCGGGGAAGAGACCTACTCCGCGTACTATTTTTATGCGGCGGCGACCCACCCGGACTTCCGCCGGCGCGGCTATATGGAGAAGATCATCCGGTACTGCCGCGGTCTCTGCGAGGCAAGAAACATCGATTTCCTGATCCTGGTCCCGGCGGGCAACGACCTTTATCAGTACTATTCCCGGTTCGGGTTCCGGGCGAACTTCTATCTGAAGACGACCGAACTGACCCGCGAACAGCTGCAGGGCCTGGCCGACAAGCTTGACCCGGAGCCGGCGGAAGACATCCTTCCGGGCGGCACCACCGATCTGTATCCGGTCCGCACGGAGGCGCTGGCCGGCGGGTCTTACCTCGAATTCGACGCGAAGACCCTGCAGTACATGTTCTTTGAACACGCCTACTGCGGCGGCAAAGCGATTTTAACGGAGGACGGTTATGTCCTCTATTCCCGGAAGACGGAGGACGGCGGAGAAGAGGTCCTCACGGTCAAGGAACTCTGTTCCCGGGGCCGGACCGGCGCGCTGCTCCGGCAGCTGCTGAACGAGACCGCCGACCGCTATGTCCTGAACCTTCCCGCGTTCGATCCGATCCGCGGCGGCAAAACCTCCACCGGCAGGGCCGGGATGGACCTTGCCGTGTCCGACCGGGCCGCGCGGGCGGAACGCACCATGAAGAATGCCTACATCGGCCTGACTCTGGGCTGATCCAAACAGGAAGGAGCACCTATGCTGTATCTGTGTCTGGCAGAAGGTTTTGAAGAAGTTGAAGCCATTGCCACCCTCGATGTCCTGCGCCGCTGCGGCGTCAGCGTCGAGACCGTCGGCGTGACGGGTCCGGTCGTGACCGGCTCCCACGGTGTTCCGATGACGGCGGACCGCACGATCGATGCGGTCACCACGGAGGGCCTCGACGGCGTCATCCTGCCGGGCGGCATGCCGGGGACGAAAAACCTGGAAGCCTCCGCGGACGTCCTCGAACTTCTGCAGTACTGTGCCGGCAACGGCCTGCTGACCGCGGCCATCTGCGCCGCCCCCTCGATCCTCGGACACCTGGGGATCCTCGCCGGGAAAAAGGCGACCTGTTTCCCCGGATGGGAAACGGAACTGACCGACGCGGAGTATACCGCGGAACCGGTCGCCGAAGACGGAACTGTCATTACCGGGAACGGGGCCGGAGCGGCCCACCTGTTCGGCGCTGCCATCGCCGCCCGCTTTACGGGCCGGGAGGCGGCCGAAAAGGTCCTCACCGGAATGCAATATAAGTTTTAAGGAGCAAGAATCGAATGTCCGACAGAATGGAACGCATTGACGAAGGATTGCCCGAGCTCAAAGAACTGGAAAAAGTCTATTTCCAGCAGGCTGAACCCGGCACTCCCGCAGAACCTGCGGCCCCGTCCGCCGGCCGGAAACCGGCTGCGCGATCCACGGCCCGCCGCCGCTCTGCGTCCAATGCCTCCCGTGCCGCAAGGCCGGAGAGGAGTCGATCCACATCCGCCAAAAAGGCCCCGAAGAATCCGCTTGCCGGTGCCTCGGGGAAAATGAGCCGTTCGAAGAAAACGGGGAAGAAGACCTCTTCCGCCGCGTCTTCCGCTGCGCCTGCCGCGCGGAATACCGGCAACGCTTCGGGCGACAAGCTGGTCTTCACGCCGCTGCCGCCGGAAGGGTACGAGGAACAGAACGCCTCCGCGCCGAAGAGCGCGTCCCGCGCGCCGTCCGCCCGGAAAACCGAGACGTCCGCCGCCGCGAAGAATGCCATCGACAACCTCGGGGCCCGCGGTGCGGTCTATATTTCCGACACCAAACGCTCGGTGAACGCCCTGCGCCGCCGGACCGCGCAGAACGCCTATCGCCGCCGGACCGCCATGGAAGGCATGTCCCGGAGCGAACGGGCCTCTTATATGCTGTCGCAGATCGGCCCCACGGTCCGCAGCATCCAGTCGGACCCCAAACGCCGGGAAGCGGCGTACAAAGTCATCATCGTCCTGATCGCCCTGCTCCTTGCAATCCACTGGACGTCCTGCATCAATGACATTCTGGGCTTTGCCCGCAGCGATAAAGAAAAAGTCGTCGTCGTCGAGGAAGGCGATACGACCAACACGCTCATCGGAAAGTTCGACCGCGCGGGTCTCATCAAGCACAGCACCATGTGCAAGCTGTTCATTGCCGCGACGGGCGACATCCGAAACGACAACGAAAAATACCTTAAGGGTGAATTCACCCTGACCCCGGATATGGGCATCGAAAAGATGCTTGCTACCTGTACCGCCACCCAGAAGCGCGATACCGTTGAGATCACGTTCCCCGAAGGCTACACGGTCGAACAGATCGCCGAGAAGCTCGAGGACTCCAAGGTCTGCTCGAAGTCCGACTTCCTGAAGGCCGCCAATTCGGCGAAGTACAACTATGCCTTTGTCGGCGACATTGCCAACGGCGACCAGCGCTACCACCTGCTGGAAGGCTACATGTATCCGGATACATACGAGTTCTACGTCGGCGAGGAAGCGACGAGCGTCGTCTCGAAGCTGCTCAACAACTTCAACGAGAAGTGGTCCGACGCCTATGCGAACCGGGCGAAACAGCTCAACATGTCCATGGACGACGTCATTACGCTGGCGTCCATCGTCCAGAAGGAAGACAGCAACCCGGACAACATGGCCGTCATTGCCTCGGTCTTCTACAACCGTCTGAATTCCTCCGCCTATCCGTCCCTGCAGTCGGATGCGACGAACTACTACGTCAACACCTACATCAAACCGGCTACCAGCTCGGGCGAATACAACCTGTACCGGAACCGTTACAGCACCTATGTCTGCAAGGGCCTGCCGGTCGGTCCGATCTGCAGCCCCGGCGACGACGCCATCAAGGCGGTCCTGTGGCCGGCCAGCACGAACTACTACTTCTTCGCCCACGATGACGACGGCAACCTGTATGCCGCCCGCACCGCCTCCGAACAGAACCAGAACGTCTATAACGCTCTGACCACAGGCGGTTCCTCCGAGGAGGAAGAGGAGTGAACCGGATAACGGTACCGGAACTCCTTGCCCCGGCGGGGGACCCGGAACGTCTGGACGCGGCGCTGCTCTACGGCGCGGACGCCGTCTATCTGGGCGGACAGGAATTCGGGATGCGGTCCGCTCCTCCGAACTTCACGGAGGAGGAGCTGGAGACCGCCATCCGGAACTGTCATGCCCGCGGCGTGCGGGTCCACCTGACGGTGAACACACTGCCCCGCAACGAAGAAATCCCGGACCTTCCCGGGTTTCTGGAGCGGGCCAAAGCCCTCGGCGTCGACGCCTTCATCATCGCCGACGTCGGCGTCATGAAACTGGCGCAGCAGTACGCGCCGGGCGTGGATATCCACATGTCGACCCAGGCGGGCGTCGTCAACTACCTGACGGCGAACACGCTCTATGACATGGGTGCCAAACGCATCGTTCTGGCGCGGGAATGCTCCCTCGCCGAGATCGAGGAGATCCGCCGCAAGACGCCGGACGATCTCGAACTGGAGGCGTTCGTCCACGGCGCCATGTGCATGTCGGTCTCCGGACGGTGCCTTCTGTCCAACTACATGACCGGACGGGACGGCAACCGCGGCGACTGCGCGCAGCCCTGCCGCTGGCAGTATCACCTCATGGAGGAAAAACGGCCCGGGGAATACTTTGAGATCACCGAGGAAGAACACGGCACTTATTTCCTGAATTCCAAGGACATGTGTCTCATCGAACACATCCCGGAACTCGTTTCCGCCGGCATCACCAGCTTCAAGATCGAAGGCCGGGCGAAGTCGGCGTTCTATGTCGGCGCGGTCACGAACGCGTACCGGGCCGCCATCGACGGATACCGGAAAAACCCGTCGCCGGACTACCGGCCGGAACCCTGGGTCGTCGACGAAGTCCGGAAGATCAGCTACCGCGATTACTGCACGGGGTTCTACTTCGGCCCGCCGGAGAAGGACGCCAGCATTTACTATGACGGCATCTACATCCGCAACTGGGATGTCATTGCCAACGTCCAGGGCTCCGACGGCGAATTCGTCACCGTCACCCAGCGCAACCGCTTTTTCAAAGGCGATGAGCTGGAGGTCATGAGCCCGGGCGTACCGCCCGTCACGCTGACGGTCGAAGAAATGTACAACGATGCGGGGGACGCGATCGACGTCGCGCCGAACCCCATGGCCACCATCCGCATCCGCTGCGACCGGGACATCCCGGCGGGGTCGGTCCTGCGGATGCAGCGAAAACAAGATTAGAAAGGGGCCGTCTATGGACTGCGCAAGGGAGCGGACACTGCAGCGGGAAGACCAGTTCCTTTCCGAACGCGCGCAGCGCTGCCGGGACACCCGGGGCCGCGCCGTGCCGGAAGAGGACGATGACCTGCGCACCGCCTACCAGAGAGACCGGGACCGCATCATCCACAGCAACGCGTTCCGCCGTCTGCAGCACAAGACCCAGGTCTTTCTGTCGCCCTTCGGCGACCACTACCGGACCCGCCTGACCCACACACTGGAGGTCAATCAGATCGCCCGGACCCTTGCCATCGGCATGGGAGTCAACGAAGACCTGACCGAAGCCATTGCCCTCGGCCACGACCTCGGCCACACGCCCTTCGGCCACGCCGGGGAACGCGCCCTGGACGCCGTGACCCCGTTCCCGTTCCGCCACTACGAGCAGAGCCTGCGGGTCGTGGACATCATTGAGAAAAACGGACAGGGGCTCAACCTGACCTGGGAGGTCCGGGACGGCATCCTGCACCATACCAAAGGCGAGGAGGCGTCGACCCTGGAAGGACGCATCGTCCGCCACGCCGACCGCATCGCCTATCTGAACCACGATATCGATGACGCCATCCGCGCGGGCCTCTTCCGGGAGGAAGACCTGCCGGACCTGTTCCGGAACGTGCTGGGGAAGAGCAAGAGCGAACGCATCAACACGCTGGTGCTCTCGACCATTGAGCACACGACCGGGATGGACATCCGCATGGACCCGACGGTCCGTGAAGCGTATGACGCCCTCAACGAATACATGTTTGAAAACGTCTACACGAACCCCGTCTGCAAAGGGGAGGAGGGCAAGGCCGTCCTGGTCGTGCAGGCCCTTTATGATTATTTTGCAAAACACCCGGAAGAGATGCCGGAGGACTACCGGAACATCGCCGACAGGGAATCACCTGAACGGGGTGCCTGCGACTACATTTCCGGAATGAGCGACCGCTACGCGCTGAAGGTCTACGAGGACCTCTTCATCCCGAGCCCCTGGGGCTGAGAGCGCACGGCGGACGGACAGGAGACGAACGAATGCCAAGGATCCGCGAAGAGTTTCTGAATACGCTTCGAGACAGGCTGGATATCGAAGAATTCATATCCGGCTATGTTCCCCTGAAGCGTGCCGGCCGGCTCTCGAAAGGTCTCTGCCCGTTCCACGCCGAAAAGACTCCGTCCTTCACGGTCTATCCCGACAACCAGTCGTACTACTGTTTCGGCTGCGGCAAAGGGGGAGACATCATCACGTTCACCCGGGACATCGAGAACCTCGATTACCTGGACGCCGTCCGCTTCCTCGCGGACCGCGCAGGGCTCAACATGCCCGATGACGACTATGACGACACCCTCTCCAAAAAGCGCAGGCGCATGCTGGAGATGAACAAAGAGGCGGCCCGGTTCTTCTACAAGGAACTCATGTCGGAAAAGGGGAAGGACTGTCTTGCCTACTGGCAGAACGTCCGCAAGCTGACGCCCCAGACCATCAAGCACTTCGGTCTCGGGTACGCGCCGGACGACTGGCACGCCCTGCACTACTACATGCGCGGCCTCCGCTATTCGGATCAGGAACTGTTTGAGGCGAACCTCCTGCGCCGGTCCGAAAAGAATGGAAAAGTTTATTATTATGACAACTTCCGCAACCGGGCCATGGTCCCCATCATCGACCTGCGCGGCAACGTCATTGCTTTTGGCGGACGGGTCCTTGACGACTCGAAACCCAAATATGTGAACACCTCGGACACCCTGGTGTACAAGAAGAGCAGCGCCCTGTTCGCGCTGAACTTCGCGAAGGGCTCCGGCTCCGACACGCTCATCCTCTGTGAGGGCTACCTCGATGTCATCACGCTGCATCAGGCGGGCTTCACCAACGCGATCGCCGGCCTCGGCACCGCTCTGACGGACGAGCAGGTCCGGCTCATCTCCCGCTACTGCCGGGAAGTCGTGCTGTCCTATGACAACGACGACGCGGGCCGGGCGGCCACCCACCGGGCCCTGGAAAAATTCGAACAGACGGATCTGACCGTCCGCTCCATTACGATGGACGGCGGGAAGGACCCCGATGAGATCATCCAAACCTACGGCGCGGAACGCTACCGTTCCATGCTGGAAGGCGCATCCAACGAGACAGAGTACAGACTCAACGAACAACGCGTGAAATTCGACCTTGCCACCGACGACGGAAAGGTCCGCTACATTGAATCGGCCGCCTTCGTCCTGGCGCCTCTGGCTCCGGCCGAACGCTATGTCTACACCTCCCGCGTCGCGGAGGAGACCGGCGTTTCCCGGGAAGCCGTCGAATCGCAGATCGCCCGCGCGGCCCGGCGGCAGCGCCGGCGGCGGGAGCAGGCCGATTTCACGGAGTTGAACAAAGATCTCGCCAAACGTGATGCCTCCGGCAGGGCGGTCCGTCAGAAAGTGGTCCGTGCCGAAGAGACCATACTCGCTTCGCTGATGCGGAACCCCGACTATCTGTCGAAGATGGAGGGGACGCTCACGGCGGACGATTTCCGGACGGACTTCGGCCGGAAAGCCTTTACGGTCCTGACAGACCGCATCCGGGAGGGAAAAGGGGCAGAGACCTATCTGCTCTCCCAGTACTTTGACCCGGAGGAGATGGGACAGCTGTCCCGCCTCCAGAACGCGGGCATGCCCATGTCCGGCACCCTTGAGGAAGTCGAAGACTGCATCCGGGTGCTGAAGGCAGAAGCAGACGACGGCGATCGGTCCGTTCGCGAAGAAATTACCGATGAAGAACTTCGAGAGTTGTTTTCGAAAAAGTAAGGAGTTTTGTTTTCATGGAAGAAAAGAAACAAAAGGTGATCGGCGCCCTGATCGACAAGGGGCGCGCAGCCGGCAAACTCAGCACCAACGACATCGATGCTGCGATCGTCGAGCTGGACATGGAGATCGATGAACTCGATAAACTCTATGACACGCTCGAGAGCAACAACATCGAGATCGTCGACGATCTGGGCGACGCGGCTCTCGATTCCCTGAACTTCGACGTGGTGGGCGGCACCCAGAAACCCGGTGAGATCTCCGCCAATGACGCGTCGAAGAATGTGGCGATGGACGACCCGGTCAAAGTCTATCTCAAAGAGATCGGCCGCGTCCCGCTGCTGACCCCCGAAGAGGAGATCGAACTCGCCATCCGCATCTCGGAGGGCGACGAGGAGGCCAAGAAAAAACTGGCCGAGTCCAACCTGCGTCTGGTCGTCAGCATCGCGAAACGCTATGTCGGCCGCGGCATGCAGTTCCTCGACCTCATCCAGGAGGGCAACCTCGGCCTCATCAAGGCGGTCGATAAATTCGATTACACGAAGGGCTTCAAGTTCTCCACCTATGCTACCTGGTGGATCCGCCAGGCCATCACCCGCGCCATCGCGGACCAGGCCCGCACCATCCGGATCCCCGTCCACATGGTCGAGACCATCAACAAGGTCAAGAAGACCAACAGCCAGCTGCTCCACAAAAACGGCCGCGACCCGACGGCGGAAGAGATCGCCGAAGAGCTCGACATGCCTGTGGAAAAAGTCCGTGAGATCCTCCGGGTCGCACAGGAACCGGTCTCCCTCGAGACCCCGATCGGTGAGGAAGAGGACAGCCACCTCGGCGACTTCATCCCCGACGACGAAGCGCTGGCCCCGGCGGACGCCGCCTCACAAATGCTCCTGCGGGAGCAGCTCGCGGACGTCCTGAAGACGCTGACGCCCCGTGAGGAACGCGTCCTGTCGCTCCGCTTCGGCCTCGAAGACGGCCACCCGCGGACCCTCGAGGAAGTCGGCAAAGAGTTCAACGTCACCCGTGAACGCATCCGTCAGATCGAGGCGAAGGCGCTGCGCAAGCTCCGCCACCCCAGCCGCTCGAAGAAGCTGAAAGATTTCTTAGACTGATAAAAAAATCCCTTTGGCGTTTGCCAAAGGGATTTTTGTCGGTTCTCTTTTATTCGCCGAAGAAGCGTTTGATCTCGGCCTCCGCGGTCTCCGGGGCGTCGGAGCCGTGGATGATGTTGAGGCGGTTCGAGCAGCAGAGGTCTCCGCGGATGGTGCCGGGCTGGGCGTTGGCGTTGTTGGTGGGACCCATGAGGCGGCGCATGCCGGCGATGACGTCATCGCCCTCAACGATCATGGCGACGACGGGGCCGCTCATCATGAAGTCGACGAGCAGGGGGAAGAAATCCTCGTTGACAAGGTGTGCGTAATGCTCCCGCAGGATCGGCTCGTCCAGCGTCATCATTTTCATGTTGGTGATTTTATATCCTTTGCGTTCGATGCGGGAGATGACTTCGCCGATGAGGCCGCGCTCCACGCAGTCGGGTTTCAGCATGATATAGGTGCGTTCCATACAGAGTACTTCCTTTCTTTTGTTGCTACCATCTTAGCAAATAAAGATAGGGGAAACAAGGGACAAATCGCCCTGAATTCGAAACACCCGGGACAGCGTATGAAAAACTTTTGAAAGGGGCTTGACAAATTTGAAAAAACTGCTTGACGGGTCCAAAACCAGCATATAAAATGTTATTCCACTTTTATAAAGAGAAGTGCGCATTTTTTTAAAAACGGAACGGAGTGAAAACGGCTTATGGTAAACGTGAAACCGACCAAGCTCGGAACGACCACCCGTATGAATTTCGCCGAGATCAATGAGGTCATGCAGATGCCGAACCTCATCGAGATCCAGAAGAATTCGTACCAGTGGTTCCTGGACGTCGGCCTGAAGGAGGTCTTCCGCGACATCGGGGAGATCACCGACTACACCGGCAACCTGGTCCTCGAGTTCGTCGACTATACGATGGACGAAAAACCGAAATATACCGTCAAGGAATGTAAGGAAAGAGACGCGACGTACTCTTCGAGCATCCACCTGACGGCGCGCCTGGCCAACAAAGAGACCGGGCTCATCAAGGAATCGGTCGTCAAGATGGGTGAATTCCCGATCATGACCGAAAGCGGTACGTTCGTCATCAACGGCGCCGAGCGCGCCATCGTCTCCCAGCTTGTCCGCTCGCCGGGTGTTTATTATGGTATGACCCACGACAAGACCGGTAAAGAGCTCTACACCACGACGGTCATCCCGAACCGCGGCGCCTGGCTGGAATATGAGACCGATCAGAACGACGTGTTCTATGTCCGCATCGACAAGAACCGTAAGATCCCGATCACGACCTTCATCCGTGCGCTGGGCCTCTCCAGCAACGAGGAGATCCTCGATTTCTTCGGCGCCGATGAGCGCATTCTGGCCACGCTGGAAAAAGACACGACCAAAAACCGTGAAGAAGCACTCCTGGAAGTCTACAAGAGACTCCGTCCGGGCGAGCCGCCGACTGTTGAGACCGCGGAACAGCATCTCGACAACCTGTTCTTCGACGCCCGCCGGTACGACCTGTCCCGTGTAGGCCGCTACAAATATAATAAGAAGCTCGGGATCTCCCAGCGTCTGACGGGCAGCAAACTGGCCCGCGAGATCATCAACGCCGAGACCGGCGAATTCCTCGCCGACGCCGGCGACGTCATCACCGCCGACAAGGCGTATGAGATCGAACAGACCGGTATCACCGAAGCTTATGTCCTGACCGAAGAGGGGAAAGAGGTCAAGATCGTGTCCAACGGCATGGTCGACCCCCTTCCGTTCCTCGGCGCCTGGGACCTCTCGGAAGAAGAACTGGAAGAAGTCGGCATCAACGAAAAAGTCCGGTTCACGATCCTCATGGATCTCCTCGAAGAGGCGGAGGACGACTGGGACAAGGACGACCTGCTCCTGACACTCAAGGAACGGGCCGATGACCTCATCCCGAAACACATCATCATCGACGACATCTATGCCACGGTCAACTATCTCAACTGCCTCGGCAACAATGTCGGCACGCTGGACGACATCGACCATCTGGGCAACCGCCGCATCCGTTCCGTCGGCGAACTGCTCCAGAACCAGTTCCGCATCGGTTTCTCCCGTATGGAACGCGTCGTCCGTGAAAGAATGTCCCTCTCCGCGCAGGACCCGGAGAAAGCGACGCCGGAAGCGCTGATCAACATCCGCCCGGTCGTGGCCGCCATCAAGGAATTCTTCGGTTCCTCGCCGCTGTCCCAGTTCATGGACCAGACCAACCCGCTGGCAGAGCTGACGCATAAGCGCCGTCTGTCCGCCCTCGGCCCCGGCGGTCTTTCCAGAGACCGTGCCGGATTCGAAGTCCGTGACGTTCACTACACCCATTACGGCCGCATGTGTCCCATCGAGACCCCCGAAGGTCCGAACATCGGCCTGATCTCCTACCTTGCCACCTTCGCAAGGATCAATAAATACGGCTTCATCGAAGCGCCGTTCCGGAAGATCGACAAAGAGACCGGCCGCGTTCTGGACGAAGTCGTCTACATGACCGCCGACGTCGAAGACAACTACCGTGTCGCGCAGGCCAACGAGCCGCTCGACAAGGACGGCCATTTCCTGAACAACCGTATCACCATCCGCTACCGCGATGAATTTGCCGAAGTCGACCCGAGCCTTGCCGACTTCATGGACGTCTCGCCGAAGATGCTCGTCTCCGTCGCGACCGCCATGATCCCCTTCCTGGAGAACGACGACGCCAACCGTGCCCTCATGGGTTCGAACATGCAACGTCAGGCCGTTCCGCTCATGGTCACCGACTCTCCGATCGTCGGCACCGGTATGGAATACAAAGCGGCTGTCGACTCGGGCTCCGTCGTCCTCGCGAAGAACGCCGGTAAAGTCAAGCATGTCGACGCCACGCATATCGAGATCGAGACCGAAGACGGCCTCGACAACTATGAGCTCATCAAGTTCATGGGCTCCAACCAGGGCACCTGCATCAACCAGCGTCCCATCGTGGACCTCGGGCAGGAGGTCGAAGCGGGCCAGGTCATCGCCGACGGCCCCGCGACCAGCAACGGTGAGATCTCCCTCGGTAAGAACGCCCTCATCGGCTTCATGACCTGGGAAGGCTACAACTACGAAGACGCCGTTCTGCTGAACGAAAAACTCATCCGCGACGACGTGTACACCTCCATCCACATCGAAGAGTTCGAACTGGAGTCCCGTGACACGAAACTCGGCCCGGAAGAGATCACCCGCGATATCCCGAACGTCGGTGAAGACGCTCTGGCCAACCTTGACGAGGAAGGCATCATCCACGTCGGCGCCGAAGTCAAATCCGGCGATATCCTCGTCGGTAAGGTCACGCCGAAGGGCGAGACCGAGCGCACCGCGGAAGAGCGCCTGCTGCAGGCCATCTTCGGCGAGAAGGCGAGAGAGGTCCGCGATACGTCTCTCCGTGTCCCGCACGGCGAATACGGTATCGTCCTCAACGTCGAAGTGTTCACGAGAGCCAACTCCGATGAGCTGTCCCCGGGCGTCAACAAGGTCGTCCGCGTGTACATCGCCCAAAAGAGAAAAATCCAGGTCGGCGACAAGATGGCCGGCCGCCACGGCAACAAGGGTGTCGTCTCCCGCGTCCTTCCGCAGGAAGACATGCCGTTCCTGCCGGACGGCACGCCGCTCGACATCGTGCTGAACCCCCTGGGCGTCCCGTCCCGAATGAACATCGGACAGGTCCTCGAGGTCAACATCGGTATGGCGGCCCGTTCCAAGGGCTGGAAGATCATGACGCCCGTCTTCGACGGCGCGCATGAGGAAGACATCCAGTACTTCCTTGTGGAGTCCAAACTCCTCGCCGAAGGCAATGAGGACACGAAGAAACTCGTCCTCGACTATGAAGACAAAAACGAGAAGAAGGGCTTCAGCCTGAATGACCTGATGGCCTTCCTCCGCAAGAACATCAAAGATGAGGCAGAACTCGCCTTCCTCGACGAGGCCTACGCTTCGAGAGACGGCAAGACCGTGCTTATGGACGGCCGTACCGGTCTCCCGCTCGGCGACCGCGTCACCGTCGGCGTCATGTACTACCTCAAACTGCATCACCTTGTCGACGACAAGATCCACGCCCGTTCCACCGGCCCGTACTCCCTCGTCACGCAGCAGCCCCTCGGCGGTAAAGCCCAGTTTGGCGGCCAGCGTTTCGGTGAAATGGAAGTCTGGGCTCTGGAAGCGTACGGCGCGGCCTACACGCTGCAGGAGATCCTGACCGTCAAGTCCGACGACATCGTCGGCCGTGTCAAGACCTACGAAGCGATCGTCAAGGGCCAGAGCGTCCCGCGCTCCGGTGTCCCCGAGTCCTTCAAGGTCCTCATCAAGGAACTCCAGGCCCTCGGCCTCGACGTCCGTGTCCTGGACAAGGATGACAACGAAATCGACCTCAGACAGAATTTTGATGGCGACGACATCGGATTCCGTCTTGTAGAGAATGAAGACATGCGATCCGTCAACGATGCCGAAAACGCTTCCGGCTACACCACCCTCGATGAACAGGGCGAGCCGGTCGTCCTCGAAGACGCGTTCGACGAATTCACGACAGAAGAAGACGTGGAACCCACCGCGGAAGATCTGGGCTCCATCAGCTTCGACGAATAATCTAAGGAAAGAGGTCGCATAATGACAGACATTCAGACTATGACAGCGAATGAAGATCTGGTATTTGATTCCATCAAGATCGGCCTGTCCTCGCCGGATACGATCCGCAACTGGTCCAACGGCGAAGTCACCAAGCCGGAGACGATCAACTACCGTACTCTGAAGCCGGAGCGCGACGGTCTTTTCTGTGAAAAGATTTTCGGGCCCACGAAAGACTGGGAATGCTCCTGCGGCAAATATAAAAGGATTCGTTATAAAGGCAAGATCTGTGAGCGCTGCGGTGTCGAAGTCACCAAAGCCAAGGTCCGCCGCGAGAGAATGGGGCACATCGAACTGGCCGCCCCGGTCTCTCACATCTGGTACTTCAAGGGCATCCCGTCCCGCATCGGCCTGATGCTGGATATCTCTCCGCGTTCTCTGGAGAAGGTCCTGTACTTCGCCCTTTATATCGTCACCGATCCCGGTTCGACCCCGCTGGAGAAATATCAGCTCCTGACGGAGAAGAACTATCAGGAAATGCGCGAGATGTATGAAGATGACTTCGACGCCGGAATGGGCGCGGAAGCCATCAAGAAGCTCCTCCAGGAGATCGACGTCGACGCGCTGTCCGAAGAACTGACCGAAGAGCTGGTCAAGGCCACCGGTCAGAGACGCACCCGTCTCCTGAAGAGACTGGAAGTCGTCAACGCGTTCAAAAATTCCGGCAACAAACCGGAATGGATGATCCTCGACTGCATCCCGGTCATCCCGCCGGATCTGCGTCCCATGGTCCAGCTCGACGGCGGACGTTTCGCCACGTCCGACTTGAACGACCTGTACCGCCGGGTCATCAACCGCAACAACCGCCTCAAACGCCTTCTGGACCTCCATGCGCCGGACATCATCATCCGCAACGAAAAGCGCATGCTCCAGGAAGCCGTTGACGCGCTCATCGACAACGGCCGCCGCGGACGTCCGGTCACCGGACCGAACAACCGTCCGCTGAAGTCCCTCTCCGATATGCTGAAGGGCAAACAGGGCCGTTTCCGTCAGAACCTGCTCGGCAAACGTGTCGACTACTCCGGCCGTTCCGTTATCGTCGTCGGACCCGAACTGAAAATGTATCAGTGCGGTCTGCCGAAGGAAATGGCGCTGGAACTCTTCAAGCCCTTCGTCATGAAGCGCCTGGTGGAGACCAACGTGGCCGGCAACATCAAATCGGCCCGCAAAATGGTCGAGCGCTCCAAAGACGAAGTCTGGGACGCCCTGGAAGTCGTCATCAAGGACCACCCGGTCATGCTGAACCGTGCGCCGACCCTGCACCGTCTCGGTATCCAGGCCTTTGAGCCGGTCCTCGTTGACGGACGTGCCATCAAGCTCCATCCGCTCGCCTGTACCGCCTTCAACGCGGACTTCGACGGCGACCAGATGGCCGTCCATGTACCGCTGTCCGCCGAAGCGCAGGCCGAAGCCCGGTTCCTGATGCTCGCCGCGAACAACCTGCTGAAACCTTCCGACGGACGCCCCGTCACGGTCCCGACCCAGGACATGGTCCTCGGTTCGTATTACCTGACCCTCGACAAAGACGGCGAACCCGGCGAGGGAAGAGTGTTCCGCGATGTGAACGAAGCCACGATGGCCTTCGAAGAGAAGACCATTACGCTGCACTCCAAGATCAAGATCCGCATGACGAAGGAGATCGACGGCGAGACGAAGTCCGCTCTGGTCGATACCACACTCGGCAAAGTGATCTTCAATACGCCCATCCCGCAGGATCTCGGTCTCGTCGACCGCAGTATCCCGGGCAATGAGTTCCGTCTGGAAGTCGAAGACCTCGTCAACAAGAAGGTCCTCGGAAAAGTCATCGACCGCTGCCTGCAGAAGCACGGCACGCACACGACCTCCGTCATGCTCGACGAGATCAAGGCGCAGGGTTATAAATACTCCACGCTGTCCGGTATCACCGTCGCCGTCTCCGACGCGAAGATCCCCGAAAGCAAATGGGATTACGTCAACGCGGCCTCCGACAAGGTCGACCAGATCGAAGACGCTTATCAGATGGGTATGATCTCCGCCAAGGAACGCTCCCGACTGATCCTGACCGAGTGGGACAACTGCACGAAGCTCGTCTCCGACGGTCTGAAAGACAACCTCGGTAAATACAACCCCATCTTCATGATGATCGATTCCGGCGCCCGTGGTTCCGACTCCCAGCTGCGTCAGCTGGCCGGCATGCGCGGACTCATCGCCAACACCTCCGGTAAGACCATCGAGATCCCGATCCGTGCGAACTACCGTGAAGGTCTGAACATCATCGAATACTTCATCTCCTCGCGAGGCGCCCGTAAGGGTCTTGCCGACACCGCGCTCCGTACCGCCGACTCCGGTTACCTGACCAGACGTCTGGTCGACGTTTCCCAGGAAGTCATCGTCTCCGAAGAAGACTGCGGCTGCAAGCACGGTATCCCGGTGTACGACATCACCGACGGTAACGAAGTCATCGAGAAACTCGCGGAACGTCTGACCGGCCGCTACCTTGTGGAAGACCTCGTCGACCGCAAGACCGGCGAAGTCCTCATGGACTGCGACCACATGCTGACCGAACAGGACGCCGAGATCGTTGACAAGTACGTCAAGGAGACGCACGCCGAAGACATCGCCGCCGGCGTCGCGGAGGAAGGTTCCCGCGCGGAGATCATGATCCGCTCGCTCCTGACCTGCCGCGCCCGTCACGGCGTCTGCATCAAGTGCTACGGCAAGAACCTTGCCACCGGCGGTACCGTTACCGTGGGTGAAGCGGTCGGTATCATCGCCGCCCAGTCCATCGGTGAGCCCGGTACCCAGCTGACCATGCGTACGTTCCACACCGGCGGTGTCGCGTCGGGTTCCGATATCACGCAGGGTCTTCCGCGTGTCGAGGAACTGTTCGAAGGCCGCAAGCCGAAAACGCTCGCCATCCTGTCCGAGTTCGAAGGTGTCGTTTCCGTCGACGACGACAAGAAGGGCAAACACGTCATCGTCACCAACACGGAAGAGGGCAGAGAGAAATCCTACCTCATCCCGTACGGCCTGCGCCTGCGCCAGAAGATTGTTCCCGGCGCCACGGTCGTCAAGGGCGAAGCCCTGACCGAAGGTTCCATCAACCCGCACGACCTGCTCGAGATCATGGGCGTCGACGCGGTCCACGATTACCTCATCCGCGAAGTCCAGCGCGTCTACCGGATGCAGGGTGTCGATATCAACGACAAGCACATCGAAGTCATTGTCCGCCAGATGATGAAGAAGGTCACCGTCACCGATGCCGGTGAGACCGACCTCATCGCGGGCTCCGTCATCGAGAAGGCCGACTTCTACGCCGTCAATGAGGCGCTGGAGAAGAAGGCTGCCGAAGAGGGAAGAGAGCCGGCACTCGCGAAGGCCGACCCCATGCTCCTTGGTATTACCAAGGCTTCTCTCGCCACCGACTCGTTCCTGTCCGCCGCGTCCTTCCAGGAGACCACCCGTGTCCTGACCGACGCCGCCATCAAGGGCAAGACCGATCCGCTGCTCGGCCTGAAGGAGAACGTCATCATCGGTAAGCTGCTCCCGAGCGGCACCGGCATGAAGTGCTACGCCGACGTCGAGGTCGAGCAGAAGCACGACGTGTTCAACGCGATCGACCCCGAACTGTTCATCGAAGATATCGAAGAATTCGAGGAACTGACCGAAGAGGAGTAAATCGCCGAAAAACTTCGAAAAACAGTATGTTGACAAAGCATACGAATTCGGCTACAATACCGAATTGTCGCAGTGTTTCCAGCACTGTCCGAACCAACTATACAGGGGAACTTCCAAACCCGGTTTGGAAGCTCTCCTTATAGCAATATATTTATTTCTTTACATTATTTGCATGGAGGTGAAACAGATTGCCAACCTTTAACCAGCTTGTTCGTCAGGGTCGTAAGACCTCCGAGAAGAAAGCAAAGGCTCCGGCTCTTCTGAAAGGACTCAACTCGAAGAAGAACGTCATGACCGACGTCCAGTCTCCGCAGAAACGCGGTGTCTGCACTGCCGTCAAGACCGCCACACCGAAAAAGCCGAACTCCGCGCTTCGTAAGATCGCCAGAGTCCGTCTGACCAACGGGATCGAGGTTTCCGCCTATATTCCGGGTGTCGGCCACAATCTTCAGGAACATAGTGTCGTTCTTATCAGAGGCGGACGTGTTAAGGACCTTCCCGGTGTCCGTTACCATATTATCCGTGGTACGCTCGACACGCAGGGTGTTACGGACCGTATGCAGTCCCGTTCGAAATACGGCGCGAAGAGACCGAAGAAAAAGTAAGAGAACAATCTTCTTGCAGGGCCACGCATTTGCTGCGTGACAATGTGGAGAGTAAATATATTGTTATATATTGCCTCTGCATTGGCGCCACGAGAACGTTGTCACTCGAGTACCTATGATATCATTTTTATGAAGGAGGGAAGCGAAGTGCCAAGAAGAGGCCAAATCGCAAAACGAGACGTTTTGCCCGATCCGCTTTACAATTCCAAGCTCGTAACACGGCTCATCAACAGTGTTATGCTCGATGGTAAAAAAGGTGTCGCTCAGAAAATCGTTTACGGCGCTTTCGATATCATCCGTGAGAAGACAGGCGAAGATCCTCTCGAAGTATTCGAGAAGGCCATGGAAAATGTCATGCCTGTCCTCGAAGTCAAGGCCCGCCGTGTCGGCGGTGCCACCTACCAGGTCCCGATGGAAGTCCGTCCCGAAAGAAGACAGACTCTGGGGCTGCGCTGGATCACCCTGTATGCCCGTCAGCGTGGTGAGAGAACCATGAAAGAGAGACTGGCAAACGAGATCATGGACGCGATGAACGAAACCGGTTCCGCGTTCAAAAAGCGCGAAGATACCCACAGAATGGCAGAGGCCAACAAGGCGTTTGCTCATTTCCGTTGGTAACGGGAGGAATTTATGCCTAGACAGGTATCATTGGAAAAAACCAGAAACATCGGTATTATGGCGCATATCGATGCCGGTAAGACGACTACTACGGAACGTATCCTCTACTATACCGGTATCAACCATAAGATCGGTGAGGTCCACGATGGCGCCGCCACCATGGACTGGATGGTCCAGGAACAGGAACGTGGTATCACTATCACGTCCGCCGCGACCACCTGCTTCTGGAAAGAGCACAGAATCAATATCATCGACACTCCCGGCCACGTCGACTTCACCGCAGAAGTCGAACGTTCCCTGCGCGTCCTCGACGGCTCTGTGACCGTCCTGTCCGCCAAGGGCGGTGTCGAACCGCAGTCTGAGACCGTCTGGCGTCAGGCTGACAAATATCAGGTCCCGCGCATGATCTACGTCAACAAGATGGACATCATGGGCGCCGACTTCTACAACGTCATCGAAATGGTCAAAGACCGTCTGAAGGCGAACCCGGTCCCGATCCAGATCCCGATCGGAGCGGAGTCCGAATTCCGCGGCATCATCGACCTCATCACGATGCGCGCCGAAGTCTATTATGACGATATGGGACAGGATGTCCGCGATGAGGACATCCCCGAAGACATGATGGAACTCGCGCAGAAGTATCACGATGAGCTCATCGAGACCGTCGCGTCCTACGATGACGAACTCATGGAGAAGTTCTTCAATGGGGAAGAGCTGACCATCGAGGAAATCAAATCAACGATCCGTAAGGGCACACTGGCGAACGAAATGGTTCCCATGGTCTGCGGTACTTCCTACCGCAACAAGGGCGTACAGCCCCTCCTGGACGCCATCGTCGACTACATGCCCGCGGCCACCGATATCCCCGCCATCAAAGGCACGCATCCGGAGACCGGGGAAGAGATTGAGAGACATCCGAGAGACGACGATCCGTTCTCCGCGCTCGCATTCAAGATCGCGACGGACCCGTATGTCGGTAAGCTCTGCTTCTTCCGCGTCTATTCCGGTACCGCCAATGCCGGCGAAACGGTTTACAACTCTGTGAAGGACAAGAACGAGCGTCTTGGCCGTATCATGCAGATGCACGCAAACCACAGACAGGATATCGATACGGTCTACGCCGGCGACATCGCCGCGTGCGTCGGTGTCAAGAACACCACCACCGGTGACACCCTCTGCGACCCGAAACATCCGGTCATCCTCGAGTCTCTGGACTTCCCGGAGCCGGTCATCCGCGTCGCCGTCGAGCCGAAGACCAAAGCCGGTCAGGAAAAGATGGGTATCGCCCTCTCGAAACTGGCCGAAGAAGACCCGACATTCCGCACCTACACAGACGAAGAGACCGGCCAGACCATCATCGCCGGTATGGGTGAGCTCCACCTGGAGATCATCGTCGACCGTCTGCTCCGTGAGTTCAAGGTCGAAGCGAACGTAGGCCAGCCTCAGGTCGCCTACCGTGAGACCATCAGCGCTCCGGCGGATGTCGCATGCAAGTTCAAGCGTCAGACCGGCGGTTCCGGTCAGTACGCCGAAGTCAAGATCAAGATCGAACCGAACCCGGAGAAGGGCTACGAGTTCGTCAACGCCGTTGTCGGCGGTGCCATTCCGAAGGAATTCATCGCCCCGACCGAACAGGGTATCAAGTCCGCCATGCTGAGCGGCGTCCTGGCCGGCTACAACGTCGAAGACGTCAAGGTCACGCTCTACGACGGTTCCTACCACGAAGTCGACTCCTCGGAAATGGCCTTCAAGATCTGCGGATCCATGGCCTTCAAAGACGCCATGCGCAAGGCATCTCCGATCCTCATGGAGCCCATGATGAAAGTCGACGTCACGACGCCCGACGACTATGTCGGCGACGTCATCGGCGACATCAACTCCCGCCGTGGTCAGATCAAGGGCATGGAGCCGGTCAACGGCGCCACCCAGATCAGTTCGTTCATCCCGCTTGCTTCCATGTTCGGTTATTCCACCGACCTTCGTTCCAAGACCCAGGGCCGTGCCAACTATGTCATGCAGCCGTCCCATTATGTCGAGGTTCCGAAGAGCATCGCGGAAGGCATCATCACCGACCGGAACAAGAAGGACTGACTTTGAAACCGTACTTGCATTGCATCAGCCTATCTGATACAATCTAATAAATTTTGAATTTGAAAAGTTCACCATTATGAAGGAGGAACACCCCAATGGCAAAGGAACATTTTAACAGAAACAAGCCGCACGTAAACATTGGTACCATCGGTCACGTCGACCATGGTAAGACCACTCTGACCGCTGCCATCACCAAGGCTCTCGCCATGAAAGGCCTCGCCAAGTTCGAGGACTATGCCGAGATCGATAAGGCTCCGGAAGAAAAAGAGCGTGGTATCACCATCAACACGGCTCACGTCGAATATGAGACCGAGGACAGAACCGGACTCGACGGCCAGGAGATCAAAGGCCGCCACTATGCTCACGTTGACTGCCCCGGCCATGCTGACTATATCAAGAACATGATCACCGGCGCTGCCCAGATGGACGGTTCCGTCCTTGTTATCGCTGCTTCTGACGGCCCCATGGCTCAGACCAAAGAGCACCTTCTTCTTGCCCGTCAGGTCGGCGTTCCCTACATCATCGTCTTCCTGAACAAAGTCGACCAGGTCGACGACGAAGAGCTCCTTGAGCTCGTCGAAATGGAAGTCCGTGAGACTCTTGACGAGTACGAATTCCCGGGCGATGAGATCCCGGTCATCATGGGTTCTGCTCTTCAGGCTCTCGAATACAGCGGCGACGACGTCAACGCGGAAGTCCTCCAGCCCATCTGGAAGCTCCTCGACGCCATCGACACCTACATCCCGACTCCGGACCGTAAATCTGACCTGCCCTTCCTGATGCCCGTCGAAGACGTCTTCACGATCTCCGGCCGTGGTACGGTTGCTACCGGCAGAGTCGAAAGAGGCCAGCTCAAGACTGGTGAAGAAGTCGAGATCGTCGGTCTGACCGATGAGAAGGCCAAGACCGTCTGCACCGGTATCGAAATGTTCCGCAAGACCCTCGACTATGCCGAGGCCGGCGACAACATCGGTGCCCTCCTTCGTGGCGTTGCCCGTGACGAGATCGAAAGAGGCCAGGTTCTCTGCAAACCCGGTTCCATCAACCCCCACACCAAGTTCCGCGGCCAGGTTTACGTTCTGACCAAGGATGAAGGCGGCCGTCATACTCCGTTCTTCAACAACTACAGACCGCAGTTCTATTTCAGAACCACCGACGTTACCGGCGTTATCACTCTTCCGGAAGGCACTGAAATGTGCATGCCCGGCGACAACGTCGAAATGGACGTCGAGCTGATCACCCCGATCGCGATCGAAGAAGGTCTTCGTTTCGCTATCCGTGAAGGCGGCCGTACCGTTGGTTCGGGCGTTGTCATCGCGATCAACGAATAAGTTTTAGAAGAATCTCTTCTGTAAAAAGACCCCGCGTGGAAACGCGGGGTTTTTTGTGTTATAATGCCTCCACTGCTATTTTTAAGGGAGAATACTGTATGGTTTGCAATAACGTTCTGGAAGCCCTCGGCAATACGCCTCTGATCCGGCTGAACCGTATGACCGGTCCGGAGGACGCCGAAGTCCTCGTCAAGTTCGAAGGACTCAATGTCGGCGGCTCCATCAAGACCCGGACCGCTTATCAGATGATCAAAGCGGCGGAGGAGCAGGGTATTATCGGCCCCGATACGGTCATCGTGGAACCTACGAGCGGCAATCAGGGCATCGGACTGTCCCTGGTGGGCGCTGTGCGGGGCTACAAGGTCATTATCATCATGCCCGACTCCGTTTCCAAGGAGCGCCGGAAACTCGTCAAACAGTACGGCGCAGAGGTCCGTCTGGTCCATGACCGGAACAACATCGGCGAATGCATCGAAAAATGCATCGAGATGGCGCAGGACATGGCGGCGGCCGACCCGAACGTCTTCATTCCGAACCAGTTTGAAAACTACAATAACATCGAGGCGCACCTGCAGCATACGGCCCTCGAGATCCTTGACGACATGGAGGGGAGACCCATCCACGCGTTCTGCTCCGGCGTCGGTACCGGCGGCACGCTCTCCGGCATCGGCAAGGTGCTGAAGGAGGCGAACCCGGACATCCTCATCGCGGCCTGTGAGCCCGACAACGCGGCCATTCTCTCCGGCGGCAACATCGGGACCCACCTGCAGATGGGCATCGGCGACGGCGTCATCCCGGCCATTCTGGACCAGTCCATCTATTCCGAGATCCGCATCGTCACCGATGAGGAAGCCCTGGACACGACCCGGCGGCTCGCGGCGGAGGAGGGCATCCTCTGCGGTATCTCCAGCGGCACGAACGTGTCGGTCGCCCTGAAGCTTGCCCGGGAGCTCGGCCCCGGTAAAACGGTCGTCACCGTCCTTCCGGACACCGGAGAGCGTTATTTCAGCACGATTTTGTTCGAATAAACAGCCCTATTGTAATTTTTGGCCGTTTGTATTATAATCCTTTTATATTATAAATATTATTTATAAGGGGAGGTTTTGAAATGCCGGAATTCACTTATGAGATCACGGAGGAATTTGGTGTTCTTTCCGAGAACGCGCGCGGCTGGACCAAGGAGCTCAACAAGGTCTCCTGGAACGGCGGCAAGGCGAAGTATGACATCCGCGACTGGGCGCCGGAACACGAGCGCATGGGCAAGGGCGTCACGCTGAACGAAGAAGAAGCTGCAGAGCTCAAGGAACTTCTGAACAAAATCAAGGATCTTTAATCTCTACGGTTTTCATCATTCCAAACCTTACACCGGCAGTCTCTTCGGAGACCGCCGGTGTTTTTTTGCGGAACCTGTCACAATCCGGTCTGCCGGGCCGTCTTACCGGTGAAAGACATCACACGAAAGGGAGGTGTGCCTCTTGCGCATGGATAAACAATGGTTCTCGGACCGGGTCCGGGAACAGGAGACGGCGATGTACGCCCTTTCCATGAGTTATATGAAACAGGAGGCGGACGCCCTCGACTGCATGCAGCAGAGCATCCTGAAGGCCTATGAGAGCCTCGGCACGCTCCGTGACCCGGAGAAGTTCCGGTCCTGGCTGTTCGGGATCCTCGTCAACTGCTGCAGGGATGAACTGCGCCGCCGGCAGCGGACGCGGACCGAAGAGGACCTTCCGGACCGTGCTGTCCCCGAGGCCCCTGTTTCGGAAGAGACCCGGCTGGTCCTGTGGAACGCGGTCCGGACGCTGCCGGAACCGTACCGCATCGAACTGATGCTGTTCTACTACGAGGACGTGCCGACGGATGAAATCGCAGAGATCCTTGCCCTGAAACCTGCCACCGTTCGCAAACATCTGGAACGGGGCCGGGAACTGCTGCGCCTCGCGCTGGAAAAGGAGGGGTTCCAAAATGATGGATGATAACAGACTGAAAGAGCTCGCGAAGGAAGAAAAGGACCGCATGTCCGTGCCGGAACCGGTGCACGCCGCGCTGGAAGAGACGCTGGACAGCCTGCCCGAACGAACGGCGGAAGTCGTTCCGCTGAAACGGCACCGCGGCCGGTGGGCCGCGAGCATTGCCGCCGCGTTCCTTCTGGTATGCATGGTCCTGCCGAACACCGGTTACCCGGTGGCGAGAGCCCTTGGAAACCTGCCCGTGATCGGCACGGTGTTCCAGGCCGTGACCTTCCGGGAATATTCCGAAGAGACTGCCAACCTTGAGATCCGGGTCATCACACCGGAGATCGAAGCGGAAGGGAAGACCGGAGCCGCGAACGCCGTCAGCGCGGAGATCGCCGACCTGAACGAAGCGGCGGTCGCCCAGTTCAAAAAAGAACATGTGACCTGCGGGGTCGGTTCTTTGAACATTTATTATGATGTCGTAGCGGATACCGACCGCTGGTTTACGGTGCGTGTCACTTCGGAAGAATCGGGCGCCGACACCGTGACGATGAGCGACAGTTACACCTTCGATAAAACGACAGGGGAGAGCGTCATCCTCTCCGATCTGTTTGAAACGGATGCGTATATCGCCCTTCTGTCGGAGAATGTCAAAGAGCAGATGCGCGCGCAGATGAAAGCGGGCACAGCGGACTATTTCCTCGACACCGACATGCCGGAAGAGGACTTCTCCGCAATCGACCCGAACCAGGACTTCTGCTTCGATGAGAAGGGACGCCTCGTCCTCTGCTTTGACGAGATGGAAGTGGCTCCCGCGTCGGAGGGCACCGTTACCTTTACGATCCCGCAGAAGGTCTTTCAGAGCGACCTGAAACCGGAATACAAATAAAATCACAAGCATAACAAAGTCCCGCACTAATCATAATCTTCCCGGAAGTGCCCGCCCGAGAGGGCGTCCCAATTTCTACAGCACTGAGGAGAGCCTCTTATGATGAGGGCGGGAGCTTTGTTATGCTTTTCAATTATGGCAATCTATGGTAAAATACTATGACTATTTTTACGAGAGCTGGTGACCGGAATGGCAGTGTCTCAGGACGAGCTGAACCGGCAATTTGAATATATCACCGAAGTGAAAAAACTTCTGCAGGACCGCTTTGGGGAAGAGACCCCGAAGGCGTTCACCCACACCTACGGGTGTCAGGGGAATGTGGCGGACGGCGAGCGGATCGACGGCCTTCTGGAACAGATGGGCTATGAGTTTGTCGGTGACCCGTCGGAAGCGGATTTCATCCTGTTCAACACCTGCGCCGTGCGGGAGCACGCGGAGGAGCGGGTCTACGGGAACGTCGGCCGGCTGAAGAAGTTCAAGGAGACCAACCCAAACCTCATCATTTCCCTCTGCGGCTGCATGGTCCAGCAGGAACACGTCGCGAAACGTCTGAAAAGCCATTTCAAATATGTCGACCTCGTGTTCGGCACCCATGCCCTCTACCGGCTGCCGGAGCTGATGTACCGGCTGCTGACGGACGGGGAACGGGTCTTCGACATCACGGAGGACGACAACGACATCGCGGAGGGCCTGCGGGTCCGGCATTCGAACGCGTTCAAGGCGTTCCTGCCGATCTCTTACGGCTGCAACCACTTCTGCACGTTCTGTGTCGTGCCCCACGTCAAGGGACGGGAGCGTTCCCGGGAATACGATCGTATCGTAAACGACGCGAAGGAACTCGTGGCACAGGGCTACAAAGAGATCATGCTGCTCGGACAGAATGTCAATTCCTACGGCAAGGACCTCGGAAAACCGGAACTGTTCCCGCAGCTGCTGCGGGACCTCAACGCCATTCCCGGCGACTTCCTCATCCGTTTCATGTCGTCCCACCCCATGAACTGTTCGAAAGAGATGCTGGACGCCATGGCGGAGTGTGAAAAGGTGGAGAACCACCTGCACCTGCCCATCCAGTCGGGCAACGACCGGGTCCTGCACGCCATGAACCGGCAGCATACCCGGGAGCATTACATGGACCTCATCCGGTATGCCCGGGACAAGATGCCGGACCTTGCCATTACCAGCGATATCATCGTCGGGTTCCCCGGCGAGACCCACGAGGAATTCCTCGACACCGTCAGCCTCATTCAGGAGGTCGGCTATTCCTCACTGTACACCTTCATTTATTCACCCCGGGTCGGGACCCCCGGCGCCCGTATGCCGGACCCCGTGACCCATACGGAAAAACAGCAGTGGTTCGAAGAACTGCAGTTCGCCCAGGAACAGGTGGCCGCGAAGCGGTCGGCCGCCATGAAGGGCAGGACCTACCGCGTGCTGGTCGAAGGCCGCAACAAGGCGGGCCGTCTCTCGGGGCGCAGTTCCGAGAACATCATGATCGAATTCGACGGGCCGGACGCCCTCATCGGGACGTTCGCGAACGTGCTCGTCACCGAACCGCTCACCTGGATCCTGAAAGGCGAGCTGGCATAAATCGCAAACCAGTAGAAAGAGTGTGGAACAATGGCGGAATTCACCCCCATGATGAAACAATATCTCTCCATCAAGGAAGAATACAAAGACACGATCCTCATGTACCGTGTCGGCGACTTCTATGAGATGTTTTTCGATGACGCGAAACTCGTGTCGTCGGTCCTTGACCTGGTGCTGACCGGCAAGGACTGCGGCAAGGAGGAGCGCGCTCCCATGTGCGGCGTGCCGTTCCACAGCGTGGACCCGTACATCGCCCGCCTTGTGGCGAAGGGATACAAGGTCGCGATCTGCGAGCAGACGGAAGACCCGGCGCTGGCCAAGGGCCTCGTCAAACGGGAAGTCATCCGCATCGTGACCCCCGGCACGGTCATCGAGACCTCCATGCTGGACGAGTCCCGCAACAATTACCTCTGCGGACTGTTCCACGGAGAGGGCCGGACCGGCATCTGTTTTGTGGACGTCTCCACCGGCGAAGTCCAGCTGACCGAACTGGAAGAGTCCCAGAACGGCGAGCGGGTCATCAACGAGCTCGGCCGATTCGTGCCCCGGGAGATCCTGTGCAACGCCCAGGGCGCCAAACTGAAAGGCCTCAAAAGCTTCCTGGAGAAGCAGGAAGGCACGAGCCTTGTGACGAAGAAGGAAAGCGACATCCGCCCGGAAGACATGGCAGAGACCGTCACAGAGCATTTTGACCGCAGCCTCGAGGAACTCGAACTGACTTCCGACAACGCGGTCCGTGCTCTCGGCATGGCGCTGAACTATTTATATGAAGTCCAGAAGACGGACCTCGACAACATCCGCGAAGTCCGGATCTACTCGGACGCGAAATACATGAAACTCGACTTCTCCGCGCGCCGGAACCTCGAACTGACGGAAACGCTGCGCAACCGGGAGAAGCGGGGGACCCTGCTCTGGGTCCTCGACAGGACCCGCACGGCGATGGGAAAGCGTCTGCTGCGCGCCTGGATCGAACAGCCTCTGCTGTCCCCGGGCGGCATCACCGAACGGCAGAACGCCGTGGCGGCGCTGGTCAGCGATCTCGCGCTGCGGGATGAGCTCGCGGAGTACATGACACCGGTCCACGACATGGAACGGCTCATCACCCGCATTTCCTACGGCTCGGCCAATGCCCGGGAGCTGCGCAGCCTCTGGGAGACCGTCAACTGCCTGACGCCCATCAAGGCGCTCCTGGCGGACGCGGAGCCGCGCCTTCTGCAGCGTGTCGAGCAGGACATCGACCCGATGGACGACCTGCTGGAACTCATTGACCGCGCCATTGCCGAAGACCCGCCCTTCACGGTCCGGGAAGGCGGCATGATCAAGGACGGCTACGACGCCGAACTCGACGAGCTGCGGGACATCGTGCAGAACGGGCAGGGGTACCTTGCCACCATCGAAGCGAACGAGCGGGAGCGCACCGGCATCCCGAAACTGAAGATCGGCTACAACAAGGTCTTCGGATACTACCTCGAAGTGCCGCGGTCCTTCCAGGGCCAGGTGCCGGAGGAATGGATCCGCAAGCAGACCCTGACCAATGCCGAGCGATACATCACCGGCGAACTCAAGGAACTCGAATCAAAGGTCCTGGGGGCCCAGGAACGCATTACCAAGCTCGAATATGAATTGTTCAGCGGAGTGCGCGAAACGGTCGCACAGAGCCTCGTGCGCATCCAGCAGACGTCCCACGCGGTCGCGACCCTCGACGTCCTGTGTTCTTTCGCGAAAGTCGCCGTGGAAAACAACTATGTCTGTCCGGAGATCACGGAGGACGGCAGCATCACCATCCGGGACGGCCGGCACCCGGTCGTCGAGAAAATGCTTGAGGGCGCTCCGTTCGTGCCGAACGATACGGCGCTGGACCTCGGCGATTCCCGGGCCGCCATTATCACCGGACCGAACATGGCCGGTAAATCGACCTACATGCGGCAGGTGGCGCTCATCGTGCTCATGGCGCAGACCGGAAGCTTCGTTCCGGCGGCCTCGGCCCGCATCTCCATCTGCGACAGCATCTTCACCCGCGTCGGCGCGTCTGACGACCTTGCCTCCGGCCAGTCCACCTTCATGGTCGAGATGAACGAGGTCGCCTCCATCCTGAAGAACGCGACGAACCGGAGCCTCATCATCCTCGATGAGATCGGCCGCGGCACGTCGACCTTCGACGGCATGGCCATCGCCAAAGCCGTCCTCGAATATGTGTGCAACAAACGGAAGATCGGGGCCAAGACCCTGTTCGCGACCCATTATCATGAGCTCACGGACATGGAGGCGGAACTCCCCGGCATCCGCAACTATAACATCGCCTGCAAGAAACGCGGCGACGACATCATTTTCCTTCGGCGCATCGTGCCGGGCCCTGCCGACGGCAGCTACGGCATCGAAGTCGCGAAACTCGCGGGCGTCCCGAACCCCGTCGTCAAACGGGCCAGGGAAGTCCTGCAGGAGATCATCGAGGAGCAGGAACGCTCCGGCGGTGTCCTGAAAGTCCCCGCGGCCGAGCCGGCCCAGGACGTTCCGGAGGATGATTTCCAGATCAGCTTTACGAGCAATGCCTCGAACGAGATCCTCGACGAACTGAAGGACCTCGACGTCAACACGTTCACGCCCATCGAGGCGATGAACTACCTGTACGACCTGTCCAAACGGGCCAAAGAATCGTAAACGAAAGGAGGGTGCCCCATGGCAAAGATCAATGTCCTGCCGAAGCATGTCGCGGACCTGATCGCGGCCGGCGAAGTCGTCGAACGGCCGTCGTCCGTCATCAAGGAACTCATGGAGAACGCCATCGACGCGGGCGCCACCTCTCTGACCGTTGAGATCCAGCACGGCGGCGTCACCTACATGAGAGTCACGGACAACGGCTCCGGCATTCTCCGCGAAGACATCCGCAACGCGTTCGTGTCCCACGCGACCAGTAAGATCCTGACCGAGGAAGACCTCCACGGTATCGGGACGCTGGGATTCCGCGGGGAGGCCCTCGCTTCCATTGCGGCCGTGGCGCGGGTCGATGTGCTGACCCGGACCGAAGGCGACGACGTCGGCACCCTCTATAAGATCGAAGGTTCCGAGGAAGTCCTCCTGACGGACGCCGGCTGTCCGCAGGGCACCACCATCGTCGTCAAGGACCTCTTCTACAACACCCCTGCCCGCATGAAGTTCCTTAAAAAAGACGTGACGGAAGGCAACTCCGTCGCGGGCGTCGTGGACCGCATCGCCCTGTCCCATCCGGACATCTCTGTCCGCTTCATCCGGGACGATAAGCAGGTCCTGGTGACGCCGGGGAACGGGGAACTGAAGTCGACGATTTACTCCGTGTTCGGAAAAGACTTTTCGAACGCGCTGCTCCCGACGTCCTACGAACTGAACGGCGTTTCCGTCGAAGGCTTCGTGTCGAAACCGACCGCGAGCCGCCCGAACCGCTCCATGCAGTTCTTTTTCTTAAACGGCCGCCTCGTCAAGAGCATGACGGCGTCTGCCGCGCTGGAACGCGCCTATAAAGACTCCATCATGGTCGGCAAGTTCCCGGCCTGTGTCCTGAACATCGCGCTCCCGCTCGAAATGGTGGATGTCAATGTCCACCCCGCGAAAACGGAAGTGCGGTTTTCCAATGAACGCCCGGTCTTCGACGCGGTCTACTATGCCGCGAAGAACGCCATCACCGTCAAAGATACGCCGAACCGCCTGACGCTGGCGGCGCAGGAAGTGAAACGCCAGGGTCCCTTCAAGGCGGACACCGGCGAGCAGATCAAACTCGGGAAGACCGATCTTCCCGAAAAGATCGAAGGCTTCTGGTCCAAGGAACTCCCGAAGGAATGGGAGCGGAAGGGCGGCTCTTCGAAAAAGTCCAAACCGAAAAAAGCCGCGGCACCGACGGTCCTGCCGGCCGGCGGGAACGACCTTCCCGTACCGGCGGAAACGGCGCCGGAAGTCAAAGCGGCTCTGGAAGAACTGAAACAGGAAACAGCGCCCGCCGAACCGGTCCCGTATGTCCGGAAAGCAGACCGCCCGGAACCTGTGGAGAAGGTGCCCGAGGAGCAGCCGCTTCCCGTCGTGGAAGACGTCCCCGTCGTGCCGTTCTCCGAAGAGAACGAACTGCCGGACTTCCGGCTCATCGGCGAAGCGTTCAAGACCTACATCCTGGTCGAGCTGGAAGGGAAAATGCTCCTCATCGACAAGCACGCCGCCCACGAGCGGATCCTGTATGATGAGCTTATCGCCCACAAGGAAGCGGTCCAGTCGCAGATGCTGCTGATGCCGGTCACGGTGTCCCTGTCGAAGGAGGAGTATTCCGCGGTCCTGGAAAACCTCGACCTGCTGAAGGACGCCGGCTTTGACGTCTCCGACTTCGGACCCGGCCTTGTCGCGGTCCGGGAAGTCCCGGTCATGCTGGAAAACGAAGACGTGACCCAGCTGCTCTCTGAAATCGCCGGACGGCTGCTCGACAAGACCGACCCGACGCCCGCCAAACTCGACTGGATCTACAAGAACATGGCCTGCCGCGCCGCGGTCAAGGCGGGGGACGAGACCCCGCCGAAGGAGCAGGAGAAGTTCGTGGAATATGTGCTGTCCCACCGGGACGTGCGATATTGTCCCCACGGGCGCCCCATCCTCATCGAAATGACCCGGCCGGAACTGGAGAAGACCTTCGGGCGCATCCAGCTGAAAACCGGCCCGAGCGTCCGCACTTCCGTACGCCGCAAAAAGTGATTGACAAATCGATCCGACAGCGCCTATAATTTTCGCAAAGAGACAGCAAAGGCGCTGTACCGTACCGGTACGGCGTCTCTTTTCATAAGGAGGAATCTGACATGGGTATGACCAATGTACCGGAGATCTTCGGCACACTCGTCTTTTCGGACGATGTCATGCAGGAGCGTCTCCCGAACGAGACCTACAAAGCTCTGAAAGAGGCCACCACGGCCCGTACATCGCTGGACCCTGACATCGCGCAGCAGGTGGCATCTGCCATGAAGACCTGGGCGGTGGAGCACGGTGCGACCCATTATACCCACTGGTTCCAGCCCATGACCGGCTTTACGGCGGAGAAGCATGACAGCTTTATCACGCCTGTCGGCGACGGCAAGATCATCATGGATTTCTCCGGAAAAGAACTCATCCGCTCCGAGCCGGACGCGTCGTCGTTCCCGTCGGGCGGTATCCGTTCGACCTTTGAAGCCCGCGGCTACACGGCCTGGGACCCGTCGTCGCCCGCGTTCATCAAGGACGACACCCTGTGCATCCCGTCCATCTTCTGCTCGTACGGCGGACAGGTCCTCGACAAGAAGACCCCGCTGCTGCGTTCCATCCAGGCCATGGACAAGCAGGCGATGCGCATCGTCAACATCTTTGGGAACCCCACCGGGGCGACCCACTGTTATTCCACCGTCGGCGGTGAGCAGGAGTATTTCCTCATCGACCGCGACCTGTTCAATGAGCGCGAAGACCTCGTGACCACCGGCCGCACGCTGTTCGGCGCCAAACCGCCGAAGGGGCAGGAGATGGAGGACCACTATTTCGGCACCATCAAACCGGCCGTCAAGGCCTTTATGGCGGACCTCGACGAGGAACTTTGGAAGCTCGGCGTCTATTCCAAGACCGAGCATAACGAAGTCGCGCCGTCACAGCACGAAATGGCTCCCATCTTCACGGAGACCAACGTCGGCACCGACCAGAACCAGCTGACCATGGAGATCATGAAATCCGTGGCCAAAAAGCATAATCTGGCCTGCCTCATCCATGAAAAACCGTTCGCCGGCATCAACGGCTCCGGCAAACATAACAACTGGTCCATTTCGACCGATACCGGCGTGAACCTGTTCAAGCCCGGCAAGGACCCGTACAACAACCTGATCTTCCTCGTTATGCTGGCCGCGGTCATCAAGGGCGTGGACGAATATCAGGACCTGCTGCGCGCCTGTGTCGCGAGCCCCGGGAACGACCACCGTCTCGGCGGCGATGAAGCGCCGCCCGCCATCGTTTCCATCTATCTCGGCGACGACCTTCTGGCTCTGGAAAACGCCATCGAGGCAGGGGAGACCATGGACGCCATGACCAAGACCGAAATGAAGTCCGGCGTCAAGTTCATCCCGAAGTTCAAGAAAGATACCACGGACCGCAACCGCACATCGCCCTTCGCCTTCACCGGCAACAAGTTTGAGTTCCGTATGGTCGGCTCCTCCGCGTCTCTCGCGGGCCCGAACACCATGCTCAACACCATCCTTGCCGAAGAGCTGGACGGCTTCGCGACCATTCTGGAAGCGGTCTCCGAAGACAAGCTCGAGGAAACGGTCCGTTCTCTCGTCCGCAAGACGTTCAAGGAACACTCCCGCATCATCTTCAACGGGGACAACTACTCGGAAGAGTGGGTCGCCGAAGCGGAAGCCCGCGGGCTCGAGAACCTTCGCACCTGCGCGGACGCGTTCCCGGCCTATATCCGCGAAAAGAACCTGGCCCTTGTGGAAAAACACAAGATCTACACCCGAGAGGAACTGACCTCCCGGTACGAGATCTCCATGGAGAACTACTGCAAGACGCTGCACATCGAGGCCCTTGCCATGGCCGATATGGTCAAAAAGGCGATCTACCCGAGCGTCCTTGCGTACATGACGACCGTCGCGGACTCCATCCGCGTGAAAGAAGCCATTTCCGACAGCGTACCGCATGAAAGCGAGTCCGAACTGCTCGAAGCGCTCGCGACCGGCGCCGACGCCCTCATGAAGAACTGCAAGGGGCTGGAAGCCGTGCTGGACCGCGCCGAAAAGAGCGAGGACATCCTTGCGGAAGCGGAATATTACCGCGATGTGGTCCTGAAGGGTATGGAAGATCTTCGTGCCGTCGCGGACGAGCTCGAAACGTATACCGCGAAGGATTACTGGCCGTTCCCGACTTACACGGAACTGCTCTACAGCGTCAACTGAATCCCGTTCGGCCGGCCCGGAAAAGGGCCGGCCGTTTTTTTGTCTGTATCCTTGAATCCACCCGGTTTCTTCGGTATAATGAAAGCAGATAATTATTGAGTGGAGGATCATCATTATGATATCTTTGATCATCGGAAATAAAGGCTCCGGAAAGACCAAACATCTGATCGACGAAGTCAACAAGGCACTTGCGGAATCGAACGGACACGTCGTGTGTGTGGAAAAGTTCATGAAGCTCACGTATGAGATCAAACCGCAGGTCCGTCTCATCAACGCGGACGAATATCTCGTCTCCGGGTTTGACATGTATTATGGCTTCCTCGCCGGTCTCTGTTCCCGCGACGCCGATATTACCGACATTCTCTGCGACGGCACCCTCCGCATCGGCGGACGGGACCCGGAAGACCTTGCGAACTTCCTCGAAAAGGTCGAGCAGCTGTCCAAGATCACCGGCGTGAAATTCACCTTCACCATCTCCGAAGATGAGTCCGAAGTTCCGGAACGCGTCTTCGAGTTCTGTCAGAAGATCTGACCGACCAAACATCCCGGCGGAGAATCGGCAAATCGCCCGATTCTCCGCCTTGTTTTTTATTGACAAACCGTAAAGCACCCCTTATAATACTAAACGCATGTTTGACTGAACGGAAACGGCAAAGGAGTGGTGCCAATGTTCAAACTGGAACTGGAAGGCATCTTCAACCGGGTCGGGGAGCACCTGACACTGGACCGGGAAGCCGATTTTTCCGAACTGTTCCCGGACGGGGAGACCCTGTTTCCGGAACCGGCACACATCCGCGGTTCCATCCGCAACACGGCCGGCGTCGTCTACAGTGACGCCACCCTCGAAGCGGACCTTCATACCGTGTGTGACCGCTGCGCATGCGAAGTCGTTCGTCACCTGACGGTCCCCGTGGTCCATACGTTCGTCACCGAAGTGCAGAACGAAGAGACCGACGACTACATCATCCTTCCGGACATGACGCTGGACCTGGATGCTCTGGCCGGGGAAGACCTGGTGCTCGAACTTCCGTCGAAGGTGCTCTGCAAAGAGGACTGCAAAGGTCTCTGCCCGCAATGCGGAAAGAACCTGAACGACGGCCCCTGTGACTGTAAAGAGCCTGTGGACCCTAGGCTCGCAGGTCTGCTCGCGCTGCTCGAAGACAGCGGCGAATAAATTTGGAACTTACATGAAGTTCACTATGTGAGGAGGTTACCGGAATGGCAGTACCGGCAAGAAAAACTTCGAAAGCCAGAAGAGACAAGAGACGCTCCAACGTCTGGAAGATGGATGCACCTGAACTCGTCAGATGCCCGCAGTGCGGCGAGTACAAGAGACCGCACAGAGTTTGCCTCGAATGCGGCTACTACAACGGCAGACAGGTCATCAACAAGGACTGACCTGAACCGTCGAACCAATCCGACAGACCAAGGTGGAGAAGAATTCCTTCCCCGCCTTTTCGTCGTTTTTTAAGAAGATATGGAGGTGTGCGATATGGCCAAACCGGTCGTTGCCATCGTCGGAAGACCGAACGTCGGCAAATCCACCCTGTTCAACAAACTGATCGGCCAGCGGCTGTCTATCGTCGATGACACGCCGGGCGTCACCCGGGACCGCATCTACGGGGACTGCGAATGGCTGGGACATACGCTGCTGCTCGTCGACACGGGCGGCATCGAGCCCTATTCCGACGACATCATCCTGTCGCAGATGCGCCGCCAGGCGCAGCTCGCCATCGACTCGGCGGAAGTCATCATCCTGGTCACTGACGTGCGCGACGGCGTCGTCGCCACCGACATGGAAGTGGCGTCCATGCTGCAGAAGAGCGGAAAACCGGTCGTGCTCTGTGTCAACAAGTGCGACTCCGTCGGGGAACTTCCCGCGGATTTCTATGAATTCTACAATTTAGGGCTCGGCGACCCGATCGCGGTCTCGTCCGTCCACGGAAGAGGCACGGGCGATCTGCTCGACGCGGTCCTCGAATACCTGCCGGAAGACGCCGGGACGGAAGAAGACGACTTCGTCATCAAGGTGGCGGTCATCGGCAAGCCCAATGTCGGCAAATCGTCCCTCGTCAACCGACTGTGCGGGGAAGAGCGGACCATCGTGTCCAGCATTGCCGGCACCACCCGCGACTCGACGGACACCCTGGTCGAGAATGAGAACGGGAAGTTCCTGTTCATTGACACCGCCGGCCTGCGCCGGAAATCCCGCGTGGACGAGCGCATCGAAAAATACAGCGTCATCCGCGCCAAAATGGCCATTGAGCGGGCGGACGTCTGTGTCATTATGATCGACGCCGTCGAAGGCTTCACCGAACAGGACAGCAAGGTGGCGGGACTCGCCCACGAGGCGGGCAAAGCCTGCATCATCGCGGTCAACAAATGGGACGCCCTCGAAAAAGACGGCAAGACCATGCAGAATTACCGCAAGAAGCTGGAGAACGACTTCTCCTTCATGTCCTACGCACCCATCATCTTCATCTCCGCGAAGACCGGACAGCGGCTCGACAACCTGTTCGAACTCATCACGTTCGTCAATGACCAGAACAGCGTCCGCATCTCGACCGGAAAGCTCAACGAAGTGCTGGCCATGGCTACCGCCCGCGTCCAGCCCCCGACTGACAAGGGCCGCCGGCTGAAGATCTACTATATGACCCAGGCCTCGACCCGGCCGCCGACCTTCGTCTGCTTTGTAAACAAAAAAGACCTTTTCCACTACAGCTATCAGCGGTATATTGATAATCAGATCCGCGAGGTCTTCGGCCTCGACGGCACCCCGACCCGGTACATCATCCGGGAACGGGAACAGAAGGGGAGATCGTAAATGGAAATGCAAATGGACTTCCTGCGTCAGCTTCCGACGCCGCAGGAACTGAAAGAACAGTTCCCGATCAGCGAACAGGTCCGGGCGGCCAAGGAAGCGCGGGACGAGGAACTCGCCGATATTTTTGAAGGGCGCAGCAACAAGCTCTGCCTTATCATCGGCCCCTGCTCGGCCGACCGGGAAGACGCGGTCGTCGATTATATGAACCGCCTCGCGAAGGTGTACGATCAGGTCAAAGACAAGGTCTTCATCGTGCCCCGTGTTTATACCAACAAGCCGCGGACCGTCGGTCTCGGCTATAAAGGCATGCTCCACCAGCCGGACCCGGACAAGGACGAGGACCTGCTGGAGGGCATCATCGCCATCCGTGAGATGCATTCGCGCATCGCCAACGAAACGGGCTTTACCTGTGCGGACGAGATGCTCTATCCGTCGAACCACCGGTACCTCTCGGACCTTCTGTCCTATGTCGCGGTCGGCGCCCGTTCTTCGGAAGACCAGCTGCACCGCATCGTCGCCTCCGGCGTCGGCGTGCCCTGCGGTCTCAAGAACCCGACCTCCGGCGACCTGTCCGTTATGATGAACTCCATCATCGCGGCGCAGCACGGACACCGGTTCCTCTACCGCGGATGGGAAGTACAGACCGCCGGTAACCCCCGGGCCCACGCCATCATGAGGGGACGGGTCGACAAATTCGGACACAACCACCCGAACTACTACTATGAAGACCTCCTGACGGTCGGCCGCCTTTATGAAGAGGCCGGCGCCGCAAACCCTGCCATCATCGTCGACACGAACCACGCGAACTCCGGCAAGCAGTATAACGAGCAGATCCGCATCGCGAAGGACGTCATCCACAGCTGCAACTACGACAGCTCTGTCCGGGCCATGGTCAAGGGCTTCATGGTGGAAAGCTATCTCGTCGACGGCGCGCAGAAAGTCGGCGGAGGCGTCTACGGACAGTCCATCACCGACCCCTGCCTCGGCTGGGAGAAGACTGAAAAACTCATCTATGACCTTGCCGAATCGTGGTAAGAGGAGGACGCTATGACTCTGAAAGAAGCGAAAGCCGCCGCGCAGGAGCAGTACCGGCAGATGATGGGCGATGAATGGGTCGAGCAGAATGCCCGCACCATTTTTGATTCCCTTCGGAAAGCGGACAATGACCCGGACATGTACGTCTATGTCATCTATCAGGCCCTGTATGACGGCTCGAACCCGTTCAAAGATCTCTTTGTCCGGGTGCGCAGCATCCAGGAGATCCCGGAGGATACAGAACATCGTACGACCTTCGTCCTCGACTTAAAACACGACCGCGTCGAAGTCGCGGAAACGTATTGAACAAAAAAGCACCGCGAAATGCGGTGCTTTTTTACGTGCGGGACAGTTTACTTTTGGTCGCTTTTTAGTATAATAATAAAAACAAGATTTTAGAGGTGCGCTATGACGTTTTCCATGAAAGACCTTCTGGTCCGGGCAGACAATCTCATCACCGATGACTTTTTCTCCGGCGGCCCCCGTGTCTCCGACGTGAATGGCTATTCCTTATTTCCCGGTTTATTTGATGTGCATGTGCATTTCAGAGAGCCGGGTTTTTCTTATAAGGAGACCATTCTCACCGGCAGCAAAGCGGCGGCCCATGGCGGGTTTACCGGCGTCGCCACTATGCCGAACCTGGACCCGGTCCCGGACAGTCTGGAGCACCTGAAAATAGAACAGGACATCATCGACCGGGACGCGGTCATCGACTGCTACCCGTACGCCTCGCTCACCATCGGCGAGCTGGGCGAGGAGGTCACGCCCATCGAGGAACTGGCGCCCTACGTCTTCGGTTTCTCGGACGACGGCCGGGGCATCCAGACCGCGGACATGATGAAGGAGATCATGGAGCGGGCCGCCGGCACGGGAAAAATCGTCTGCGCCCACTGCGAGATCAATAAATTCTCCAACAAAGGCTACATCCACGCCGGCAACTACGCGCGTATGCACGGCCACCGCGGACAGAACCCGGAGAGCGAGATCGCCGAGATCCGCCGGGACATCATCCTCGCGGAACAGACCGGCTGTAAATACCACGTCTGCCACTGTTCCGTCAAAGAGGGCCTGGACCTCGTCCGCATGGCCAAGGAACGGGGAGTAGACATCTCCTGTGAGACCGGTCCCCATTACATCGCCCTCGACGATAGCCAGCTGATGGAAGAAGGCCGGTTCAAAATGAATCCGCCGCTGCGCTCCTCCGAAGACCGCGAAGCGCTCATCCGCGGCCTGCAGGACGGCACCATCGATATGATCGCCACGGACCACGCGCCCCACTCGGAGGACGAGAAGGACAAGGGCCTCGCGAACAGCGCCTTCGGCATCGTCGGCATCGAGACCTCGTTCGCGATCTGCTACACGAAGCTCGTCCGTCCCGGGTTCATCACACTTGACAAACTCATTGAACTCATGGCAGTCAACCCGCGCACCCGGTTCGGCGCGCCGCTTCGCAAAAACGACTTTACGGTCTTTGATTTAAATACACCCTATACGATCGAACCCGACGAATTCCTCTCCAAAGGCCGCGCCACGCCCTTCAAAGGGTGGGAGGTCTACGGCCGCTGTCTGCTGACGGTGCATGACGGAGAGATCGTCTGGAAAGCGGATGACGTGGAGGTCACGGAATGATCCAGAACACTTTTACGGTCGTTTCGAACGACCCCCTGACGAACGCCGTATGGCGCATGGTCCTGCAGGGACCGGTCGGCGGTTCGCTGACGGCGCCCGGTCAGTTCGTCAATCTGAAACTGCCGGGGCACTACCTGCGCCGGCCCATCTCGGTCTGCGACTGGACCGACGACACCCTGACCCTCGTCTACAAGGTCGTCGGCGCCGGCACCGCGGACATGGCCGCCATGGCACCCGGAACAGAGCTCGACGTGCTCTGCGGCCTCGGGAACGGCTTTGACCCGACTCTGTCGGGCGATGCACCGCTGCTCATCGGAGGCGGCGTCGGCATCCCGCCGCTCTACGGGCTCTGCCAATCGCTCCTGCAGGAGGGGAAGATGCCCACCGTCATCCTCGGCTTCAATACGGAAGAGGAACTCTTCCTCGTGGACGAATTCCGCGCGCTGCTGAAAGACAGCGGCGGAGACGTCCTTGTCACGACGGTCGACGGCAGCGTCGGCATCAAAGGGTTTGTCACGGACGCGATGAAGGGGCTTTCCTACAGCTTCTTTTACACCTGCGGTCCCATGCCGATGTTCCGCGCCATTGAACAGACTGCCGTCACTTCCGGCCAGTACAGCTTCGAGGAGCGGATGGGCTGCGGCTTCGGCGCCTGCATGGGATGCTCCATCCAGACCAAGACACAGAACAAGCGGATCTGCAAGGACGGACCCGTGCTCATGAGGGAGGAGATCGTATGGTAAACACGAAGGTCACTCTCTCCGGCCTCACACTGGACAATCCGGTCATCCCGGCCAGCGGCACCTTCGGGTTCGGCTATGAGTTCGCGGAGCTTTACGATATCAACGTTCTCGGGAGCATCGCGCTGAAGGGCACGACGAAGGAACCCCGCTTCGGGAACCCGACGCCGCGCATCGCCGAATGCACCGAAGGCCTCATCAATTCGGTGGGTCTGCAGAACCCGGGCGTGGACAAGGTCATTGCGGAAGAACTGCCCAAACTGAAGAAGGTCTTCCAAAAGCCCGCCATCGCCAATGTCTCCGGCTTTTCGGTGGACGACTACGTCTACTCCTGCGAGCGGCTCGACCAAGAAGAACAGATCGGTCTGCTGGAAGTCAATATCAGCTGCCCGAATGTCCATAACGGCGGCATGTCCTTCGGGACCGACCCGAAGTCCGCTGCCGAAGTGACCGCCGCGGTCAAAGCGGTCACGACCAAACCGGTCTACATGAAACTCAGTCCGAACGTCACGGACATCGCCGAGATCGCCTGTGCCTGCAAAGAGGCCGGCGCGGACGGCATCAGTCTCATCAACACGCTGATGGGCATGCGGATCTCTCTGAATACGAAGAAACCGGTCATCGCCAACAAGATGGGCGGGTTCTCCGGTCCGGCGATCCTGCCGGTCGCGGTCCGCATGGTGTATCAGGTCTATGAAGCGACCGGACTACCCATCATCGGCATGGGCGGCATTTCCCGCGCGGAGGACGTGCTGGAATTCCTGCTGGCCGGCGCCACCGCCGTCGAGGTGGGCGCGGCCAACCTCGTCGACCCCATGGCCTCGAAGCGCATCATCGAAGACCTGCCGCGGGTCATGGAACAGTACGGCATCACGAATTTAACCGATATCATAGGAGGAGCACATTAATGGGAAAGGATGTTATCATTGCCTGCGACTTCGCGGGCAAAGAACAGACGCTGACATTTCTCGAGCAGTTCGGGGACGAACGGCCCTTTGTCAAGATCGGCATGGAGCTTTATTACTCCGCCGGTCCGGACATCGTCAAGGACTTAAAGGAGCGGGGACATAAAGTTTTCCTGGATCTCAAACTCCACGACATCCCGAACACGGTCGAAAAGACCATGCGTGTCCTGTCGACCCTCGGCGCGGACATCGTGAACCTGCATGCCGCCGGCACGCGGGCCATGATGGAAGCCGCCATGGAAGGCGTTACCCGCCCGGACGGCAGCCGGCCGCTGGTCATCGCGGTCACCCAGCTGACCTCGACCTCGGAAGAACGCATGCAGAATGAGCTCCTCATCCCGGCGAGCATCGAAGACACGGTGCTCCATTACGCGGAAAACGCCCGCGAGGCAGGCCTCGACGGCGTCGTCTGCTCTCCGCTGGAAGCGGAGGCCATCCATAAACGCTGCGGCGATATGTTCCTGACCGTCACCCCCGGCATCCGCTTCGCGGACGGCGACGTGGGGGACCAGGTCCGGATCATGACGCCCGCCAAAGCGAAGGCCAACTCCGACTACATCGTGGTCGGCCGGCCCATCACCGCGGCTGACGACCCGGTCGCCGCCTGGAAACGCTGCATCTCGGAATTTGTCGACTGACAGGGAGGAACTGACATGAGCAAGCAAATCGCCAAAGACCTCTTGAAGATCCGCGCGGTCTTCCTTCGGCCGGACGAACCCTTTACCTGGGCTTCCGGCATCAAGAGCCCCATTTACTGCGACAACCGTCTGGTCCTCTCCGACCACGAGGTACGCACAGACGTGGAGACCGGCCTCATGGGTCTCATCAAAGAGTACTACCCGGAGGCGGAAGTCTTAATGGGCACCTCCACCGCCGGCATCGCGCATGCCGCCATCATCGCCCAGATGATGGAACTCCCCATGGGCTATGTCCGGGGCGGCAATAAGGACCACGGACGCCGGAACCGCATCGAGGGCCGCCTTACAGCCGGCCAGAAGGTCGTCGTCGTCGAAGACCTCATCTCGACCGGCGGCAGCGTCATCGACGTCGTCGAAGCGCTGAGAGAGGCCGGAGCGGACGTCCTCGGCATCGTCAGCATCTTCACCTACGGCATGCAGAAGAGTGTGGACCGCCTTGCGGCCGCGAACGTGCAGAACGTCAGCCTGACGAACCTGGACACGGTCATCGAGGCCGCGGTCGAAGAAGCCTACATCAAACCGGAAGATGCCGAACGGCTCCGGAAGTTCCGGGATGACCCGTCCGACGAAAGCTGGATCGGAGGCGCAAACGCATGACAAAAGACCTCATTGATATCCTTGAACTGACCCGGGAAGAGATCGACGGACTTATCGCCAAAGCGGGCGACATCATCGATCACCCGGAGGAATACGCGCACAAGTGCGACGGCAAAAAGCTCGCGACCCTGTTCTACGAGCCCTCGACCCGGACCCGCCTCTCCTTTGAGTCGGCCATGATCGAACTCGGCGGCAGCGTCATCGGCTTCTCCTCGGCGACCGACAGCTCGGTCTCGAAGGGGGAGAGCGTGGCGGATACTGCGCGGACCGTCGAATGCTTCGCCGACATCATCGCGATGCGCCACCCGAAAGAGGGCGCTCCGTTCGTCGCGGCGAACAACGTGGACATCCCGGTCATCAATGCCGGTGACGGCGGTCACAACCACCCGACCCAGACCCTGACCGACCTCATCACGATCTTCCGCGAAAAGGGCCGGCTCGACAACATGACGATCGGCTGCTGCGGCGACCTGAAATTCGGCCGCACGGTCCATTCGCTCATCGCCGCCATGTCCCGGTATGAGAACGTGAAATTCGTCCTCATCTCACCGGAGGAACTGAAGATCCCCGAGCATGTGCGCACGGAGATCCTGGAAAAGAACCATATGGAGTACGAGGAGACCGACTCGCTCGAAAACGCGATGCCGAACCTCGACGTCCTTTACATGACCCGTGTCCAGCGCGAGCGCTTCTTCAACGAAGCCGATTACCTGCGTCTGAAGGACACCTATATCCTGACGCCCGACAAACTGAACTACGCCAAATACGACCTGTCCATCCTGCACCCGCTGCCCCGTGTCAACGAGATCTCCGTCGAGATCGACAAGGACCCGCGCGCCTGCTACTTCAAACAGGTCCGCAACGGAAAATACATCCGGATGGCGCTCATGCTGAAACTCCTGGGGGTGGACTGATATGATCATAGGAACCATTATCGACGGTCTCGTCATCGACCATATCCCTGCCGGAAGAGGCATGGAACTGTACCACTATCTGCGGCTCGACAAACTGCAGTGCGAAGTCGCCATCATCAAAAACGCGTCCAGTGAAAAGTACGGCCGCAAGGACATCATCAAGGTCGGCGAAGTGCTGGACCTGGACCTGGACATCCTCGGCTTCATCAGCCCCGAAATCACGGTCAACGTCATCAAGGGCGGCGAAAAAGTCGACAAGATGCACCCGGCGCTTCCGGAGACCATCGCGAACGTCATCCGCTGCAAGAACCCCCGCTGCATCACGTCTATCGAACAGGAACTGCCGCAGGTGTTCCGTCTGACCGACCGGGAACACGCGGTCTACCGCTGCAAGTACTGCGACACGCTCGCGCCGAAGCAGAAATTTAATTAAAGGATCCCAAAAGAATGCTCGAAGTCAGAAACATTTGCAAAACCTACGTGACGGGCGATCTGACACAGACCGCCCTTGATCACGTTTCTCTGTCTCTCCGGGACAACGAGTTCGTCGCCATCCTCGGGCCCTCCGGCTCGGGAAAAACGACCCTCCTGAATGTCATCGGCGGTCTTGACCGCTATGACGAGGGAGACCTTGTCATCGACGGCGTTTCCACGAAAGAGTACAAGGACCATGACTGGGACTCCTACCGCAACCACATGGTCGGTTTCGTGTTCCAGAACTATAACCTCATTTCGCATCAGTCGGTCCTCTCGAACGTGGAACTGGCATTGACCATTTCCGACGTCCCCGCCGCGGAGCGGAAAGCCCGGGCGAAAGAGGCGCTGGAAAAAGTGGGTCTCGGCGATCACATCCACAAAAAGCCGAACCAGCTATCCGGCGGACAGATGCAGCGCGTCGCCATTGCCCGCGCCCTCGTTAATGACCCGCAGATCATCCTGGCGGACGAACCGACCGGCGCGCTGGACTCGAAGACCTCCGTGCAGATCATGGATCTTCTGAAGGAGGTCGCGGATGACCGGCTGGTCATCATGGTCACGCACAACCCGGACCTTGCGAATGAATATGCCAACCGCATCATCCAGCTGAAGGACGGACAGATCATCTCGGACACTCATCCGGTGGAACCCGATGAGACCGAGACCGTGCACGAGAAGACGCCGAAGACGAAGCTCGGCTTCCTGACGGCTCTGAGCCTGTCCATCAACAATCTGATGACGAAGAAAGGACGCACGTTCCTGACCGCGTTCGCGGGCTCCGTCGGCATCATCGGCATCGCTCTCATCCTGGCGCTGTCCAACGGCGTCAACGATTACATTGAAGGTCTGGAGAGCCAGATGCTCGGTTCCTACCCGGTGCAGCTGACGCAGTCCGCCATCGACTTTGAGAGCATCATGAGCACCTCCGAGGAAGGACAGGCCATGATGGGGGGCTCCTCTTCAGACGCTGAGGAAGAAGCCCCGTCGGGGGAACCCAAAGCCGGGAAAGACGGCTTTACCTCAAACAACATCGTCGCCGGTTCCCTGACCGCGACAGAGGAGTTCCTGAAAAAGAACGATCTGCGTTCCTTCAAGAAATACCTCGACGCCCACGCAAATGAACTGAAGGGCGACATCACCGCCGTGGAATACGAATACAGCCTGACGCCGCAGATCTTCCGGGAAGACAGCAAAAACGGACTCGTCAAGGTGAGTCCGGCCACCCTGTCCATGGAGGAAGTGACCGGCAACGACTACAGCGATCTGTTCGGCGAATTCGGCTCGAGCATGGGCGGACTCAGTTCCACCTGGTTGCAGATCGTCTCCAACCAGTCCCTGCGGGAACAGCAGTATGAACTTGTGGCAGGGGAGTGGCCCTCTTCCAAAAATGACGCGGTCCTCATCGTGAACGAGAACGGACACGTCAGCGACTATGTCCTCTACACCATCGGCCTGCTCGACATTGCCGACATGAACGAAATGGTGGCCGAGGCCAAAGCCGGCAAAGAGGTAAAGGACACCGAGCATGCCTTCGAGTATCAGGAGGCGCTCGGCCTGACCTTCCGCGCCTTCGCCCCGGCGGAACTCTATAAAAAGTCGGGCGATGTATACGTCGACAAGTCCGAGGACTCGAAATATGTGTCGTCCCGCATGGAGGACGGCGTCGAACTGACGATCACCGGTGTCCTCAAAGCGAACGAAGATTCCAGTATCAGCAGCGGCGTCGGTTATGACGCGGCCCTGACATACGATCTGCTGGCCGCGACCGCGGACGCCAATGTGGTCAAAGCCCAGCTCAAAAACAAGGATGTCAACGTCCTGACCGGCAAGTCCTTCACGGATGAACAGCAGTCCTCGCAGGAGAGCAGCATCCTGTTCTCCTCCGGCCTGTTCCCGATGGGCACTGCTCTCGTGAATGAGACGCCGTCTGTCGCGCCCCTCGGCATGGCGGGACAGCCGGTGGACACGACTGAAACGGCGATCTTCCTGCCGGATGATTTCCCCGGAGCGGACGTCATCACGGACGTGGAAAATTTCCTGTTCCAGAGCATGACGGACCTGTTCCTGAAACTGTTCCAGGATCTCATTCCGGAAGACATGGTCGAGAAACTCGTAAAGAGCTATCTGGACAGCCTGACCGATGAACAGAAGGCGCAGATCGCGCAGCAGTTCCTCGGCAGCTTTACGGAGGAGGACCTGCAGGCCCTTGTGATGGACTACGCCGCCAACCTCTCCGAAGAGGACATGAACGCCATTATCTCTCAGGCGCTCGGTTCGCTGAGTCAGAAGGACATTGAACAGATGGTCTCGAACTTCGTCGGCAGCATGAGCGAGGAAGACCTTGCCGCCATGGTGCAGCAGTACCTCGGCAATGTCGACCAGGCGCAGCTGCAGCAGATGCTGACGCAGTATTTCCTGGAGAACCAGGACGCCATTGCCGGCGCGCTGCAGGATATGCTGAGCGACGAGGACCTCGAAGCTCTGGTGGCGCAGTTCACGGGTTCGGGCGCGAACACCTACGAAGGGGTGCTCCAGAAGCTCGGCTACCACACGAAGGACGAACCGTCCATGATCTCCATTTACCCCGCGAACTTCGAGGGGAAGGAGAAGATCATCGACTTCATTGATCAATATAACGCGCAGATCGCCGACGAGTCGGAGCGCGTGACCTATACGGACCTCATCGCCACGGTGACGTCGTCCATTACAAAAATCGTCGATACGATCAGCTATGTGCTCATTGCCTTTGTAGCCATTTCCCTGATCGTTTCGAGCATCATGATCGCGATCATCACGTACATCTCCGTTCTGGAACGGACGAAGGAGATCGGCGTCCTGCGGGCGATCGGTTCCTCCAAGAACGACATTTCCAAGATCTTCAACGCGGAAACGTTCATTGAAGGGCTGTTCTCCGGTCTTCTCGGAGTCGTGATCTCCATGCTTATCTGCATCCCGGCGAATGCGATCGCCCGGCAGCACGTGGACATCGACAAAGTCGCGTCCCTGCCGCTGCGCTATGCGCTGATCCTGATCCTCATCAGCGTTATACTGACCCTGATCGCGGGCTACATCCCGTCGAGGATCGCGGCACGCAAAGACCCCGTCGCTGCTCTCCGGAGCGAATAAGGAGGAAAGGAACCTATGGCAAAGCAGACCGAACAAGCCATTGCTGACGCACTGAAAACGCTTCTGGCAAAGAAACCTTTGAGCAAGATCACGATCAGTGACATTGCAGGTGAGTGCGGGGTCAACCGCATGACCTTCTACTACCATTATCACGACGTCTACGAACTGCTCGAACACATCTGTGACGACTGTTTCCGGCGGGCGATGGAAGGCAAGAGAAGCATCAACAACTGGCAGGACGGCATCAAGGCTCTCATGGACTCCATGCGGGAGGACAAGGCGTTTTTCATGGGCGTTTACCACTCCATTGAAATGGAACAGATCAACGACTATATTTACCGCGCCATTTCGTCGGTTTTGCGGGAAGGTTCCCGGGAAGTTCCCGTACCGGAAGGCGTGACGGACGAAGACGTCCAGTTCATCATCGACTTTTACGCCTACGCGTTCTGCGGGCTGCTGACCCGCTGGATCCGCGACGGCATGACGGAAGATTCCGACGAACTCGTCGACCGCATGGCAAAGGTCGGAAAGGACGGTTTTTCCCGGGCTTTTGAAGCATTTTCCAAAGGCTGAGACAAAACCTATCAAAGCGGCGCAACTGACTATTTCCTTTCCGCGCGGGAAGCATTACACTAAGTGTAATTTGATTTACTTACCCGCTCGGATATCCACGTCAAGGTAAGCGCCAATATCTTCCGTGAGGTATTACGAGAAAAACGGCCCCCGATTTCGGGGGCCGTTCTTTTTTGTTTATTCAAATGTGACCGGGACGGTTTTTCCGAGAGCAAAGGAGTAGAGCAAAACTTCCTTTACCGGAAGACCGGTCGTTTCCTCCAGCGCATACCGGTAGGTGTCGAGCTGATCGCGGTAGCGGTCCGCCAGCTGTTCGCCGTTCCGGACCCGGTCGGTCTTGTAGTCGAGCAGGACCAGTCCGCCGTCTTCCTCGAAAGCGCAGTCGATGATGCCCTGGATGAGAACCGTCTCTTCGGCCTGTTCTTCCGGCAGGGTGCCGTCGAACCGTCCGGCGGGGACCAGGATGGCAAATTTGTGTTCCCGGAGGAGCCGCGGGCTCTTTCCCATGCGTGCGGCGATCGGGTCCTCCAGAAATGCCCGGACCTTTTCGGCTTCCACGACCTCCGCTTCCTCCGGCAGGAGGAACCCGAAGTGAACGAGTCTTTGCTTTTCCTTTTCCGGGTCGACGGCTGCGATGGCGAAGTTGGCGTACTGCATGAACTTGTGCAGACAGGTGCCGCGCTCCGCGGGCGTCATGCCGCCTTTGGACATGGACTCGGGCCGGCTTTCCGCGAAGTATTCCGTGGAGAACGACTGCTCCTGCAGGTGGGAGGCGCTGCGTTTGGAGAGCGTTTTGGAAAGAGCGGTGTAAGGATACGCGTAATCCATGCGGTCCCGGAAACGTTCCTGCAGCACGGGGTCCGCCGGCATCGGCTCCGGCGCCTCCGGTTCGGCCGCTTCCGCGTTCGCGTCCGGGCGGTCGAGGACAAAGGCGATGCGGCTGTCATAGCGGTCTGTCCGGGGAAGACAGTCCTCCGCGCCTTCCGGCAGCGCGGCGCGGAAAATCGCCGCGTCCGGGTGGGGGAGCAGGGCGGCCAGGGTCCACTGGTAGAAACTGTTCATCTGCAGGACTTCGGCCGGCGGGACGGCGCCTTCCGTGTATCGTCTGGCAGCGGCACGGGCGGCCGCGGACACGAAGGGGTCGTTCACAGACTTTTTGGTCGGCGCGTCGGCGGCGGTCAGGACCAGTTTTTCCTTGGCGCGGGTCATGGCGACGTACAGGACGCGGAGCGCTTCGGAGCGCTCGCTGCGCCGGGAAGCGTCCCGGACGGCCCTGTGGATGAGGGTCGGATAGGTGAAACCGGTGTCTTCCTGCCGGCCCCGCAGGCCAATGCCCAGCGTCGGGTGGAGCAGGACGTTCTGCTTGTTGAAGTCATCGTTGAAGGGGTGGTTCATGTCCGCGAGGATGCAGACCGGGAACTCCAGTCCCTTGCTCTTGTGGATGCTCATAATGGGTACGACATCCGCATTCGGTGACAGCGTGGCGCCCATGGAAAGGGTCCCGCCCTGTTCCGACAGCCGGTCCATATGGCGGATGAAACCGGAAAGGCCGTAGGAACTGCTTACGTCATAGCGGTCCGCGAGATCCAGCAGCTGCTGCAGGTTCGCGACCCGCTGATCGCCTCCGAGCATGCTTTGCGCAAGGTACAGGTAAGAGGTCTTCTCGTAGACCGCGCGGAGCAGGTCCCCGGCGCCGCAGGAAGCGGCAAGGGTACGGTAACCCCGCAGCTCCGTAAGGAAGGCCCGGCAGCGTTCGTCCCCGGCCTCCGCGGCGGAGAGGACGGCCTTGTACAGCTTGTCGTGCCGGGTGCGGATACGGATGGCGGCAAGGTCGTCTTCCGTAAACCCGAACAGCGGGGAGAGGAGCGTTGCCAGCAGGGGCACGTCCTGTACCGGGTTGTCGATGACGGTCAGGAACGACAGCATGGTGCGCACTTCCGGGGCCTCGAGGAACCCGTCGCCCTGCTCGGCGTAGACCGGGATGCCGTTCTCAAGAAGGGTCTTCCGGTAGGTGCCGGCCACGTTCTTCGTGCTGCGCAGCAGAATGGCGAAATCTTTGTAGGAGCGTTCTTTCCCGGCCGCATTGCTCCGGGCGATCTCCTCTTTGATGAAGCGGGCGATATGCTCCGCCTCGGCGGCCCGTTTGTCGACGCCCTGCTCCGGTACGATGACATGGTATTCGGCGTCCGGTGTTTCCAGGGGCTCGTATTTCCCGGCGGCGCCGAAGTACAGTTTTTCGGAGTTGTCGTAGGCGATCTCTCCCGCGTCGGTACTCATGAGCTGGGTGAACATGTCGTTGACGGTGTCCAGCACGCCTTCCCGGCTGCGGAAATTCTTCCCGAGGATGACCGAGGCCGGGTAGGTGTCCTGTTCCGGATCATAAAGAGGATAGGATTCTTTGCGTTCCAGGAACAGTTCCGGCATGGCCTGACGGAAGCGGTAAATGCTCTGCTTGACGTCTCCGACCATGAACAGATTGTCCCGGGAGATGGCGCTGAAAATGGCGTCCTGGAGACGGTTGGTGTCCTGATATTCGTCGATGAGGATCTCCCGGAACCGGTCCCGCAGGGCTTCAGCGAGCGGCGTGCGGACGAGGGCGTCGGCCGCGGGGTCTTCCACGAGCAGCCGCAGCGCGAACAGTTCGGTATCGGCGAAGTCCAGCGCGTTCTCGGCGCGCTTGGCTTCCGCGTAAAGCTCATCGAAACGGAGCACGGCGCCGCAGAGGACCTGTACGAGAGGCTTCAGCGATTCGTTGTCCGCGGAAAGGTCTTCGGCGTTCCCGACGGGGTAGTCCAGCAGTTTCGCGCGGATGCCGGACTTCGTGAATCCGGCTTTCACGGTCTTGGCATATTCCAGTGCGGGGGAGAAGAAGGTCTCCTTCTCCTCTTTCGGGACGGTGGCAGCGCCCATGCGGGGAATGTCCCAGTTTTCAACAGTCGTGCGGAATGCCTCCCAGTCACCGCTGCCGACCATGGCACGGAGAGCGTGAAGGCTTTCGCAGTAGCCGTCGATGGAGGCCAGTGTCTTTTCAAAGGAAATGGTTTCCGGCTGCCGTTCGGTCTCGAGCAGATGCTTTGCGTGCTGCCACTGCAGCAGGGCGCCGTCCAGAAGCTCGGTCAGAGACCGGGCGACGATCTGCAGGGCCGGTTCCGGATCTTCATAAAGACGGACCGCAGAGGAAAGCCAGGCTTCCGGAGACGGATAGGCCCGGGAATAGGTGTGCAGCCGGCGGATGTTTTCTTCCAGCGACGCGTCGTCGCGGCCGGTCGAGAGCAGCTCGGAAAGCCGCAGGAAGGCGGGGTCCTGCCTTTCGTAAAACTCTTCCAGGGTCTGTTCGAGGGCAGACTGCTGCAGGACGCTGACTTCGGTCTCGTCCAGCATCCGGAAATCGGGCGTGAGGCCCAGTTCTTCAAAGTGTTCGCGCACCAGCGTACCGCAGAAGGAGTCTATGGTGCAGATCTCCGCCGAAGGCAGGAGCATTTGCTGGGTCTGCAGGTGCGTGTTGTCCGGTTCCTCGCTCAGCTTTTTCGCGACGGCTTCGGACAGACGGGTCCGCATTTCCGCGGTGGCGGCACGGGTGAAGGTAACGATGAGCAGCTCATCGGCCCGGCACAGGTGTTCCGTGTCGGTGAGTCTTTGGATGCACCGCTCGATGAGGACGGCGGTCTTGCCGGAACCGGCGGCCGCGCTGACGAGGAGGGTCCCGCCGCGGGCTTCGATGGCATGCTGCTGTTCCGGCGTCCAGGTCGGTTTATTCGGCATGGTCGTCCACCTCCTCTTCGATGGCGGCGAGCAGTTCCTCGCGTTCGAGTTTTTCTATGACACGGGTCTCCGGCTCTTCCGGCCGGCAGACCGCGCGGTAGTCGCAGTATGTGCAGGGAAGGTACCCGTTCTGTTCCGCCGGCCGGGCACCGATGTTTCCGGTGTGCAGGTCGCCCGCCATTTTCCGCAGAAGATAGTCGATCCGCTTCTGCAGCTGACCGAGCTCTTCGAGCGAGGCCAGCATTTTTTTCGGGTCGAGGTAGGCATCTTTGCCCTTCGGGTGCTTCCATTTGACCGGCAGATAATGCCCTTCCAGTCCGTGTTCCATGGCGTCGAGGACGTCGGGGTCATCGAGCAGGAGGCCGTTCTGGATGTCCCGGCCGGTGCGGTCGATGTCCGCTTCTTCCTTTGGCGTCGTGCGCGCCGCCGCCTTGCCGCTCACGCGTTTGGCGGGGTAGTACAGGATGCCCGCGGGCATGACATCTTCATACCTGCCCGTCCCGTTCTGCCGGATGGCGAACAGGTACAGGAGCATTTGCAGGTTGAGTCCGTACAGGATGTCCGACAGTTCGAATTCCTTGCCGCCGCTCTTGTAGTCGACGACCCGGACGTAGGTGCGTCCCGCTTTTTCACAGAGGTCGACCCGGTCGACCGAACCTTTGACGGACAGCGTACCGCCGTCCGGCAGGTCCAGCTGATAGGCGGGGATGGGGGTGCCCTCCCGGTCGATCTTCAGTTCGAAATCGGTGGGGACGAAGTCCGAGACGCGCAGTTCCTCCTGCAGCCGTTCGGCCACGTCATACAGGGTGGCGGAAAGCCGGCGGTACAGGTACTGGAACCGTTTGGTCTTGTCGGAGAGCCCGCCGAGGTCTTCTTCGGAATAGACCTTCATCCAGTAGTCGACCCGTTTCCGCAGGTCTTTCTGGGAAAGCGCGACAAAGCTGTCCTTGTCCCGCTCTTTCAGCAGCTGCTCCAGGACATAGTGGATGATGGTGCCGTAGTTGTTGGCACCCAGTGTGGCGCGCTTCCGCGGTTCCGCGTTCAGGCCGTAACGGCAGAAGTACTGGAAGGCGCAATGGTAGTAATTGTCGACGCGGGAGGCCGACAGGGACATGTCTTTGCGGAACAGGTCGGTGGCGATCTGTTCGGAGCGGATGCGGAACGGCTGACGGACCCGGGCTGCGCGCAGCCGTTCCAGCCGGCCGGCATAGGCGCCGGTCGTGTCCCGTTCCAGCAGCGCCTGCTCCAGAGAAGCGGTCTCTTCCGACGGCTCTTCGCCGGCCCGGCGGGCCAGCGCCGCAAAGGCGGATTCCGGCGTTTCGGCATAGTAGCCGGCCGGCAGACGCTCGGTCTGCACCGTTTCGCAGGAAAGGCGGTCGTCATCGATCGTGAACAGTTTTCGGACGGCCAGCAGGAGTTCGGAGGGCAGATGAGAGCCGCCCGAAGCGTCGAGCCGGTGCCAGGAGAGATACAGCCGGCGGCGGGGCGCGGTCACCGCGGAATAGGCGATGAACCGTTCTTCCGACGCGCGCAGCTCTTCCGGGAAGGACAGTTCCAGTCCGTGTTCCCGGAGCAGGGAGCGCTCTTTCAGAGAGAGCAGGCCGCCCTGGCTGACGATGGCGGGGAAGACGCCTTCCTCGAGCCCCGCGACGAAGACGGTGTCCGGGGAGGAGAGGCGGACGCGGTCGGCCGCCGCGATGGTGATGCTGTCGAGCCCCTGCGGGATGTTCCCGAGATCGGTCTCCGCGACGAGGGCATAGAACAGGTCGGCATACTGCTTGAAATCCCGCACGCGTTCGTCTCCGTAGACGGCGGTCAGCCGGTCGATGACGGAGATAACGGTGTCCCACACCCGGTCCTGTTCGGCGGCGAGATCCGGAAGTCCGGCGTCATTCAGGGACACCGCGTAGGCTTTCAGCTGTTCCGGCACTTTCGTGTTCTGCAGGAAACGGAACAGGTTTTCTCCGGTCTCCCGGAAGGTCTTGTCCCGAAGGTTTTTCCGCAGGGACTGCAGCGGCCCGATGACCGCGGCGCGGGTCCGGTTGAGCAGCCCGAGAGCCTCTTCCACTTCCGCGTCGCTCCGGAACGAGGCGTCCAGACCAAAGGGATTCCACGGGAAGTCGGATTTCCAGGCACTGCCTTTGACGTCCCACAGGAAGACATAGTTTTCCATTTCGGCGGTCTCTTCGGCGGTGACGCCGGCGAGTCCGGTCTTCATATACTGCAGAAGGTGTTCGGACGTGAACCCGTCGGACAGGAGCGTGAGGACAGACCGGCACAGGATGACGAGCGGCTGGTTTGCGACGGGCATGCGCGCGTCGTCGAAGACCGGCAGGTCATACCGGCGGAAGGCCGCGATGAGTTCCCGGCGGTAGTCCTCCTCGTTGCGGACGAGGACCGCGATGTCCCGGGCGCGTAAGCCGTCTTCCCGCAGCAGCTTCCGGGCCGTTGCGGCGATCCATTCGCATTCTTCAAACAGGTTCGGGCTTTCGGCGATCGTGATATGGGGCGCGGACTCCGGATAGCGGCGGTCCGCGGGATAGAACAGGTTTTCTTCCAGGAAGGAGAGCTCCGGCGTTTCATAGCGCAGGCCCTGCCGGATGCCGGTCTCGTCCCGGGGAAGTTCCCGGACCGGAACGGAGCGCTCCCGGGCCATGGCGGCAAGCCGCCGTTTCGTTTCGTTGACGGACTGGAAGATCATGGAGGGGCTCGGCCCGTCGGTGCACAGTGTGACGTACAGTTCCTCCGTCTGGGACAGGAGCCGCCCGATGAGGCGGAGTTCCTGTCCGGTAAAACTCTTGAACCCGTCGATGGCGACGGTGTAGCCTTTGAGCACCCGGTGTTCGTCGAGGGCCGCGCACAGCTTTTCCAGCCGCAGCTCCTCGTCGGAATACATTTGCTTGAACTGCCCGTCATAGGCCTCGAACACGAGGGCCATTTCCTGCAGCTTCTGCGCGAAAACAGGGTTCTCCCCGTCGAGGGCGCCGACGGCTTCTTTCAGGAGAGAGAGCTCCGCACCGGACTGCCGGAGCTCCTGCAGGATGCCGAGGAATTCCTTCGCCAGACGGACGTCGGAACGGTAGTTCTGATAATGGATCAGTTCGTCCGACACCATGTCCATGGCGCGGAGCATGAGGATGAGCTTCGTGCCCTCATCCGCCACGAGGCCGGCATTGCCGCCGATGTCCCGGAACACAAAGTCCGAAAGGCGGGTGAAGGAGAGGACCTCGACCCGCTGGCCGGTCCGGTTGCCGAACTTCTGCAGCATGGCGCGCTCCGTGTCAAAGGAATACTGCTCCGGCACGATGAGGAGCAGTTTCTCACGGCCCTCTTCGGCCAGCTCGCCGAGGACTCGGCGGACATATTCGGTTTTGCCGGAGCCGGAACGGCCGGTGACTAATTGCAGCATGGATGAGACTCCTTTATGGATTTTTGGAGAATTTTGGGCTCCACCTCTTGAAGCTTGAGGCAAGGGGAGCTTTTGAGGAACTTTTTTGCGCAGGGGGTGAGCGTGATCAACGCTTTCTAAGCCAGAGCACGCGAGTGGTATGGGATGGCAAGCAAAAAAGTCCGCAAAAAGCGGAACCCGATCGAGAGCCCAAAATTCTCCGGTCGATGTCGGAAACTATTTTATCACATTTGTTTTATGTGACCTATACCATAGAACGGACAGACGTTTACTCTTTTAATATTAGGGGAATTCTGCTATAATTGAATACTGGAATTTTAGCAATTTCACGGAGGAAACCAACTTGAAGATCGACGAAGTCCTGAAAACAGCCAAGCGAGTCCATTTCATCGGGATCGGAGGCTCCGGCATGACGCCGCTGGCCGAGATCCTCATCGCCAACGGCTATACCATGACGGGGTCGGACAACAACCCCGGTGACAATATCGACAAACTCCGCTCCCTCGGCGCCGAGATCATTCTCGGACAGAAGGCGGAAAACATAGAATTACTGAAACCCGACATCATCGTGTACACCGTGGCCATCCTTCCGGACAACCCGGAACTGGTGGCGGCCAAGGCGTCCGGCATCCCGTGTTTCGAACGGGCGGATCTGTTCGGCGCCATCTCCCGCATGTATGACGACTGCATCTGCGTCTGCGGCACCCACGGCAAGACGACCACGACGGCCATGCTGGCGCAAATCATGATGGAGGCGGACAAGGACCCGACCCTCGTGGTCGGCGGCCGCCTGCCGCTCATCGACAGCCACGGCCGGGCGGGGGATACCCCGTACATGGTGGCGGAGGCCTGTGAGTTCCAGGACCATTTCCTGACGCTGTCGCCCGACACGACCATCCTGCTCAACGTCGACGACGACCACATGGAATACTTCAAGACTATGGACAACATGATCCGGTCCTATACAACGTTCGTGAACATGACGTCCTCGCTCATCGTCTATAATGGCGACGACGAGAACACCTGCAAAACCATCGAACAGGCGGAGCACCGGGCCGATCAGACGTTCCTGACCTTCGGCCTGTCCGCGGAGAACGATTATTATCCGGAAAACATCACCTACAACCGCGGCGCGTTCGCGGAGTTCGATGTCATGCACGCGGGGAAGACCATCTGCCATGTCGCCCTCGGGGTGCCCGGCAAACACAACGTCTTCAACGCCCTCGGGGTCGTGGCGGCTGCGCTCTGGAACGGCGTTTCGGCGGCGGACATCGAGTCGTCCATCGCCCACTTCAAAGGGGCGGGACGCCGGTTCGAGGTGCTTGGTGAATTTAACGGCATCACCATTGCCGACGACTATGCCCATCATCCGACGGAACTCACCGTGACGCTCGAAGCCGTCATGTCCATGGGTTACCACGAAGTGTGGGCGGTGTTCCAGCCCTTCACGTATTCGCGGACCTACATGCTGATGGATGACTTCGCGAAAGCGCTGCAGATCCCGGACCACGCCGTCATGACGGAGATCATGGGTTCGCGGGAACGCAACACCTACGGCGTCTATACGTCCCAGCTCGCGGAGAAGATCCCGGGCAGCGTCTGGTTCGAGGAACGGACCGACGTCGTGGACTATGTCATGGAGCACGCGGTGCCCGGCGACCTCATCATCACCCTCGGGTGCGGCGACATCTACAAGGAAGCCAAACTCATGGTCGAGCGCTACCGGGCTCAGTTCGGAGGTGAGGCGGAATGAAAACGTCTCTGAAACGCATCCTCGCACTGGTGCTGGCTCTGACCGTCCTCGGTTCGCTGGCGCTGTCCCTGACCGCCTGCCATAAGAAAGACAAGGCGGAGGAGACCACCACCGCCATCATCGCGGAGAACGGGACTACGAAAGTGATCACGGAAAAGACCGAAGCGGACAGGACCGAACGGACCGCTGAGACCACAAAGGCCGAGACCACAAAGAAGAGCTCGGAACCGGCGACCGAACGGAAGACGACGACCGCGTCCGTGTCCCAGGGGACCACGGTCTCGAGTGGCCTCTTCCAGGTCTCCCAGGAATACAAGAACACGCACGATTACGCGGTGGCGGTCAACACGTCCCAGAACATCGTGATCATTTACAAGAAAGGCCTCGACGGAGACTACACGCTCCCGGTCAAGGCGATGGCCTGCTCCTGCGGCCGCGCCGGACACGAGACCCCCTCCGGCCAGTACACGACGCTGGCAAAACAGCGCTGGCTCTATCTCATCGACGGGACCTACGGCCAGTACTGCACGAAGTTCAAGGAACACTACTGGTTCCATTCGGTGCCGTACTATACGCAGGACCCCGGCAACCTCGAATGGCCGGAGTACAATAAGCTCGGCAGCAACGCGTCGGCCGGCTGCGTCCGCATGTGTGTGCGGGACGTCAAGTGGGTCTATGACAACCTGAGCCTCGGCACGGTCGTCAAGGTCTACAGCTCGGGCGCGAAGGAACCGCTCGCAAAACCCTATTCCTACAAAATCGATACCAGTGACAGCAACGAAAAGCGCGGCTGGGACCCCACGGACCCGGACGCCGCGAACCCGTACCACTGATTTTAACTTTCATGAAGGAGGCGAATCGCCATGAAATCCTCATCCAGCCTGTACCGTACCCGGAACATCACCGATTTTCGGGACATGCTCGACCAGAGCGCTACGCTCTATGCCAATGAACCCGCCTTTATGCTGCGGAACAAGGACGGCTCCTACACGACCATCAACTACACGAAGTACCGGGAGGACGTCCGTTCCCTCGGCACGGCTCTCTGGGCCCGCGGTTACCACGGAAAACACATTGCCCTCATGGGAGCGAACTCCTACCAGTGGGCTGTCACCTACTTTGCCATTACCTGCGGCCTCGGCGTCATCGTGCCCGTCGATAAGGAACTGCCGTTCGACGACGTGAAGACCATTCTGACCGAGTCCGAGTCCAGCCTGCTCATCATCGATAAAAAGATCGTCAAGAAGTTCTCGGCGCATCTGAAAGAGCTGCCCGAGGACCTGCAGATCATCGTCATCAACGAACCGGCCCCGAAGGGCGATATGCTCTCCTATGAAGCCGTCTTCGAAGAGGGCAGGGTGCTGAAGGAGTCCGGCGACGCCGCCTATACGGACTACCTCGTGTCGCCGATCGACCCCGAAGCCATGAGCGTCCTCATTTACACGTCCGGTACCTCCGGCCGCGCCAAGGGCGTCATGCTGTCCCAGAAAAACATCTGCTTCGTCGTCATGTCGAACAGCAGCATCGCGGACATCGGTCCCGGAGACATGATGTTCGCCGTCCTGCCGATGCACCACACCTTTGAGTGCTCGCTCGGCTTCCTCGCGCCGATCTACAACGGCTGCTGCAACTCGTTCCCAACGAGTCTCCTGCGCCTGACGCGCGACATGAACGAAGTCAAGCCGACCGTCATCTTCACGGTCCCGCTGCTCGTCGAAAAGATGCACGACAAGATCATCCAGACGATCAACAGCTCCACGAAGACCCAGTTCGCCTTCAAGTGGGGCAGCAAACTCGTCGCGCTGACCGACAAGATCGGTCTCGACATCAACCGCACGGTCTTCTCGACCGTCATCAAGAACCTCGGCGGACGTTTGCGCCTGTTCATCATCGGCGCCGCGGCGATCGACCCGCAGGTCGTCAAGGACTTTGAGACTTTCGGCATCCAGTCCTATCTGGGGTACGGCCTGACCGAATGCGCGCCGCTGGTCTCCTGCAATTTTGACGGCCACACGACGCTGGACACCGTCGGTATGCCCATTCCCGGCGTCGAAGTCAAACTGATCGACGTCAACGACGAAGGCATCGGCGAACTCCTTGTCAAGGGTCCCAACGTCATGATGGGCTATTACAAGAACGAGGAAGCCACCCGCGAAGTCCTCGACGAGGACGGCTGGCTCCACACCGGAGACCTCGCCGAAGTCGTGGACGGCAACATCCGCCTGACGGGACGGAAGAAGAACGTCATCGTCACGAAGAACGGCAAGAACATCTATCCGGAAGAACTGGAAGACGCCCTCAACGCCAACCCCTATATCCTCGAGTCGATGGTCATCGGCACCGAGAAGGAAGAGGAGGAGGACACCGTTGTCGAGGCGAAGATCTTCCCGGACCTCAACGCTGTCAGGGAGGCCCTGCAGAAGGAGGACCCGACGGCGGACGAAGTGCACGATTACATCGCGGGCATCGTCAAGGAGATCAACACAAAATTCCCGAACTATAAGAAGATCCGCGAAGTCAGCATCCGCAATACGGAATTCATCAAGACGACGACCCAGAAGGTCAAGCGCTACGCCAACATGGATGACGAAGGCGCCGAGAAGGAGCCTTTGGCCAAACAGGCGGCGGAAGCTTTCGAAAAGACCGTGGAAGTGGTCCGCGAGACCGTCGAGAACGCGGTCGAAGCCGTGAAGGAAAGCCTCGCTGCCGGGAAAGAAGACGAGGCGGCCGAAGAAGCAGCGGAGGAAACCGCGGAAACGTCCGCTGAAGAAACGGCAGAGGCTGCGGAAGAGACCGCCGAAGAAACCGCGGAAGCCGCGGAGACGGCAGCCGAAGAGTCCGCGGAGGAGGCACAGGAGTGAGCGACAAGACCCTGAACATCTCCCTGCCGCGCTTTGACTACATGGTGCAGAAGAACACCTATTCCGGCAGCCAGGGCGAATTCCGCTACAAATTTTTCCCCGAGAAGAAAGACGACATCGACACGGTCCTGGTCGCCGCCTGCTATTTCCACAACTGCTATGAGGTGGAACTGGAAGCCGGACGGGTCACGCGCCGCGAATTCGCCTATTCCAACGAAGGCATCGATGCAGCGCAGGCCTGGCTCTCGGAGCAGTACGCGAAGAGCGCAGAATAAATCGCCCCGGAAAGGGAAGAGGAATGTCAGATTACAGAAACCAGATCCGCAATTTTTCGATCATTGCCCATATCGACCACGGCAAATCCACGCTGGCGGACCGCATGCTAGAACTGACCGAATCGGTCTCCAAACGCGAAATGGAGGAGCAGCTGCTCGACAATATGGACATTGAGCGGGAACGCGGCATCACGATCAAAGCGCGGGCCGTCAAACTGGCCTATCAGGCAAAGGACGGACAGGTCTACGACCTGAACCTCATCGACACCCCCGGCCACGTGGACTTCAACTATGAGGTCTCCCGGTCGCTGGCTGCCTGTGAGGGCGCGGTGCTCGTCGTCGACGCGACGCAGGGCATCGAGGCCCAGACGCTCGGGAACACCTACCTTGCGCTGGACCATGACCTGGAGATCTGTCCCGTCATCAATAAGATCGATCTGCCTGCCGCGGACCCGGAGCGGGTCGCCGCTGAGGTGGAGGACGTCATCGGACTCGACTGTGAGGAGGCGCCGCGCATTTCCGCGAAGACCGGTGAGAACGTCGAACAGGTGCTCGAGGAAATCGTTAAGCTTGTTCCGCCTCCGACCGGAGATCCCGAGGAGCCGTTAAGGGCCCTCATCTTTGACTCGGTCTATGACAGCTATCGCGGCGTCATCGTCTATGTCCGTCTGATGGAAGGCTCCATCCGCCCCGGGCAGACGATGCGCATGATGGCCACCGGCGCGGAATTCAATGTTGTCGAAGTCGGCTATATGCGCGCGCGTTCCCTGGAGCCCGCCAAAGAGCTCCGGGCCGGCGAAGTCGGTTACATCACCGCCTCCATCAAGACGGTCTCCGAAGCCCGTGTGGGCGATACCGTCACTCTGGCGGACCGCCCGGCAGCGGAACCGCTGCCCGGATACCGGAGAGTCAACCCCATGGTCTTCTGCGGCGTTTACCCGGCAGACGGGGCGGACTATGAGAACCTGAAGGAGGCGCTGGAGAAACTCCAGCTGAACGACGCGTCGCTGACGTTTGAGCCGGAGACCTCCGGAGCCCTCGGCTTCGGCTTCCGCTGCGGCTTCCTGGGACTGCTCCATCTGGAGATCATCCAGGAACGGCTGGAGCGCGAATACAATTTAGACCTTGTCACGACGGTCCCGAGTGTTATCTACAAGATCCACATGAGCAGCGGGGAAGTCCTGGACATCGACAACCCCTGCAACTATCCGGACCCCGCGGACATCGATTTCTGTGAGGAGCCCATCGCCAACGCGCACATTTTCTCTCCGCCCGACTATGTGGGCGCCATCATGGAACTGTGCCAGGAGCGCAGGGGCACCTTCAAAGATATGCAGTACCTTGCCGCGGACCGTGTGGACATCCATTACGAACTTCCGCTCAACGAGATCATCTACGACTTTTTCGACGCGCTGAAGTCCCGCACCCGCGGGTACGCGTCCCTCGACTACGAACTGCTCGGCTATCAGGCGTCGGATCTCGTCAAACTCGACGTGCTCTTAAACGGCGAGCAGGTGGACGCGCTGTCGTTCATCGTCCATCAGGAGAAGGCGTACGGACGCGCCCGGAAAATCGCCGAGAAACTGAAGGAACACATCCCGAGAACGCTGTTCGAGATCCCCATCCAGATCGCCGTCGGCGGAAAGGTCATTGCCCGCGAAACGGTCAAGGCGCTGCGCAAGGACGTCCTGGCCAAGTGTTACGGCGGCGACATCACCCGGAAAAAGAAACTGCTCGAGAAACAGAAGGAAGGCAAGAAACGCATGCGGAAGTTCGGTTCCATCGAAGTGCCGCAGGAAGCGTTCATGGCCGTTCTGAAACTCGACGAATAAGAGAGAAACCCCTCGCATGCGACCGATCGGACTGTACCTCCACGTTCCGTTCTGCGCCACCCGCTGCCCGTACTGCGACTTCTATACGAAGCGCCCGGCAGAAGGGGAGACCGACGCCTATGTGGAGCGCATGACAACCGAACTGCGCCGCTTACGACCGGAAGCGATTCGTGCCGACTCCGTTTACTTCGGAGGCGGCACTCCTTCTGTGCTGAGCGGCCCGCAGACCGCCTCCCTGCTGGAGACGGTCCGGACGTCGTTCGTTCTGTCGGAGGACACGGAAGTCACGCTGGAGTGCAACCCTTCTTCGGACTTGGAACACGTCCTGCCCGCGGCGGCGGAGGCCGGAGTGAACCGGGTATCCCTCGGTATGCAGTCGGCGGTGGACGCGGAGCGGAAACGCCTCGGACGCCGGGCGGACCGCGCCCGCATCCTGGAGGCGCTGCGCATTGCCCGGGACTGCGGCATTACCAACCTGACGCTGGACGTCATGCTCGGCGTGCCCGGACAGACCCTCCAGAGTCTGGAAGAGACGCTGTCCTTCCTGACAGACACCGGCGTGCCGCACGTTTCCGCCTACCTGCTGAAACTGGAGGAAGGCACTCCGTTCTACCGGATCCGGGACCGGTTGGACCTGCCGGAGGAGGAGACCGTGACGGCGATGTACATGCGCACCTGTGAAGCGCTGGAAGCCGCCGGACTGCCGCAGTATGAGATCTCCAATTTCGCCCGGCCCGGCTTTGAGAGCCGGCACAACCTGAAATACTGGCGTTGTGAGGAGTACCTGGGGTTCGGCCCCGCCGCCCATTCCTATTACGGCGGCCGCCGCTTTTATCAGCCGGCGGACCTTGCCGGCTTTCTGGACGGCAGCGCGGAGCCGGTCGACGACGGCCCCGGCGGCTCGTTCGACGAGCGCCTCATGCTGGCCCTCCGGCTGACCGAAGGGTACCGGGGCCCTGTCCCGGAAGAACTTCGTCAGAAGGCGTCAGAGAGCAAAATGGCCCCCTTCGTGGAGGTGGGGGATGACTTCCTCCGTCTGACCCGCGAAGGCTTCCTGGTCTCGAATACCGTCATAGGGGATCTTCTGTATTAAAATTACAGAAATCAGCGTAAGAAAAGTTCTTCGAGTAAGAATGGAGCTTTCGGAGCGGCGCCGCAAGGCGCTATTGATTCTCAGAAACCACGCGCAGAACGCGACCTTCGCAGCGAGAAGAAGCTTTTCTAGCTGATTTCTCAAACCATATCAAAAAATAAAGGACCTGAAGATCGGAAGTCTTCAGGTCTTTTATTCTTTCATCTGGTCCATCAGCTGGATGACCAGTTCGGTTTGGGCCGGGGACAGCCGGAGCAGTTTATGGATGGCTGTCTGCTGGGCGATGGTCAGCGGTTCCTCTCGGAAGAAGTCGGCGGGGGCAATGTCGAGGTAGCTGCAGAAGTAGAGCAGCTCTTCGAGGGATGGGGCGGATCGCCCTTTCGTAATGTTATGGAGATAACTGTGGCTGTGGCCCATCTTCGCGCTGATGTCCCGCATGGACTTCTCGGAGTCCCTCGCGTATTCCATCATTCTCTTTTGTACAAACTGTTTGTCCATAGGCACACCTTTGCGGGTATTGAATTCCCCTTAAGTGTAAAACAAGGGCTTGTCAAAAGCGTCTGCTGAGACAGGGCAAATCGCCGAAAAACGTCTACAGAAAAAAGACGGTTTGCGATATAATGGAATCCCGGGGACGGAACGGGGACCCTCCGGGTCTCCTCCTGGGAAAAAATACCGGCCGATTGCGTCTGCGATCGACCGGTATTGCTGTTCAATTGGAAGTTTGGATTATTCGTCGAAGTCCGGGTCGGAGGCTTTGTCAAAGATGGCCTCGACTTCCGGCGACGGGGCTTTGGTCAAGAGGGTGACCACGACCGCGATGAGCAGGCCGCAGAGGAAGCCCGGGAAGAGCTCATAGACACCGGTGGACGTCGTGAGCAGGTTATACCAGAGCAGGTCGACGACGGCACCGCCGAGCACACCGGCAACGGCGCCGGCATAGTTGAAGCGCTTCCAGAAGACGGAGAGCAGGACGACCGGACCGAAGGCGGAACCGAAGAGGCCCCACGCGTTTTCGACCATGTCCATGATGGCCTGCGCGCCTTCGCCTTTGGCGCTCGCGATGAAGTAAGCGATGATGGCAACGACAGCGACGACGCCGCGGCCGACCCAGAGGAGTTCTTTATCCGACGCATTCTTCCGGATGAGCGGACGATAGATATCGTTCGTGAAGGAGGAAGAGGCGACGAGCAGCTGGGAGTCGGCAGTCGACATGGACGCCGCGATGATGGCAGCCAGGAGGATGCCGGAAAGGAACGCCGGGAAATAGCGGCGGGCCATGTGGATGAAGACCGTGGCCTGCAGACCGTCCGGCAGCAGTTCGCCGGCGACGACCATACGGCCGAGGTAGGCGATGATGAGAGACATGGCAAGGGCGATGGTGACCCAGATGATGGCGACGGTGGCCGACTTCTTGATCATGGACGGTTTTTTGATCGCCATGAAACGGACAAGGATGTGGGGCATGCCGAAGTAGCCGAGACCCCAGGCAAGGCCGGACACGATGTCCTGCCAGGAGGCGGAGAAGACGTTCGCGACGAACGCGTACTCCGTACCGTCGTTCAGATTGGTGTAGACCGTGGAAAGGGCCGCTTTGTCGAGATCATCGACCAGCACGCAGACGATCGGGACGGAGATGAGGGCGATGAACATGAGCGTGCCCTGGAAAAAGTCCGTCCAGGAGACGGCCTTGAAACCGCCGAGGAACGTATACGTCAGGATGACCGCCGCGAAAATGATCATCGCGGTGCTGCGGGAGATGCTCGGGACCAGGGTGGTGAAGACCGTGGAGCCGGCTACGAACCCGGAGGCGACATAAATGGTGAACGCGACCAGGAACACGATGGCGGTCAGAACGGACAGGATCGGTTTTTCCGCAAGGAACCGGTTCTGAAGGTACTGCGGCAGGGTGATGGCGTCACCCGAGACTTTGGAGAATTTCCGAAGGCGTTTTGCGACGAGGATCCAGTTGAGGGCCGTGCCGATGGCAAGGCCGATGCCGATCCAGGCTTTTCCGAGACCGAAGGCCAGCACGGAGCCGGGAAGACCCATCAGAAGCCAGGCCGACATGTCGGAGGCCTGCGCGCTGAGGGCGGTGACCCAGGGACCCATCTGGCGGCCGCCGAGGAAGTACTGCTCTTCACTTTCGCCGTCCTTCTTGGTGCGGAAGAAGAAAAAGACTCCGACACAGAGGACCAGAACGAAATAGAGCACGAATGCAAAGATTTCCCAATTCATGGTATGTTCTCTCCTAAAAATAATGTAAACTAACTTCAGCATTTTACCACAGAAAAGTGTGGAATACAAGAAACGGCCGCGCCGGAGTTCCGGTGCGGCCGCTGGATCGTACCAAAGCTTTATTCGGCTTCGTCATCCTCCACATAGGCGGAGTCGGAGAAGGCGAAGAACAGATCGTCGACGGCGGCGATGGCGTCGGCCGCGACGTTGTCCTTGGAGATGGCGCTCGTGACGACCGGTTCGGTGTCCAGCGGGTGGTAGACCGGGACTTCGACGGACTCGGTGGCGGGGACCACTTCGGGTTCCAGTTCCACCGCGCGGGTCCACTGTTCTTCCGGAGCCGGGGTCACGAAGAACGCGGGATCTTCCTTCGGCTCTTCCCGGACGGGCGGGATGAAGGTGGTCTTTTCCTCAGCTTCCCAGGCGGTTTCCGCTGCTTCCGGAGCGAAGGTGTCAAAGGTTTCGGAAACGGCCGGCGCGGCAGGTTCCGGAGCCGGCGCTTTGGGTCTTGCGACCTGCTGTGCCGCCATCTTGGTGACGTCCGGGATCTCTTCCGTGACGCCTTTGTCCCGGCGGAAGTCGTCGAGCAGACAGACGAGCGCCAAAACGAAGGTGATGGCGGGGATGAGGAACGCGAGCGGGTAGGGGAACCAGCCCTGCGGCTGCCCGAAGAGATAAAGACCGAAGACCGTTGCGACAACGGCGATGTCATTGTAAACGAAGGCGAGGACCGTCATGAGCGAAGGGAACTTCCGGGTGACCTTCGTGACGCTGATGACGACGGTGTCGACGATCAGCAGGACCGCGGCGCCGACTTCGATGAGGAAGAACAGCGTCCGGTGCAGGAAGGTGTTCACGGCGTCCAGACCGTGGACGGTCAGAAAATTGCAGACCGATTCCAGGTTGCCGAGGATGCCGGCGCACAGGATGAGTTCCGGGATCAGGAGCAGGAGCAGCACAAGGGCTTTCCAGCCGCCGGATACGGATTTTTTCGTCATGGTTCGATCACGCTCCAAAAGGGATGAAATACGTTGTTTATAACAGAGTTATCCTATCAGATTCCGCAGGGAAAGTAAAGGGACGCAAGCCTTACAGACCCTGCGAGACATACCGCTCATCGTACCGATCATTGTAGATGAAATCCTTCAGGATGTTGGAGTTTTCCGCCACGTCAAAATAGACGACGGAACCGACGGTCGGCAGGCTCCGGCTCTCCCAGGTGTCGCCGCGGGGCGCGGTGGTCTGGAGGATGTCATAGTTGCGGTAGAGCAGCAGGGCCCCGATCCCGAGGTTCGTGGTCTTGATGCCGCCCATGTCGGTGCGCAGGTAGGGAAGAATGTCCCAGGCGGCTTTCGCCAGTTCGGAAGCTTTGGCGTCCGCGGCCTTTTGCCGGATCGCGTTCACGACCAGCCGCTGGCGGCGGGTGCGCTGGACGTCGGAGTCCAGTTTGCGGATCCGGGAGAACATGAGGGCGTGCTCGCCGTCCATGTGGACGCTGTCACCGGACTCGAAGTAGATCTGTTTTCCGGTCAGGGACCATTTCCACCAGGTGGAGTTGAGGTAGGCGGCTTCCTTCGCGGTGACCGGCACATCGACCCCGCCGAGGGCATCGATGATGGCGGTGAAGGCCGTGAAGTCCACTTCCATGTATTTGTTGATTTTGATTTTGTAATTGTACTCGATGGTGTCGATCGTCAGCTGGATGCCGCCGAGGGCGCTGGCCGCGTTGAGCTTGTTCATGCCTCGGCCCGGGATCTCTACATAGCTGTCCCGCAGGAACGACGTGATCTTGATCTGCCGGTGCAGGTTGTCGATGGAGATGAGCATCATGGTGTCGGCCCGCTGGAAGCCGGATTCGCCTTCGCGGTTGTCGACGCCGAGCAGCAGGATGTTCGTGATGAGGGGGTTCTTTTTCAGGCTCAGGCTCGAAATATGGCTGTTGCTCTTGTGCTGGCCGGGTTCATAGTCCATGCGGGCGAGGAACACGGTCGAGAGGCCGAGGTATAAAATGACCAGGACCAGGAGAACGGAGAGGAACGCGGAACCGCATCCGCATCCGCCGCGTCTCCGGCGATTGGCCTTCTGCGCCTTTTTTGCCTGCTTCTTTCTCTGTTTCTGCGCTTTTTTGTACGCTTTTTCGTCGTAGTCGCGGTAGTCGTCGTAGGGTTCATAGCCGTAGCGGTCCGTGCGGCCGCTGTCGATGTCCTCATATTCCCGGTAATACGGTTCCTCGGACGGAGGCCGCTTTTTCGGGTTTTTGTTGAAATAGACGTCCGGCATTCGAACACCCCCCTTTTTTATGTTCTCTGATTTTACATGGAATCCCCCGGTAATTCAACCGTCTTTTTGCAATGTTTGACTTTTCAATCGTTTTTATTTAGAATACCCGCGTGACCTGGTCGAGCGGCCGCCGGCGCACTCCGGTGCGCGGGAGGAAAGTCCGAGCTCCACAGAGCAGGATAACGGCTAACGGCCGCCGGGGGTGACCCCAGGGAAAGTGCAACAGAAAGATACCGCCACATTGTGGTAAGGGTGGAAAGGCGAGGTAAGAGCTCACCAGCATGGTGGAGACATCATGGCTCTGTAAACCCTATCCGGAGCAACACCGACTTGCGAGGCCTGCTCGGCCGTTTACGCAGAAGGGTGGCTTGAGCCGTCCAGCAATGGCCGGCCTAGATAGATGGTCGCTTTCGATGACAGAACTCGGCTTACACGCCAGGTCACAGAAAAGAGGGCAGGCGATGCGCTTGCCCTTTTTTCTTTTTCACTTTAGAATAGGAAGAAAAAGCCGGCAAAAAATATGGAGGAAATCGCATTGGACCCGAACGAACTGGAAGTATTGGAAGGCATTGCCGAAGAACTGGTGTTTCGAAGAGAAGACACCGGTTTTACGGTGCTGGACATTTCCACGGAGGACGGGGAACTCATCACCGTCGTCGGCGTCCTGCCGGAGATCTCCGCAGGGGAGGAACTGCGCCTCTCCGGACGCTGGGACACCCATTCGTCCTTCGGCCGCCAGTTCCGCGCGGAATTCTGCGAGCGGCGGATGCCGGGGACTGTGGCGCAGATGCTGAAGTACCTTGCTTCCGGGTCCGTCAAGGGCGTCGGTCCTTCCACGGCCGTGAAGATCATCGAGGCCTTCGGGGAAGACACTTTTGATGTCCTCGGGAACCATCCGGAGAAACTGGCGAAGATCCGCGGCATCTCGCCGAAAAAGGCGGAGCAGATCTCGGAACAGTTCCGGGAGCAGTACGCGGTGAGGGAGAGCATGATGGCCCTTGAGTCCCTCGGCCTGTCGCCGTCGGAGTCCATCCGCGCCTACCAGGTGTTCGGCGGGGACGTCGTGCAGATGGTCCGCACGAACCCGTACATCCTCTGTCTGTCCGATGTCGGCATGCCGTTCGAACGGGTCGATACGCTGGCGTCCGGCCTCTCCGAAGCGCCGGACCCGGGCTACCGGATCCGCGCCGGCATTTTACATGTCGTGAACCACAATCTGAACAACGGGCACACCTGCCTGCCGCGGGAGAAGCTTCTGCGCCCGGCGGCGGACCTGCTGGAAACCAATGACGATACGATCGATATCGCGATCGATGACCTGACCGAAGAACATCTGCTGCGGGTCGTGCCGATGAACGGGCGGGAGTTCGTGTTCCTGCCGCATATCTTCGACGCGGAGTACGACAGCGCGCAGCACATCAAAATGATGGTCCGTTTTCCGCCGGCCGGGAAGACGACCGTGGAAAAGGACCTCGCAAACGTCGAACGGCAGACCGGTGTCCACTATGAGGGCAAACAGCGGGAGGCCATCGTCACCGCGATCGAAAAGGGCATCCTCATCCTGACCGGCGGCCCCGGGACCGGCAAGACCACGACGGTCGACGCCATCCTGCGCCTGCTGGAGGCGGACGGCCTGCACGTCGTGCTGACCGCTCCGACCGGCCGCGCCGCGCAGCGGATGTCGGAGATCACCGGCCACGAGGCGAAGACGATCCATCGTCTGCTGGAAGCGGAACGCACGGGCAATGAGCGCATGCGGTTCGCCCGCCACGCCCGCAACCCCATCGACGCGGACGCGCTCATCGTGGACGAACTGTCCATGGTGGATGTCGTGCTGTTCGCGGCCCTGCTGGACGCGCTGCCCATGGGCTGCCGTCTCATCATGGTCGGAGACTCCGACCAGCTGCCGCCGGTCGGGGCGGGCAATGTCCTGCACGACCTCATCGACTCCGGGCTGCTGCCGGTCGTCAAGCTGGACGAAGTGTTCCGGCAGGCTATGGAAAGCCTTATCGTCACGAACGCCCATCGGGTCGTGGCGGGCGAGCAGCCGATCCTGACGGTCAAAGACAACGACTTTTTCCACATGGAGCGGCAGAACGCCCAGCGCACGGTCGATGACATCGTGGGACTGTACAAGACGCGCCTGCCGAAGGCCTACGGCTACGACGCCGTCCGGGACATCCAGGTCCTGTGTCCGTCCCGCAAAGGGGACGCCGGCACCGTGAACCTGAACCGGATCCTGCAGGAGGCCGTGAACCCGCCCGCGAAGGGCAAAAACGAGATCAAACTGCAGACCCGCGTCTTCCGGGAGGGGGACAAGGTCATGCAGGTGAAGAACGACTACAATGTTGTCTGGACCCGCGGGGCCGAAGAGGGCACCGGCGTGTTCAACGGCGACGTCGGCATCCTGACCGCCGTCGACAAGACGAAGGGCGTCGTCGAAGTGGATTTCGACGGGAGGAAAGCGGTCTACCCGGTCCTGAACCTGAAGGACCTGGAACTGGCTTATGCCGTCACGGTCCACAAGAGCCAGGGCTCCGAGTTCGAGGCCGTCATCCTGCCGGTCGTCGACGTGCCCCCGATGCTGTGTTACCGCAATCTGTTCTACACGGCACTGACCCGGGCGCGGAGCAAGCTCATCACCATCGGAAAACAGACGATCATTGAGGAAATGGTCCGCAACGACCGCAAGATCCGCCGCTATTCGGCATTGAAATATTTCCTGGAGCACAGCGATGAACTTTGACGAACTGTTCTTTCCGCGGACCTGTCCGTGCTGCGGAGGCCCGCTTTCGGGCGATGCGCCGGTCTGTCCCTCCTGTGCCGGCGGCGTTCACCGCAACCCGGCGCCGCACTGCCCGTACTGCGGGGTCTCGGAACGCTCCTGCACCTGCCGGAAACAGCCGCGCCCCTATGACCGGATCGTCGCGCCGTTCTTCTATGAAGACAGCGTGCGGGACGCCATCCTGCGGATGAAATTCGGCAAGCGAGAAGAAGGCGCCCGGTTCCTCGCGGAAGAACTGAAAAAGGAAGTGGAGGCGCGGTATTTCGGAGAATCCTTCGACCTCATCACGACGGTCCCGATGTCCCGGGACCGCTACGCGGAGCGCGGCTTCAACCAGGCACGCACCATAGCGGAGCTCCTGATGAAAGACCCGCCCGGTCCGCTGCGGGAAGCCGTCCCGGACTACGGGCTTCTGAAAAAAGCCACTTCGGGGCAGATGCAGCATCTGCTCGGGGCGGAGGGCCGCCGGCAGAACATCCGCGGCAGTGTCCGAGTGGGGCGCGGCCGGGACCTGACCGGAAAACGCGTCCTGCTGGTCGACGACATCGTGACCACCGGCGCCACCGCCGGGGAGTGCGCCGCCATCCTGCGCCTGTCGGGCGCCGCCCGGGTCTGTGTGGCCGCCGCCTCCGTGACCCGGTATACCGGCGCGCAGAGCGCACGTTCCAAAGGAAATTTGCCGGAAGGGACTATACAAACGGCCGAAAAACGATTACAATTTTGATACTTTGTATTTATAAGGGTGAGCAGAATTGCTTGGGAAGAACATCGGGATCGATCTTGGGACCACCTCCATCATCGTATACCTCGAAGGGAAAGGCATCATCATGACGGAACCGTCCGTCGTGGCCTACCGGAAAACGACGGGAAAGATCATCGCCGTCGGACATAAGGCATACGACATGATCGGCAAGGAGTCCCGGTCCGTCGAGGTCATCCGCCCCATGCGGGAGGGCGTCGTCTCGGACTTTTCGGTCACAGAGCAGATGCTGCGCTACTTTATCCGCGCCATCTGTAAAAACGAGATCTTCAAACCGAATATCATCGTCAGCATGCCCGGCACCGTCACGAACCTCGAACGGCGCACCATCCTGGACGTCATCACGGCCAGCGGCGCGGGGAAGGCCTGCCTTATGGAAGAACCTCTGGCCGCCGCCATCGGCGCCGGAGTCGACACGCTGCAGCCGAACGGGGTCATGATCGTGGACCTCGGCGGCGGCACCACGGACGTCGCGGTCATCACCATGGGTTCCATGGCGGTCGCGTCCTCCATCAAGGTCGCCGGCAACACCCTCAACGAATCCATCGAAAAATACTGCCGCCGCGAACGAAACGTCCTCATCGGGGACCAGACCGCGGAGGAACTGAAAAAGATTTTAGGGGCAGCCTATCGCCGCCGCGAACAGGTGGCTATGGTCGCCAAGGGAAAAGACTATATTTCCGGCATGCCCGTCGAATTTGAAATCAACTCGGATGAGATCTATTACTGTATCCGTGAAAATATCCGTGCCATCGTGGACTCCGTCACGAACGTCCTCGAACGCACGCCGCCGGAACTGGCCGGCGACATCATGGAAGAGGGCATCATCCTCACCGGCGGCACCGCTTTGCTGCTGGGCCTCGACAAGGTCATCGAGGAAGCGACCCACATCCACACACGCATCGCGCAGGACCCCGTCAACTGTGTGGCGAAAGGCATCGGCGCCGTGCTCGGCGACCTCGACCTGCTCGTCAACAACGGGTACCTGTTCATGAGCCGCCAGGATATCAGCGGCGTCACCAGCGAAGAGAAGGAGGATTTTGACGATGTCTAACCGCATCCCGAAGAGCGCCATCAAACGGCCCTCCGAACTCTCGGAAGAGGAACGCAGCGCCCGCGAACCGGTCCTGGACGCGTTGTCCGAAGGCGTAGCACCCGGCGGACTCCGCTCCAAAATGGACATCAAGCTCCTCATCCTGTATCTGCTCGACCAGCTCGAGGTCTCCATCCCGGTGCGCATCGTCTCCGACGTCATCACCGACCGGGAACTCGCCAATTACTTTGAGGCAATGGACGCCATCAGCGAACTGAAGGAGACCGGGAATC